>Ga0316196_10000601_pt1 | contig 14417 bp, 11 predicted proteins | sample Eddsed2cm_MG_FD_204938 | JGI IMG/M metagenome (GOLD analysis project Ga0316196, IMG submission 204938) | Coastal sediment microbial communities from Maine, United States - Eddy sediment 2 cm | ecosystem: Environmental > Aquatic > Marine > Coastal > Sediment | place: USA: Maine | collected... | reverse complement strand
GCATTCGCGAAAAATTCCCCCAATCATCCGACCGTAGTCGGAATCCGAGTGCCATTTGGGACAGACCACGCTTTCCGGAGTACTCGAGGAGCATCAACTACCGCTTTTTCGGAAATCATGGCCTGCCCCCGATTACTCTTAAGCAATCAACCCCATGACATTCGTTCTGGTCGAGAGAAGGTGGATGATTGGGGCAGTTTTTTGCGAAGTAAACCGCAGGCGGCGCAGCCGCCGAGGCATTCGCGAAAAATTCCCCCAATCATCCGACCGTAGTCGGAATCCGAGTGCCATTTGGGACAGACCACGCTTTCCGGAGTACTCGAGGAGCATCAACTACCGCTTTTTCGGAAATCGTGGTCTGTCCCCGATTACCCCCCGATTACCCGATTACCGATTACTCTCGAAGCTACTAGAGGTTATACAACCATTCGCGGGGGCCGAAGGTAGGCGGACGGAAGTAGCAGATCATGCGGCCATCAGGTCCGGCGACCGCGGTTTCGGCCCAGGGCGCCATGCCGTGTAGCACCAGTCGATGCGCCAGGAACACCTCGCCTGGACGCGCGTGAATTTCTACGCGCTCACACAGAGCAAAGGCCTGCTCGCGCGCGGCATGGTAAACCGCGGTGATATCCTCCTCACCCCACTGACCAGGCTCGATCCCGGCGAAGCGTTCGGCGAAATATGAGCGCATGATTTCGTGTGAACCTTCCCAGACCACAAAGGGTGACGCAGCGAGGTCAAATTCGACCATCGGGATGCCGAGGATAAACCCGTGATACTCGCGCAGATGACGGCGCATTTGAGGCCCCTCGCGCAACAGGCCATCGACATGAGCCGCGTCACGGTCGCGTCGATATCGCGCACGACCCGAAGACTCCCCTGGCATCGGCTGTGGATAACCGGGATAGCAAATCGATACCTGCGCGCGGTCCCAGGCAAATCCTTCAAGGCCGAGCTCGGCGGCAATGAAATCGATCACTCGCCCTCGCAATGGACCACTGCCAGCCACTTCACCGGCGGCATTATTGTCAAGCGCGTTGACGCCGGCGAACCAGGTATCCTGGTAACGCAGCCATTTCGCCTGCGTCGGATCATGGCGTGCCGCGCGCGCCGCGGGCAGTGCGCCCTCGATCCAGCGTAACAGGCTGGCGTCGCTGTCGAACTTGCACCAGCCCCGGCTAAAGAAATGCTTCGCGTGATTGCTCATATCGTCGATGCTATCATGCCGCGATCACTACGCGGAACACAGATCAGAGATGACCGTCACTATCGATAATGCTATCGAAAACAATACCGAAAATCGTATCGCCGCGCTGCCCTGCTGGAACAACCCGGTCGGCATCGAACCGCTTAACGGCGGCATGACCAACCTCAACTTCAAGGTCACCGATGGCGACCAGGCCTTCGTGGTGCGCCTCGGCGAGGACGATCCCATTCACCTGATTTCACGCGCCAACGAAATCGCCAGTTGCAATGCCGCTTTCGCCATCGGTGTGAGTCCCGAGCTCGTCTATCACCAAGCCGGTGTGCTGGTCGTGCGTTTTGTCGAGGGCCAGGTATTTGACGAGGCCGACGTGCGTGAAGAACACAATCTGCGTCGTATTATTAACGTAATCAAGCGCTTTCATCACGAAGTTCCGGGGCGCTTCGAGCAGATTCCCGTCATGTTCTGGGTATTCCAGGTATTGCGCCACTACCACAACCTGCTGGCGCAGGGGAAATCTGCGCATGATGCGCGCCTGCCCGAGCTCGCACAGATCGGTCGTGAACTGGAAACGGCGGTTGGTCCGGTTGAGATTGTTTTCGGCCACAATGACCTGCTTGCGGCCAATTTCATCGACGATGGCGACCGCATATGGCTCATCGATTTTGACTATGCCGGCTTCAACAGCCCGTTGTTCGATCTGTCGAATCTAGCCTCCAACAACGAGCTGGATGAAGACCAGGAACAGGCCATGCTGGAGAGTTACTTCGGCGTTGCCGCGAATCGAACAACGCTCGCCAGTTATCACGCGATGAAATGTGCCTCGCTACTGCGCGAAACAATGTGGTCAATGGTGTCGGAACTCTATTCCAGGGTCGACATGAATTTTGCCGACTATACACAGAAGAACCTGCAGCGTTTCGAAGCGGCTTATGCCGGCTATCGCAAACGCTATCCTTAGGCTATCACCATCCGTAACTAACCCCCGAGATCCTGCTTATGAAACTTGATATTGATTTTGTCCGCGACCAGTTCGACCAGCTCAAAGACGATCCTGACTTTGTATTCGCCTCCAACGCGGGCGGCAGTTACGTCAGCAACCAGGTCAACCGGGTAATGGAGCACTACAACCATCACACCCGGGTACAGCCTTATTCGCGCTTTACGCCATCGGCAGAAGCCGGGCAGGCAATGGACCGTGCTCATCACGGCTGGGCGCAGGCGCTTAACATTACGCCCGAGGAGCTCACGGTGGGGCCCTCTACCTCGATAAATACCTATGTCATGGCACAGGCTATCGGCGCAACCTGGAAGCCCGGTGACGAAATTATCGTCACCAACCAGGATCACGAAGCCAATAGCGGCGTCTGGCGGCGCAAGGCAGAGGAAATGGGCGTCACCATTCGCCAGTGGGAAGTCGACGCGGATACCGGTTTGCTGGACATCGATTCGCTTACTCCGCTGCTGAACGACAATACTCGCTGGGCCTTTTTCACCCATTGCTCAAATATCGTCGGCACCGCCAACCCGGTGAAAGAAATCACCAGTACTATCAAGGCTGCCTGCAATGCGCGCGTGTTCATCGATGCGGTTGCCTATGCGCCACACCACATTTCCGATCTCAAATCGCTTGGCGTGGATGGCTATACCTTTAGTCTGTACAAGGTTTTCGGCCCGCATCAAAGCCTGCTGTACGTCAATGCCGACGCTCATCCGGAAATGACCTCGCAGGCGCATTACTTCAACCGCGGCATTCCCAGCAAGGACTTTAACCCCGCCGGACCGCAACACGCCCAGGTTGCCGCCTGCGCCGGCGTGCTGGATTATTTTGACGACCTTTACCAGCATCATTTCGGCAACACGGAGAAAAGTCGCAATGCACAACTGCAGGAGCTTCATCAGCTAATCCTGCAGCACGAGAATGAGCTGGGTGCGCCGATTCTGGATTTCCTCGCCCAACGTGCCGACGTGCGCCTGATCGGCAAGCCGCATACCCGCGATAACGATCGTGCACCGACCATCGCTTTCAAGCCACTCAAGCAGAGTTCAGGCGAGCTGGTGCGTAAACTGCAGGATGCCGGCATCGGCACCGAGAACGGGAATTTCTATGCCCATCGCCTGGTCGGCGATCTCGGTATCGACACCGACGACGGCGTGGTGCGCCTGTCGCTGGTGCACTATGGCAATCAACAGGATGTCGAACGCATCCTGACGGCTCTGGACAGCGCGCTGTAGCCGTTTGCCAGAACCCGACGACTCAGAAGCCCGAAGCCAATCGACTATGTGCCCGGTTACACGGGTGATGCCGGCGTCGTCGCGGCTTTCAACTTACTGCGGCGCGCGGCCTGGGCCTCGCGATGGGTGAGATAACTGACCGCGGCGACGATGATCAGGGCGCCGAAAATCACCCAGTTATCGGGGACTTCGTCGAACACCCAGTAGCCGATGCCTATTGCCCAGATCAGCTGCATGAAGGACAGTGGCTGCGTAACGGTCAGCGGCGCCGCGGCAATGGCGCGCGTAATCGCATAGTGGCCGGCGGTCGCAAACACCGCGACCAATGCCAGCCAACTGACCTCCGTCAGGGTCGGTGCTCGCCAGACGTAAATCGCACCCGGCAGCAGCGCCAGGGTGCAGAAAATACTGAGCATCACCAGAATGTCCGCCGAACTTTCACTCTGCGTCATACGCTTGGCCAACAGGAATGAGCCGGCAAAGAAGAAGGCGGCAATCAACTGCGCCAGGGAGCCTGCCTCGATGCTCTGAAAACCCGGACGCAGAATAATCAGGGTACCGATAAACCCGGCAGCAATCGCCAGCATGCGGCGCGCCTTGACCTGCTCGTGGAATATCAAAATAGCACCCAACGCGGTAAACACCGGCGTGGAGAAACCGATGGCGGTCACTTCCGCCAACGGAATGCGTGCCATCGCAAAGAACCACAGCATTACCGCGACGCCATGCACCAGTCCGCGCAGCGCATATATGCGGAAACTGCCGCGCGTCAGACCAAAACCCCGAAAGCGCATGCGCCACAGCATTGGCAACACCAGGATGACGCCGATGAGGTAGCGGATAAACGCGGCTTCTACCGCGGGCATATCCGAGCCGAGCAGCCGCACCAACACGGTAACGGCGACAAACAGCAGGCCCCCGGCCACCATCCACAGGCAGCCGCGTAGATTAGAGTGTTGCGACATGGACCTGATTGGAACATCATCCTGTTCGTTAATGCAATCTTTACCCAGATGAATCGATCATGACTACGACACTGGCCCATCATTACTATCACCAGCCCGAGGTGTTCGCCTACGAATGCGAGCATATTTTCAAACGTCACTGGTGGCTGGTGACAACCGAAGCTTCACTTCCCGAGAATGGCGATTACCAGACCTTCAAGCTCATGCAGTGGCCGTTGCTGGTAGTGCGCGATCAACAGGGCGAACTGCGTGGTTTTTATAACCTGTGTCGACACCGCGCAGGGCCGCTGGTCGACGATGCCTGCGGACGGCGCCGCGATTTCGTCTGCCGCTATCACGGCTGGCGCTATGCCTGTTCCGGCGAGTTGCTCAAAGCACCGGGGTTCGACAAGGGTGAGATAGCAAACCCCGAGGACATGGGCCTGTTGCCGATCCGCGTGGCCTGCTGGAATGGCATGGTATTTGTCTGTCTCGACGATTCCACGCCAGAGTTAAACGACTGGCTGGGCGATGTAGTCGACATCGCCACGGCTTACGATACCACCGCGAGCATGAACTACGACGGCGATGTCGAAAAGACCGCGCAAAGCAACTGGAAGACCTACGGCGATAATTCCTGCGAGGGCTATCACGTCGGCATGGTGCACCGGGCGCTCGGCTCTTCGATGTTGCGTGAGTCAGTAAAAATCGATAATTACGACAACGGCCAGTTCGTCGGCTTTGACGTCAGTTATAGCGATGGCAGCGACGCCAGCCGGGCGGGCAAGGGTTTCTGGATTTACAAGTTTCCCGGGCTGTTGCTGCACTTCGCTGAATATGCCTTCAACGCCGAAAGCGTGTTCCCGCTCGACGCCAGTAGTATCCGCCTGCAGCGCTGGTTCTGGTCGCATGCCGAAAAAGCTGAACAACACGGTGTCGATACCGCCTCGATTCGGCCGAACTCGGAAAAGGTCATCGATGAAGACATCATGATCTGCGAACGCGTGCAGACCAACCTGGCCTCCGGCGCCTACCCCGGCGGTCTGCTTTCCGCGTCCCAGGAGCCCGGCACCATTTATTTTCAGCAACTGGTACGCGCCGCCCTAAGTGACTTTACCGAGGCGGAAAAATCCCGCACTGACGGCTGACACCAGGGCCACCAGCGCAGCGATCAGCATCGCCGGCTCATAACCGGCGTAGCTGTCGTAGATAACCCCGGCACTCCAGGGCGCGACCAGCCCGGCAAAACCCCAGGCAATAAACACTCGCCCATACGCTCGCGGACCCTGTTCGCCAAAGCCATTGGAAATCGCTACCGGGTAGATGGCAATGATTGAACCGTAGGCAAAGCCGACGATTCCAAGCAATAGCATGGTCGCCTGGGCATTGGTCGTGGCACTGATGCATAACAACGCCAGGGACGACAGCAGCGGTAACGCAACCAGAAAGCGAGTAAGCGGCCATCGATCTACCAGCCATCCCGCAACAAAGCCACCCAGCGCACTGCCGATGCCGACCGTCATCGCTGTGGCAGTGGCCAGCTCCACATCGGCGCCACGTGATTGCGCAATGCCGGCGGCATGTCCGATCGCCATCAAACCGGCAAAAACACTGGTCAGGTAGGCAAGCCAGTATTGCAGCAGGCTGCGCCGATCAAGCTGAGCATCACCACCACTGGCCGCCGATGTAGCGTAGCGCGCCTGCGCATGACGCATCAGCAACGCGGCGAGAACAACAATCACCAGTAGCGTGACGGAAACCGCCAGGAACGCCGCACTCACCGAGTCGTCGTCGATGCGCCAGGCAATGATTTTAGCAAACATAATCGAACCGACCGCATAGGCGGCAGTCACCGCACCCATCGCAAAACCCTTGCGCGCAGGCATGGCGCGGCCGACCAGTTGCAGACAGAATCCGTAGCCAATACCGTTGCTGACGCCGAAGGCAAGGCTGTAGCCAGCGAACAACATCCACCAGTTGGTAGCAGCGGCCGCGAGTAACAGCCCCATAGCCGCGACTGAACCCGTCGCTACCACCAGCCACCAGGGTGGCAATAAAGCGTAAATTCGGTAGCCGAGCGTGACTGACAAGGTTATGGAGACGAGCGCGAACGAATAGATCAGGCTGATCTGCGATCGTGGTAGCCCGAGCTGCGCTTCCAGCGGCGCCAGGAAAACCGAAAACGCATGCACCGAGCCGAGCACAAAAGTCACCAGCATAGACGCTACCAAGATTTGCGCGGAGCTGGAGCTGGTCGACCTGGCTTTAATCATCAGCCGCAGGCTCGCTTGAGTGCTGCTGTTTCTGTCGCCGTTTGAAAATAAACAGGCCACTGGCGGCAATGATGGCCGCACCGATCCAGGTGGTTAGCACCGGGATCTCGCCCCAGAAGACAAATCCCACGATCGCGGCAAACACCATTGCCAGGTATTCAAAGGGTGCCAGCAAACTCGCTTCGGCATAGCGGAATGACACCGTCAACAGCCATTGCTGCAAGCCACAACCAAGCCCGAAAGCAATCAACATCCAGATATCATCTGCCCGCGGCGTCAACCAGCCCGACAGCAGCACCCAGCCCAGGCAGACCAGGCTGCCAAGGCCGTTGTAGTAAATGCCGATCGCAACTGATTTTTCGCTGCTGCTTAGTTTGCGCAGCCAGATGGCAACAATTGCGCCGCTGAAGGCGGAAGCAAGTGCCGCCAGAACGCCGATATCCCAGCTGTCCGCCTGGGGCCTGGCGATCAGCAGGACGCCGACAAAGCCGAGTATGACCGCAACCCAACGCCGCAACCCGATGATCTCACCCAACAGAAAAATAGACAGCACCGTAATAAAGATCGGTGCGGCGTAAGCAATGGCGGTGGCATCGGCGATCGGAATACGGGTAAGCGCAAAATACAGCAGGGCAAGACTGATGATTCCACTGAAGCTGCGTACTGCATGATCGAGCGGCCGACGAGTGGCCAGCACCCAGAGCCCTGCGGTAGAAAACAAAACCACCCAGAACACGCTGCTGGCGAACAGGTAGCGAAACAACAGCACTTCGCTCAGCGGGTAGCCACGATTGACCAGCTCGCGCACTGCTGCGCTCAAAAACGCCATCAACAACAGGTTGCCGACGAAGGTGGCGATGCCAAGTACGGGGTGATCGCGGTGCTGAGTGACGGGCGCGGGGGAAGGCAGCATAGCGCGGTTATCTGTCAGCCATAATAGTGTTGATCAACTTCTTTTGCCGTCGCTCACTAAAGCTCGGGAACTGGTAGATGAATACCATTGCGCGCGTCAATTTAGCGGACCGAAACGGCTGATCTGAACGTTCGGACCAGGGTTAGCAAAGCCTGGCAAGCTAGCGTTCAGCTTTGGCTCCTCGATGTTGCAGAGATTCGCGATGCACAACGTACAGGCCACAAGCCATGATAATGGCGGCACCGATCCAGACCTCCCTGGTTGGAATGTCCTGCCAGACCAGGTAGCCGATGCCCGTGGCCCAGAGCAGCGCAGTGTACTCAAACGGTGCCAGGGCAGAAACGTCGGCGCGCGCGAAGGCGGCGGCAAACAAATAATGCGCAAACAACGCGATCACCGCCAGCACAGCCAACTGACCCAGCTCGAGCAGGGATACCGGAACCCAGACCCAGGGTAGCGCCAGAGTTGCCATGAACCCCATACCAAACTGCAAAGAAAAGACCAGGGAAATAACCGAGTCATTGCGCGACAAATGCTTCCCGCTGACGAATATCATCGCGTAAATAGTAGTCGCCACCAGCACCAGCAGATAAGCCTGCAAATCACCACCGCCACGCGGATTCATGGCAATGATCACACCGCCGAAACCAACCACGAGTGCGCTCCATCGGTGGATCCCGACGCGTTCCTTGAGAAACAATGCCGATGCAGCCGTCAGCATAAAAGTCGAACTGAAGAAAATCACCGTGGCGTCTGCCAGCGGCAAACTCTTTAGCGAGGTAAAAAACGCAAGGGGAGCGAAAAAGCCGAAACAACCGCGCAGCACATGTTGCAGGGGATGGCGCGTAGCGAGTTCATTGATCTCCCCTTTAGCGGCGAGCATCAGCAGGATCAACGGGATAATAATCCAGCTACGTATCGCGATCAGCTGTATTGCCGACATCTGTGCACTGACCAGCCACTTGGCAAGCGCATCCATGATGGCGAACAACAGCATCGCCAGGATCATCAAACCGATGCCAAGCAGGTTGTTGGATTGATAACGCAATGATGCTCCGCGAGCCTGGGACACGACAAGCGGGCAGCTTATACCCAGAAGATACCGAGTTCGAGCTATTTCACCCCGATCTCGGACAAGGCAAAACCGAAATCGTTTTTACCCTGACGCTTGACGCGGTACATGGCCTTATCTGCCGAGCGAATCAAATCCTCCGCCGTCTCGCCATTTTCCGGGTAAAGCGCGATGCCGATACTGGCGCTTACCTTGACCTCGATTTCACCAACGCTAAGCGGTTCGGAAATTTTTTCAATCAGACTACGACCGATGCGTTTGACAATAGCAATTTCCGGCAGGCTCGACAGGATAATAACGAATTCATCACCGCCGATCCGCGCGACCGTATCGGTTTCGCGAATTTCCGCCTTGATGCGATCAGCGGTAGCCTTTAACACCAGGTCGCCGAACTCATGACCATGCTGGTCATTGATTTGTTTGAATCCGTCGAGATCGAGAAACATGACCGCAGACATCTGCCGCTGGCGACGCGCCTCGGCGAGTGAGTGATCGAGACGATCCTTGCACAGACGCAGGCTGGGCAATCCAGTCAGCGCATCGTGGTTGGCGAGAAAATCGAGCTCGGCGGCAATTTTCTTACGCTCCTTGATTTCATCTTCGAGCTGCCTGACGGTTTCCGCCAGTTTGCGCGTACGGCTTTTCACCATGGATTCAAGCGAGTCGCGTGCCTTGCGCAGGTTCTGTTCGGTGTGATACTGCTTGGTAATATCCTGTACCACACCGATAGATTGAATGATCTCGCCGCCAGCAGAGCGCAATGCAGTACCATGCTCACGAATCCAGCGTACCTCACCATCGGTACGATGGATGCGGTACTCGACATTGACTGCATCTCCCGTACGTCGGTGACGCTCGTAGATATTCGCCAACATCGAATAATCCTCGGGATGCACGTCTTCCATGTCATCACCTCTCGATTTCACCATGCTCGAGTATTCTTCCACACTCACCCCGTGGATTTTGGCGAATCCCTGGCTTAGATAGACGTAAGATTCGATCTTCAAATCAAAGATGAAGTGACCGATATCGGTGATCGATTCGACCTGCCGTGCCATCGCTTCGCGATTTTCCAGCGCCTTCTGGTAAACCTCGCGATCAGTTATATCTTGCAATAGTCGAAACGCAGCGATCGCATCACCCGAATTTCCGAACTCCACCGTGCCGGTTTCATAAACATGGCGCACAACGCCGTCGGTACGAATGATGCGATACTCGACTTCATGCGAGCCCGACTCACGTTGCGAGTGATAAGAACTGGTGTATCTTGCTCTGTCTTCCGGGTGTATCTGCTGCAACAACTTGTTCCAGCTCGCCTGCGCCGCCAGCACCTCGCTCATGCTCAGATTGAATATCCTGGCATAACCCTCGGAACAGGTTTTGATGCAGTCGTTATCGTAATCCCATTCACAATGACCGATATTGGCTAGCTGCTCGGCAACGTCCAGCAATTCTTCGCGATGACGCAGCGCTTCCAGCTCCAGATTCAGCTCAGTCGTGTCTTCATGCGATTTCAGGTTGGCGGGCACGCGCATAGTTCCTGTTTCAATTTTACTTAAACGCTGTTAACTGTAGCTTATAAACAGGCAGAATTTACGAATCCGAAGCTGTTTTTGCCGGCACGCTTGACGCGGTACATTGCCTTGTCGGCCACGCGGATCAGCTCTTCGGCCGTCACCCCGTGGTCAGGATAGAGCGAAATTCCGATACTGGCACTGATCACGACTTCGACCGCATCAATACAAACCGGTTGCGCAATCGCGGCGACCAGGCTGTCGGCAATTCGATTGGCGATACTTTTCTCGGGCAGGCTTGACAGGATAATCACGAATTCATCCCCACCAATACGCGCGACGGTATCGGTTTCGCGAATTTCCGCAGTGATACGAGCGGCGCTCTCACGCAACACACTGTCCCCGAATTCATGACCATAGCGATCGTTGATTTCCTTGAAACCATCAAGATCGAGAAACATCACTGCGGAAGCCTGGTGATTTCGCCGCGCCTCAGCCAGCGACTGGTTGAGGCGATCCTTGCACAAACGCAAACTGGGTAATCCGGTAAGCGCATCGTGATTGGCGAGAAAATGCAGTTCGGCGGTTATTTTCTCACGCTCCTCGATCTCGATCTGCAGCTGTTTGACCGTGTTGGCGAGTTCGCGAGTACGCTCAACCACCTGCTGTTCGAGCGTGTCGCGGGCGCTGATAATTTCCTGTTCGGCGCTTTTCTGTGCCGTAATATCCTGCAACACGCCAATAGTCTGCTCGGGGATGCCATGGCTGATCACGTGAGCCTTACCCATTTCGCGGACCCAACGGACTTCGCCATCAGGCCGCTTCAGGCGGTACTCGACCTGCCATTCGGTACCCTCCGCCAGAAACCGGTCATAGGTTCTCTGCACAGTTTCACTATCGTCAGGGTGCACAATATCCAGGCCGCCTTCACCCTCGAGGTTACGATGAATCAGATCCTCGACATGCTTGCCGAGAATGCGCGCAAGACCCGGGCTTGCAAACAGATACTTCTGGCGGATCTCATCATAAACGAAATGACCGATATCGGTAATTGCTTCCGCCTGGTTGGCCAATGCATCCTTGTACATTAGCTCCTGTTCGATTTTCTTTTGCGCGGTAACATCCTGGACCACGCCAATGGTCTGTTCGATTCGCCCACCAGTACGTTTGTGGGTCTTGCCGATTTCACGCACCCAGCACAATTCACCATCTGGACGCTGGATACGATACTCCACCTGCCAGCTATCCTGCTCGGCTGAAACACCATCGTATACTCGCCGAATACGATCGCGATCCTGCGCATAGATCAGCTCGAGGTAATCCTGACTTGACTGGATCCTGACGTAGAATTCCTCCACGCCCATACCCACGATGCTCGCCTGCCCCTGGCTAATGAACTGATGCCGTTGGTCGACAAGGTCATACATGAAATAACCAATATCGGTAATCGCTTCCGCCTGGCTTGCCATCGCATCCTTGAAAGTCAATTCCTGCTCGCGACGCACGCGATCGGTGACATCCTGCATCACACCCAGTGTCTGGCTGACGCGCCCGTTTTTCATCGCTTTGGCACGTCCCAGTTCGCGCACCCAGCGAATTGCTCCGTCAGCGCGGCGAATGCGGTATTCGATGGCGCAGTTGTTGCCGTTGGCGAGGTAATGTCGATATTCCTCTGCGACGCGCTCCCGGTCTTCACTGACGACATCGGACAGATCGTCATCAAAGCATTTAACGTTCTCCATGTAATAGTCGACACTATTGCCGTGGATGCGCGCACAACCCTCACTCAGGTAGAGATAACGTTCATTCTCTTCATCGTAGATAAAGTGACCGATATCGGTAATTTCTTCGCTCTGGCGCGCCAGTTCATCACGATTTTCGAGATCGCGTTCGTAGCGCACCTGGCGCGAAATGTCCTGCATAAATCCAAAACTGCCTGTGCCGATCCCATCCGCATCGAAAATGGAAACAGCATACTCGCGCATATGCCTGGTGCTGCCGTCCTTCAGCAGGATTCGAAACTCAACCTCGAGCGTGTTACTTTTCTCCATGGAATGGGTCGCGCACATGTAGTGCTCGCGGTCCTCGGGATGTATCAATTGCAGGGTCTTTTCCAGAGTACTATGCGAAGCCAGAGTTTCCTCGACCGACATATTGAACAGGTTGGCGTATTCCTCGGAACAGGATTCGAGCCGACCGCGCACGCGACTCCACTCGTAATGGCCGATTCTGGCCACGCGCTCGGTCGCATCGTAAAGGGTCAGGCGACGCATCAAGCGCTCCAGCCTGGCCTGGAGCTCATCATGGCTCAGGTCAGAAAATTCGGAGTTGGGCACGGCTTGCATCTGCGCTGTGACCAGCGACTGGATCGGTGGCATGTAACTTCTTCTGTCAGGAGGTTATTGGCTGCGTCGCTGGAGTATAGGTGCGATCACCGGGATTGCCATGCGCCGAGGCTGCCCGGCGATCATCCAGGTGATAAAATCCTTCGCCTGCTGCATAATCACAGCCTGAATCCAATCGAGTGGCCAGGCACATGAGCACACCGGCATCCAGTATTTCCAGACCCGAACTGCCAATTGAACAATTGCGAGCCTTGCTGGGCGATCGCGTCAGCACCAATCACTCGATTCTCGAGCAACACGGACGCGGTGAATCCTGGCATCCGCTGCAGGCACCCGACGCGGTCTGTTTTGCGCAGAGTACGGAGGAAGTTGCCAACATCGTGCGCCTGTGTGCCGCGAATCGCACACCGGTTATTGCCTTTGGCACCGGCACTTCGCTGGAAGGACAGGTGCAGGCGGTCGAGGGCGGCGTGTGCATCGACCTGAGCCAGATGAACCAGATCATCGAGGTCAACAGCGAAGACCTCGACTGTCGGGTACAGGCGGGCGTCACCCGGCTCGAACTCAACCATTATCTGCGCGAAACCGGTTTGTTCTTCCCAGTCGACCCCGGCGCCAATACTTCGATCGGTGGCATGACGGCTACCCGTGCCTCGGGCACCAACGCGGTACGCTACGGCACCATGCGCGAAAACGTGCTCGGATTGACCGTGGTAAGCGCGAGCGGCGAGATCATAAAAACCGGCACCCGCGCGCGCAAATCATCCGCCGGCTACGACCTCACCCACCTGTTTGTCGGCTCCGAAGGAACCCTCGGCGTCATTACCGAAATCAGCTTGCGCCTCTACGGCATCACCGAGGCGATCTCGGCGGCCATCGTCAACTTCCCGGACGTGCGCTCTGCTGCCGAGGCAACCATCCAGACCATTCAGCTCGGCATTCCGGTCGCGCGTATCGAAATTCTCGACAGCGCCTACATGAAAGCGATAAACGCCTATAGCAAAACCAGTTACCCCGAGCTCGACACACTGTTTCTCGAATTTCACGGCACTACCGCCGGGGTTGCCGAGCAGGTAGAAATGTTCGATGAGATTTCACGCGAATTTGGCGCCAGCGGATTTCAGTGGGCCGCGCAGGAAAGCGATCGCCAGCAACTCTGGCGTGCGCGCCACGACGCCTACTACGCAGGCCTTGCGGTATACCCCGGTTACCGCGGCTATGTCACCGATGTTTGCGTGCCGATATCACGCCTCGCGGATTGCATCGCCGAAACCCAGGCTGACATCGCCGCCTCCGGGATGTTCGCGCCGGTCATCGGCCACGTCGGCGACGGTAATTTTCACGCCACCATCTTCATCGATCCTGACGATGATGCGATGTTTGCCAAAGCCCTGGAACTGGATAAACGCATGGTCGAACGTGCGCAGTCGATGGGCGGCACCTGCACCGGTGAACACGGCATCGGTATCGGCAAACTCAAACATATGCGCAATGAGCATGGTGATGGCGCCATCGCCGCCATGCAGGCCATCAAGGCGGCGCTGGACCCGCAAAACATCATGAACCCGGGCAAGGTTGTCGACTGCTGATCTGCCTGTTACTTGATGACCTGTTACTTGATGACCTGTTACTCGATCGCCAGATCGAGTACATGCTCTCGCAGCTGCGGGTAAAACTCGAGAAAACCATCGCGAATGGATTCATGATTGCGTTGCAGGTCTTCGATCGCATTATCAAAATCATTGGCAAAGCGAATGCGCCCGGCAACCCGATCCAGCGACTCTGCAATCGAATCGATCTCGCGATAACAACCAAACCAGTTGTAATCAATCATGCGCCGGGTAACACGGCGCATATCCTCCCCCGGCATCAGGGTCTGGCCGGCCGCCATGCGCCGATAGAACTCCGCTATCAATT
>Ga0316196_10000600_pt1 | contig 14419 bp, 13 predicted proteins | sample Eddsed2cm_MG_FD_204938 | JGI IMG/M metagenome (GOLD analysis project Ga0316196, IMG submission 204938) | Coastal sediment microbial communities from Maine, United States - Eddy sediment 2 cm | ecosystem: Environmental > Aquatic > Marine > Coastal > Sediment | place: USA: Maine | collected... | reverse complement strand
AAACCCTGGTCAAGTTACGCGATATCACTATCGGCAAGGTGACGAAGGTCGAATTCGCCAAGGACCTGGGAGTGATTCGGGTTACGCTGGAGTTTGAGGGGATTCAGGCTGATCACATATCTGAAAAGACGCGTTTCTGGATTGTTAAACCACGCATTGGTGTGGGCGGCGTGAGTGGTCTGGACACCTTGTTAAGCGGTGCATATATAGACGCTGATCCTCCGCCCGAAGTGGGGAAGCCTGGGACGAAATTTGTCGGCCTGGAAGAGCCCGGTAATTATCAGTCAGGCAATCCGGGTAGCAGTTACACCTTGAAATCGACCAAACTGGGTTCTTTGAACAGGGGCTCGCCGATAAAGTATCGCGATGTGCAGGTAGGCGAGGTAACGCGATACCGGTTGGTCGAGAATAATGACGCGGTTGATATCGAGATCTTCATCCACGCCCCGTATGACAAGCTGGTTAGGCAGGATACGCGTTTCTGGAATATTTCCGGCGTTAATATCGATGTTGGTTCCCAAGGTGTAAAGGTGGATATGGAGTCGCTCGCTACGCTGGTAGCTGGCGGTGTCGCTTTTTCTAACACCGATGCATCGAGCGATAAGCAGGCCGGTGCTGGTAGTGTATTTAACCTGTATAAAACCGAGTTTGAAAAAGAAGAGGCTGAGGAGATAGCGTTCTATGTGCCGATGAAACTCTATTTTGAAAATGGCGTGAATGGCCTGATTAAAGGCGCGTCGGTAGAGTACAAAGGCTTGCGCCTGGGAACCGTCGACAAGGTAGCCGCAGAAGCAATGGTGGAACGAGAAGAATTGCTGACTTTCGCTATGATAAGAATTGAACCAGGTCGCGTGCCGGGAGAAAATTCTCGAAGAAACGATAGCGATGAAAGCCGTACCAAAGCTATACACCAGTTTTTTGAAGCTCTGGCTGCACGGGGTGTTCGTGCGCAATTGAAAACTGAAAATCTGCTGACCGGGAAGTCGCTGGTTGTGTTAGAGGAATTTCAACAAACAGCACCAGAGTCGGTAAAATATGTAAACGGGTTAGCTATTTTTCCGACTGCGCCTGAATCACTAGCCGGCGTTATGGAAAAGGCTGATGGAATCATGACCAAAGTAAATCAAATCCTGGCCAAGGTAGACGCGATACCCATTACCAGAATCGGCAATAATCTGGCGGAAACGACGTCGAATATGAACAAGATACCGATGGAGGAAATCGGTAGTAACCTGGCGATAGCAACCGCAAAATTAAATGCGATTCCCGTCACCAAGATCAGCGATGATCTTGCCAAAACCCTGGCCAGCCTCAACGACCTGATTGATTCACTGAATGCGGCACAAGGTGGCGTGATGGGTGTGCAGGCGCACCAGGTGTTGTCCGAGATAACCAAGGCGGCCCGTGCGCTGCGCGGCATGGCTGAGTACCTGGAAAGACACCCTGAAGCCTTGTTGAAAGGCAAGAAGTCGAACTAGCACCGACAGGACGATAATTATGAGGAGTAATCAAAAAATGTTGCGCCATATTTTCATGGTAAGTGTGTTAGTTTTACTGGCCGCCTGTGGCAGCTCGCCGAAAACAGATTTCTATATGTTGAATACTGATCAGGAGAGCTTTATGCGGGCGGCTAATACCGCTACAGGGCCTGCCGTCGGTGTCTGGCAGATACTGCTACCTGATTACCTGGACAGATCAGAGCTTGTCACCCGGGACAATGAATACCAGATTACCATCGCTGATTTTTCCTGGTGGGCCGGTAATATGGAGACTAATGCGACCCTGTTAATCGCTGCTGAAATGAGTAAGGGGCTGCTGTCAAACCGGGTTCTGGCGTCGCCCTGGGAGTCCTATCGCAAACACGATTACCAGGTGAAAATTCGGCTCGAACGTTTCGATGGTGCACTCGGAGGCGAAATAGTATTAAGAGGCGTCTGGAGTTTACTGGATGCCGACGGACTCGACGAGCTAAGTGGAGCGGTTTTCGAGTTTAAAGCAAATGCGGTTGATCCAACCTACAGGGAAATGGTTGCAACGATGAGCCAATTGCTAGTGCAATTGTCCGCCGATCTGGTCGAAGCGGTGAATGCGCAAGAGCAAAACTGAAGTATAAACGCAATGTCTGGCATGCATTATCCGCGCTCATGTTTTGCTAATAGCCGGCAGAGATCAGTGATTTAACAATGCTCTGGTTAACCAGGCTGACAATAGGCCGCACATAGGGCAAGAATGATCTGAATGAATCAGTAGCGGGTTAATGAATGCCGCTTCAATATTGCAGCCCCTTCTGCGCTCCAAACTTTATCCACCTTACTTTACCGACGATTGTGTATCACGAGGCGTTTGAGGCGTTTGATGAGTTTACTGGTTCAGGTAATTCCTGTACCGCTAAAGGTTTTTCCAGCGCCCATGGGCGCTGGCAGAGGTCTCTTCGGTGGACGAAACCCCAGGCGCTCGAATCAACCTTATACCCTCGTCTATCCGCCACACAAAAAACGAAACAAATGACATGCTTTTCCGGTTTCAAGTAAAGGCATCGTAACCCTCTGCTCTAGATATCGATTATTAACAGGCGTTTTACAGCAACTCATAATTTACAGGGATGAAGGTGATTTCGCACTGGTACTTATTTATAGTCTTCCATTACAATAGCCCGCTGGCGGGCACATTGAAAGTGTCCTGCAAACTCAACGATTTTGAATGACTCGGCCCGGGGGCTGATATGCAAGCAAAAAATAACGCAGGACACCCGATGACAGAGGGTGAATTCACCGATACGATGATTCAAATCGGTCTGATCACGATCACCGCGGTACTCTGTTATCGCATCTTCAATCCGTTCATGGGGTTGATGGTTTGGGGACTGATTCTGGCGATCACTCTTTATCCACTGCAACAGGGTATTGCACGCCGTCTCGGTGGCAAACAAGGACGCGCCGCAACCCTGATAGTGGTGGTTGGAGTGTTGTTGATTGGTGCGCCACTGGTCCTGGTCAGCGACTCGCTGGGAGGGCAACTCGAGGGTTTGGTTGCGGCTTATAAAAGCGATACGCTTGCCATTCCCGCTCCGAGTCAGAGCGTTGCCGAATTGCCGTTTGTCGGTGAAAAAGTTTACGCATTCTGGAACGCGGCCGCGACGAATATGCCGGAATTTCTGGCAGAAAACAAAACCACGCTTGAGGCAGTCAGCAAGTACATCTTCGCGGGGGTTTTGAGTGCTGCAAGCGGCCTGTTTTTATTCATTGGCGCCTTGATCGTCGCCGGCATCATGATGGCCTGGGGGCAGTCAGGTAGCGCAGCGTTGCAACACATAATGTGCCGCATTTCGGGGTCTGAAAAAGGTACGGAATTGCACAGTCTTTCCGCCATGACGGTGCGCTCTGTTGCCGCCGGTGTAATCGGTGTTGCCTTTATTCAGGCCCTGATATTGGGCGTTGGCTTCATCTTTGCAGGAATTCCAGGCGCTGGATTTTTGGCGGCAATCGTGTTGTTAATTGGCATTTTGCAGTTGCCTGCCCTGGTTATCTCGCTGCCGGCCATTGCCTATCTGTGGGCTGGTGGCGATGCATCCGTCACGCACAATACCGTGTGGACTATCTATATGCTGGTAGGTGGCGCTGCCGATAATGTCCTCAAACCGCTGCTACTTGGCCGCGGGGTGGATGTCCCGATGCCAGTGATTCTGATCGGTGCACTTGGCGGCATGGTATCTGCCGGGATCGTCGGACTCTTTGTAGGAGCCGTGTTATTGGCGGTCGGTTACCAGGTGTTCATGGACTGGGTCGATTCCTCGAAGACGGAATCCGATCAATCCGAGGATGATTCATCACAGACAGGCGTTCACCCGAGTTAACAGGAAGCGCAACCAGGTGATCGCGTGGTTGCGTTAACTGAGTTGCGTTAACCGGGTTGCGCTAGCCGAAATGTCGGCCAGCACTGCCGATGCAGCCATATTTTTATCAATTTTCCTCGTGGCGGGCCTTGAGCGTCATTTTTAGTGAGTTCTGCAGCGCCGACATCACCACGGCCGTGGTGACACCGACCATCAGCACGCCGTTCACCGCCTGCATGGGTCCGAGGATTCGGTGCTGTTCTGACATAACGATATCGCCATAGCCCAGGGTGGCGAAATTCACGGCTGAGTGGTAGGCCGCGGTTTTGAAATCGGCGAACTCGCCAAGATACATAAACAGGCCTGCCCACAGAGAGATCTGTATGAAGTTGCCGACCACCAGCATCACCATTACTGCGCAGATCAGCACGAAGGTGCCGACCAGTGTCGGCGAAGCGGCCAACTGCCTGCGATTCGCGTAGACCTGTATTGCTACCACAACCAGGAAGGCCTGAATCGCAAGGCAGACAACCATGGCCCCCAGGCCGATAAACACATTTTCAATCATCAGTTCGTCTCCAATACCAAAGAATCGCGTTTTTTTAACTTCCACTCCCTCAACCACTCCAGGAATACCAGCGCCAGCCATGCGTACAGTGTGACGCCGACAAACAAACTCATTCGCACGGCAAAGGCCATGTAAGGATCCTTGCCGTTGGCGCTGTCGGCCACCGCCGGGCCGACCAGGATAATCATAGTGATGGTCGCATTCTTCCAGAAACCCGGTGAGAAGCGGCTGGGAAATATGCCGTAGAGTTTGGCGGACAACCAGATAGTAAACCCCAGCATCCACAACGTGAACATCCACAGGTTCGGTGTCAGTTTCAGGCAAAACCAGAACAGGATCGCGAGGAGGCCCGCCATAAAGGTCGACCCCAGCAACTCCCAACCAGCGCGTCTGGCGTCGGTTTCTGATGTTTGCTGGCCCAGGGCGACGGATTTCATGATCGTGGCCGCATAGAAACTCGGATCCGTCAGGCCCAGCAGAAAGACAGGAAAGACCGTCATCGTTGACCGGGTTGCCAGCCAACTGGATTGCAATGGCTGTGGTTTTTTTGGTGCGGGTGGTGATACCTCTTCTTCGGGGAACAGGGGGTAGACTATCCATTGGCACACCACGGCGATCGCTATTGCGATCATTAAACCCTGTGTCACCGTAACAGCGGTGGTGAAGCTTATCTGACCCATCATGGCAATCAAGGTCACGCCCATGGTGAGCAGGCCGCCGACAGCCGGCTTACCAAGATTCAGGGTGATGTAATTGGCGAGAAAAAGACTGATCAATACGAGCAGGAGACCTGTGGCGGCGTAATGGTGCAGGATTGGTGTGAGTATCAAGCCACTACTCAACATGATGGCAAGCACAAGCAGTAGCCCCAGCAACGCTTTGGGACCCATGGGTGGTTTGGGGGCGATGGTGAGTATGAAGCCGAATAGCGGCGCCAAAAACGGCATATCGAGAGCCATTGCGTATCCTGCCGCCAGGGACAGGGAGGTAGTGATGCTGACCCTGAATACGCGCCGTGCGCCGATATGCATGGAGGAAGACACGCGCAATCAGTAGGCGTAGGACAAGACGCTCATGGCACGAATGTACAGCCTGGCCAAAATCCGTGTCACCGAGGCTTCTTCGGTATAAGCCGTCACCGAGGCCTGCCCTCCAATGCGTAACTGGGTCAGGAGTTCCTCCTTCTGGTTTACGTCAAAGCGAATCTGTACCTGGAAGCGCTGTGACTGGCGCAGCCAATCGCGATTGTTGTCCACGGTCGGCAGGGTTCCCGGTGCAGGTGCCTCCCCGGAACTCACGCCCAAACCGATGTTAGTGATCTTTCCGGCATAGACCGAGCCCGGCAGGGAATCGAACAGAATTTCTACTGGAGTCCCCGTTTTCAGGTGTCCCAGGTTGTTTTCGGTGAACTCCGCCTGGATCCAGACATCGTTGAGCGATATCAGTGTTACCACGGGTGCACCGGTAGCCGCATAGAATCCGACATCCACGCGCAGGTCAGTGATTCTACCCCGGTCGGTGGCTTTAACCACCGTCCGCTCAAGGTCGAGTTCCGCTGTTTCCACCGCAGTACGCGCGGTTCTGAGGATTGTGTTTTTCTCTCGAGAATCTCCACCCTTACCCTGAATGGCCTGTTCGATCTGGGCCGCAGCCGATTTCACCTGTGCCCGCGATTGCTCAAGGGTCGCCCGCGAAACTTCGAGGCGGCGGGTGGAAATTGTACCCGGATCGTCCTTGTGCAGGCGCTCCAGACGCGCGGTATCTTTCTGTGCCTTCACCAGGTTAGCCTGGGCGGATTCCAGGTTGGCGCGCGCCGCATCTACACCTGCGTCCCCCGCTTCGACCTGCTGCAACGCATTGGCGTAGTCGGACTGGGCTTTTTCCAGGGCGATCTCATACTGGGTAGGGTCGATTTTGAATAACGCCTGGCCGGCTTCGACGCGCTCGTTGTTTTTGGCATACACCTCGATGACTTTGCCCGCAACCTGCGGGGCAACGCCGATCACGTAGCCCTGAACGCGGGCCTGGGTCGTATAGGGTGTAAATCGATCCGACACCAGGTACCAGGCCAGGCTGAGGGCGATCACCACGGCGATCACCATGCCACCGCGCTTCACCGCTTTTGGGGCTTCATCCTGTTCAGAATCCTCGGGTAACTGCGCTGGCTCCTGAGTAACCTCCTCGGGCTGCTGCTCTTGCTGATCCGCACTTTTCTCATCATTACTCATGGTCTTTCAAATCCTGTTTTACTCATCTGCCGCAGGTAGAGGGGCATTTGTTTCAGATAAAGGAACATCTGATTCAGTTAGAGGGGCATTTGCTGCCGGTAGAGGAGCCTCCAGCATGCCACCCCAGTCAGTCCGTTTTTCCATGATCTGACGAATTTTATAGGGAATCAAATCTTCACCATTCACGGGCTGCCAGCCCCCTCCCAGTGATTTGTAGAATGCGATTACCGCGTTTATGTGATCCCCCTGGTTGACCACATAACTGGAAGAGGCCCCGGCCCTGGCCAATTGCGCGCTCAGTACACGTTGGAAATCCGAGTAACCTTCCTGATAGCGTTTCGAAGACAGCACCAGCGAGCGTTCCGCCGATACCAGTGCTTCTCTAAGCAGGGCTTCTTTCTCCCTGGTCTTAACCACGCTGATCGCTGCATTATCTATTTCACTGGCGGCGCCAAGTACCGTCAGCTGATAACTTTCGATCAACTGCTGCAGGGATGCATCCTGCACGCGCACGTTGTTTTCGATGCGATCGTAATTGAACAAATTCCAGGTAAAGCTGGGACCGAAGCTGGTACTGATGTTGTCATCGGTGGCGTTCAGGGTATTACCCGACCAGCCGATGGTGCCGAACAGTGAGATCGAGGGATATAAATCTGCCTCGGCCACGCCGATCTGCGCTGACTGTGCGGCCACCTGCCAGGCAGCTGTGCGAACATCAGGGCGCCGCATCATCAGTTGTGCGGGAACTCCCTCAATCATCAGGGATGGCAGCGCAGGCAACCCTTGAGCCACGTCAGTAAGTTCCGCCACCGAGCCAGGTGGGCGCCCCAACAGAACAGCGATAGAGTTCTCGATCTGTTGCAAAGTGATTTCCAGGCTGGGGATGCTGGCCATGGTGCCGAGGTACTGGGTTTTAGCCTGCTGGACATCCAGTTCGGCGGACTGTCCACTCTCATAAAGCCGGGTTGTGATTTCCAGGCTGCGATTCTGCAGATCGCCATTTTCGCGCGCAATCTTGATCTGCTGGAGCGTGGTGAGGTAAGTGAAGTATGCCTGCGCCATCTGGGCAGAAAGCAGTACCTGGGCATTCTGGTAATTGGTAATACTGGCGAAGAACGCTGCGTCCGCAGACTCAATTCCGCGCCGGTAACGCCCCCAGAAGTCCAGTTCCCAGCCGACATTGAAGCCGGCATTATAACTGTTCAAATCAGAACGATTACCGGAGTCGCTACCCTCCGTAGGCCAGCGGTCGGTCCGTGACCATGAGCCGTTGAGCTGCTGTTGCTGCGGATACTGGCTGCTGGTAGCAATCCCCAGCAAAGCCCTGCTCTGGACAATGGCCAGGGCAGCGATCTGCAAAGTTGAGTTTTTCTCACGCGCGGTTTCTATCAAGCCGTTGAGAACCGGATCGTTAAAGGCCTGCCACCAGAAGTCGAGGTCTTCTTCCGTGGTGCCCGTGGTGATGGCCTGACCGTAAAGGTTGGTTTGCCACTCATCCAGCCACTCTATCTCGGGTTCCTGATAGTTGGGCCCCAGGGTGGTACAGGCCTGCAGTGCCAGCGCGACACACGCGGCAAGGAATGCTTTTGGTGTTCCTCTCATGCGCAGGCCTCAGCGACGCTTTGCCATTCAGTTACATCGAAGCAATCACTATCCATCCAGCGCATGAATATCAGATACCCGGCCGCGCGCAGGGTAGTGCCGACCAATATGCCCATGAATATACTGACAAACATGCCATCCATAAACGTCTCATTCGTCAGTGGGTACGACTCTCTACTCATCTTCTGTATTTTCCCAACTGGCGGGCTATATGCAACCCGTTACATTGACCTGTCGACCTGGTCTCGGTGCAAGCAATGTTCGCAGCGCTCGTCTTCCCTTTCAGTATCGAAGCCCAAAACCATGAGTTTCAACGAACTGGACCAGCAAACAGTGGTTTACCGATTCGACGGTCAGAATTAATGCTTATCGTGGTTCAGTTTCGAGTGCAATTCAATAGTCAGGCCCCGGACGCCAGGCGCAACTGCCTATATCTCACTTCTTATGGGCGATATTAACCGATGGGAGCGTTGGCGTAGTATAAAAAATTCGGGTGATAATCAACGAGATTTGCGAGAGAAGCCGGCCATCCTGGATGACGGCCCTCGTAGCGGCGAACCGTGTTGCGAGCTTACAGGACGCGCTCTCTGGTAGTTGCCAGGGCGTGTTTCCTTTAGGGCTTCTCAACCACGGTTAAGACTCGGGATCAGAATGTGTAACGCAGCGTGGCTCCCAGGGTCAGGACCACATTGGTATCGAACTCGCCCTTGAAACGCACGCCCTGTGATGTCTGGTCTACTGCGCCGTCACCCAGGTACATGATGGAGCTACCAAATGAATAGGCGAGATTTTCGCCTTCCACGAAATAACTGGCACCCGCCTGGTAAGTTTCATCCATGGGCAAATCAATAGTCCTGTCTTTGCTCGATACCGGAGAGCTGTCGTAGGAAAGACCAACGGTCCAACCCTTGATACCGTCGAAACGACCAAGGGCGATACCGGTGCGCCAGGTATCCTGCCAGTTCCGGTCCAGCACCGTGACACCCGGGGTAACCGTGACTTCGTTTTCACTGAATGCTGACCAATCCTGCCAGCCTAGATTGGTTGCTACAAAGTAGTCATCGTCCAGATCGAAACGCAGCGCCGCCTCCAGCCATTGGGGATTGTCCCACCCTATCTTTGCGTCACCGCCCGGCAGTGGCACGTCATCGAATTTCAAGTCACCTTCCAGATCCACGTCCATCTCCGCCCGATACACCACCCCGAGCATCACTCGCTCAGAGAAGGCGTAGGTCAGTCCGAGGAAAGGCTGGTAGCCCCAGTCATCCAGGTCCTCTAATCTGGCCTTACCATCAGGTTCAGTTCCTCCGGCCTTGCGGACCGCCACATTCTCTTCAAATAGCGTATAGGTGATGGTGACGCCGGCGCCGACAGCCAGTTGATCATTGACCTTGTAACCAACAGAGGGTGAAATCCCTACTCCTTGTAGTGACACCTTCTGCGCACCGTAACGCCCGACAAAGTCGCTGCCATAGTCCATGGCTCCACCGAGTGGCGCGGTAATTGCCAGCCCTATGCTGGTCTGGTCAGACAGCCTTTGGACCAGGAACTGACTCGGGATGGCAACCGGGTCGCCAGCGTTACCACCGTCACTGCCGCCGGCTTCGGCGACAGAGGAATCAAACTCAATCCTGGACAGCAGCACGGCCAGCCCGGTTACGCCCAAGGAGTCCTCTTCCAGGTTTACCATGCCGGCCGGTTGTGCCCACGCAGCGTCAGCGCCCCAGGTATTGACGGTATTCATCACTCCGGCACTGCCAATGCTCACCGGTGTACCAACCTGGGTCAGGTAAAAACCCGCCGCCATACTTTCGCCCGTAGCCAACAGAACGGCGCCCGCCACTAATACACTCGACTTACCAACTATTTTCATCATATCTCCATTACGTAAAATGTGAGCCTCGACCAGACTGCTCTATGACGTATCGAACAATATCTTGAACTAGCTTATTCGATATGACAAGCCCACTCGTCACCCGATCATGGATACCCGTCTGACTACCAGGTCGTCGGCTGGCGTGGTTATGGCGGGAATCATGCCCGGCACTATGAGCTGGTCAGAATTTCATGTTTTAAAAACAGTTACCCGAACCCTTATGGGTAAATTTATCATCCGGAGAATAATGCCCACATCGAAAACGCGACACCTTGAGAGAGGTCAAGCATCTTAAGCCGTTTCTTACGTTGGGCTGGCGTGTCTGGAATCAGGGCAAGTTCATAGAGTTCACAGGGACACACACTCTGGAGTGCCAGCAAGGACAGAGTGTGTGTCCCTTCGAAGCTCATCGTGGATTTCGGGAATGACGATAAAGGTATCGGCTCGGGTTCTGACCAGATCGCCCCCCTGTTGGGCGTGGCACTGAACCAGGGGGACCTGACGGTGATTCCGTTAGTGCAACACTTTACGGAAATCAGCGGGCCAGATGTCAACAACACCTCCTTTCGATTGATTTTTCTGCAGACATTTCCGGATAGTGATTATTGGTTGAAACTTGACAACAAGGTCCCTGTTGACTGGGAGAACGATAATGAAATTCCAGCGTCTGTCGAACTTCAGCTCGGGAAGAATTTTACGCCCGCATTGGGTTCCTACGTGGACGCTCTTGTCGGTGTCGGCGGTGACCGTAGCTATGACTGGGGAGTTGGAGCCGGGTTACGCTATAACTATTGATGTATTTTGCATTTCGAAACGAAATGATCATCGATGCCCCGCGCAACTAGCTATCCCTCTCTGGCCTACCCTGTTGAAAAACGCGAAGTGGATACTGGATGTTCCTGGTTGAGTGCCGTGTTAGTCAGCCCCGGCACTAAGCGCTAGTCAGGATTTCATGCTTCAACTTGAGTCGTTTCTTGCGTTTGCTCGGCGCATCCGGGATCAAGGTTGACTCCCCCATCATGTAGACCACCATCATCCGACCCCGGGTTTCGGCCTGGACTTTACTGAACCCCACCTGTCTGAACATCCAGGCCGCGAAGGCAAAGCGTTTTTCCAATGTTCGCTGGAACACGGTTTGCACCTTCGTGTCGGCTTGTGCCCAGTGCCAGATCGCCAGATCATATTTCGCCATCCCGGTGGCCATGACCTGTTCCATCAACAGCAAGATTCTATCCTTTGGCGACCCGCTGAAGAGTGTGGCCTGTTCAATCGCTTTATCCGTCATCTCCTGTTCCCAGTATTCGAGCAGTGCGTCATACAGTTGTCCACGATTGGCGAAGTGCCAGTAGAAGCTGCCACTGGTGACCCCCAGTCTTTTGGCGAGAGGAACGATCTTCACTTGTTCTACGCCAGCGGTACTCAAAAGTTCGAGTGCGCCGCGTATCCAGTCTTCCCGACCAAGGCGTTTTGATTTGGCGGTAACCATAGACCTGTCTATTGTTTTTCAGTAAGGGTAAGGGTAACATCAAATTTACTTCAATTTAACCATGCACAAATAAAGAGTTTGGTGAGGTTCTTGTGAGTGGATTACCAAAACTCTCTAATGAAGGAGATACTAACGATGTCAGCTAAGATCAAAGTCATCAGGAACGCATTCGTGGTTTTAGGCCTGACCCTTGGAATCATGATCGCCAGCACGGTGGATCATGAGGCCCAATCCCAGGACAAATCTGCTGATAATATGCCGCTCGGACGCCAGGCTGTGGCGATTGTCGATGGCAAGTACCCGGCCAGTTATTTTCCGAACACCGAGTTGCTTGGTGCCGCGGAAATGCGGCTCACCGCTCTGGGTACCGGAATGCCAAACCAGACCCGCGCGGCTGTATCTATTGCCTACCTGCTCGAGCTGGGCAATGGCGATAAGTTTCTGTTCGATATGGGCTCCGGTTCGTTGGCGAATCTGTTCTCCTTGCGCCCCGACTTTGAAAAGCTCGACAAGGTGTTTGCCAGCCACCTGCACATTGACCACATCGGTGATTTCATGAGCCTGCATATTGGCGGCTGGCTATCCGGGCGCTACACACCTATCCACATTTACGGGCCTACCGGATCCACCCCGGAACTGGGTACCAAGGCGTTCGTCGATGGCATGAGCAAGGGTTATGCCTGGGACCTCGCCACTCGTTCCGGTGCGCTGCCCGATAAAGGCGCGGAAATCGTGGTTCACGAGTTCGACTACAAGCAGGAAAATAAAGTGGTCTACGAGAAGAATGGTGTCACGATTCGATCCTGGCCGGCCATTCACAGTCTGGATGGCTCGGTGAGTTACGGTGTCGAATGGAACGGACTCAAGTACGTGTTTGGCGGTGATACCTACCCCAACAAGTGGTACATCAAGTACGCCGCGAATGCCGACGTGGCTTCACACGAGGCCTTCCTCCCGCCCAAGGCGCTGGCCGCGTATTTCGGCTGGAAACTGGATCAGGCAACCTACGTGTCCACCAGAATTCACACCGAGCCGCAGGCCTTTGGTAAAGTGATGTCCGCCGTCAAACCACGCCTGGCGATCGGATATCACTCGGTGCAATCGCCCGAGAACAATGCCGCGATAATGGATGGCGTACGCAAAACCTATGACGGCCCGCTGGCGCTCGCCAGAGACCTGATGGTGGTTAATATCACCAAGGAAGTGATCAAGGTTCGAATGGCAACGGTAGATGAATATGTGCTTCCGCCAAACGTTAGTGAGGGCTATGTCAAGGCACCTCGCAGCGCCAAAAAAGAACCGTCCAGGTTCGTTACCGATGGCAAGTGGAAGGAGTACACTCCACCGCCGATGCCGAAGTGAGGAACTATTAGTTCCGAGGAAAAGAAATGTTACCGAGAAGAAACATAATTTCAATCCAGCCCAGAAGCATTAAGCGAGCCCAGTATGCAGCATTATTACTTTCGATGCTTGGGTTGGTATCGTCTGTTTTTTTTGCCGTAGAAGCGGCAGATACCCCTGAATCGACAGATGCGGCCCCATCAGCAGAGTGTGCCGGGTTCGCCGACGATATTGATGCAGATCTTGGCGAAGTTCTCAAGGCTGGCTGCGAACCGACTCTGGCGCAGATGTCCGCCCTGATGGACAACCCGCTGGGTAATGTGGCGATGTTGTTCACCCAGTTTGATTATTACAAGATGCAGGATCCGGAAAGTAACAATACAGCATACAAGGGGACTTACACGGGCATTGCTCAATTTCCTAAAAAACTCGACGATGACTGGAACCTGATCAACCGAGTGATCTGGACGGTGCCGAGCATGCCGCTGGACCAGGACAAAATTGACGATTTCGACCCATCCCCTGATTTTGGTGATGATCAAGGTGGTGGTCTGACAGGGCAATCGGGATCGGATTTTCCAAAACCCATAGATCTGTTCGACGGGCGTACCACCGGCCTGGGTGACAGTTACTACGTCGGGCTCTTTGCCCCGAGCGAGCCAGTCAAACTGGATGGCGGTGCCAAACTTCTGCTGGGGGCAGGTTTCGACCTGGGTCTGCCAACCGCCGAAGAGGATATCCTGGGTACTGGCAAGTGGACAGCCGGACCATCGGCATTGGTCATGTACATGGGGCCAAAATGGAAGGTTGGTGGCCTGGTAACGCATTACTGGGATTACGCAGGTGACGATGATCGTGCCGACGTTAACATGACGAACTTGCAGTACTTCGCTTTTTACTCTCTGAACGAGACGGATTCTGTCGGTGCTTCGCCCAATATCATCTGTAACTGGGAAGCATCCAGCGGTAACGAATGCTCCGTACCCCTCGGTATGGGTTACACAAAAACCGTCCAGATGGGTAATGTTCCGGTGCGCATGGGGTTAGAGTTTCACTATTACGCGGTAACGCCCGATGACGACGTGGGCGCACGATGGGGTACGCGCTTCTATGTCATTCCCGCTGCGCCGTCCGCCTTGTTTGACTGGATGGGTTAGGCGGGTTAACAGCTTTTCAACCGTGGCAAGAACATTGGAGTCGCTTACATTTAGGGTCGTCAGCTGAACTGATGATCCGCTGATAAAGAGGAAAACAAATGAATTTAAGGAATGTTATGAAGAATCGAAGCGTCACTTTTCTGGCCGGTTTCGGCGCGTGCCTGGCAGTGCTGGTCGTGCTTCCTCCAAACGTCAGCGAGGGCTATGTCAAGGCACCGCGCACTTCCCCAATATAGATACTCACACCCGTTCTCGACCATACTGGTAAAGCTGTTAGGTATCTGACAGCGAGAGCGGGACATGCACCCGCTGACTACGAATAGGTTTCT
>Ga0316196_10000597_pt1 | contig 14435 bp, 10 predicted proteins | sample Eddsed2cm_MG_FD_204938 | JGI IMG/M metagenome (GOLD analysis project Ga0316196, IMG submission 204938) | Coastal sediment microbial communities from Maine, United States - Eddy sediment 2 cm | ecosystem: Environmental > Aquatic > Marine > Coastal > Sediment | place: USA: Maine | collected... | reverse complement strand
ACCGGCAGCTGCGCGCGCTGGGCTAATCGTTACGCGTCAGCGCGTACACCGCGAACGATCCGAGCCAGTGCGAACCTTCGTAGTGTTCACTCGCAACATGCGGCAACGAAGCCGCGAGATGGTCGTGGGCCCAGGCGCGGAACTGTGTTTGCATCCACTCATCATCGACGGCAGCAGCGATGATGTACAAGTTCCACGCACGGCTCAGGTTCAACCCGTCGAGGTGTACGATTTTGGGATCCGAGCGATCACTGACATTGACTGGTTGCAACGGCGGGGCACCGACCAGTTCTCCAAGAAAAGGAGCCAGCCACTCGATGAGTGGTTCACCTGATAGTACCCTCGCCATCAAGGCTGCCTCTTCGAAACACGGTGACAGGAAGTCTTCGCCGCTCGGTTCCCATGACAGGGGACAGTTCTTGTCGTCCTGGTAGTAGCGCAGCGCCGCCTCGCTGACAGACCGGGCGAGCTCGTCGTCGCCGGCAGAGCGCGCATAGTCGAGCGCAAAAGACAGGCCGAAGGCTGTGTTGGGATGTACGCCGGTACGAATCGGGTATTCCTGCCGCGGCAGGAACTCGATGTATCTGTCCCGAATCACGTCGACCAAAGGCGCGAGATTGTTGGCAAGCTCCGCAGCAAGTGGATCGTCCCACTCGCCGAGTTCCGTTGCCAACTGCAGCAGCCAGGCCCAACCATAGGTACGCTCCCAACTGCCAGATTCCTGTCCAAAGTAAGTGACCTCTCCGGCAACGTTCTCCGCGGATAACGAGATGCCCAGCCCTGCGACGATCTGCTCTCGCTCTGCCAGCTTCGGGAACTGCTTGAGCAGCTTCACCAGCATCCAGTGACCGTGAACGGACGAATGCCAGTCAAAGCAGCCATAGAAGGCCGGGTGCAGGGATTTGGGTGAGAGCAGGAACTCGTCGCTCTGCAGCACCTGGTTGAGCTTGTTCGGATACTCTTTGTGGATGCAGTCCAGCGCGAGTTGTGCGAAATGCGATGCACCGCTACTTGTCAGAACAAGTCCGCCTTCCTGCTCGGTATACATTTCCATGGGTGCGGACTCCTGCGCGTTGCATGCAGCGGCAATAACCACTACGAAAAGAGCGATCGCCGGGATGGATGGCCTGTGATGCTTCGTTGTTGGTGAATTCATGCGCACAAGGTTACTGTAGGCGTCCCGATCTAATCCAGTACTCTTGTGCGCCAATCACTCGCCAAAATCCTGGTTCTGCTGCCGTTGTTGCAGTCCTGCGAGCAAAGTGCGCAGCCAGATTTCCATGGTCGCCTGTATTTTGCATCCGGCAACTATGTGGGCGAGTTCGATCTGGCGAAAGGCACAAGCGTCATCGTCGCCAATCGCGGCGCAGTCACGATCAGCGATATCTCCGAGTTTGGCGAAAATCGATTCCTGGTGGCCGAAACCGCGATGGTGGAAACTCGTGAGGTGCCGCGAATCTCCTGGGTCGATATTGAAACGGGCCAGGCGGAGACCTTGTACTCAGGTGTTGCTGCCCGTTATCTGTCAGCGCATTCGGCGCTGGTATGGGACGATGGTTCGCGACTGCATGCGACCTCGCGACGGCGAAATTCCGACATCAATGCGGAGATTGTGTCGCATAACCTGAATCAGCTCTCGACTATCGTCGCAGTGTCCGACGAGATGGTTCTGTTCGAGACCGGCATTCCGGAGCAGCGCGGCATTCACTCCTACAATGTGATGACGCGTGAACTGCTGCAGCGAAACGCCCTGACAGAGCAATGCAGGCTCGCCGGCTCGGTGTGGATTGCCGATCGCGGCCAATTGGCGTGTCAGGCCCGCACGCAGTCGGGCGACGGGACTGAATACCTGCTCACTGACCTCAATGGGACCGTCCGCGACCAGCTCGCGTTACCGCCGGGCAAGCAATTCATAGCGCTAGCCTATGCGGCCGATCAGCAAGTGTTGATACTGACCGAACCCTGGCGGACCGTGTTCGGGGGTGGTGAACGTTTCGGCGTTTGGGCCTACGACCTGAATGCGGGCCAAAGTCATCGAATACTCAGGAACCAGTACCTCGGCGCGTCGGCGGTCTACGTCGACGAAACCTTACGAGGCGCAACGGGTCAATAACGGCACCAGATAACAGCAGAGGTCCTGCGAATGCAGACAGTCAATCGAACGCTTTTCACGTGGGTCGCATGCGCGGCGCTGGTAATTGCCATGGCCGCTTCCCCTGCAAGAGCAGCGGATGACATCGCCGGCCAGGTCGAGATTGCGTATGAAGCGTTCAGGCTCGATAACGGACTGACCGTGCTGGTACATACCGACCACTCGGTACCGACGGTGTTTGTCGGCATGTGGTACGGCGTCGGTTCTGCTGACGAGCCCGATGGCAAGACCGGCTTCGCACACCTGTTCGAGCACCTGATGTTCCAGGGCACCGAGAATCGCGATGGCGAGTTTTTCACGCCTTTCACCAAGGCTGGCGCGACCGGCATGAACGGCACGACCAGCGAGGATCGCACCAACTACTACGCGACAGTGCCGACCGGTGCCCTCGACATGGCGCTGTGGATGGAAAGCGACCGCATGTCCTACCTGCTGGGCGCGGTGACGCAGGAAGCGCTCGATGAGCAGCGTGGGGTTGTGCAAAACGAGAAGCGCCAGGGCGAGAATCGGCCGTATTCCGGGATGGCGGATCGAATTCGAGCCGGCGTTTATCCGCTGGATCACCCATACCGGCATTCGATTATCGGCTCCATGGAGGATCTCGATGCGGCGTCTGTTGAGGATGTTCACGAGTGGTTCGAACAGTACTACGGAGCGTCAAATGTCGTTCTCGTGCTGTCGGGTGATATCAGCCTCGAGACGGCCAAAGAAAAGGTCCAGCACTATTTTGCCGAGGCACCTGCCGGGGTTGCACTCGTCAAACAGCAGCAGTGGATTCCGCAGATTCCGGAAAACCGCATCGAGATGATGTATGACCGCGTCGGCCAGACGCGTATTTCGAGGACATGGGTTCTTCCGGGGATGAACCACCGGGACACGATGTTGATGTACCTGGTCAACGAAACGCTCGTCGGCAACAAGAACTCGCCGCTTTACAACAAGCTCGTGGACGACCTGCAGATTGCCACCAGCGTGCAGGGATATGCCCACGGCCGACTACTGAGCGGGGAGTACAACCTGACGATCGACGTCAAGCCGGGTGTCGATCCTGAACACGTTCTCCAGGTTGTCGACGCGGTGATCGCGGAGTACCTGTCTGCCGGGCCGAGTTCGGATATCACCGAAAACGCCAAGCTAAGCATCAATATGTACATGCTGGGCTCGCTCGAAAGCAAAGCCACTGTTGGACGTTTTCTTGCCGAAGGCCAGCTATTCTCAGGCGACCCGCTGGCGGTCAAAACGGAAATAGAAGCGCTCAACACAGCGACAACTGACGAGCTGCAAACAATCGCCAACCGCTGGTTATCGAAGAACTTCTATCAGTTGACGGTTGAGCCGTTTCCCGAATTGCAGTCCACGAGTCCCAGCGTGGACCGCTCGTCCATCCCGGAGGTTACCGAGGTCTCGGGCATAAATTTCCCGGCTATCGAGACAGCGACACTCGACAACGGCATGAAGCTCGTTGTCGCGAGGCGCGGCAGCATCCCGCTGGTGGATGTAACGATTCGCGTTGAGACAGGCAATACAGCGAACGCCGCAGATGCTCCGGGTACGGCGAATGCCGTGTTTGGCCTGCTGGACAAAGGCACGAAGAAGTACGATGCGAATGAGCTTGCTGCCGCGCTGGACAAAATCGCGATGAGCCCGCGCACCGGCGCCGGCAATGAGCGAAGTTCTTTCGGCTTCCGAATATTACGGCCGCATCTGGACGAGTCTTTCCGGCTTGCTGCAGAGATGCTTCGCAACCCAACGTTCCCGGAAAATGAGCTCGACAAGATCAAGCAACAGCTTCTGGCAATTCTTGCGACGATCGAAAAGAACCCGTCACAATTTGCTGGCAGCCTGTTCAATCGTGTGATCTATGGTGAGGACAGCCCGCTTGGCATGGTCTGGACGCCGCAACTCGTTAGTGATTTCTCCGTCGACACTCTGCGGCAGTTCCACGCGAACGAGGTTACACCCGATAACATGACTGTCTTCATGATTGGCGACATCTCGCTTGACGAAGCCAGGGAGTCGGTAGAAAGCGCGTTTGGTGGCTGGAAAGCGGTGAGTGCCTCTAATCGCAAGGCCGTTGGTGAAGCCGAAGCGCCTGCTGCGCGCGTCATTCTTATCGATCGTCCTGGCGCCGTGCAGAGCACGATCATCGCGGGGCATGCGATCGATCCGTATGACCCCGATGTCAGCACCGAGCTGACCCTGGTCAATGGGGTTTTCGGCGGCACATTCGAGTCGCGAATCAACATGAATCTGCGCGAAGACAAATCCTGGTCATATGGCGCTGGCTCACGCGTCGCGCGAAATACCAGCGGTGATCAGACATTCTCGGTTTCCGCGAGCGTGCAAAGCGACAAGACCATGGAAAGCATGCAGGAAATTCTGCGCGAGCTCGAAGAGTACGTTTCGTCGCGCCCCGCGACGGCCGAAGAGGTCGAACGCATCAAGCTTAACCGTACCCGCTCTTTACCCGGTTCTTTTTCAAGTAATCGCGGATTCCTGAGCAGTATTGTCAGCTCTGACGCGTATGGGCTGCCATTCGACTACGCGGAGGGCACCGCCGAGCGCTTGAATGCGGTCAGCCTGGAGGACGTGAACGAACGCGCCAGGTCGCTCATTCAGCCGGACCAGTTGACCTGGGTAGTTGTCGGCGATCTTGAACAGGTCGAGGAAAAGATACGTTCGCTGAACTACGGTGACGTCGAGGTCTGGGATGGCTTTGGCAACCGACTGAGGTAGCTTTTCGCGCGGCCAGGGCGTTTCCTGCCATCGGCAGCGCGCTCCCAATACGGAAATCGATAAGCCGTTGATTTTCCATTATTTTCTTCATTTACCGGAGCCCGGCATTCCGGCGTCATCGAATGGTCATGGTTTGGTCGCCGACCGGTCACGACTGCTGCGCCATTTACAACGACACTGCGAACCTCGCTACAGACACATAAAGACTGCGGAGGAATCAAGATGTCGGACCAGGAAACGATTAACGATACGAAAACCATAGTGTGCCTGCACTCGAGTGGCGGCAACGGCGGCCAGTGGCGTGCACTCAGGGACTACGTCGGCGATCGCTTTGTCGTGCTGATGCCGGACCTGATCGGCTATGGCGAGGAGCAGTTCGCGTTGGGTGACGACCTGACATTCGAGTACGAGGTCCGGGCGATAGCCGATCTTATTCGCGACAACGGCGGCAGCGCCCACGTCGTTGGACATTCCTACGGCGGCGCGATCGCCACTCATGTCGCACTCGAGCACCCAGAGCTGGTCGCGAGTCTCGCAGTCTATGAGCCGGTTCTTCTCTCGCTGTTGTACGACGATGACCGGGCCTCGCCGGCGCTCGAGGAAGTCGAACACGTCGCGATGTCGATCATCGGCCAGGTCGACTGCGAGCACGGTCGTTTGCGAGCTGCGCGTGAGTTCGTCAACTTCTGGTCACGAGGCGATGCCTGGCGCGTGATGCAGGATGCGCAACATGCACGGCTTGCGCGCCTGATGCCAAAGGTCGCGGCTGAGTTTCATGCGCTGCGCCATGCCGGGACCGCGGCTTCCGGCCTGGCAGGCCTGCGAGTGCCGGCGCGAATTTTCTGTGGCGACCAGACTCGCGACTCGGCGCGTCGCGTCGCCGAGTTATTTGCAGCTTCCGCACCCGGAAGTAGTCTTCACATGCTCGATAGTCACTCTCACATGGCCCCGATCACTCATGCTGACGCCATCAATCCGCTGCTCGTCGATCACATACTTGGGGGCTCGAAAAGGATAAGATGCGCCGCATGAAAAAATGCGCGTATTTGGTCATGGGAGACCCGGGTGACTACGTCACCGACTATCACCTCAGCCTCGACGCGATGGCGGAGCTCAGCTGGCAGGTTAGCTGCGTGCCGTGGCGCGACCCGTCGATAGATTGGAATGGCTACGACGCAGTCTATATCTGTACACCCTGGGATTACCCCGATGACCCCGACCTGTTCCTGCGGGTACTGGCAGCGATCGAATCATCGTCGGCGCATCTGATCAATCCAATCGCTCTCGTGCACTGGTCGCTTACGAAAACCTATTTGCGTGACCTGGAGGCAAAGGGTGGCGCGATCGTGCCGAGCATCTGGTTCGACGAATTCGATTCAGCGCAGATAGCTGGCTGGTTTGAAACGCTGCGCGCCGACAAAATCGTCATCAAACCACAGGTTGGCACGAATTCTCAGCATACGTTTGTACTGGAGGAACACGTTTCGGCTGATCTGCTGTCAAAACTGGAGAAGACCTTCGCCACTCGGACATTCTTCGTACAGCCGTTCATGAGTAACGTGCAGAGCGAAGGTGAGTACTCGTTATTCTTCTTCGGTGGCGACTACAGTCACGCCATTCTGAAAACGCCTGAGCAGGGCGATTTCCGATCACAGGAAGAGCATGGCGCAGAAATAAAGAGCGTTGTTGCTAACTCAGAGCAGATCACGGCTGCCGAGAAACTCCTGGCACTTGTAGAACCACAACCGACCTATGTGCGCGCCGATCTGGTACGAGACGAAAACGACAACTACTTGTTAATGGAACTCGAGCTGATCGAACCGTCGTTGTATCTACGTACCAACGCGGGAGCTGCGGACCGATTTGCTCGTGCTTTCGACGAGCGGTTTCAGGTACTCGCCCGTAAATGACTTCTTGTTTGCAGCCACATCTTCGGGTGTGCCGGTCGCGATAATTTCACCACCCCCATCACCACCCTCGGGACCGAGGTCGATAACCCAGTCGGCCGTCTTGATGACATCGAGATTGTGCTCAATGACGACCACCGTGTTGCCACGATCGCGCAGCCGGTGCAGCACGCCGAGTAACTGTTCGATGTCATGAAAGTGCAGGCCGGTTGTCGGTTCGTCGAGAATATACAGCGTGTTACCCGTATCCCGCTTGGAAAGTTCTTTCGCGAGCTTGACGCGTTGCGCTTCGCCACCCGACAAGGTTGTCGCATTCTGTCCAAGCCGAACATACGTCAGGCCGACGTCGATCAGTGTATTCAGTTTCTTCGCGACGACCGGCACATTCTGGAAGAACACAGCAGCATCCTCGACGGTCATGTCGAGTACTTCGTGAATGTTCTTGCCCTTGTAGCGAATCTCGAGCGTCTCCCGGTTGTAGCGCTTGCCGCGGCAGACATCACACGGTACGTATACGTCGGGCAGGAAGTGCATCTCGACTTTGATCACGCCATCGCCCTGGCACGCCTCGCAACGACCGCCTTTGACGTTAAAGCTGAAGCGCCCGGGCATGTAACCGCGGGAACGCGCTTCCTGCGTGCCGGCAAACAGTTCGCGAATGGGTGTAAACAGGCCGCTGTACGTTGCCGGGTTCGAACGCGGCGTACGACCGATCGGGCTCTGGCTGATATCGATGACGCGATCGATGAGTTCCAGTCCTAAAATTTCCTTGTGTGGCGAGGGGTTACGGCTGCTCTTGTTGAGCAGGTCTGCGACAGCCTTATACAGGGTGTCATTGACCAGGGTCGACTTGCCCGAGCCGGACACACCGGTTACGCAGGTCATAAGGCCAGCGGGTATCGACGCATCGACCCCTTTAAGGTTATTGCCCGTCGCGCCAACGATCGTGATTTGCCGCTCCGGGTCCGCCGCAACGCGTTCTTCAGGCACCGCGATGCAGCGCTTGCCTGAGAGGTACTGCCCCGTCAGTGACTCCGGGTTGTTCTGCACTTCCTCGGGTGTTCCGGCGACGACGACTTTACCGCCATGCACGCCCGCGCCCGGTCCGAGGTCCACGACATAATCCGCAGCGAGTATTGCTTCTTCGTCATGCTCGACGACGATTACCGTATTGCCGATGTCACGCAGATGCGTAAGCGTGCTGAGCAGTCTTTTGTTGTCGCGCTGGTGCAGGCCGATCGAGGGTTCATCGAGGATGTACATGACGCCAACAAGACCGGAACCAATCTGGCTGGCCAGTCGAATGCGTTGTGCTTCGCCACCCGACAACGTCTCGGCACTGCGGCCCAACGACAGGTAGTCGAGCCCCACATCGGAGAGAAACCCGAGCCTGTCACCAATCTCTTTGACGATCTTGTCTGCGATGGTCGCACGCCAGCCATCAAGCTCCATGTCTGCGAAAAACCGGACCGCATCGCCGACCGACATGTTCGAAATTTCGGGAATGGCGTGATCGAGAATGAAGACGTTTCGCGCCGAGCGATTCAGGCGCGTACCGCCGCAGTCGGGGCAGGACTGACTGTTGAGGAACTTCGCGAGTTCCTCCCGCACGGCGCCGGATTCGGTTTCGCGGTAGCGTCTCTCGAGGTTCGGAATGACGCCTTCAAAGCGATGTCGTTTTTTAACCTGCATGCCACGCGAGTTTTCGTAATAGAACTCTACCTTCTCGCCGCCGCTACCGAACAACACGATGTCACGCAATTTTTTTGACAGCTCGTTGAACGGTGTTTCGAGGTCGAATTTGTAATGTGCTGCCAGGCTCTGGATCATCTGGTAGTAGTAGGTCGTCTTGCGGTCCCAGCCGCGTATCGCACCGCCGGCCAGGGCCAGTTCTTCGTTGACGACAACGCGATCCGGGTCGAAATACTGTTTGACGCCGAGCCCGTCGCAACCCGGACATGCGCCGCTCGGGTTGTTGAATGAAAACAGGCGCGGCTCGAGTTCGGTGAGCGAGTAGCCGCAGATATTGCAGGCGAAGCGATCGGAGAAAATCACCTCGTCTTCGTCCGGGTTATCCATGAACGCGATGCGTGCAACACCATCGGCGAGGCGCAGCGCTGTCTCGAACGATTCGGCCAGGCGCAGTCGAATATCCTCTTTGACCTTGATGCGATCGACGATCGCGTCAATGTTGTGCTTCTTCCTCAGGTCGAGAGCGGGTGGCTGGTCGAGCTCATAGACCTCGCCGTTGATGCGTGCACGGATGAAGCCTTGCGCCATCAGGTCCTGCATGAGCTGCACGTGTTCGCCTTTGCGTTCCGCAACCACCGGCGCCAGCAGCATCAGGCGAGTGCCTTCAGGCATCGCGAGAACCTGGTCGACCATCTGGCTAACCGTCTGTGCTTCGAGATCCGTGCCGTGATCCGGGCAACGCGGGATGCCGGCGCGCGCATAGAGCAGGCGCAGGTAGTCATAGATTTCAGTGACTGTACCGACTGTCGATCTCGGATTATGCGAGGTCGACTTTTGTTCAATAGAGATGGCAGGCGAGAGGCCGTCGATATGGTCGACGTCAGGCTTTTCCATCATCGACAGGAACTGCCGTGCGTAGGCAGACAGGGACTCCACGTAGCGGCGCTGCCCTTCGGCGTAGATCGTGTCGAAGGCAAGCGAAGACTTGCCCGAGCCGGACAGGCCCGTGAACACAATGAGTTTGTCCCGCGGCAAACTCAGGTCGAGGTTGCACAGGTTGTGAGTTCTTGCGCCGCGAATGTCGATGGACTTGGTGTGGATGGATTTCATGTGAGTGCTGTAAACGCCGACCAACCTGCTAATATACGCCGCCCTCTGACTTCGGCGCAAAGACTCATTCAATGACGACAGACTCTGACAACGCGATAGCCGTGATGCTGCCTGGCGAAAAACGCGCCGTTGGTGTGGTTACCGGGATCGCCATGCTGCGCATGTTCGGCCTGTTTTCGCTGTTACCTGTTCTGTCGCTGTACGCTGCCCAGCTGGTGGGCGCCACGCCGCTGTTGGTCGGTCTGGCTGTCGGCGCCTATGGGCTGACACAGGCGTGTCTGCAAATTCCGTTTGGCGCCTTGTCCGATCGGGTCGGGCGGGTCCCCGTCATTATCGGCGGCCTGATCATCTTTGCCGTCGGCAGCATCGTGGCGGCTATGGGCGACACGATCTGGAGCGTAATTGCGGGGCGCCTGTTGCAGGGTGCTGGCGCAATTTCCGCCACGCTGACCGCGCTCATCGCCGATGCGACGCGCGAGGAAGTTCGTACCCGTTCGATGGCTATTGTTGGCGTCATCGGCTTCGGCATGGCGTTCGTGATCGCCTTTATCGGGGGACCGGTCATCGCGGGGCAGTTCGGCGTGCCGTCACTGTTCTGGATTGCGGCAGGGCTGGCCGTCGTCGCTGGTCTGCTGCTGAAAGGCCTTCCCGCCGACATCGAGCGGCCCGAAAAGCCCCAAAACTGGAATATTCTGCCGGCATTTCGTGCTGACCTGATTCGCCTGGATCTCTACGTGTTTCTGCTGCACGCGATCCTGACAGCGAGTTTCGTCGCGTTGCCGTTCCTGCTCGTCAACCGACTCGGGATGCCGGTGACCGATTTTTGGAAGATATACATCGGCGCTCTCGGTGTGTCGCTGTTCGGGGCGATACCGCTGATCCTCAGCGATGAGCGCCAGGGCAAGACCCGGACCATCGCCATCGCGGTGACGCTGCTCCTGGCAGGAGAGCTGATGCTCGCCTTTGGCAGTTTCGGTACTGTGCAGGTGTTCATAGCACTAACCGTGTTTTTCGCGGGCTTTACTTTCCTTGAGGCGGGCCTGCCTGCGCGCTTGTCCCTGCTGGCCGACGGGGAGTTGCGCGGCGCCTCGCTGGGCGTGTTCTCCAGTGCACAGTTCTTAGGCGCGTTTGTCGGTGGTCTTATTGGCGGCAGATTCCTGGCGTCCGGCCGTCCCTCGGACGTGTTTTTCGTTTGTGCGCTGCTTGCCGCGATCTGGCTGGCCTCGTCGAGCATGTTTCGGAATGCCTAGCCAGGGGTCAGAGCCCAAGGGCTCTGACCCCGATTTAGCGGCCAGAATGGCAGAAACTGGGCTGGTATTTGGCCCATCAGGCTCTACAATAGGCGACCCTCACCTGATCGGTGAGCAAAAACAACACCAAATCCAAAAGACAGGGGACCTGATATGGCCCGCGGAATCAACAAAGTCATCATCGTCGGCAACCTCGGGAACGATCCCGAGACACGCTACATGCCCAGCGGCTCGGCGGTAACCAATCTAACAGTGGCCACGAACGAGAGCTGGAAAGACAAGCAGACGGGCGAGCAGAAAGACCGTACTGAATGGCACAAGGTCGCTATGTTCAACCGGCTTGCCGAAATAGCCGCGGAGTACCTCCGCAAAGGCTCGCAGGTTTATATCGAAGGCAAGCTGCGCACGCGCAAATGGCAGGACAAGAGTGGTCAGGATCGCTGGACGACCGAGATCATCGCTGACGAGATGCAGATGCTTGGTGGTCGCGGTGGTGCTGGCGGCGGTGCCGGCGGCGGTGGTGGTTCAGCGCCGATGAGTTCAGGTCAGGATTCGGGGCCGCCCAGTGCGCCTCCGCAGACTGGCCCCGATGACTTCGACGACGATATTCCGTTCTGATACGCCTCAGTAGAGTAGGGCAAACGCGAGGCTTGCTACGACAAGGCCTGTGATCATCACAGGTAGCCCTGTTTTAAGCCACTGCAGTGGTGTGATTCGGGCGTCGGGCAAGCCGCTGCGTTCCGCCTGCGCAACGACAACGATGTTCGCCGTGGCACCGATATGTGTGCCATTGCCGCCCAGTGCCACGCCAATGGCGAGTGCCCACCATAGCGGATAGACATCAATTCCTTCGGCAGACAAGGCGCCAATAATCGGGATCATCGTAACCGTGAACGGGATGTTGTCGATCAGCGAGCTGAGAATTGCGGCGACCCACATCAGGCCCAGTGCCGTCAGCAACAGCCTGTTCGGGTCACGCGCGGCCCCTGCGACCTCGCCGCCAATGACGCCGAGCAGGCCCGTCGCTTCGACACCGCCAACGATCACAAAAAGTGAGGCGAAGAAAAGCAGTATTGACCAGTCCACCTCCCCGACGAGTTTGTCAGCCTGCGGATGGGCGAGTATCAGCGCCAGTGCGAGTCCGATAAGGGCGACGAAAGAGGGATAGAAGCCCAGTCGGTGGTGCACAAAGAACAAGATTACGACCAGGCCCATGACCATCAACATGCGGCGCAGAAGGGCCGGCTCTCGAACGGCCTTATTTTCATCCAGGTCGATAAGTGCGCGTTCGCTACTGACTGGCCGCAGCTCTTTGCGGTAGAAAAACAGCAATAACAACAATGTGGCAAGCCATGGTGCCGCGATGAGCGGTGCCATGTTGATGAGGAAGGTGACGAAATCGATTCCCGCGGCGCTACCGATCATGATGTTCGGCGGGTCGCCCACCAGTGTTGCCGCGCCACCGATATTCGACAGCATGGCCTGCGCAATCAGGAATGGTGCCGGGTTGAGTTTCAGCAGGCGGGTGACAAGTATGGTGAGCGGGGCGAAAATGATCACCGTGGTGACATTATCGAGAAACATGCTCAATACGCTGATCGCCAGCCCCAGGTAGATCATTAGCCGCATCGGTCGACCGCCAGATGCCTTCGCCAGCCGGATTGCCAGGTATTCAAAAAGTCCTGTCGCGCGCAGCAGTGCGACCAGCAACATCATGCTCATAAGCAGCACAATGGTGTTGGCATCTATGGAGGCGAGCGCTTCTTCCTGGCTGTAAAACCCCAGCCAACTGCCGATACCAATCATTGTCACAGCGCCAGCCAGCGCGGCGTAGGTCCGATGCAGACGCTCGCTGAAAATCATTGCATACGCGCCAACCAAAATAGCGGTGGCGACCCACATGGAGCTGGTATCGCTGAGCATCTCCACAGCTGTCAGGGGTCCGGTTTCAACAAGCGGCGCGCCAGCGACACAATACTCAGCGTACCGTAGTACTTGTTGTCAGCGTCGATGACGAACAGGTAGGTCGTATCATGGCTTTCCATAATCGCCAGGGCCTTCGCAAGCGGTGATGCCGGTGTGACTATTGCTGCATCGCTCAGGATGAAGTCATCAATTGTCTGCTCAAGCAGCCACTGCTTCCTGATCCGTGGAAACCGCAGGGCCTCGATGTCATCGCCCAGCAGCCTCGCGTGGTCGATCATGGCTTGCGGAATACAGACTTCCCGGAGCACGTGGCGGATGGATGCCTTACCCGCGAATTCGCCGCTGGCTGCCCGAAACGGCAGTCCGGCCACATCTGCTCTGACGCATTCGGTGAATAGCTCGCGTACCGTCATTCCGGGCACAGCGACCGCTGTAGGCACTGCAAATTGGGTGAGGCTCATGGCCGACTCCCGCAGCTCTCCGGGGAAAAACAACACTGATCGTAGGCTTCTTGACCGGCATTTGCTGTACGGACAAATACTTGCGGTGAATGCCTACCGGCAGGCAGTGACTGCCCCGCACGAAAGGTGTAGCATCGCGCGCCTCAATATCTAACCCCGGGGCAGGCTGAGAACCAGCCGTGTCGCGGTTTCATTCTTAAGGACAAGAAAACAATGGGTGCGTTTAAAGAGCCGCATGGCGGCGAACTGAAGGATCTGTATTTGGCGGCGGATGAAGCCGAGGTCGAGAAAGTAGCGGCGGGTGATTTCGCGTCATGGGACCTGACCGAACGTCAGCTGTGCGATATCGAGTTGTTGCTTAACGGCGCGTTTTCGCCGCTCGAGGGCTTCCTCAACAAGGATGACTACGACTCGGTCGTCAAAACGATGCGCCTCAAGAGCGGCGTACTCTGGCCGATCCCGATCACGCTCGATGTTACGGAAGAATTTTCCGCCGACATCAAGTCGGGCGACAAGATCGCGTTGCGCGATCTCGAAGGCGTCATTCTCGCCACGCTCGAAGTTGGTGATATCTGGACACCCGATCTCGATGCGGAAGCCAAAGGCGTGTATGGCACGACGGACTTAAAGCATCCTGCAGTGAACTTCCTCAAGAACATCGGCAACCCGGTTTACGTTGGTGGCACGCTCAAGGGTATCGAGCTGCCGACACACTACGACTTCAAACACCTGCGTGATACGCCGGCAGAAGTTCGTGACCGCTTCCAGAAACTCGGCTGGCGCAAGGTTGTTGCATTCCAGACCCGCAACCCGATGCACCGTGCGCACCAGGAATTGACGCTGCGTGCTGCCCGTGATGTCGAGGCAAACCTGCTGATTCACCCGGTTGTTGGCATGACCAAGCCGGGTGATGTGGATCACTTCACGCGTGTGCGCTGCTACGAGCAACTACTGAACCGTTATCCCGAGCAAACCACGATGCTGAGCCTGCTGCCGCTGGCCATGCGCATGGGTGGTCCGCGCGAAGCCTTGTGGCACGCCATCATTCGCAAGAACTACGGTTGCACACACATTATCGTGGGTCGTGACCATGCAGGTCCGGGCCAGGACAGCAAAGGTAATGACTTCTACGGTCCGTATGACGCCCAGGAATTGCTGAGCGAACATGGCGAAGAGCTCGACATCACAATGGTGCCGTTCC
>Ga0316196_10000594_pt1 | contig 14487 bp, 11 predicted proteins | sample Eddsed2cm_MG_FD_204938 | JGI IMG/M metagenome (GOLD analysis project Ga0316196, IMG submission 204938) | Coastal sediment microbial communities from Maine, United States - Eddy sediment 2 cm | ecosystem: Environmental > Aquatic > Marine > Coastal > Sediment | place: USA: Maine | collected... | reverse complement strand
CTGCGGCAGCGACAGCTGACGGTCCCCGGAAATCAACTCGGTGATGAAGTGGGCTGAAATCTGCGCCTTATTGCTGTCACGTTGCGGAGAGGTGTACTCAGCAATTGCGTAGTGGGGCACCACGAGAATAAGGATACTGTCGTCAAGCGGCGTCCAACTCAGAATGTTGTTCTGTCCCAGCGACCAGTGTTGGTGGAGACCACCTTCGAGGTGCACAAGGTTGCTGCGCTGACGCAGGCCCATTTCCTGGGCGAGGCCGGCCAGTTGATCCAGGTACGGAGAAAAGTCAGCTATTCGCCGAATGCCGGATTGCGAAAGATCGTCAAATTCCATGCGTGTACCCAAAGCGGCTTTCGTGCGACTGCATTCTCTGCCACAGTTCGCACACAAGCACCGGTATCGAAAGCGGAGGATACCGACGCTCGAAAGTAATCAACTCTTATGTATAGCGCAAGTATTATTAAGAAGTGCCCGTATCTGTTTTAAATCTGAGGAAATACTCGTTGTTCATTTGTCGTGCATTTTACATAAGATCGGCATCGTTCAGCGCCTGGGTGGCGTATGGATAAACCTCCGTCAATTGAAGCTGTCGCTGCTTTGCGCGACAGGCTGCAGACACAAATCGTGCGAACGCCGATGGTCCGCTGCGCCGCGCTTGAAGCACTTGCAGGTGAAGGCACGCGGATTTTTGGCAAATTCGAGTTTTTGCAGCACACAGGAACATTCAAGGCTCGTGGCGCACTTGCGGTTATCACTGGCCTTAGCGAGGCGCAACTCGTAGCGGGCGTTACGGCAGTCAGTGCGGGTAACCATGCAATTGCCACGGCGTTCGCGGCGCACGCTGTTGGCACGAGTGCAAAGATCGTCATGATCAGTACTGCGAATCCTGCCCGGGTTGAGGCCTGCCGCCGCTACGGTGCGGAGTTGGTCCTGGTCGACGATATTCACGAGGCCTTTGCCGTAGCCGAAAGCATTCAGAAAGACGAAGGTCGATACTTCGTACACCCTTTTGAAGGGGAGGAAATCGCGACAGGAACGGGAACGGTCGGTTTGGAGATTTGCGAGCAATGCGACGATTTTGACGCGGTTGTCGTGCCCGTAGGTGGTGGTGGGCTGATCGGTGGCGTGTCCAATGCGATCAAGCAAATCAGGCCGGATAGCGAGATTATTGGAGTGGAGCCTGTCGGTGCCGATTCCATGCACAGGAGTTTTGCGGCCGGTGAACCGAGGTCGATAGATGAAGTAAGGACTATTGCCGACAGTCTCGGAGCCCCGTTCGCGATGGCGTATTCCTACTCGCTGTGTAAACAGAACGTGGACCGACTGACGCTTGTCGACGACTCACAGTTGCGATCTGCGATGGGCCTGCTGTATGAAAGGATGAAGCTCGCTATTGAACCTGCCTGCGCTGCCAGTACTGCAGCGTTGTTCGGTCCGTTGAAAGATTCTTTACGCGGCAGGACCGTTGTACTGGTCTTTTGCGGCAGCAATATTGACTGGAGTACGTTTGCCGCCCAGGCCATTTTCGAGAATGACAGTGCTACTTGAATCCCTGAAAAGTATCGTCGGCGACCGTGGTTGGACAACCGATGCCATCGATCTCGAGCCCCACCTGACGGAGAGGCGCGGTCGGCTAAGAGGCGAGGCTGCCATCATGGTTTCGCCATCGACCACAAATCAGGTGGCTGACATTGTGCGCGCGTGCGCTGCAGAAGGTGTTTCGGTCGTACCTCAAGGCGGCAACACCGGGCTTTGTGGTGGTGCCATTCCCGACGACTCGGGTGAGCAGGTACTGCTGTCGTTATCTCGTATGAACCAGGTTCGCAATATCGATAAAGAGGATTCTTCGATTCTCGTTGAAGCGGGCTGTATCCTGGCCGACGTGCAGAAAGCCGTTGCGGATTCGGGGCGCTTTTTTCCGTTGAGCCTGTCCGCAGAAGGCAGCTGCCAGATCGGTGGCAACCTGTCGACCAACGCCGGTGGCATTAATGTGTTGCGCTACGGAACCGCACGGCAGCAGGTGCTCGGTCTGGAAGTGGTCCTTGCCGACGGTACCGTCTGGGATGGTCTGAGAACGCTTCGCAAGGACACGGCCGGGTTTGACCTGAAGCAGATGTTTATTGGCAGCGAAGGCACCCTTGGCATCATTACGGCAGCCGCGCTCAAGATGTGGCCGCACCCCGGCGACACCATAACCGTCCTTGCGGCGCTCGACGCGCCAGCGAAAGCGGTGGAGTTGCTTGCACGCCTGCGTGACGAAATGGGCGACAATGTACAAGCGTTTGAGCTTATGTCGGACAGATGCATGCGATTCGTTAGCCGCCATATTCCAGACGTGAGAATGCCATTTGGCGATGATCATCCGTGGTGTGTCTTGTCCGAGGTGGACGCACGGGGCGATCCCGAAGCACTCGAGCATAGTTTGCTGCGGATCTTCGATGAAGGCCTTGTTGAAGACGTGGTCATCGCCAAGAACCTGGCGGAATCGAATGAACTTTGGCGACTGCGCCATTCGATTTCCGAAGCACAAAAACCCGAAGGGGCCAATCTCAAGCACGATATATCGGTGCCAACGGGGCGCATTGCCGATTTTCTTGAAGAGGGTGACAGGCTCCTGCAGAAAATGATGCCAAATGCACGGCTGGTAGCGTTTGGTCACGTGGGTGACGGCAATCTGCACTACAATATTGCACAGCCAGTCGGCGCGGACGGCGAGGCGTTTTTGAATGAAGGGTTGGCACTCACCGAGGCAGTTTATGACCTCGTCGCGTCAATGAATGGCAGCTTCAGCGCCGAACATGGGGTCGGTATTTTCAAGAAGCCCTATATGGAGCGCTACAGGGGCGGTATAGAGATCACACTAATGCGTACAATCAAAGCCGCCCTGGATCCCAAAAATACCTTGAATCCTGGCAAGGTAATCTGACGACCAGTTCCGCGTGCGGATTTGACCCAGACGGTAGAATCCCTACAGATATGAGTGCTGAATCCGACAATATTCGCGACTCGCTCGTTGACCAGCTATCGAGCTTCGACTCGCGGCTGGACACGAAAAGCGATGACGTCGCCATGCTTTCCGAGATCCAGGAGGGCATTGGCAAGCTGTTGTCGGGCAACGGTGGCAGTGAGTCCGAAATCAGGCGGGTTCTGCAGGAACGGTATGAGAGTGGCGAGCTGCGCAAGGAAACCTTCCAACTCGTCAAGTCGATGCTGGATCGATACGTGACTGAGCAGGTACCGACAAAGCCAGCCCTGAATGACCCCATGGGTCGTATAGAGCCGAGCGTAGGGGCGACACCCATACCGATTCCAACCCCCGGTCCGGCACCTGCGGACGATCCTATGAGCTCTACCATAGTGCTCCCGGACACGTCGCTGACGCATCCTGATTCGGCGGATGACCGGGTGCAGATTGGATCCGTTTTGAGAGATCGATTCATGCTGCAGGAGCGCGTTGCGGGCGGCAGCATGGGCGTGGTGTACAAGGCGTTGGATCGGCGACTCGCTGAAGCCGAGACCGAGTCACCCACGGTAGCGATCAAAATACTCTCACCGCAGTTCTCGCAGAGCGGGCTTGCGCTGCGGGCCCTGCAGCAGGAGGCGGCCAAAGGGCGTTGCCTCGCACACCCGAACATCGTTCGTTTCATCGATCTGGATCGGGACGAAGATCTGTACTTCATTGTCATGGAGTGGCTTGAGGGCCGAACCCTGGCTGATATTCTGGACTCGCCTGACTCAAAGAGCATCGACCTCGATCGTGCGTTTGCGATAGTCCGACAGGTTGGCAAGGCACTCGACTACGCACATCGATGTGGCATCGTTCACGCGGACGTCAAACCAGGCAATATAATGATCATGCCAAATGGCGACGCGAAGCTGTTCGACTTTGGTGTCGCTCGGGTTCGGCAGAAGCAGCTGGACAAGGATCCGGATTTTGATCCGGGCGTGCTCGGCTTGCTGACACCAGCCTATTCGAGCATGCAGGTTTTGACCGGTGACAAGCCAGTGCCGTCGGACGATGTATTTTCCCTGGCATGTCTGATGTATCGCCTGATCGCCGGGTACCGTGTTTTTGGTCCCCGTAACGCAGCAGAGGCCGCTGAAGAGGGAATGAAACCGCAGCGTCTGGACAAACTTAGCGACAGCAATTGGCGCGTACTCAAGAAAGCGTTGTCGTATTCGCGCGTAGCACGATTCGACGCGATGGCCGATTTCATCGATGCCCTGAATGTAGAGGCGGCCGGGTCGATGAACGTAGACATTCCGGCACCCGAGCGCTTCGCCAGTTCTGTTGAAGAACGCAGAGGACCGGGCCGCGCCCTGTTTGGCCTTGTCGTCATGATTGGTCTAGCCGCCGTCGTCAGCAACCAAATGGGTCTGCTTGATCCTTACAAAGAGCGTTTTGGAATACAGGAAGCGCAGCAGATTCCCGAGGAATCGGCAATCATTGAGTTGCCGGCGCCAGAAGCTTTGATCGAAGAGGCGCCTGCGGAAGAGGAGCCGGTGATCGAAGAACTTCCGGTTGAGAAGCCTGTTGAAGAACCGGCCGAGACCGCGGTGGCCGTCGAGGAAGAGTTACTCGAACCGAGGGAGGCCATTACCGTGCCCGAGCCCGAGGCAATTTTGGAACCCCTGGTCGACTTTTCCCAACTGCCGCCACCGTCCAACGAACTCAGCCTGGTAACCGGCGGCAAAAGCCCGGAATCGGTAACCGTACGTCTGCGTGAGAATGGTGAACCGGCATCGGTTGACCTTGTGCGAGATAACGTTGAGTTTCCGATGACGCTGCGGCTCGAAGAGGTCGGCTTTAGTGGCAACCGATCTCCCTGGGTATCTGGTCAATACGAATTTTCAGACAACGGCTTCATCGAGTTTCCGGTCGGGCAGGATCGTGCACGGATTACGCTGTCGATGACGGCTGACCCTACTCGTGAGGCTGATCAGCAAGCTACGCTGCGCGTCCGCGAGGCAGATTCCGCGACTTCAGCATTGGGCATCATCAACGTGATTCTCGAAGACGATGATCAACGCGCCTTTGAAGCCACATTACCCGCGAATACAGTAGCGTTCGCGACGAGCCAGGTATCGGTCAACGAACAGGACCCTGCTGTGCAACTCGATATCCTGCGCTTCAATCCCGATAACACGGCACTGGTTGTCGGTTATCAGCTCCGGGATATCACGGCGACCCAGGGCGAGGACTATTTCGCGCCTGGCGGATCGACCGTCGAATTTGGCCCGGGCCAGCGCGCCACCCGCCTGCTGATTCCGTTGGTTCAGGACTCCGAGTACGAAGATAACGAAGCTTTTAGCGTCGAACTGCTAACCGGAGATTCACCGGCCAGTAGAGACTCCCGTCCGCGAGTCAGTGTTCTGATTCGCGACGACGATCAGTAATTATTCAGCCAACTCCAATTCGTTGCTAGACTGCCGCTGTTCACGAAACAGGGCGATCATGATGGAAGAAAAAGAACTGCGACGCTATTCGCGCGTCGTTGTCGACGGCGACGAACAGGCATCCAGCCGCGCCATGCTGCGCGCTGTTGGATTTTCTGACGATGACTTCAAGCGTCCCCAGATCGGCATCGCGTCGACATGGGCAATGACGACTCCCTGCAACATGCACATAAACGACCTCGCGGCCGAGGCTGCTGAAGGTGCGAACGAGGCGGGCGGAAAGGGTGTCATTTTTAATACCATCACAATCTCCGATGGGATTTCGATGGGCACGCCAGGTATGCGCTATTCGCTTGTTTCGCGAGAGATCATCGCGGATTCGATTGAAGCAGTGACGGCTGGTGAGGGTTTTGATGGCCTCGTTGCGATCGGTGGCTGCGACAAGAACATGCCGGGCTGCATTATGGCCATGGCAAGACTCAATCGACCTTCGATATTCGTCTACGGCGGGACCATCAGGCCCGGTGCGAAGCGACGCGACATCGTTTCGGTTTTCGAGGCGGTCGGCGCCAAGTCCAGCGGCAAGATCGGCAGTGATGAACTCCTTGAGGTTGAACGTACGGCGATTCCCGGTCCAGGGGCTTGTGGCGGAATGTACACGGCCAACACGATGGCATCGGCTATCGAAGCGCTGGGCATGAGCCTCGCCAACAGTTCCGCACAGGAAGCGGTATCCGAGCAGAAAATCGAGGATTGCCGGCAGGCTGGAAAAGCGGTTCTGAACCTGATCCAGGAGGACATAAAGCCACTCGATATCATGACCCGCGAGGCATTTGAGAATGCGATTGCGGTTGTGATCGCGCTGGGAGGTTCGACCAATGCCGTGTTGCACCTGGTCGCGATGGCCCGAGAGGCCGGGGTGCCCCTGACTATTGATGATTTCACGACGATTGGTGCGCGTACGCCGCTGCTGGCCGACCTGAAGCCGAGTGGCAAATACCTGATGTCCGAACTTATTGAAATCGGCGGCATTCAGCCGCTTATGAAGCGCATGCTTGATCACGGATTGCTGCATGGTGAATGCCTGACCGTGACCGGGAAGACGCTTGCTGAGAACCTGGCGGACGTCGACGATTACCCGGCGGGCCAGGACGTCATCCGCGACTTCGACAACCCGATCAAGGCCGATAGTCATCTGGCCATCCTCTACGGCAACCTGGCACCTGAAGGAGCTGTTGCCAAAATTACCGGCAAGGAGGGTCTGCGCTTTGAAGGATTAGCGCGCGTTTACCATTCCGAAGAAGAAGCATTGCAGGCGATCCTTGACGGGGATATTCAGGCGGGTCATGTCGTTGTCATTCGATTCGAGGGGCCAAAAGGCGCTCCGGGAATGCGCGAAATGTTGAGCCCGACCGGCGCAATCATGGGTAAAGGGCTGGGCGCTGATGTCGCATTGATAACAGACGGGCGTTTTTCCGGGGGTAGCCATGGCTTCGTTGTTGGGCATGTCACGCCGGAAGCCGCGGTTGGTGGACCCATTGCGCTGATTGAAGATGGGGACAGCATCGTAATTGACGCGGAAGCAAAGCAGATCACGCTGAATGTCAGCGACGAGGAGATGGCGGTCAGGAGGCGGGCATGGAAACGGCCCACGTCACCGGTAAAGACCGGAGCACTGGCCAAATACCGCAATGAAGTCTCCTCAGCGTCAGAGGGCGCTGTAACAATTCCGCCCGCCTGGGATGACTAGAGACTTGACCTTTTCGGGCTGATTCGCTCTACTCCCCTCATGACATTTTCTGTCACCCACGTAATGTGCCAACACATCGAGACGATCGACGTGAAAAAACACATAAAATATATGGCGCGCCAGAGGTGCGTGGGTGCGAATGGCAATAGTACCGACTAGTAATAAAGTCCGGACATTGTCAACGAACCCGCGAGGTACTTCCTGGCGGGTTTTTTTTTGCTTTTAAGAACGGTTGAGCAGGAAGATGGACGATAGACTGACAGAAGCGGATTTTGCCGACAGCGCGTCGCTGGGCGCCTCGATTGAAATTGCCAACTCACCCTGGGTCGTCATGAAATTTGGTGGCACCAGTGTTTCAAGCGCGGAAAACTGGCAGACCATCGCCCGGCTAATCCGGAATCGGCTGGACGATGGGCTCAGACCCGTTGTTGTGCATTCGGCACTGGCAGGCGTTTCGAACCGTCTCGACAAATCACTAAAAGAAGCCGCTGCAGGAACCAAAACAGAAGAACTCGAGGCAATAAGGGCACAGCACTACGATCTTGCTAAAGCGCTTGATGTCGATGGCCCGCAACTGCTTGATAAGACACTGCATGAACTCGAACAGTTGATTGCCGGCGTACGCCTGGTTCGCGAGGTAAGCGTGCGCGTCAGGGTGCGCGTGATGGCCCTTGGTGAAATCATGGCGACGCGACTGGGCGCCGCGTTTCTGGAGCGGGCGGGACTGCCTCTCAAATGGGTAGACGCACGCGATTTACTGACGAGCGTTAGCAGTAGTGGAGGCCAGAGAACCCAAGACTACCTGTCAGCAACGTGCGACCCATCAGTCGATCCGGGGTTTACGGAAGCGCTGCAGGCGCTCGAAGGGGTGATCCTGACGCAGGGATTCATCGCCCGCAATGAATGGGGTGAAACCGTCTTGCTTGGACGTGGTGGTTCCGACACATCCGCCTCCTATTTTGCGGCGCGGCTGCAGGCGAGGCGCCTGGAGATATGGACCGATGTGCCGGGCATGTTTACTGCAGACCCGCGCGTGGTTCCATCGGCTCGCTTGCTGCTGGCGCTACATTTCAACGAGGCCCAGGAGCTTTCATCAGCAGGTAGCTCTGTACTGCACCCGCGGTGTCTGTCACCACTGCGCGGCAACGGCATCCCACTTTTTATTCGTTGTACGGCATCGCCTGAGGTTTCCGGCACCGTCGTGTCATCAGTTACTGAGGAGATCGAACCCCAGGTTAAGGGCATTTGTCTGCGCAACGGGCTGACCTTAATCTCGATGGACGGGGTCGGGATGTGGCACGAAGTTGGCTTTCTTGCGAAAGCATTCGCGATCTTCAGTGAGCATTCGGTGTCGGTGGACCTCGTGTCTACATCCGAGACGAATGTCACGGTATCTATCGACAGCGCCGATGGTTCCCTGGATGACGATACCAGGCGCGCGTTGCTCAGCGATCTCGAGAAACTGTGTCGCGTGCGGGCAATCAACGATTGCTCGGCCGTGAGCCTTGTTGGACGCAAGATCCGCACGATCCTGCCTCGGCTTGCACCGGCGCTGGCGGTCTTCGAAGAAGAGAAGATCCATCTCATGTCGCAGGCAGCGAACGATCTTAATCTGAGTTTCGTCGTCGACCAGGGGCAGGGCCCGAAGCTGGTTCGCAAGTTGCATACCTCGATCATTCGTAAGACCGGGGGCAGCCCGGTGTTCGGCCAGAGTTGGGAGCGTCTGTTCCGCGGCGATCAGCCAGCCGTCCAGACACATGATGCGTGGTGGATGCGCAAGCGTGCGCAACTTCTCGAGCTGGCGGGCAAACAGTTGAATGCTTACGTTTACGACCGGGACAGCGTTCGTGAGGCAGCGCGCAACCTGCTGAAGCTGGAAAGCGTCGACCGGGTTCTGTATGCGGTCAAAGCCAATTTCAACGCTGAGTTACTGCGTGTCTTGAATGAGGAGGGCGTGGATTTCGAATGCGTGTCGCCGGGCGAAGTTGAGTGGCTTGAGCAGGTAATGCCCGATATTGATCTCAGTCGGATTCTTTTCACGCCGAACTTCGCACCGCGCGACGAGTACGAATGGGCCCTGGAAAAGGGTCTTCAGCTGACTCTGGATAACCTGTATCCGCTCGAAGCGTGGCCGGAGTTGTTCAAAGACAGGAGGCTATTTATTCGGATAGACCCCGGGCAGGGTCGCGGTCATCACGAGCATGTCAAAACCGCCGGTCTGCACTCCAAATTCGGCATTCCGATGTTCGAGGTCGACGACTTGCAGCGCCTGATTGAAGAGGCCGGTGCTGACGTTGTTGGCATTCATGCACACAGTGGCAGTGGAATTCTCGATCCCGACAACTGGCGCTCAGTCGCTGTGAATCTCGTCCAGGTTGCGCAACGATTCCCATCTGTCCACTCGATTGACCTTGGCGGCGGCATTGGCGTGCCGGATAAGCCGGGAGACAAGCCTTTTGATCTTGAGAAACTTGATGCAACGCTCAAGGACATACGGGCGTCCTATCCGCAATACCACCTGTGGCTGGAACCAGGCCGCTACCTCGTGTCGCAGGCCGGGGTTCTTCTGAGCAGGGTGACTCAGCTGAAGGGCAAAGGGGATATGCGGTACGTTGGCATTGGCACCGGCATGAATTCGTTAATCCGACCCGCGCTGTACGGCTCGTACCACGAGATCGTCAACCTGAGCAAAGCAGAACATGCACCGACGGACACGGTTACGGTCGTCGGACCCATTTGTGAAACCGGCGACAAGCTGGGCAGTGACCGGCTGATGCCGGCAGCTGAAGAGAACGATGTGATTCTTATCGCGAATGCGGGCGCCTATGGCTACGTCATGAGCTCGCAGTACAATCGTCGCGAGGTAGCCGAAGAACTCGTTATCTGAATTCGGAGAAAGCTATGGAACTGTATTGGGCACCGCAAACACGTTCAACGCGCGCACTTTGGTTGCTTGAGGAGGCGGGTGTTACCTATACACTCGAACATATCGATATACGCGACCCACATCGCAAAGTTAGCGACGAGTTTCGGGCTGCGAGCCCGATGGGCAAGGTCCCGGCGCTCGTTGATGGCGATGTAAAGATGTCAGAATCAGCGGCAATTTGCCTATACGTGGCTGATCGATATTGCGCCGGCAGTCTCGCGCCGGCGGTCGATGATCCGACGCGTGGCAAATTTCTGTACTGGTTGATGTACACGCCGGCTGTCATCGAGCCGGCTATGTCCGAGAAATTCAATGGTATCGAACCCGCCCGTCAGCGAAGCGGGTGGGGAGACTTCGACCTGATGATTGAAACGCTGGAAAAAGGCATCGGTGACAACACCTGGATACTCGGAGAGCAGTTCACCGCGGCCGATATCATGCTCGGATCCAGCACGGTTTTTCTGCGCGCATTCGATATGTTGCCCGAATCCCCGGTACTGGCCGCCTACGCGGACCGTTGCCTGGCACGGCCGGCGTACCAGAAAGTGTTGGAACTCCAGGAAGTCTGAAGACAAGGGCCAAGGGCGGGATGGTCGTTTGCGTAAGTAAAGCGCAGCGCAGCGAGCCATGGAGCAAACGAGCATGCCGGTCTTGGCCCTTAGCCTGGATGCCGGGCTTCCAGGGTATCGATGACATCAGATAGTCGAAGGTCCTGACATTGCAATAACACGAGCAGGTGATAGACGAGGTCGGCGGCTTCGTTGAGAACTTCAGCTCGATCCCCCGCGACCGATGCCAGTGCCAGCTCCACGGCTTCTTCACCCACTTTTTGCGCCACGCGCTTCGTCCCGAGGGCCGCGAGGCTTGCTGTGTAACTTTCCTGTGATGGATTCTCGAGACGGTTGGTGATGGTTGCCTCAAGAGTTTGCAGGAAATTTTCAGTGCTGTTTGTCATGTTAGGAAATCCTGATGTCCACGCCCTTGGTCGCAAGGAAGTTCTTTAGCGCACCAATATTGATCTCGGCGCTGTGAAATACACTGGCCGCCAGTGCGCCGTCGACCCGGGCCAATTGAAACGTGTCTGCGAAGTGCTGCATCGAACCCGCGCCACCTGACGCAATCAGAGGTACCCGGCAGCTCTCGCGCACGATTCGCAACTGTTCATTGTCGTAGCCTTCGCGCACGCCGTCCTGGTTCATACAATTAAGAACAACCTCACCGATACCGCGTTCCTGCGCCTCACGTATCCAATCAACGGTGTCGAGTTGCGCGGCTACTGTTTTGTCAGGGTCACCCGTGTACTGGTACACGCTGTAGCGACCTTCACGCTCGCGACTGTCGACCCCGAGGACGACGCATTGGGTGCCGAAGCGCCTTGCCAGTTCGTTGATAAGAGAAGGTGTTTCGAGAGCCGGGGAGTTAATTGAAATCTTGTCCGCGCCTTTGTTCAGAACCTGCTCGGCGTCGGCGACGCTGCGGATGCCGCCTGCCACGCAGAACGGAATATCGATGACTGAAGCGACCCGGTCGACCCAGCTGCGATCGACAGTTCTTCCGTCAGGGCTGGCGGTGATGTCGTAGAAGACAAGTTCATCCGCGCCTTCCTTACAGTAGCGCTCGGCAAGTTCAACAATGTCACCGACGATTCGGTGGTTGCGAAACTGTACGCCTTTGACGACGACGCCATCGCGCACGTCCAGGCATGGGATTATGCGTCTTGCTGGAATGACACGATCTCCCTGGCCGTGATCTTGCCGTCCAGCACCGCGCGCCCAGTGATGGCAGCGGGGAGGCCCTTGTCGCGTAACATCTCGAGATCGCGGATATCGCGAACGCCTCCGGAGGCCTGCAACTGCAGATCGGGAAAGCGCCCAAGGATGTGCTCGTAAAGCTGATAGTTCGGCCCTGCCATTGCGCCATCGCGACTCACGTCAGTGCACAGCACATGACGAAGCCCCAATCCCGCATAGTCTTCAATGCATTCGAAAATCGATGTATTACTCGGCGTGGTCCAGCCATGCGTTGTAATCAACGGAACGCCGCCGTCGTCGATGTTTACGTCGAGTGCCAGGACGATATGGTCGCCGCCAAACTGAATGAGCCACGATTTAACCGCGTCTGGTTCTGTAATCGCGAGGCTGCCAATAACGCAGCGCGCAACTCCGCAATCGAGCCAGCCCTGCAGGGTTGCCTTGTCACGAATGCCTCCGCCAACCTGCACGGACATGTCGGTCCTCGCGGCAATTTTTGCGATGATTTCGCGGTTCTGTTGCGCCCCGGTTCTTGCTCCATCGAGGTCAACAACATGGAGGTCCGTCGTCGAGAACGACGCGAATTGCTCCGCAATTTCAGTCGGGTCGTCGCTGTACTCAGTCGTTTGTGCGAAGTCGCCCTGGTACAGGCGGACGCATTTGCCGCCTTGCAGATCAATTGCAGGGATGATTTTCATAATTCAGGCCCGACAAAATTCGCGAGCAATCTGGAGCCGGCGGCCGACGAGCGCTCGGGATGAAACTGAGCCGCGACGAAATTGTCGCGGCAAGTAATGGCGCTAAAGCTGCTTGCGTGATCCGCTGTAGCAATCGTGTAACGGGAAACGGGCAGGGCGTAGCTGTGCAGGAAATAGAAATAGCTGCCGTCATCTATTGAGCGCAAAATGGTGTGACTGCCGGTCGATGTGACAGCGCACCACCCCATATTCGGCACCGGACACGTGGTATCGGCTGGTAGGCGCCGCGCTGTGCCTGGAATGATACCCAGGCAGTCAACATCTTCTTCTTCCGACGCATCGGTCAGCAATTGCATACCGAGACAAATTCCAAGCACTGGTTGCGTTAAGCCGCGGATTACGTCGATCAGCTGGCATTCACGCAGGCGGGACATGGCGTCACGCGCTGCCCCAACGCCCGGCAGGATTACCCGATCGGCGCTGCGGATCTGGTCAGCATTCGTCGTCAACGTTGCGCTCGCGCCCAGTCTCTCGAACGCGTACAGCAACGACGCGATATTCGCCCCGCCACTATCAATGATAGCTATCGTTGAGGCCGCCATTCAGCTGAGCGTTCCTTTGGTTGACGGCATCTCACTGCCGGTGCGCTGGATGGCCGCCCTCAGTGCGCGACCCACCGCTTTGAAGCACGCCTCAATCATGTGGTGCGTATTCTGACCCCGAACTTCGAGGTGAATCGCCGCCCCAAGCGAGTCTGACAATGTTCGAAAGAAATGCTCAACCATTTCGGATGCAAATCCCCCGACCTTTTCGCGCGGGAAATCGCCTTCGAACACGATGCGGCCGCGTCCCGACAGGTCTACAGATGCCCGCGCTTCGCTTTCATCCATGGGCACGACAAAACCGTATCGGCCAATACCGAGTTTGCTGCCGAGAGCCTTTCGCAATGCGTCGCCAAGGCAGATTGCTGTGTCCTCGACCGTGTGGTGATCATCGACGTCGAGATCTCCTTCGCAAGAGAGTTCCAGACTGAAGCCGCCGTGCTTCGCAATCTGCTCCAGCATGTGATCGTAGAAACCAATGCCGGTATGGATAGTGACCGGCTCCGCACAGTCCAGATTCACGCGTGCCTGGATGCGAGTTTCATTTGTCCGCCGGCTAACGGACGCTGTTCGCTCCGAGCAACACAGCAGGTCAACAATGCCTGGCCATGTCGAAGAACGTTCGCCTGCGAGATCAAGCAGGATGCCGCGCATCCCCAGTCGCTCAGCGAGTTCCATGTCGGTTGCCCGATCCCCGATGACGGCTGAGTTGTCGATGTCGATATCGGTCTCGGCCAGGTATCGTGTCAGTAATCCGGTGCGCGGCTTGCGGCACTCACATTGATCATCCGGCAGGTGAGGGCATACAAGAATTTCATCGAATGTCAGTCCCTGGGACGAGAACAAGGCAAGCATGTGCTCCTGGCAGGCGCTGAATTGATCCTCTGGGAATGACGCCGTACCAAGTCCGTCCTGGTTGCTCACCATTACGAATCGATAGCCGTGTGCGGCAAGTTGCAGCAGCGACGGAATTACATCTGCAACCAGGCGCACCTTATCGACAGAGTCCACCTGGAAATCGGCTGGCTCCTCAATCAATGTGCCATCCCGGTCTACGAACAGCACCCGCTCAGACATCGTTCACCTCCATGCTCGACATTGACTCGAGCAGGCGGTCATTCTCGGCAGGCTTGCCAACTGTGATGCGCACACAATCGGCGAGGTCACCACCGAAGTAGCGCAACAGGACCTTGTCGTCTGCGCTGTGTTGCATCAGTTCACGCGCATCAGCAACCTCGACAAGGATAAAATTGGCAGCGCTCGGCCAGATGCGTCGTACAAACGGCAAGCTGCGAAGGGCGACACTGAGTCGTTCGCGTTCACTGATCGTCTGCGTTACCCAGTGTCCGGCTTCTTCGAGGCT
>Ga0316196_10000592_pt1 | contig 14504 bp, 12 predicted proteins | sample Eddsed2cm_MG_FD_204938 | JGI IMG/M metagenome (GOLD analysis project Ga0316196, IMG submission 204938) | Coastal sediment microbial communities from Maine, United States - Eddy sediment 2 cm | ecosystem: Environmental > Aquatic > Marine > Coastal > Sediment | place: USA: Maine | collected... | reverse complement strand
GCGGTGCCTTTCGGATCGAGTGCCGAGCAGGGTTCATCCATCAACAGGACACTGGGTTTAACCGGTAGCAAACGTGCGATACAAAGTTTCTGTTGCTCTTCCAACGACAGTTCGGTGGCTCTGCGTTTCAGGTGATCTTTCACCTTGTCCCACAGCACTACCTGGCGCAGCGCATCCTCGACGATTTCGTCTTCATCATCGCGGCTGTATTTTCGATCACGATTGTGCAGTTTGTGGCCAAACAAAATATTTTCCCGGATCGTGGTCGGCAATGGATTGGGTCGCTGGAACACCATGCCTACCTGCTTTCTAACCTGAACCAGTTCAACCTCGGGCGCATAAATGTTATTCCCGAAAACATCGATCGAACCATCGATACGCACATAGCCAAGGCGTTCGTTGATGCGGTTTACACTGCGCAGAAAAGTGGACTTGCCGCAGCCGGAGGGACCGATCATCGAAGTTACCCTGCCTTTCTTGATTTGCAGATTGACATCGAACAGTGCCTGAAAATCACCGTACCAGAGATTCAGATCGGTGGTGTCTATCGCCAGTTCAGTATCAGATGCGATACCGCTTGCGGCTGTATTATTGTCAGCATTCATCTGCTTAGCCGAATCGGCCCTCGATATAGTCGGTGGTACGCTGATCTTTGACCTGACCGTTAAACAGGTCCTCGGTATTACCGATTTCGACGCATTTCCCTTCGAGAAAAAAGGCAGTACGATCGGCAAGGCGGCGTGCCTGCTGCACCAGGTTGGTCACCAGTATGATCGTCATCTCGTGCTTCAGCTCTTTCAGCACATCCTCGATGCGCATCGTGGTTACCGGGTCAACAGCAATCGAAAACTCATCCAGCATGAGCAGTTCCGGTTCCTGCGACAGCGCGCGCGCAATGGTCAGGCGTTGCTGTTGCCCACCGGAAAGCAGACTCCCCAACGAATCCAGCCGGTCCTTCACCTCATCCCACAGGGCAGCACGGGTCAGGCAGCGCTCCACAATAACATCCAGTTCGGCCTTGTCGGTGATACCGCGCAGGCGCGGTACGAAGGCCACATTTTCAAATACGGTGAGCGGCAATCCCACCGGTAACGGAAAAACCACGCCGATACGACTTCGCAGCGCATAGACATTGCGTACATCGCAAAGATTGGTTCCGTCAAACTCAATTTCACCATCGACCGACATTTCACTGTTGAAATCATTCATTCGGTTCAGGCTCTTGAGAAACGATGTCTTGCCGGCGTTGGCAGGGCCAATGATGCCAAATATTTCATTTTCCCTGACATCGAGGTTAACCCCGGAGATTGCGGTGGTATTGCCATAGCGAACCGCAAGGTCACGCACCTGCAGTTTTATTGCAGGTTCCACGGCAGATTCGGAGCTTGTATTGCTTTCCATCGTGGCTACCATTTCTTTTTACCGCGCAGATGCATGCGCAATGCGATCGATGCGCTATTCATCAGCAACACCATAGAGACCAGCACCAAAGCAACACCATAGGGCAGCGCGTCCGGTACATGAGGTACCTGGGTTGCAACCACGAACAAATGCAGTGACAGCGCCATGGTTTGATCGAACACACTTTGGGGTAGAACTGGAATGAAGAACGCGGCCCCGGTGAACATGATAGGCGCCGTTTCGCCAGTGGTACGCGACACTTCGAGAATGACGCCAGTGAGGATGCCACTTACCGAATTAGGCAGGATGACACGGCGTATGGTTTGCCAACGGGTTGCGCCCATATTCCAGCAGGCTTCCCTGAAGGCATGGGGCACCGACTGCAGCGATTCACGCGTGGCAACGATAACGACCGGCATTGTCATGACCGCAAGCGTCATGCTGGCAGCCAGGATACTGGTGCCGAAATCAAAGAATATGACGAAGGCGCCGACACCAAATAATGCGTGCACGATAGAAGGGACACCCGCCAGGTTGATAATCGCGAGATTGATCGCGCGGGTAAACCAGTTATCCGGTGCGTACTCACTCAGGTAGACCGCTGCCGCCACGCCGACCGGAACCGAAATAATCAAGGCCACGCCGACCAGCCAGACGGTACCCAGCAGGGCAGGGAAAATCCCACCCTCGGTCATGCCATTCGTCGGATCGCTGAACAGAAACTCCCAGGAAATCATTGAGCCGCCTTTGACCACCAGCGTCGTCAATATGATCAATACCGGTAAAATCAGCAGGCCGGCCATCATCATGAAGAGAATTCGAAACAGGGTTTCGTTGCGTTTAGCCTTGACGTTCAGCTCGGTTTCGAGGAACTGGTTGTCGATAATACTGGTATTGCTCATGTTTTTTTCCTAACTCTTGCGTATACCGCGAACGATCAGGTCAGCAGTCAGGTTAATAATAAAAGTGATGGTGAAAAGGAAAATGCCAATCGTGAACAAGGCTTGATAATGGGGCGATCCGACGGCTGTTTCGCCGAGTTCAGCAGCGATAGTTGCGGTCAGCGCGCGGACCGAGTCGAAAACGCTGCCGGGTATATTAATCGCGTGTCCGGTCGCCATCAGTACTGCCATGGTTTCGCCAAAACCACGGCCGACACCCAGCAGTACGCCACCCAGCAAACCATTCTTGGCTGCTGGTAGCACGGTTTTGTAAATGACCTGCCAGCGAGTGCCACCGAGCGCTTCGGCCGCCTCCCGATAGCGATCCGGAACTGCCTTGAGCGCGTCTTCACAGATCGACGTCATGATCGGGGCAGCCATCAGACCGAGTATGATTCCAGCGTTCAGAATGTTCAGTCCGACCGGCACATCGAAGGTATCTATAATAAGCGGGTTCATAATCGACAGACCGATAAATCCCCACACGACGGAGGGTATCGCAGCCAGCAGTTCGATCAGCACCTTGAGGAATTCCCGCGTTTTGCCGGTAGCAAATTCGGCGACATAAATTGCGCTGCCAAGTGAAAACGGGATTGCGATCAGCATCGCCAGGCCAGTGACACTCGCGGTACCGGCCATCAACGCGAGAATACCGTAAGTAGGTTCGTCGTCGTCAGTGGGTTCCCACCAGGGTGAAAGGAAAAACTCCCTGAAACTGAAATCTTCCAGTAAAAAGCCGAGACCTTCGATGGTAACGAACACGAAGATACCAACGATCAACAGGATGGCCGAGATACCACTCAGGAAAACCAGGTACTGGACAACTTTATCAATATACCAGTCGAGGTTACGCTGGTTGATGTTGGGAAGATTACCCGTCGCTTGTTGAGATGACTGTGCCATGTCACAAATTCTCAGGCCCACGCAACAACGTGAGTAATTCACGAATTTGCAGCGCTATATTCTTATACAGATCTTCCCAGCCCTCGCGGTCGTCACCGCTGGGAACTTCGAGGTGCTGCCAGTTCAGGGCCGAAGTGCGAAACGGCACCTTGTCCACGGCATCCTGTACTTGCTGATTGAGACCAACGACGACGTGGTACTCGGACAATGCTTCCCGACTCGAATTCAGTGGCGCAGGAAGAACCCCACTGAGATCGAATCCACGCTCGCGCATGAAGCTCATCATGTTACGGTCGAGCTCTCCCGCAGCCTTGACCCCGGCGTGCATGTACTCGCCAATATCTGGATAAATCTTGCGCGCGATGAGTTGTGCCATCGGCGCGAGGCAGCTGCTGTCCTGGTCGAGAAACAGGATTTGATAAACCTTGGGCGCCTTGGTCTCCCCGGTTTCGACAAAAATGGTCTCTTCCGCCAGATTCTTGGCCTGGTCGGAAACACGTTTCAACTGGCTGAATATGATTAGGTAAATCAGGGTGTGACGACTGCAACCTGCGCCACTTTCTTCACAACTATCAAGCAACTCAGCATAGATTCCGTCCATGTCGTGCTCGACCCGTTGCGCCAGCGCTTTCGTTTCACGCGCACGCTCGGCGTTGCCAGTGTTGAAGGCGCTGATGGATTCACTCAACACCGACATGGAATCATCACTGATACTTTTCAGTTCTACCGACATATGGCCTTCGGGGATGTCGCCCAGTTGCACAGATTCGCGCGCAATGGTGACCGCATAATCGCCGATGCGTTCGAGAATGATGTTGGCTCGAATGACCGAAGAAATCAGCCGTAAATGTCCGGCACTCGGCAAGTGGACAGCGATAAACGAGTGACACATGCGATCGATTTTGCGCATCTGTCGATTGATCGGCAGATCGGACAGTATGGTGGTAAAAGCAAGATTGTCATCAGCCGTGTGGAGCGCACGAAGCGCCCCATCCATGGCTTGTTCAGCCTTTGAGCCCAGGTCAGCAATTTGATCACGTATTTCGGTGAGATCGTGTTCCAGGCGTTCTTCAAGATGAGACATGGCTAGTTCCGGCAACTATTTAAACAGGGGGGAAGCATATCGTTACGCTTCCCCCGGCGAGATAAATTTCTATTGGCAGGTAACATCGTGGATGGGTGCATAACCTTTCTTTTTCAGTATGCACTGACCATCGTCTGAAAGAATCCAGTCCATGTAACCCTTGATAGCGCCCTGCGGCTTACCGTTGGTATACATGAACAAAGGACGTGCAATCGGATAGCTACGATCGCTGGCGGTGGCGACGTTTGGGCTCACACAGTCTTCACCTTCCGCCTTGGAGATACAGGCCAGTTTCAGGTGCTCCGTTGCATAAGCCAGCCCGCTATAGCCGATTGCACAAGGAGTCTTTTCAACCAGGTCGACAACGTCCTTGGAACCGTGCATGTCCAGGGTGCCCTGGCGGAAACTGCCCTTGGAGATAACGCCCGCCTTGGCCGCGCTTTTCAAAACGGAACTCTTGAAATAAGCATAGGTACCCGAATTATTCTGCCGACTGACAACCACGATCTGGTCACTGTCGCAGCCGGGCACTTTGATACCCAGGTCAGACCATTTGGTGAATTCACCGCCACGCCCGAAAATCTTGCCGAGTTGATTAAAGGTAAATGTCGTTGAGGGATTGTTCTCATTTATAAACACCGCCAGTGCATCGTATCCGACGATGTGCTCTACCGGATCCTGTCCGGACTCCTTCGCTTTTTTCATCTCCTTGTCTTTCATCGAGCGGCTGGCGTTGGCAATGTCGACGGTACCGTTGATCATCGCCGCGATGCCGGTTCCAGAACCGCCACCGGAGACTGCGACGGTGACATCGGGATTGATTGTCGGGTAGGTTTCTGCCCAGGCCTGAGCCACGTTGACCAGGGTATCCGAACCCTTGTTCTGAATCAGAGTACCCGCTGCCAGACTCTGGCTACCCATGGCAACTACAGTCAAAAATGACAGTAAGGCTAGTTGTGCTGATTTCATGATATTTATCCCCTGTTGTTATATTCGCTGATGTAGCATCAACCGCTAACTGCTAATCGATGGCGACGGTGAACTTACCCGGCTTGCCAGGACCTTGGCAAAACTGAGGATGCTATTAAAAACAATAAATATGACACTGATGTTACAAAATGACATTTGTTTTAACCGACTCGCATAAAACGGATAACCGGTAAAAAAAGACCTGAAAAATCAGCCTGTTGTGGGTAGGTGGCGAAATTCTGAAGCGCTAGAAATATGTCTTCTAGTGGTTGGCTAGCGGGGGAACAGCATGGAATTGTTGATCATCTCGCAAACAACGATAGCTGGGAAAGGTGACGCTGAAGCAACTGCCTTTACCGGGTTCGCTGACAATCTTAAATACCGCGCCATGCTTGTTTGCGGCATGTTGTACGATCGCAAGACCAAGGCCGGAACCGGAAACTTCGGCCCTGCTTTTCTGCCCACGATAGTAGCGATTGGTCAGCTGCGAAATTTCTTCCTGCTCGATACCTGACCCCTGATCCTCGACATCAAACACGTATTCAGCATTTGAGCTTTCAAACCATCTGACTCGAACTGGTTTGTCGGGTGGCGAGTATTTAATCGCGTTTTCCACCAGGTTGATGCAAATGCCCTGGATTTCGATACTGATGCCGCGCAGAAACATATGGGCGGGAAAATCCAGATGAACGCGATGGCGGTCATCATATTTTTCCAACGCCTCGAGCAGGCCTGTCTTTAGTTCCGAAATCGAAATCCGCTCACCTTCATCGGGCGCCAGGTGATAACTTTCGACCTGCGAGAGCAATAAAAGATCCTGGATCAGTTCCTTCATCCGTTCGGCCTGACGCTGCGCTATACGCAGCGAGCGCTTACCCGATTTGCTCATTTCCTGTTCGCCCTCAAGCATTTCAAGATGGCCCCAGATAACGGTTAAGGGAGATCTCAATTCGTGTGAAGCGTTGGCGACGAAATTCTTCAGACTTTCCTGTAATTGTTTCTGATCGCTGACGTTTCTTGCGATCAACAGTGACTTGTTTGCACCAAATGATACTTTCCTCACCTGTATGGTGACCTTCGGATCGACCGGCGAATTGATTTCAATATGTTCCTGCACAAGAGGATTCTCCATGTAGGCCAGTAGACTCGGATCACGGATGATGTTTTTCAGCTTATTACCCAGGTCCTGTGGTGAACGTAAGTTGAGCAGATATCTGGCCGGGTCGTTACACCATTCGATACGTAACTCCTTATTCAACAGCACCGTGGCATCGGGCAGCGCCGAAATGTTTTCATTCATTCGATGCAGTAATTTCTTGGTACGGCGTTTGCGTTGATTATGAATTTTCTTTTGCTGATGGAGCTGGCGAATGATGATACCGACGAAGCCGTTATCTTCGTAGACTTCGCTGGCTTTGGTGCCTTTTCTAATCCATTGCTCCAACTTCAACAAACGCCCGTATAGCCAGAGGATATACATTCCGAGTGTTATCAGACTGGCAACAAACCAGTTACCGCTGAAGAAGCCCAGCAGACCAAATGCCACTGCAGCTATCGAAAGCGACCAGGCTTCAGTTGACCAGATATTTAACATGCGGTGCCTATGCCATCATTTTTGACTTTCTCTGGACAGGCAATACCCGGTACCGTAAACGGTTACAATCGCATCATCGATGCCATGCGGTTTTAACAGTTTGCGCAGTCGCAGAATATGCACATCAACGGTGCGTTCATCCAGATAGCTGTTGACTCCCCAAACCTTGTCCAGAATCTGTTCACGGCTGAAGACTGTTTTGGGATACTCCATGAACAGTCGCAACAGACGGAATTCGGTTTTACTCAGTTCAATCGGCCTGTCGTCAGCAAAAAACTCATAGCTGCGCAAATTCATACTCATCGGCCCGAATTTCAGAATATGCATTTGCTCCTGGTAAACCGCTGGACGGCGCAGCAATGCCTTGATGCGCGCATTTAACTCGCGCAATGACATCGGCTTGGTCAGGTAATCGTCAGCGCCGGATTCCAGGCCGGTCAGCATGTCACTTTCCTCGGCACGTGCCGTCAACATCAGGGTGGGAATATGTTGATAGTGTTTCTGCTTACGGACCCAGCGAACCAGATCTATGCCGGATCCATCGGGCAACATCCAGTCGACGACCAGGCAATCCGGAATGTGTTTTTTAATGCTCTGCTTGGCATCGCGAATGTCGGGGCATTCGATGGTATGAAAATCACTTTGCCCCAGCGACTGGCAAACCATCTCGCGAATTTCACGGTCATCTTCTACTACCAAAATCAACATGCTATTGCACTCTCAGGAATGTCGGGAGCAATTTACTGAAGCAAATCCACAATTTTAGCATAAAGACCTGCCGCATGATTTCCTCCTGACACTGGTCAAATGACAACCGAATAACCCGGGACTGCCTGAGCCTGGTTTAACACAGCTTGTTGCTTTTATTGAGCATATTTTTTTAGATGCGCCTGGCTGATGCCACTGCGCGTTATATGGCATCTGGAGCCTGAGCTGCTTATACATAGAATCACCCTGACTTGAGGAGGCGCGCAGCTCAGCAATTCCGCCGAGCGATTCATTCGGCGGGGTTTAATCGACCCTGATGGGGTTAGACGGCAGCGTCCGTTACGTGGCATACCATCTTTAATTCCCGCTTTGACCGAAAGGCCAGAGCGGGGGATGCCTGATTTGAAAGTTAGGGTGTTACCTGGAACGTTTACTTTTTATTTTTTCTGGATTTGGCTTTCTTCGCCTCTTTCCTGGCGGCTTTCTTCGCCTTCGCAGCCTTCCTCGCAGCTTTCCTGGCCACCTTCCTGGCCGCCTTCTCAGCCTTCCTCGCCGCCTTCCTGACAGCCTTTTCAGCCTTCCTCGCCGCCTTCCTGGCCGCCTTCTCAGCCTTCTTCGCCGCTCGCTTCAACTTCTTCGCAGCCTTCCTCGCCGCTTTCTCAGCCTTCTTCTGCTCCTTCCCGGTCACTTCTTCCACTTCGGGCTCCTTAGTATCGACACCGGCTTTAGTGCCGGTGGCTGAAACAGAAGCGGAACTGGTTGACCTGGTAGCCGGTTTTTTAGCAGTTCGCCGCTGCCGCATCGTAGTTTGAGCAGCATTGGCTGTAGTGGTTGTGGTTGCGCTTGCGCTTGCATCGGCGGAAACAGAGAGTAGTGCATTCGCAGCCTTGATCGTCCTGCTGGCGCGTGCCGTACTGAACCCTGGCACTTTGGAAAGTTGTTCGATCGTCGTGTCCGCAAGTTGCTGCGCGGATGTGAAACCGTTTTCTGTCAGAACTTTTACTGTACTCGGACCAATACCTGATACCTGGGTAAGCGCTATTGTCATTTTTATCCCCATCTAAGCTTTCTTATAGCCGTGGGATATTAGTACAACGACTCGCCCGCTTTTATGACACAGGTCATTTAAAGCCACTATTCCTCGATTACTTACGTATTTAGCAAGACGATTTCTGCTCTGTACCTGAGCCTGGACAGTTGTCATCTGTTCGCCAGATGTGCCGTTAATACAACATCGAATGGATCCTGATTTCGGTGGGCGTTGCACCGGGTGTTGCAGGGTCAATCTAGGACAACTTCCCACATGGCTTCGCAACAGACAGGTATCAGGCACTTTGCTTCCACACTGCAATTGATTCTGGCAGCCACGCCAGAAACCAGTCCGATCGAGTAGATGATTCTGATCAGGCGTTGTACTGAGGAAAGCGACTGGTTGCTGCGGCCAGAATAGCTTGCCAGAACTGGAATAGTTTTTCAGTGAAGGTGTTTCTTCACAGGTGGATGTAGATCGAAGCATTGAGGTGAGAGGTGGTCACAGACCCAATCGCGAAGACGTTTTTACGGACTACCGATGCGCTGTGAACTTAAACACCTGATCTCGCAATGCAAAGCCACATCGCTCTGCCACAGCGTTCACGCGTCGAGGTCCTTTTTTTCGGCCTTGCTGATGAGCTTCGAAATTACCCGTAATTCCCGTTCCACGTCATGGTAACGACTACTGGTTGCATCGATCTCTTTTTCCCGTAGCGCTTTATGTTCAAGTCTGGATTTCTTTTTTTCGAGTTTGTGGATTATTTTCACAAGCTTATCGTGTTTCTTGCGTTGTTTCTTCTTCGATAAATCGAAATAATCCTCCAGCTTATCAATCAGCTCATTCGTACCCATATTCATCTCCCAATTCTTTCATTTCCTCGTCCCTGACCCATAAGGTCTCCGCACAGGTAAGCAGTTTCTTGCTGATACTCTGGGCGAAAGTAATGTCGTTGATCAGTGACGATGCGCTGTGCGAATCGATCTTGTGTTCCCGGATCAATGCATCGACCTCGTAATTCTGCGCAATTTCACGCTCCTTGGCGTTGACCTTCTCGACCTCGACCCGGGTTAGAACGTCTTCCTCGTCAAAATCGTTTTCCCTGAGCTCCTGTATAATGCGCAGTACTTCGACCAATTCAGCACGCAGCTTATCGTACTGTTCGATTATGAACGAATTGTGACTTTTCGAGTAAAAATTCAGGTTCTTCTGCAATTCCCTGACATCCTTGACCATCTCGATAATTTTTCTGGCAGCCTGTTTTAGTTCGAATATTTCATTATTACCCTGCTGGTCCATATAAGTTTGCGACATCGACGCATACTCGATAATTTCGCCATACAGGCTTTTTAGCTCGCTCTGGTAAACCTCGTCAACATTGATCTTTATTGGTGAAGTCGAGCGCTCGATCACTTCGTCGATTTCGGCATCCGAAAAAATTTCCGTGCGGTGCAGATTCATCGCATGGACGATGGCTTCCACCGACTTGTCGTAAAGGTGGATCGTTTCCTTGCGTAACGCTGCCAATGCGGTTGCGGGAATTTCCATGACCTCGGGGGTCAGGTATTTCGCCCGACCGCGAGCTTTCTCGTCATCACGAAACAGGGTTTCGAGAAAGTTGACCAACTGTTTCAAAAAGGGCACGACCAGCAGGACGCCAATCACGTTGAAAATCGTATGGAACAATGCCAGACGCATAGTGTCGTCGCCCGCCGGTATTGCCAGGTACGGTGCTAGCCATTCCACCAGATCTTTTAGCTGGTAAATGAAACCAACGGCAAAAAGTGCGGTAACAAGATTGAAAATCAGGTGCGCAACCGCGAGGCGTTTGCCGTTTTGGTTCGACGCCAGCGAACCGATCGCCGCGGTAACCGTGGTGCCGATGTTGGCGCCGATTGCAAGCGAAAGCGCGTTGATGTAATCGATTTGGCCCGTCGCAAGTGCCGTGATGATGATCGCCATGGTCGCGCTACTGGACTGGATGATAACCGTCGCAACGGCACCCAGAAGGATATAAACCGCCACGCCCGCATAGCCCCCCATCGCATACTCGGCGAGATCCAGCCCCTCCTTGAGGGTTTCGAATCCTTCCTTCATGTAGGAGATACCGAGAAAAATGAAGCCCAGCCCGATCAGCACGCTTCCGATACCTTTGTAGCTCACATGCTTTGAGAATTGCATCACCACACCGAAGATCAGCATTGGCAGGGCGTAGGCGGAAATCTTGATTTTAAGACCGAATGCTGAAACCAGCCAGGCAGTAGTGGTGGTGCCGATGTTTGAGCCAAACACAACACCCACAGCCTGGGTTAGCCCGATCAGTTCGGCGGACAAAAACGAGATGATGATCACCGATACCAGCGACGAACTCTGTACTACCGACGTCGACAGGAACCCGGTAAAAATCGCGCGCGGGGTCGTTCCGGTAAAGCGCTCGAGCACAGTTTCGAGTGCGCCGCCGCTAAAAAGTTTGAAACCATTTTCCATGTAGTGCATGCCAATCAGGAAAATAGCAACCCCGGCAATAATCGTCCTTGCGTCGTTATTTGAGACTACAAACCAGGCAAAGACCAGGAATAACAGCGGAGCAATGACCCGACTTAACATGGTGCCGACCTCGTAACAAGTTGAGCAATAACTCGCAAGCCGAGCGCCGGCGGAGCATTGATGGTGACGAAATTTATCGCCATATCAGGGAAGCATAATGCCGCGGATCATGAAAAACAGCATCGCGGCCAGGAGCCCGGATACCGGTACGGTAATGATCCAGGCAGCGGCGATTTTCAGCAGGGCGGACCGTTTCACCAGTTCGTGGTGATAAGCCCGCTTCACCTGCCTGCGTTCCTTCTTGGAAAGATCGGCATCGGCCGAGTGATTTTTCAACTGCAACAACATGTGCGCTTTTTCTTCCAGGTTGCCGGCATGGAAGTCTTCGAGAAACTTCTCGACATCGGTCTTGTCGCGCCCCATGTGATGCAACTGGATCTCTTCCATCATGCGGGAGTAATTCCGCTTCAGGTACTCGCGCAGAAATCCGACCCCGAACACCGCCCCCACCGCGATATGCGTTGAACTCACCGGTAATCCCAGTTGTGTCGCGATAATCACCGTAATCGCCGCCGACAGCGCGATGCAAAAAGCCCGCATCTTGTCCAGCTCGGTAATTTCCGATCCCACCGTCTTGATCAGCTTGGGGCCGTATAGCGCGAGGCCGAGCGAAATACCGATGGCACCGACTAGCATGACCCACAACGGAATGTGGGCCTTGGTCGAGATACCGTGGGTGGTCAGCGCATCGTCGATTGCCGCCAGTGGCCCGATCGAGTTGGCGACATCGTTGGCGCCGTGCGCGAAACTCAACATCGCCGCCGCGAAAATCAACGGAATCGTAAACAGGGAGTTGACCCCCGCCTTGTCATTCGACTCCTTCTTCGATTTACGGTTGACCCAGGGCCTGGAAAGAAAGTAAATGATGATCGCGACCACTGAGCCGATCATCAGCGCGGTGGGCATGTCGACCTTATAGATCTTTTTGAATCCCTTGAGCGCAAGGTAACTGCCAAAAGCCAGCGCCATGATCCCCACCAGGATCGGCACCATGCGCCTGGCCGAGGCCAGCATGTCATCCTGGTAGGTTATCGTTCGCTTGATCAGGTAGAGAAAGCCGGCCGCGATAAGCCCGCCGAGCACCGGGGAAATGACCCAGCTGGCGGCGATCTGCCCCACCCTTTCCCAGTTGGCCACATCCCAGCCGCCGGCCGCGATGCCCGCGCCGAGCACGCCGCCAACGATCGAATGCGTGGTCGATACCGGCGCACCGATGGCGGTGGCGACGTTCAACCACAGGGCCCCGGCCAGCAGCGCCGCCATCATCAGCCAGACGAAGACATCGGAGCTTTCGATGGCGGCAGGATCGATAATTCCCTTCTTGATAGTGCTGACCACGTCACCGCCGGCAATCAGGGCTCCCGAAGCCTCGAAAATCGCTGCAATCGCGATCGCACCGACCATCGTCAGCGCGCGCGAGCCGACCGCGGGCCCGACATTGTTAGCGACGTCGTTGGCGCCGATATTGAGGGCCATGTAGCCGCCGATCATGCCGGCGATAATCAGCATCGGGCTGACTTCACCACGCGAGCCTACATACAGAATGATACCGGCCAGAAACAGGATCGAGACCCCAAGTCGCAAGACTTCCTTGCGGTTAACTCCGATGGCCTGTTCTATCTCGGCAATCTTTTCGATATCCATCACTTCCCCCCGTTGGAATTAATTTTATTGTTAGTCGAAGGACAGATTGCCCCTGCATCTTCGTGCAATCTATGCATTTTGGCGGTACAACTTCTTAACCTGGATCAAGTGATTGGCACTTTATCCAGTATTTTTGTGCCCGGCAGGCACTAACAACCATCAGTGCATGCAAAGTCTGTCCTTATACATACCGGCATCAGAAAAAAAACCCTGGAGCACCGGGATTGAGGAACACACCTGGAGTATCGGAAAAACAAACACACTATTTCAACTATTCTACATATCAGGAAATACCGGGAAAAAGGAAATCCGGACTCAAAATCGAACTGACTCCTGTCAACCCAGGTAATCCCGGGGCTTTGCCCCTGGCTAGTCACTTCAATGCAATGGAGTAACAGGCGGACTAGATTGATCTCGATGAATTATTGTACTGCAGGATTGCTTTGCTCAGGATTTGCAGTGTAACCACACCTATATATTGTCCTTCGTCGATAACGAACAGGTAGCCGGTATCGAGCTTCTCCATCAGGGCCAGTGCCTTGATGATGGACGAAGTGGAGGTTAGCGAAGCATGTGGACGCTGGATGTAGGAGTCGATTCGATTTTCAAAGAGCTGTTTCGCCAGTAGCTCCATATCCTCAACATCGGATACATGCTCTCCCAGCACCCTCGCCATTTCCACCAGATGTTCCGGCAGATATTGACGCTTAAGAATATATTTCAACGTGACTCGCCCTGTCACAACACCATGCTCATCGCAAAACGGCAAACCGGGTGAATGCGCCCGCAAGCATTCCTCGAAAACCTGCCGGACAGTCATGCCAGCTCTTGCCACCTCGGTGGGGACCATAACTGATTTCAGATTCATAAGAACTTTTCCGAGATCATTTCTTAGAGAAAGCGGAAATAGATGTAAACACTGGCAATACCAATACTTAACAACATCATAGGAAAGGCCATCAACATGAACTTGAGGAACTTAATTCGATGCCCTGCGCGCTCGGCGAAGCCGGCAACGATCAGATTGGCGCTTGCGCCGACCAGCGAGCCATTGCCCCCAAGACAGGCACCCAAAGCCAGCGACCACCACAATGGCATCAGGTTTTCCGCGCCGCCAAAGGTCGGGGCCATCGATTTAATCAATGGAATCATGGTTGCCACAAACGGTATGTTATCGACGACCGCCGAAGCGATTGCCGATACCCAGAGAATGGCCAGGGCGGTAACGGTCATGTCGGCACCAGTGTAGCTGATTACCAGATCAGCAAGAATTCTCAGTACGCCCGCTTCTTCGATTCCCTTAACAGCAATGAACAAGCCTATGAAGAAGAAAATAGTGATCCACTCGACGCCAGCGAAAATCTTGTTTACTTCCTCGGACTGCTCTTCAGCGTCGTTTTTCAGGTTGGACAGGAACATCAACAGGGCGGCGCCAAACATGGCGATAGTAGCCGGCTCAAGCTGCAGGGGGTGGGCGAGTACAAAGCCCGCAATAACCAGGGCTAATACAAATAACGACTGTTTTAACAGTTTCGTGTCCGTTATTGCCTCCCGTTCCTTGAACTTCATGATGCGCTCACGTGCTTCCGGGGATGCATACAAATTACGCCCCCAGACGAGGTA
>Ga0316196_10000591_pt1 | contig 14506 bp, 13 predicted proteins | sample Eddsed2cm_MG_FD_204938 | JGI IMG/M metagenome (GOLD analysis project Ga0316196, IMG submission 204938) | Coastal sediment microbial communities from Maine, United States - Eddy sediment 2 cm | ecosystem: Environmental > Aquatic > Marine > Coastal > Sediment | place: USA: Maine | collected... | reverse complement strand
TGGGCCGGATTCGGGATGATCGCGCGCAGCAGGCTGTTCGGATTGCCCGTGTTCAGCAGAGAATACATGGCCACCAACCCGATCAAAACCATCAGGACATAAATCGTGTATAGTAGAAATCGAGGCAAATTTTGAATATCTCGCGCCAAAAGTGACGGGGGGTCTTTAGTACATCAAAGACCCCGCCGTAATGCTTTTGTGAATAGAGAGGGGAAAATATGAATCTCCCCTCTCGGCTTAATAATTGATCGAAGTTACACCGGGCGCATTTCGCCTTCTTTCATGGCCGCCCACTGCGCTTCGGCTTCCTCCCAGGCTTCTTCGGAAGCATCCCGTTCCCAGGCTTCCAGGCCTCTTTCGGCCCGGGTGGCACCCGGCAGGAAGTTGTCGAGGATAATTCCGACGATGGCGGTCACCGCCATTCCGGTGCTCAGGATAGCCTGAATAATATTACCGATAACATTGATCACGCTGCCCTGGGTACCCCAGGCAATGGCACCGCTGACGATCTGTCCGGTACCGACGTCGTAGTGGGGGGTGAACCAGAAGGGTACACTCAAGCCTGCAAAAAATGACAGGCCGATGATAAACAGGTTGCGCGAGTTGTTCAGGTTGACGATCTGTAGGTTGGAAAGACCGACGGAGGCGATCATTCCAAAAAGACCGACAAACATGGCGCCGACAACCGGCATGGGAAGGGTCGCCAGGACAGCCCCGAATTTGCCTACGATCGGGATAATCAGCATCATGACGGCACCGCAACGAACCACCCGGCGGCTGGCCACCTTTGTCAAACCAATGGACCCGATATTTTCGGAGTAGGTCGTTGTCCCGTTAGCGGTCTGGAGTATACCGGCAATAAAGCAGCCGAGACCCTCGGCACCCAATCCCCTGGAGATCATGCGTCCGGTCGGCACCGGTGCTTCGGAGATGCGCGCGCAGGCCATGTAGTCGCCGATGGATTCGATCATGGAGGCCAGGTAACCGGCCAGCATACCGAACACACCGGCCCACAGGACGGAGCTGCCCAGATCGGGGAAACCCCACTTGAACGGGACCATGGGCTGAAAGCTGACCCACTTGGCGGCCGCGACCAGACCGAGTTTTCCGGCCAGGTTGGCAGCGTTGCCGTCCGGTATCAAGCCCGTGACGGTGCCGATCAAAGAGGCCAGCCAGCCGGTGGCAATGGCCAGCAGAACCGGGAAGAGCATGAATACCCTCGATTTCTGGGAAAAGACCTGTGAATACAGGATCAAGGCGATCAGGGTGATCAGCGAGATGATCCAGTTGCTCGCCATCCAGGGGGCGCCGATGCCGAACAATGCCAGACCGATCATGGCGATGGTGGGGCCGATGACGATCGGGCTGATAATTTTGCGCACCTGTCCCATAATCCCGGTGTAACCCAGCACAATTTCGACGACCGATGCGATCATGATGGCGCCGGCAATATTCTGGATTTGAAGCTGCCACAGGGGCAGGTCGCTGCTGGCTTTTTGGGCCGCCACCATGCCGATAATGGCAAATGTTGGTCCCAGGAAGGAAAAGGTTCCGCCCTGGATAACCGGTAGTTTGTTACCTAATGGCGACTGCTGGATCAGGGTACAGAGCCCGGAAGTGAAGAATATGGTAGAGATCAACAATGCCAGTTGATCCTGCGGCATTCCGATGGCACCGCCGACAATAAATGGGATGAGTACAGTGGCACCGAACATGGTCAAATACTGCTGAATGCCGAGCAGCACGGCCACTCCCCACTTGGGTTTACTGCCGATCGGGTAAACAATCCAATGCTTCTTTTCCTGGGTTGGTTCTTCACTCATATTTGTTCTCCTCCTTGTGTTTTCACCCTTTTTGGGGTGTTAATTATATTTACATTAAGCTGGTTTTGAGTTCAGGGTTCAAAGGTTACAACCAATGGCACCTGCTCCCCATATTAGCCCAATTGAGTTAAAAACCAATTGTTCTTTTAGCATTCCAGCATTCCGGCTTTCTGGCTTCCCAGCCGATAATATTGTCGCATCAGCCGGTTATCGTACGGCTCAGATCACCATACATATCGGGTCGCAAATCCCGGAAAAACTGCCAGCCGTCCCGGACTTCCCGGATCTCATCCAGATTGAGGTCTGCCATCACGACCTCATCCTTGTCCTCGCTTCCCTTGACAAGTATTTCCCCCCGGGGGTCCACAAAATAGCTCGAGCCGTAAAATCGGCCGAATTCCCAGGGTTTTTCCAGCCCGACACGATTATTGGCACCAATAAAAACACCGTTGGCGACCGCCTGGGCCGGCTGCTCAAGCTGCCACAGATATTGGGATTTACCGGCCGTGGTGGCCGAAGGATTGAACAAAATTTCGGCGCCTTTCAAGGCCAGGACCCGGGCACATTCGGGAAAATGGCGGTCATAACAGATGTAGATACCTATTTTTGCATAGGCGGTTTCAAATATCGGAAAACCCATATTGCCGGGTTTGAAATAAAATTTTTCCCAGAACCCCGGCCAGGTGTGAGGGATATGAATTTTTCTGAATTTACCAATATAAGTTCCATCCGCGTCTACAACAGCGGCGGTGTTATAGTAGACACCGGCGATTTCCATTTCATAAACGGGAATAACCATTACCATTTGGTATTTCTTAGCATACTCGGACAGCCTTTCGACGGTCGGTCCCGGTACTTTTTCGGCAGTCTCGTACCACTTCGTGTCCTGCTCGGCACAAAAATAGGGGCCATAAAAAATTTCCTGCAGGCAGAGAATTTGAGCGCCTTTTTCCCCTGCTTCTTCGATGAGCGGTATGTGTTTGTGAATCATAGCTTCTTTGATTTCGGCAGGCGTACCGTCGTGTTTGGCATTGGCGGCCTGGATATGGGCACATTTAACGATTCTGGACATAAATCCCCCTCTTATGAAACTTTATTAATTTAGACAGGATTTACCCGCCAAACTAAAGGCGGGCTTTCAGCAGGATTATCAGGATAATTTTATTTTCGTAACGCTATATCCTGTCGATCCTGTTGATCCTGTCAGAAAAATAGAATTGCATTTCGTTAAGTTTCTTTTTTGATCAGACTGGACGCTCGCGGCGGCGGCGCTTATAAGTCAATTTTATTGCATCTAACCGAAATCGAAATCAGACTACTTATATTGTCAACCATTAAGGGCGTCAAGTTTTTTGTGAAATCATCCAATTCGCCTAATTTCAAATGCGACTGTCCCGTTTACCAGTGGATAATAATTGACAATTATTGCAGAAACGCCTAAACTCAGCGCTTAACTATTCGCCCGAAATCCGGTTTTGTTGGCGCAACCACAGGCATTTGGGTTGCACCAGATTTTGCGATACGTCAGTAGTTCTGAATTTAGGAGGAATCGTTGTGAGTGCGATCGATAAATTTAAAGAAATGGGCAGGGGGATTGATCTGGCCCAGGCTATCGCGGAAGCTGATCGATGCCTGCTTTGCCATGATGCCCCTTGCTCAGATGGGTGTCCGGCCGACACAAAACCGGCTGAATTCATCCGAAAATTGAGGTTTAAGAACATTACCGGCGCGATTCGAACGATCAAGGAAAACAACATTTTAGGGGGAGCCTGTGGTGTTCTTTGTCCGACCTCCCGTTTGTGCGAGGAAAAGTGCAGCGCGATGTTTAAATCACAACATCGTCCCGAAGGCGCCGACCGTCCCATCCAGATCGGCCGGATCCAACGGTTTTTAATCGAACAATCCTGGGACAGAAATATCACGGTATTTGAAAAACCTGCTGCTCGCCGGGAAAAAGTGGCTGTGGTGGGATCCGGTCCCGGCGGATTGAGCTGTGCGGCTGAACTGGCCAAAGAAGGTTATCAGGTGACGGTTTTTGAAGCCAAACCCGAACCCGGCGGCGTACTTCGATATGGGGTTGTGTCTTACCGATTTGACATGAATTTTCTCGAACATGAAATCAAAGATATTAGGTCACTGGGAATCAATTTCCGCTGCAACGCTGCCATCAACGGCAAAGGAGATGCCGAAAGATTATTACAGGATGGTTTTGGGGCGGTGTTTCTGGCCCCTGGTCTTTGGGGGGCCGCCAGTATTAGACCGCCGGGAAGGGATATGGCCGGACTTTTTTCATCGGTGGATTATTTGTCTGCTTTGCGTGACGGTCGCTTTGAAGAATTGGAACGGAAAATTAAAGGCAATACCGTCGCGGTCGTCGGCGGTGGGTCGGTGGCCATGGATTGTATCGAGTCTGCCGTCAGGCTTGGGGCCAAAGATGTCTATCTGATCTACCGGCGTTCTTACGCCCAGATGCCGGCCGAAGCCGACGAGCGCATCGAGGCTCTGGAAGCCGGCGTTCATTTCCTGCTGCTGAACCAGCCGCTGGATTATTTGACCGACGACCAACATCGTCTGACAGGCGTGAAACTGGTGCGCACCCGTCTGGGTGAACCCGACGCATCGGGTCGCAGACGGCCCGAGAACATTGAGGGGTCTGAATGGATCATGGATGCCGATGTGGTGATCGAGGCCATCGGCAACATCACCCCTGAATCTTCCCCCGAATGGTATCCCAACGTCAAAACTGATGACAAAAAACTCATCAAGGCGGATTCGGAAACCGGTAAAACCTCGGTCGACGGAATTTTTGCCGGTGGAGATATTGTGCGTGGCCCGGCGCTGGTGGTACAGGCGGTTCAGGACGGTAAACTGGCTGCCCGGGGCATCATGGCGTACTTGAAAAAATGACGAATGACGAATGACGAATTATGGATGTCGTTTCTGGGTTCCGAGGTTCAAAGGTTCAGGGTTCAAAGGTTCAAGGTTAAGAGATTAAAAACTCGAACATTATCAGCACTGTGAATCGTGAGTTAAAAAGAAAATTGCTGGCCGATTTAGCGGCGTGAGAATATTGATCCAAGGTGAGCTTTGCGCTGAACTTCCAACCAGTGAACAGCATTTAAAGAAAAATAACCCAGAACCCTGAACGGTGAACCTTTGAACGCTTATTTCAACTATTATACTTTGGTTTAGCAACCTCATCATAGGAGGCATGGTTGTGAATAGCAGCATCGATTTATCCATAGACTTTTGTGGGGTGAAGTTTAAGAATCCCTTTCTGCTCTCTTCTTCTCCGGTTTCCAACAGTGCCGAAATGGTTGCCAAGTCGTTTGATGCCGGATGGAGCGGGGTGGTGTTTAAAACCTTGAATTCCGATCGGTTGCCGATCGTACATCCATCACCCAGGATGGCATGTATTGATTACGGCGCCAAAAAGGGGGTTGCCGTCCAAAACGTTGAAATGATTTCAGACCGGCCCCTGAAGGATAATCTGACAGATTTTCTCTATCTGAAAAAGAACTATCCGGACCATCCGATCATTGCCAGCATCATGGGATTTTTTACCGATGAATGGGCCTATTTAGCCAAGGCGGCTGAGGACAATGGGGCCGATATGCTGGAGCTTAATTTTTCCTGTCCCCACATGTGTATCGAAGGCGCCGGCCATAAAGTGGGCCAGGCATTTCAACTGCTGGAAGGATTCACCGAAGCCGTCAAAAATGCGGTGTCTATTCCGGTGATTGCCAAAATGACACCGAACATTACGGACATGAATGAACCGGCCATGTATGCCAAAAACGGTGGCGCCGATGCGATTTCCGCTATAAATACCGTTAGGGGCATCTCAGGCGTCGGTCTGGATGATTTTGTTCCGACACCCAACGTTTTCGGCAAAGGTGCTATCAGCGGTACCTCCGGCCCGGCTGTTAAACCGATCGGACTGAACTTTATTGCATCCATGGCCAAAAATGAAGAGCTCGGATTGCCCTTGTCCGGAATCGGCGGCATCGAGACCTGGATTGACGCTTTAGAATTTATTCTGGTGGGGGCTTCGACACTGCAAGTGACCACCGGCATTATGCATTACGGATACCGGATTGTTGAGGACATGATCGAAGGCCTCAGCGATTTCATGGCCGAACGGGGAATTGACAGGATCCCTGATCTGGTGGGTAAAGCACTGCCCAATCTGCACGAAACCGAGGCGTTTGAAGTTGATCGGCAGGGCATTGCCCAGTACGATCTGGACCGCTGTATCGGCTGCGGTCAATGTTATATCGTATGCCAGGATGCCGCCGGTCAGGCGATTGAATGGGACGCTGAAGCGCGCCGGCCGAATGTGATTGAGGACAAATGTTTGAGCTGCATGTTGTGTAAATTTGTATGTCCGGTTCCTGAACTGATTTCTTTCAAGGAAATGCCCGGGGATTGGCATCGTCGCGAAACTGCCGTGATGGACAGCAGTTTGGAAAAAGATGTAAAAGTTGAGCCATTTACAAAGGAGGGTCCAAATGAGTGTGTTATTTAAGGGCGGAACCATCGTAAACGCTACGGGTCGCTATCTGGCCGATGTATTTGCTGATGGAGACAAAATCAAGGCCATCGGCACGAACCTGGACAATGGGGCCGATGACGTCGTCGATGCCAAGGGGAAATACATTCTTCCGGGAGCGATTGATCCCCACACCCATATTTCCATGCCGTTTATGGGAACCCATGCCCAGGATGACTATGAGACCGGCACCATCGCAGCGGCCTGTGGCGGTGTCACCTGTATCGTTGATTTTGATTTGCAGCAAAAGGGTGAAACCCTGTTTGAGGCACTGGAACGCAAAAAAGCACTGGCGGAAGGCAAAGTCTGTGTGGATTATTCGTTGCACCCGGCCGTTATGGACCCCAGACCGGATGTGATCGATGAGGTTAAAAAGGCATGTCTGGAATACGGTACACCGAGCTTTAAAATATTTATGGTCTATGATTTTCGGGTCGATGATGCCACCATGATCAAGCTGCTGGAAGTAACCAAGAAATACGGCGGTCTGGTTCAGGTCCATGCCGAAAATGTTTATATTATTCAGCATATGAATGAGGTTCTTGCAAAAGAGGGGAAACTGGAACCTTATTATCACGCTGTCAGCCGGCCGAACATCGCTGAAGAAGAAGCCGTCAGCCGGGCCGCCAAAATGGTGGAGTTGACCGGATCGCGCATTTATATCGTGCATCTGTCTTCCAAAGAGGGGCTGTGGAGGGTCCAAGAAGCCCGCAATAATGGCGTCGATGTCTATGCCGAAACCTGTCCCCAGTATCTTCTGCTTGACGATGAACGTTACAAGGAGCCGGATTTCAACGGCGCCAAATACGTCATGTCCCCGCCACTGAGAACCAAGGAAAGCAACGATGCCCTTTGGGAAGGATTGCGAGTCGGCGATATTCAAGTGGTCGCCACCGACCACTGCCCCTTTGATTTTAAGGGCAAAAAGGATATGTTCGGCAAAGACGACTACAAAAAAATCCCCAATGGCGCTCCCGGCATCGAAACCCTGGCGATGCTGTTACATTCCGAGGGCGTGGTCAAAGGCCGCATCAGCCTGGAACGTATGGTGGATGTCTTGTCCACCGGTACGGCGCGCATGTTCGGCCTGAAAGACAAGGGCGAGATTGCCGTGGGCAAGGATGCGGATATCGTCGTCTTTGATCCGAATCAAACCTTCACCATTTCCCAGGACAAGCTGCACATGAATGTCGACTATACCCCTTTTGAAGGCGTTGAAATTACCGGCATGCCCAGCGTGGTTTACTCCCGCGGAGAAAAAGTGGCCCGCTGGAACGGCGAGCAGATGGAGTTTGTCGGTAAGGTCGGCCACGGACGGTTTGTGAAACGCGAACCTTTTGAAGGGTTTTAAGCTCGATATGGCCGCAAAAAGGCACAAAAAGCACAAAAACAAAATTTAAGAATTGCAATTGCGTTGAAAATCCTTACTTTTTATACGAATATAAGGAATATGAAAAAAAGTAAGGATTTATCATGAAAGCTAAGCCCCAAAAGTACTGAAGGGTTACCATGCGAAAAGAAAAAAAAGCAGTTACCGAATCTTTTCTCGGTCGGAACTCTGGTTTGCCAAAGGGGATTGCCAAGGTTGTGCGCCGATCAAAGCGAGGCGTGCACACCGCCACTGTCACTAGCAAAGGGCAGATCACGGTGCCTAGGCAGATTCGAATGCACCTTCAGGTGGATAAAGGGGACCGGATCGAATTTTTGATCGGGTCGGATGGTAAGGTAACCCTGATGCCAGCAACAGCCGATGTGAAAAAGCTCAAAGGAATTGTCGGTAAACCGGATAGGCCGGTTACCGTCGGGGACATGAATCGGGTTATCGAAGCCGAAGGTGGTAAAAAATCATGATCGGCATCGATACAAACGTCCTAGTTCGCTACCTTGCGCAGGATGACCCGGATCAGACGAAGATCGCCACAGCGTTTATCGAGGATAACTGTACGAAGGATAATCAGGGTTTCATTAGTCATATCACGCTCTGTGAAATGTGCTGGGTATTAAAGCGCCTGTATAAGACCCCGAGGGAGCAGTTGACCGAGATTATCGAGCAGCTGCTTCGAACTGTCCAGCTGTTCGTGCAAGAACCCCAAGTTATCTGGATGGCCCTTGAAGAATTCAAGATAGACAGTGCTGATTTTCCGGACTGTTTAATCGCTCAGATCAATCTGGCTAATTATTGTTCATCTACAGTCACTTTCGATGTTAAAGCATCCAACGTAGCAGGATTTAATCTACTGTCCCAATAGAAGCGCTTATCCCTATTCTTTCCTTAGTTTATAAATCAGCAGGGCTAATTTTGCCAACAACGTAGTCCGGGAATTTTTTTTGTAGCTTTTTGTCAAAACTTAAGAATTTTTTTACACGGTTTGCTTTGGCTTTACCGACAATGATCAAGTCTGCAAAATCACCTCCTTGCTTATATTGGCGAACCGCACGGCGGATGATCTCAGGATCGGCAAAGGTAAAGGTTGGCGTGATCGTCAGCCTTTCCAAAAATTCGAATATGTCTTCTCTGGTGCACTGATAAATTGATTCCAGTACCCAGATCGTTTCCATTAGAACTTCGGATAAAAGCAGAATTTGATCGGAATTTTTCTCGACCAGGCTCACGACCTTTTGGACAGCTTGAAACTGATCTTTGTCGTCTTCAATCAGCATTCGAACCAAAGCATTGGTATCCAGAGAGATCATGTCATCCCTCTTTTGGCTCGCCTTACTCGAATAATAGTTTCCATTTCTTCTACCGTTACGGGTTTTTTGGGTTTTCGATGTTTAAGCATCCCGAAGAGTGAGGTCGCTGAGTTTTGCTTCGTCGCAATTAATACCTGACCATTTTTAAGAGGTGTAAATGTAATTTTATCGAAGGTTCTGACATTGAGAAAGTCTCTAATTTTTTTAGGTATCGTAACTTGACCTTTGGAAGAAATTGTACTGATTTCCATTTCATTCCCCCTCATTTGCTTTCACCGGAACATCCCGGTCCGCAGCATGTCGGCTGGGGCATTATCAACTTGATAGACATCATCCTTACCATATGGTAAGGATGATGTCTGTCGCAATTTTGTCAATTAGATTTTGGTCAGCTATACTTAAACCACAGAGAGCACAGAGTTCACAGAGGATTGATTTTTACGCTTTTCTCTGCGCTCTCAGTGTCCTCTGTGGTGAAATATTACGTCACCATATTTGCGAATGCGTGTACTTAGTAAGAAATAAAATCTCATGCACTATTTCTCATTGGCTGATTGTAATATTGCGTGCAGCAGCACATTTGCGCCGGCTTCACAATCCTCCCAACGACTTTTTTCCACCTCAACATGGCTACGACCACCGATGCTGGGAATAAAAACCATCGCGGTCGGACAAACCTGATTCATATAGCTGGCATCATGTCCCGCACCGCTGACCATGTGCAGAATGGAATATCCCAGGGCCTCGGCCGAATCCAGCACAAGCTGAACCCGTTGTTCATCGAAGGGGGAGTGTTCTACCCGCCAGGTTTCTTCGATTTTAATCGGGCACCCCCTGCGGGCCGCGATGTCCTCAAAGTCCCTGCGAACCAGTTCCCACGCTTTTATGGCGTGGTCATCATCCCAGGAGCGGATGTCCACGGTAAAGTGAACCTTATCCGGGATGATGTTTCTGGAATTCGGGTAATTTTGAATTTCACCGACGGTGGCCACCATGTTGCCGCCCATGCGCTCCGGTAGTTCATTGACTTTTAAAATCATTTCGGCAGCGGCACACAGGGCGTCGTGACGGCCCTCCATGGGGGTGGGGCCCACCTGATTGGCTTCTCCCTCCAGGTAAATGTCATACCAGTGCAGACATAAAATACCTTTGGGGGCACCGATTGTTTTTGACTCCCGCTCCAGGATCGGCCCCTGTTCGATATGGAACTCATAATAGCATTGGACCGGTCGTTTTTTGCAGGGTATCGTCCCCTTGTATCCGATCCGGATCAGCTCGTCTTCAAATCGTTTGCCGCTAATATCGGTACGATCATAAACCCAGTCTCGCTCCAACGCTCCCGCCCACACACCGGATGCCACCATGGCGGGTGCAAAACGTGAGCCTTCTTCATTGGTCCAGTCCACGATGACGATGGGTCGCTCGGTTTCGATATTGTTTTCGTTCAGGGTGCGCAAAACTTCCAGGGGTCCCATGACGCCTAAAATGCCGTCAAACCGTCCACCCTTGGGCTGAGAATCGATATGAGACCCGCTCATCACCGGCGGCAAGTCGTTATTTTTACCCGGGCGTTTGCCGAAGATATTACCCATTTCGTCAATGGTGACGTCAAGGTCCAACTCCTTCAACCAGCTGACGAAAAGATCCCGGGCTTGTTTGTCTTCGTCGGTTAAGGTCAGCCGTTGAACGCCGCCGCCCGGTGTCGCGCCGATTTTTGCCATTTCCTCCAATGTGTTTTGCAGCCGTTTCCCGTTTACTCTCAGGTCTTTAAGATCCATAGTATACCTTTCGATGATTATATGTTGAAAATATCTAAAGACAAATGAACGATTAATATGCTTAATTTAGTTATAAAAAGTACCCTGTCAATTATATAATCCGGCCGGTATGTGGCAGGGTTTACACAAAGGTTGGGATTTGCTTGCGGTTGAGGTTAATTGACACCAAAATTTTGATCCCTATATTCTGGTGAGATAAATTTGTCAATTTTGAACGAATGAAATCTCTCCGCGGCAAGCCGCGGAGTATCATGTTTTTAGGATTTAACTCACTTTTATCGCAGCAAGCTGCGGGGAATTAAACCCAGGAGAGATTAATAGCAGCAACCTTCGCACTTTAATTTTGGCAAGAAAGGAGTCCAAAAAATGGCCGATTGGTTTCCATTTCCACAACATCTCACCGACCCGCATCCGGGGCACGAAGCCCATCTTTGTATGGCGGAGAATCTGGGTTTCGTCAAAAGCAATCTTGAAGACTATAAAAAATTTGTTCGGGACCCGCAATTTGTCTGCAAAAAGTGTGGCCGTGCTGCGGCCAAGGCTGAAAATCTTTGTCAACCGGATAAGCTGTAGGCACTTAAAAGTGATTTTTATGCTTTTTGTGGCAAGAAAGTTTCAATACCTACTGCCGAACTGACTCATTGCATTGGAATATTGGAACGATGGAATGGTGGATGAATGGGTTTTTCTTGATCGGATTGGATCTCAATTTAAATTTCAAAATAGACCTATTCCGATTTTTAGCCCAATTTTCCAACATTCCAATTTTCCAACATTCCAAGAAGCCTCCTGCAAATTCTTAATAGATCGGACAATGAAAACCTGTTTGGTTCCGGCTCGGCCGGGTTAGGATTCTTTCTTTTCAAATTTCACCGTATCTTCCCCACCATCAGCTTTAATGTCAGACCGCCATGAAATAGAGGATACGCTTTTAGCTTGAAAGGGACTTTTTTTTCAAGCTGCTTGCTGGGTGCTATCAAGACCAGTTTCCAGCCCTTATATTCACGCGCCAGTGTTTCACAGATGGCCTGGAATATCTCGATACTCTCCTGCCGGGTCCCGATTCGGCGGCCGTATGGCGGATTGATGGTTATCAGACCCGGCTGATCCGTAAAATCTCCCGGAACAAGGTCAAAGAAATCTGCGTTGTGTATGCTGACCGTATCGGATAAACCAAATTGCCGCGTGCATTGTTCCAACTGACGACAGGCCAGCGGGTCTTTATCGGAAGCGAAAATCAACGGTTTTTCAGGCTGTACGAAATCATCCTGAAATTGCCCTTTCAGGTATTCGAAACGCTTTGTGCGGTAAGCTGGCCATTGCATGAATGCAAATTCTCTGAACCAGCCGGGCGGTATTTTTTTTACCATCAATGCGGCTTCCAGTGAATAGGTCCCGGCGCCGCACATGGGGTCGATCAACGGTTCTGTGCCGGAATAACCCGCTAACGATAAAGACGCAGCGGCCAGGGTTTCTCTCAGCGGCGCCGTGCCGGTGTGTTGCTTGAGGCCGCGTTTGTAAAGACCCTCGCCACTGCTGTCAATGGAGACTGTAAAACGATCATCAACCCCGCGGACATAAATATTTTGGGTTAAGCTTGGTGATTTTTCCTCCGGGACCATAAACTCCCTATTTTTTTTCCGGGCCTCGATGGCGTTTAAAATACGCTCTGATATCGCCCCGGTGTGGTGGAGCTTGCAATGCCGGATTGTGACATGGGTCTGCAAAACCTGGTCGGCGTTCAAAAATAATTCCCAGGCGATATCCGATAGTTTTTTTTGAAGTTGACTGAAGCTGGTTGCGTCAACGGTTTCAATTCGCATCAAAATGCGATTGGCCGTGCGTAAATTTAAATTGGCAAGGTAACATTCCTTCAGCCGCCCTTTAAACGCAACGCCTCCGGTATCCGCGGAGGCCGCTAAACTGTCCGGCACTAAAGAATGCAATTCGTTTAAGCAAAGCGTTTCGAAGCCCGGCGAGGTTACCGCAAAATAATCACGTCTGCGCCCGATCACATGCCGTTTAATTCGTTTTATTAATGGGGACTCAGAGGACATATTGTTAAAGCCGGCGTGTTGGATTATTGGGGTATTGGAGTAATGGGATTGATTTGTTTTTCTCCAGCAATCCTGCTTCCAATGTATACCATAGGAGACCTCGAATGTCCGAACTATTTTTGAGCGAGCCCTATCCCTTTCAGCACGCCGCTTGAAAACTTGAGGACGATTGTTGAAGCAGCCCGGGAGGGATATTGAAACCCAACCCGGAAAAGCTTAGCCGGTCGCAGCGCAGCGGAGATCCCGCTCACGGGGTTGTAGCGAAGCGTAAATCCCGTTTGAGCGGGGAATTGAATAATAGGTACTGAATATACCAAAGCCAGTGACCAGTGATCAGTGGCCGGTGGGCATAATAAAGAAGTTGGATTGACTTTGTAGCAGGTTTACTGTATCAAAACCGAAACTGTATCTGTAAATTTCAGAATTGTTCAGTCAAATTCAGCACTGTTGACGCGCTCACGGACAGTTCGGTTGCATCAGTTTAGTTTATATGACACGTCAGTGGTTCTGAAATTTAAAAGGAGGTAATAATGGCAGGGATAAATAAGGTTATTTTGATTGGTCGACTGGGAAGTGATCCGGAAGTTCGCTACACTCCAAGCGGCGTTGCGGTTGCCAACTTCAATATTGCAACATCAGAGGAATGGAAAGATAAAGACTCCGGTGAAAAAAAAGAGCGTACCGAATGGCATCGAATCGTAGCCTGGCGAAGGCTTGGTGAAATCTGCGGCGAGTATCTATCAAAAGGAAAGCAGGTCTATATAGAGGGCCGGCTTCAGACCCGGGATTGGGAAGATCGGGATGGCAACAAAAGATATACAACTGAAATCGTTGCGAGCGATGTTCAGTTCCTTGGCGCACGGGATAGTTCGGAATCCGCCAGGCCCCGGAGCACAGGATCTGCGGATTTTCAAGGAGGATCGGCTCAGGGACCCGCAGACGACGATATTCCGTTTTAAGCCCTTACCGGGTTTTATCTGACAACATGTTGTAAGGAACGTGAGGTTTCGGCCCGCCCTGGCCTCCCCTCCGGCCTCTAAGTCTATGCCCATGAGCCTACGGGCTGGAAGCGGGCTCGTAGATCCTACGCCTCGGAGAGTGCGATATGACAGATTCTTGCTGTTCTCTGCAAGAGATCCAAATAATGTCTAATCTACCCCATTCATACAAAGTTAGGTCTGGGCCAGGGATGTCAGTGTTCAGCGCCGCCGCTGGCCTATAGAGCGGCCAGTTTGATCGAACAAAAAACTTAAAAGCATAAACGTCTCATTTCCTGACAGGATCAACAGGATGGACAGGATATAAAAAACGATACTAAACTAGAAATATCCTGTTAATCTCATAAACACTTGGGTCGGACCACGGTAGAACGCTGCTAACTATGGCATGAGCTAAAAAACAAGGCTGTTATTAAGCTTTAGAGTGCCCTTTTTACCGTCGAAAAGATGCATTTAAGGGGGACGGCTGCTTGGTGCAAGGCCAGTACTATTTTCCCGGCGTTAACACTTAGAGGGCTTGAGAGTTAAAATACAGTGGAAATTATAGGGACGTCCATCAATAAATAAATAACTTTCTTAATAAAACTATACTCCATCAATTTAA
>Ga0316196_10000587_pt1 | contig 14528 bp, 9 predicted proteins | sample Eddsed2cm_MG_FD_204938 | JGI IMG/M metagenome (GOLD analysis project Ga0316196, IMG submission 204938) | Coastal sediment microbial communities from Maine, United States - Eddy sediment 2 cm | ecosystem: Environmental > Aquatic > Marine > Coastal > Sediment | place: USA: Maine | collected... | reverse complement strand
TGTCATAAGGTTTTATACTTGGGACGTTTTATTAAAGAAAAAACTCCAGGCTGCCGCTGACTACCCCAAGACCCGGGGCGGTATGGCACTCGGGAAAGCACACCAAAGGAAGTTGGAAAAAAATCGTCATGGGCCTTTTTACCCAGAAGAAGGTGCCGCTACTAGGGCTGGATATCAGCTCAACAGCGGTAAAGCTGCTCGAACTGAGTCAGCATAATGGTCGCGGGGGCGTGCGGTATCGCGTGGAGAGCTACGCGGTGGAGCCCTTGCCTTCGACAGCGGTGGTGGAGAAAAACATCGCGGATGTCGACGCCGTTGGTAAAGCTGTCCGAAATGTCGTCCGCAAGGCCGGCACCCGGAACAAGCGCGCCGCGGTCGCGGTATCCGGTTCGGCGGTAATCACCAAGGTGATTTCGATGCCGGCGTCGTTGACCGAGTCGGAGATGGAGAGCCAGATCCAGCTCGAGGCCGACCAGTACATCCCCTACCCCCTCGAAGAAGTCAATATCGACTTCCAGGTCCAGGGCCCCTCCGACAAGAGTCCCGAACTCGTTGACGTGTTGCTTGCCGCATCGCGGAGCGAGAATGTGGACGACAGAGTGGCGGCACTCGAACTTGCCGGATTGACCTGTGACATCGTTGATGTCGAGGCCTATGCGATGGAAAGCGCCTGTTCCCAGCTGGCCGACCAGTGGCCGAACGCGGGAGAGTCGCAGACGATTGCAGTGGCGGATATCGGTGCGACCACCACGACGCTGAACGTGTTGCACAACAACCATATCGTTTACACCCGCGAGCAGAACTTTGGCGGGCGTCAGCTGACGGAAGAGATCCAGCGTCGCTACGGGTTGTCGGTTGAGGAGGCCGGAATGGCCAAGCGCCAGGGCGGTCTGCCTGACAATTACATCCCGGAGGTTTTGGAGCCGTTCAAAGAGGCCATGGCGCAACAGGTCAGTCGTTCCATCCAGTTTTTCTATTCGGCGAGTGCGTTCAATAGCGTCGACCTGGTGGTTCTCGCCGGTGGCAGCTCTTCGGTCCCCGGTATCGACGACCTGATCCAGGAGCGGCTCGGGGTGGAGACAGTGATCGCCAATCCGTTTGCAAACATGGCGGTGGCCTCGAAGGTGAAACCCCAGGTTCTCAGCAATGATGCCCCGGCGCTGATGATTGCCTGCGGCCTGGCACTGAGGAGTTTCGACTGACATGGCGCGTATAAATCTTCTTCCCTGGCGCGAAAGGCTCCGTAAGCAGCGCCTGCGTGAGTTCGGTGTGATGGTGCTGGGCGCCCTGGTGCTGGCCGTCGCTGGCATGGGTTACTGGCACTGGTTTAACGAGGGGATGATCGACAATCAGCGTGATCGCAACCGGTTCCTCGAACGAGAGATCGCCAAGGTTGACAAGCAGATCGCCGAAATCCGTGAGCTCGAAAGAACGCGCCAAAAGCTCATCTCGCGTATGAAGGTGATCGAGGATCTGCAGGTAAGCCGGCCACAGATCGTTCATCTGTTCGACGAACTGGTCACCGTGGTGCCCGATGGGGCCTACCTCACGCAGGCAGTACAGCGCGGCAAACAATTGGTACTCAACGGCCGCGCACAGTCGAATGCCCGGGTGTCGACCTATATGCGCAACATCGAGGCGAGCCCCTGGCTCAACAATCCCAAGTTGCGCATCATCGAGCACAAAGATGAGGATCGGGCAAAAGCGGCAGACAGCAACTTTACGCTCGATCTGGTCCAGGTCGTGCCGAAGGAGGACTCGGCACAATGAACATGCAGGAACTCAACGAACTCGATTTCAGCAATATTGGGGAATGGCCGGCTGCGATAAAGGCCATCCTGATCCTGATCCTGATGGGCGGCGTCGGGGCAGCCTGGTATTTTCTGGATATCGAAGATCAGTACAAGGCGCTGGCACAGGTTGAAAACACCGAAAAGGAACTGCGCCTGGATTTCGAGGGTAAACAGGCCAAGGCGGCGAATCTCGAGGCCTACAGGGCCCAACTCGCTGAGATGGAGGAGTCGTTCGGTGCCATGTTGCGCCAGCTGCCCAACCGCACCGAGGTGGCGGATCTGTTGGTGGATGTCTCTCAGACCGGGCTTGCAGCGGGCCTCGAGTTTGAGTTGTTTCAGCCGCAGCCGGAGGTGCCGAAGGACTTTTATGCGGAGCTTCCGATAAAGCTCAGGGTTGTCGGCACCTATCATGAATTCGGTGAGTTCGTAAGCGGTCTTGCCGCTTTGCCCCGGATCGTGACCATCCATGATGTACAGATCAAACCGCGCCCGAACAAGGCCGGTCAGCTGATCATGGAAGCAACGGCGCGAACCTATCGTTACCTTGATGAGGCAGGTGGTTGATGATGAGGAAGTTCATCCCCTTGATAGTGCCTCTGTTGTTGGCCGGTTGTGTAAACCGGGACATGTCTGATCTTCAAGGATTCGTTGAAGAAGTGAAGAGCAGGCCGGCTGCAGGCATAGAGCCGATCCCGGAAATCAAGCAGGTGACTGGTTTCGTGTACACGGCAAAGAGCCGTCGCGACCCATTTACCCGTCAGGAAGATGATGCGGTGGCGACAGAGGCAGTGTTGGAAAACGGTATTCGCCCGGATCCGAACCGGCGCAAGGAAGAGCTGGAGGTATATTCACTCGACTCGCTGCGCATGGTGGGCACTCTGGAGCAGGACGAACAGACCTGGGGTCTATTGAAGACCTCGGACGGAACCATTCATCGCGTTGCGCCGGGTAACTATATCGGCCTGAACGATGGCAGAATCACGCGGATCAGTGAAGAGAAAATTGAGCTGATAGAACTCGTACCCACTGGTTCAGGTTTTCTTGAAAAAGAAGCGGCAGTGGCACTTGGCGGGGAATAGGAGAAGGCACGATGTTTAAGAAGGTAAAGGCGCGCAAGACTGCACTGATCGGAGTGGTGCTGCTATGGGCCTTCCTGTCCGATGCGCTGGCTAATCAGTTGCAGGACATCAGTTTTTCGGCCTTGCCCGGTAACCGGGTGGAGATCGTGCTGACGACCAGTGACCCGGTGGGTGAGCCCCTGTCGTTCACTACTGATAATCCGGCACGCATTGCGATCGATCTGGCGAACACGACCAGCGCTCTGGCGCAGAAGGTCACGCCTGTGGCGATTGGCATGGCGCGCAGTATCACGGCCATCGAGGCAGGCGATCGTACCCGTGTGGTGATCAATCTGCTGGAGCAGGTGGCCCATGAGATTCGCGCGGAAGGCAACCGGCTCATCGTCAGTGTCGGTGCCGGCGGGGGTGCCGGCAGCATGTCTGCCACCAGTGCGCCCAAGGCGTCGATGGCCTCCGACCGTAACGTGCCTGCGCGCAGCGGCCTCGGTCTGGAAAACGTCGATTTCCGCCGCGGACCTGATGGTGAGGGCCGGGTAGAGATCGAGCTGTCGAGCCCCTCCATCGTGGTCGACATGCGTCAGCAGGGCGACCGTGTGCTACTCGACTTCATGGACACCAGTCTGCCGCAGCAGTTGGCCCGTACGCTCGACGTAATGGATTTCGCCACTCCGGTGAAGACCATTGAGACGCGCCCGGACGGCCGCAATGTGCGCATGAGCATCGCCACCTCGGGTGAGTTTGAGCACCTCGCGTACCAGGCAAACAATACCTATACCGTCGAGTTCCGTTCCCTGACCAGGCAGGAGAAGGAGGCCCGTCTCAAGGAGCAGCAGGTCTACGAAGGCGATCGCCTGTCGCTGAACTTCCAGGACATCGAGGTTCGCGCGGTGCTGCAGTTGCTGGCCGATTTCACCGGTCTCAACATGGTGGTCAGCGACACGGTTTCCGGTCGTATTACACTGCGTCTCAAGAACGTTCCCTGGGATCAGGCGATGGATATCATCCTGAAGACCCGGGGCCTGTCAATGCGGCGCAATGACAATGTCGTGCTGGTTGCTCCGACGGAAGAGATCGCCGCGCGCGAAAAGCTTGAGCTGGAATCACAACAGCAGATCGAAGAGCTGGCGCCCCTGCGCTCGGAACTGGTCCAGGTCAACTACGCCAAGGCCGCCGATCTGGCTGCGCTGCTGAAGTCGGCAGAGAACAAGCTGATCTCCGAGCGTGGCAGCGTATCGATCGACGAACGCACCAACACACTGCTGGTTCAGGACACCGCGGCCAAGCTGAGCGAGGTGCGTGCCCTGGTGACCAGCCTCGATATCCCGGTTCGCCAGGTCTTGATCGAGTCGCGCATCGTTATCGCGATCAATGATTACGCACGCGATCTGGGCGTCAGGCTTGGCGGTAGTGGGAGCGGACGTATAGACGGCAATTACGGCATCATTAACGGTGGCGTGGGTCCTCCGGGTGCTGTGAACCCTGATAATAATCCTCTGTTGGATACCGCGGCGGGCAATCTCCTCGTAAACCTGCCGGCAACCGCCGCTACCAGTGGCGTCAATATGGTTATCGGCAAGCTGGGTTCCTACCTGCTGCGCCTGGAATTGACCGCCATGCAACAAGAGGGCAAGGGTGAGATCGTCTCCAGCCCGCGTGTCATCACCTCCGATCAGAACAAGGCGACAATCAAGCAGGGTGTCGAGGTTCCGTATCAGGAGGCCGCATCGAGCGGTGCCACCACGGTGTCCTTCAAAGAGGCCGTTTTGCAGCTGGAAGTAACGCCTCATATCACGCCGGACGACCGCGTGATCATGGATCTCAAGGTCAACAAGGACAGCCCGGATTTCACCCGTGCCGTACTTGGAGTCCCGCCGATCGATACGCGTTCAGTCGAGACCGCGGTACTGGTCGACAATGGCGAAACGGTGGTACTCGGTGGCGTGTTTGAACGTACCAAGTCCAAGCGGACTGAGCGGGTTCCCTTCTTTGGTGATCTGCCCTATCTGGGCTTCATGTTCAAGCAGGAAGCGATCGACGATCAAAACAGTGAGCTGCTGATCTTCGTTACACCAAAGATCCTCAAGGACACACTCACCTTGCGTTGAGTCATCTCTAACTGATGATGCGACAGGCGGCGGACAATTGTCCGCCGTCCTCGTTACTGGCATTCTGCTTTTATGGCCAAACCCAATCGTATATTTCTGATCGGCCCCATGGGCGCCGGCAAGACGACCATCGGCAAGCAGCTCGCGCAGTCGCTTGGCATGACGTTCAACGACTCCGACCAGGAAATCCAGCGCCGCACCGGCGTCGATATCCCCACGATATTCGAATACGAAGGCGAGGAAGGTTTTCGCCAGCGCGAGCAGCAGGTGATTGACGACCTGACCCAGATCGACAACCAGGTGCTGGCAACCGGGGGGGGTGCTGTCATGCGTCCCGAGAACCGCCAGCATCTCTCGGCCCGTGGCGTCGTGTTCTTTCTTGCCTGTTCGGCGGAGCAGCAGTATGAAAGGACCTACAGGGACCGTAATCGACCCTTACTGCAGACTGAAGACCCGCTCGACCGTCTGAAGGAGTTGATGGAAATCCGCGAACCCCTCTACCGGAGCAGCGCGGACTATACCGTCAGCACCGAGGGGCGCAGCGCATCTTCGGTGGCCAACGAGATCCTGGGCATACTGCGTAACTGACCCATTCTGTCCGCGGGTGTGTAGAATTCCGCTATGACGTCACCCGCAACATCTGGACTAGGGCAACCATGTCTTCCTCGATGCGTACGCTGAAGGTCGACCTCGGCAATCGGGGCTACCCCATATTCATCGGCTCCGATCTGATTGGGAGCAGTTCTCTTTACCGTCCGTGCATTCACGGCGGGCAGGTCATGATCGTGAGCAACGAAACGGTGGCACCCCTTTACCTCGCTCGCGTCGAGGCGGCGCTCTCCGGGTACCAGCTGGCACACGTCATTCTGCCCGACGGCGAACAGTACAAGACGCTCGGCGTACTTGATCAGATATTTACCGGTTTGCTGAAGCACCGTTTCGACCGTGGCTGCACCCTGCTCGCGCTCGGTGGCGGAGTGGTCGGTGACATGACAGGTTATGCTGCCGCCAGCTATCAGCGTGGGGTGAACTTCATCCAGGTCCCGACGACCCTGTTGTCCCAGGTGGATTCTTCAGTGGGTGGCAAGACCGGGGTGAATCATCCACTGGGAAAAAACATGATCGGGGCCTTCCATCAGCCGCAGTGCGTGGTGATCGACATCTCGACCCTGAGCACCCTGCCCGACCGCGAGCTTTCTGCCGGAATGGCCGAGGTCATCAAATACGGCCTGATCAACGATCGTGAGTTCTTTGTCTGGCTGGAGCAAAATATGCCCGCACTGATGGCCCGGGACCCCGAGGCGCTCGCCTACGCGATCGAGCGCTCCTGCGCCGACAAGGCGGCGGTGGTGGCGGCGGACGAACGGGAGTCGGGACAGCGCGCCCTGCTGAATCTGGGCCATACTTTCGGTCATGCGATCGAGACCGGCATGGGCTACGGCAGTTGGCTGCACGGTGAGGCCGTTGGTGCCGGAATGTGCATGGCGGCGGCCATGTCCGCGCGGCTGGGCTGGTTGGATCAGGACCAGGTGAGGCGGGTCGATACCCTGGTGGCAGCGGCCGGTTTGCCGGTGAGGCCTCCCGACGACGTGTCACCTGAACGGTTCATTGAATTGATGGCGGTCGACAAGAAGGTCATGGACGGCCAGTTGCGACTGGTGCTGATGAAGGACATCGGAAACTCGGTGATCACGGCAGACTTTGACCCGGAGGCCCTTAAGCAGACCCTGCATGGCAACTGAACAGATCAATTCAGGTCATTATTTCGATACCCCTGCGCGTGCCGAACGCCTGCAGCTGCTGCTGCACCTGGTGCGTAATGCCGGTGAAGTCATTTATCTGCGGGCACCTGCCGGAGCGGGCAAGACACGGTTCGCCCAGCGCCTGCTTGATGCCCTCGGTGACCAGACTGCGACCGTCTGGGTGCGTGCCAGCCAGGATTGTGATGTGGCTGCGGTCGCTGTTGACCAGCTCGGTTTGCCGCCCGAAGAAATCAGCCCCTGGCCGGATGCGGTGATGGCCGGCCTCGCCGGGCAGGACCTGCTGGTCATCGTGGACGATGCCGACAGGCTGGGGCTGGAGGCGGTGGAGAGTCTCGCGATTTTGCATGCTCGCGGAGGCCGGCTGCTTTTGGTGGGTCAGGGCGGTCTGGCGCAGACGAGTGGTAACTGGGATGTACAGTTTGTCGATCTGCCCGCGTTCGATGGTGATCACACGGTCGCCTTCCTGCGCAGTATGGCAGGCGACCAGGCCGCGCGGGTTACGGATGATCTGGCCGCCGGTCTGCATCGTGCGTCCAATGGTCTGCCCGGGCCGTTGCTCGACGCGCTCAAGGGTGTTTTGGGAAACAGGGAAAAACAGTCCAGCGCGCGGCCGGTCGTGACAAATGTGCCGGAAAGGCCCCGACAACCGGCCTGGTACTGGCTGGCGAGCGGTGCGCTGATCTTTTTACTGGCCGCCGGGTTGCTGTTCGAGGAACAGATCAATTCGGTATTCGAGCCCGACCAGGCCCGTACCGACCGGCCCGCCGTCGCGGTGGTGGAGACGGTCGAGCCCACAAGCGCGATCAAACGCTCGCCCGTGATAGACACCCTGCCTGCCGCCGAGGCGCCGCGTGTGGAAGCGGTTTCGGACCTGATGCCGGAGCCACTACCCGGATCGGGCAGCGCGCCGGACGAATCGGTCGTGGCGTCAGAACATCCGGCGGTGGCGCCCGAGCCGGTTGCGGCGGCGACCAGCCCCGATCAGGGGACTGGTGCCCCTGAGGAGGATCAGCCGGACGCGGGCAGTGACAAAGAGGATCCGCTGGACGCCGTGATGCGGGATGCCCTTGCGGCAGCTGAATCCAGCGAGGCTCCCGACCCCTCGGCAATCAAGCCAGTGGTGGTCGCGGATCACGGGCCCGACAAAAAGGTTTCGGCAGATGCGGCAATGCGGACAGAATCGGCCCCGCCCGAAGTTGCTCCGCCGTTTGTCGAAAAGATGCCCGCGGTACCGGCCTCCACCATTGCAGATTCCGGGCAAAAACCGGTTTCGGTAGAGCCGGCGCCGAAGATCGCGGCGGCTGTGCCCGCGCCGGTGGAATCTCGCGACGCGCCGCAAGGGGCAGCTGTGGTCAGGGCTGAGCCGGTCGTGGTCACCCCGGCGGCGGTGGAAACGACGCCAGAGGTAGCGGCCTCCGACGCTGACGATTCGGGGCAGGCGAATATGGCCGAAGAGCAGAAGCCGCAGCTCCAGCCTGTCGTCCCGGCGCCAGTCGAATCTCGTCAGGCTCCGGAAAAGCCAGTGTTGGTCAGGCCCCAGCCGGCCGTGGTCGTGCCTCAAGCCACCCCTCGCCATGGGAGCGATTGGTTGAAAAGCCGCGCACCCGGCCATTTCACCTTGCAGCTGGTGGGCGCCCGCGACCGCACCGCGGTAGAGAAATTCGTCCGTGATCACGTGATCGAGGAGCCTTACGCGATCTTCGCGCGGGACCTCAAGGGTAAACCCTGGTACTCCCTGGTCGCAGGCGACTACCCTGACCGTGACGCAGCGATTGCCGCGCGCGGGCAGCTTCCCAAGGGTTTGGAGCGATCCGGAGTCTGGCCAAGGACCTTCGGTTCTATTCAGAAAGCCAATTAAAAACAGGGACTTGAGCATGATGCGCCTTCTTGGTGCAGGCTTGCGGGGGCAAAATGCTGGTCCGTATATTCTGATTCCATTATCCTAACCAGCCGGTCTGCGTGCCCGAATGCGCCAGGATGTCTCCAGCGTCCGCCCAAGGCAGCATTGGCGGCGGGCCGCGCAGCGCGGTTACTTGCGCGCCGCTTTCGTGCAGCAGGTCGCAGGTATGACCATTGCTGCAGAATCCCTGCCGGGTTTTAGCGCGCCTCTGGGCGTGCGCCGGTGTGTTTGTGTCGTGGCTGGACTTGACCGGCCCCAAGAAGATTTTAGAAGAGGTATGCGATGAGCTACGGTGCCTTACCGCCAAAACAGGGACTGTATGACCCGGCAAACGAACACGACGCCTGCGGCGTGGGTTTTGTCGCGCATATCAAGGGCGAGAAGCGTCACGAAATCGTGCGCCAGGGCCTGACCATTCTCGAACGCCTGCATCACCGCGGCGCGGTGGGTGCAGACCCGCGCGCTGGCGATGGTGCCGGTCTGCTGCTGCAGCTGCCGGATGAATTCTTCCGCGCCGTGGTTGATTTCGAGCTGCCGGCGGCGGGCGAGTATGCGGTCGGGATGATGTTCCTGCCGCGTGACGATGCGGCTCGCGCCGAGGCGCAGAAGACCGTTGAGGGATACGTCGCCTTCGAGGGGCAGCGCCTGCTCGGCTGGCGTGACGTGCCGGTCGACAACAGCGGACTTGGATACAGCGTATTGCCTACCGAGCCGGTGATTCGCCAGGTCTTCATCGGCTGTGGAGACAGCTGCGGTGATCAGCAGGCGTTCGAGCGCAAGCTGCTGGTCATCCGCAAACAGATCGAGAACCGGATCGATGACCTGGCGATCGACCCCTCGCGCGCTTTCTATTTCACCTCTTTGTCTTCCCGCACCATCGTCTACAAGGGCATGCTGCTGGCCGGGCAGGTCGGTGAGTATTACCAGGACCTTGGCGATGAGCGCATGGTCTCGGCGCTGGCACTGGTGCACCAGCGTTTCTCGACCAACACCTTCCCGACCTGGGACCTGGCGCACCCTTTCCGCATGATCGCGCACAACGGTGAGATCAACACCCTGCGCGGAAACGTCAACTGGATGGCGGCCCGCCGCGAATCCATGGCGTCCGAGGTTCTAGGCTCCGATCTCGACAAGATCTGGCCGCTGATCCCGGAAGGCCAGTCCGACTCGGCCTGTTTCGACAATGCGCTCGAACTGCTGGTTGCCGGCGGCTACTCGCTGGCGCACGCCATGATGATGCTGATCCCGGAGGCCTGGGCGGGCAATCCGCTGATGGACAAGGATCGTCGCTCCTTCTACGAGTACCATGCAGCCCTGATGGAGCCTTGGGACGGTCCGGCCGCCGTGGCCTTCACGGACGGCCGCCAGATCGGTGCGACCCTGGACCGCAACGGCCTGCGCCCGGCGCGCTACCTGGTGACCGACGATGACCTGGTGGTCATGGGTTCAGAGATGGGCGTGCTGCAGATCCCGGAAGAGAAGATCATCAAGAAATGGCGCTTGCAGCCAGGCAAGATGTTCCTGATCGACATGGAGCAGGGCCGCATCATCGACGATGCCGAGCTCAAGGCCGACCTGTCGCGCGCCAGACCTTACCAGCAGTGGTTGAACGACACTCAGATCAGCCTGAACAGCCTGCCCACAGTGGTGGGTGCGATGTCGCCTGACCCGGCTACCCTGCTCGACCGCCAGCAGGCCTTTGGTTACACCCAGGAAGACATCAAGTTCCTGTTGACGCCGATGGTTTTGACTGGCCAGGAGGCGATTGGCTCGATGGGCGCGGACAATCCGCCTGCCGTCTTGTCGAACAAGCCGAAGCATCTGTCGAACTATTTCAAGCAGCTGTTCGCCCAGGTCACCAACCCGCCGATCGACCCGATCCGCGAAGAGATCGTCATGTCGCTGGTGTCCCTGATCGGGCCGCGCCCCAACCTGCTCGGCCTGCATAGCGGCGGCGAGAACATGCGCCTCGAGGTCTGTCAGCCGGTGCTGACCAACGAAGACCTCGAACGCATCCGTGACATCGAGGACAGCACTGCTGGTGCCTTCCGTACCAAGACCCTGGGTATAACCTACCCGGCGATCGAGGCAGAGTCAGGGATGGTCACGGCCCTGGAGGCGCTGTGCAACGAAGCCGAGCAGGCCGTGCGCGATGGCTTCAACATCCTGATCCTGTCAGACCGACCGGTGGATGCCGACCATATTGCCATCCCTGCGCTGCTGGCGACCTCGGCGGTTCATCATCACCTGATCGACCACGGTCTGCGCACCGATTCGGGTCTGGTGGTCGAGACCGGTGCAGCTGTTGAAGTCCATCATTTTGCGACCCTGGCGGGTTACGGCGCCGAGGCGATCAATCCCTATGTCGCCTTTGACACCATTCAGGCGATGTTGCCCTCACTGCCAGACGCGCCGTCGCTGGAAGAGGGCCGGGCCCGGTATGTGAAGGCCCTGGGTAAAGGCCTGCTCAAGGTGATGTCGAAGATGGGGATATCGACTTACCAGTCATACCGCGGTGCGCAGATTTTCGATGCCGTCGGTCTTTCATCCGAGTTCGTTGACACCTATTTTGCCGGCACCTCGACCACCATCGAGGGTATCGGTCTGGACGAGGTCGCGGCCGAGGCGGTGCGCCGTCACCGTGATGCCTTCGGCAACGCACAGATTTATCGCAAGCACCTCGATGTGGGCGGTGACTATGCGTTCCGGCTGCGCGGTGAAAGCCATGTGTGGACACCGGACACCATAGCCAAGCTGCAGCACGCGGTGCGTGGCAACAATGCGGCGAACTACCAGGAATTCTCGAAGATGGTCAACGAGCAGAATGAAAACCTGCTCACCCTGCGAGGCCTGTTCGAATTCAAGTTTGCCGAGCAGCCGCTCCCTCTGGACGAGGTCGAACCGGCCAAGGAGATCGTCAAGCGTTTCGCCACCGGTGCGATGTCGTTCGGCTCCATCTCGTACGAGGCCCACTCGACCCTGGCCAGGGCGATGAATGCAATCGGAGGCAAGTCGAATACCGGTGAGGGCGGCGAAGAACCCGAGCGGTTCAATCCCCTGCCCGATGGCTCGATGAACCCCGAGCGCTCGGCGATCAAGCAGGTTGCGTCCGGGCGCTTCGGCGTGACCAATGAATACCTGGTCAATGCGGATGACATCCAGATCAAGATGGCACAGGGCGCCAAGCCGGGTGAGGGCGGGCAGCTGCCCGGCCACAAGGTCAATCAGCAGATTGCACGGGTGCGTCATTCGACCCCGGGTGTCGGTCTGATATCGCCGCCGCCGCACCACGACATCTATTCCATCGAGGACCTGGCCCAGCTGATTCACGATCTCAAGAACGTGAACCCCAAGGCGCGCATTTCGGTCAAGCTGGTGTCCGAGGTCGGTGTCGGCACGGTTGCGGCGGGTGTGTCCAAGGCGCATGCCGATCATGTGACCATTGCCGGTTACGACGGCGGTACCGGCGCCTCGCCGCTGACTTCGACCAAACACGCCGGTTCGCCCTGGGAGATTGGCCTGGCCGAGACCCACCAGACTCTGGTACTCAACCGTCTGCGCAGCCGCATCGCGGTACAGGCGGATGGCGGTATGCGGACTGGCCGTGATGTCGTGGTAGCTGCCCTGCTCGGTGCGGACGAGATCGGTTTCGCAACCGCGCCTCTGATCGCCGAAGGCTGCATCATGATGCGCAAATGTCATCTGAATACCTGTCCGGTTGGGGTCGCAACCCAGGATCCGGAGCTGCGCAAGCGCTTCACCGGCAAGCCAGAGCACGTGATCAACTATTTCTTTTTCGTCGCCGAAGAGGTGCGCGCGCTTATGGCCAGGCTGGGTTTCCGCACCTTCGATGAAATGATCGGCCAGATGGATCGGCTGGACATGCGCAAGGTGATCAAGCACTGGAAGGCGCATGGCCTCGATTACAGGCGTCTGCTGCAGAAACCGACCGCCGCCGAGGGCGATACCCTGTATTGCTCCGAGGGTCAGGACCATGGTCTCGACAGGGCGCTCGACAACGAGCTGATCGAGCTGGCCAAACCGGCATTGGAGAATGGCGACAGGGTCGAGATAGACATCGATATCCAGAACGTAAACCGCACTTTCGGCACGATGCTGTCCGGGCGTATTGCTGAGAAGTATGGCTTTGCCGGATTGCCTGAAGACACCATCAAGATCAACGCCAGGGGCACGGCCGGCCAGTCGTTCGGTGCCTGGGTCGCGCACGGTGTGACCATCGAGCTGGCGGGTGAAGCCAACGACTATGTCGGCAAGGGCCTGTCCGGCGGCAAGCTGGTCATCTATCCGCCACCCGAATGCAAGATCGAGAAGGCGGAAGACAACATCATCGTCGGCAATACCGTCCTGTACGGCGCTGTAAGGGGTGAGTGTTACTTCCGCGGTGTGGCCGGTGAGCGCTTTGCCGTGCGCAATTCGGGTGCGGTCGCGGTCGTCGAGGGGGTCGGTGATCATGGTTGCGAGTACATGACCGGAGGTGTCGTCGTGGTGCTCGGCTCGACCGGACGCAATTTCGCCGCGGGGATGTCGGGCGGCATTGCGTACGTGCTGGATGTAGATGATAACTTCGAGCAGCGCTGCAACCTGGCGATGGTCGAACTCGAACCCATTGCGGCCGAAGACGAGGCGCTCGAGCACCTGGCCCATCAGGGTGGTGATCTCGAGTCGCACGGACGGGTCGATGTCTCGCACGACATGACGCGTTTCGACGCGATCCGTCTGCGTCAGCTCATTCAGCGCCACCTGGGCTACACCGGTTCGACCGTTGCCCGGCGAATGCTGGACGACTGGGAAAGTTGGATGCCGAAGTTCAAGAAAGTGATGCCGGTTGACTACCGTCGCGCATTGACCGAGATGCAGGCGCAGCAGCAAAAGGCCAAGAGCGCCGCATAGCATCGTAGGTCGGGCTGTGCCCGACGTATCTGGCAGGCACAGAGCCTGCCCTACGATGATTATTTTCGATTTGACCAGGAAGGGTGCATTGTCGCCCCCTTTGTGAAGAGATGAAGTTACATGGGTAAGCCAACAGGTTTTAAAGAAATCGAACGCCAGGACCGTATGTATGCCCCGGTCGCCGATCGCCTCACCCACTACAACGAGTTTGGGATTCCGCTGACAGACGATCAGGTCAGTCAGCAGGGTGCGCGTTGTATGGACTGCGGTATACCGTTCTGCCACCAGGGCTGTCCGGTGGACAATCTGATCCCTGACTGGAACGACCTCGTCTATCAAAATGACTGGCAGGCCGCGATCGAGGTCCTGCACTCGACCAATAACTTCCCGGAGTTTACCGGTCGGATCTGCCCCGCCCCCTGCGAGGCGGCCTGTACCCTGAACATCGACGATGCACCGGTCACGATCAAGAACATCGAGCTGTCGATCGTTGAGAAGGCCTGGCAAGAGGGCTGGATCCAGCCACAGATCGCCCCGCACAAGACCGGCAAGCGAGTGGCCGTGGTTGGATCCGGGCCTGCCGGTATGGCGGCTGCCCAGCAGCTGGCGCGCGCCGGGCACTCGATCTCGGTATACGAGAAGCAAGACGGCGTTGGCGGCCTGTTGCGTTACGGCATTCCGGATTTCAAGCTTTCCAAGCAGGTCATCAAGCGACGTATGGGCCAGATGAAGGCGGAAGGCGTCAAGTTCCATGTCAACACACAGGTGGGCGGTGAAGGTTTTCCGACCCAACGTCTGATTGACGAATTCGACGCGGTCGTCCTCACCGGCGGTTCGGAAAAGCCGCGTGACCTGCCGATCCCCGGCCGCGAACTGAATGGTGTCCACTTCGCGATGGATTTCCTGCGCGCGAACAGCAAGGTGGTCCAGGACGTTCCGGAGTCGGGAGACGACCTGATCAGCGGCACTGGCAAACA
>Ga0316196_10000580_pt1 | contig 14646 bp, 16 predicted proteins | sample Eddsed2cm_MG_FD_204938 | JGI IMG/M metagenome (GOLD analysis project Ga0316196, IMG submission 204938) | Coastal sediment microbial communities from Maine, United States - Eddy sediment 2 cm | ecosystem: Environmental > Aquatic > Marine > Coastal > Sediment | place: USA: Maine | collected... | reverse complement strand
ACGATCACGCCCTCGAGGGAATGCTAGTCACACAAAAGGGCTCGCGCCTGTCGGTTCAGCCGGTGGAAAAGAAGCACTTCAAACGCGTGTTGAAAATGGCGGGAGCGACGACCAAGGTGCGCTAGCGCCCCGGGGCACGGCGGAACACGACACGGCAAGCGCATCACCGGAGAACGGCACGCGACGCACGTGCTCGCGAGCGTCCCGGGGCACGGCGGGACGCGACACGGGGACCCTGCGGACGGGTCGGCTTGCAAAGGTGGCCGGAGGGGCTTGAGGCCTGAGGCCACGCAAGCCTCCCCTCGGAGCTCGCGCCCAATCGGCGGCGGTTGCTGTCGTGCCGATTGTCACTCGCTACGCCGCTGGGTCCCCGCATCGCGCCCCGCCGTGCCCCTCCATACGTAGACATCTACGAAAAGGTGTCAGACCCAGCGGTCTTCCGCCGTCGCGTTTTCCGCGGTCAGGGTCAGCTTCACATGATGCCGCTTTTTTGCGCCGTTTACCTCGCGGTGTCGGGGGACCTCGGCGGCGTTGACGTAGAGGATACCTTCCTTTTCTATCTGCGCTGGGCGGCTCTTTCCGGACTTGGTTTTGCGATGCATGTGACCTGCGACGGTCGCGAGGACTTTGCGGCCGTTGCTACTGGCGTAGCGCACCGCCTCTTCGAGATCCTGGTCGCCCCAGTCCTCTTCCTTTCGGCGAAAGTCGCAGCCCCAGATCGAGTCTGCGCGATCGCCGAGTCCGGAGGGGCCGTTGTGGGCGAGGAAGAGAAGTGGCGCGTCGTCGCATGCATCGACCAGCCACTTCAGGCGGGCGATCGACGACTCCATGGAATCGATGCCGTACGCTTCTTCTAGGTAGCGTAGGCAGGCCAGGCGCCGCCCGCCGATGGAATGCGGACGGCCAGCGACGATGTTCAGCGGAACGCCGGCCGGCGCGAGCCGGTGCCGGCTGTACGCGACGAGCTCGATGTCGCCGAGCGCCTCACCGAGACGTCGACAGCGGCGGGCTTGCCCCCGGCAGAACGCGTTGCGGAAGCGGTGGGCTCGCGGCGCGATCTCCGCGCCCAGTTGGAACGCGTGCAGTCCGTCGTGGTTGCCAGGGATGCACATCGCCGGGACGCGAAGCTTTCGAAGCGAACGTGCGACACGCTGCCCACGTACCTGCGTGTAGCCGGAAAGGTCACCGACGAACAGAAGGAGATCGTATGCGGCACGATTGAAGAACGCGACGTCTTCGTCGTCCCAAAAGAGATGAACATCACCGACCACGCCGATTGTGGCCGCTTGCGTGGCAAGGTCGTTCATGGGACGAAACTTAGCCGACCTCGGGCATCGCGCGAGCAGGAATGGAGGACATCATGACAGCTCCCATCATTCAGCGCCGTGAGCCTGCCCTGGTGTTGGTTCTCAGCATCATCACCTTCGGGATCTACCTTCCGTTCTGGTATCACGGCATCTACCAAGACCTCCAGACGCTCGACGGCCGAACGCCGACCGGTCACGGCTTCTGGCTCGACTTTTTCTTCGTGATCCTCACCTTCGCGATCTACGGAATCTGGGTCGACTATCAGATCTCTCTGCAGATCGCGCAGTTCGAAGAACGCAATGGGTTGGGGCCGGTGCAGGACACCTCGGTGATCACGATCATCCTCGACGTAGCGTCTTACTTCACCGCGTTTGTCACCAACTTCGTCACCAGTGCGATTCAGCAGGACCAGATCAATCGCGTCGTCGAAAAGCTAGAAGCACGGCTGACGCCCGACACGGGGGTCCCTGCGTAGTTGGCGATAGGCTTCGGTGCGGGCTGCCTGCTAGGCTCCGGGGGATGACCGAAATCGCCGATGCGCTTCGCGACACGCTGCTCGCCCTCACTCGGATTCCGAGCCCGATCGGAGAGGAAGCGGAGCTGTGCGATCACGTCGAGGCGCGACTGTCAGGCAGCCTGGGCGGCGACGCGATTTCCCGCTTTCATGACAGCCTGATCGTCCGTGCGGCACAGCGGCCGAACGCGCCCCGCATCGCCCTCGTCGGGCATCTCGATACCGTCCGCACCCAGCATGACGGGCCGCCGCGCGTCGAGGGCAATTTGCTCTACGGAGCCGGCGCAGCCGACATGAAGTCCGGCCTGGCCATCATGATCGAGCTGGTCGAACGTCTCGACCTCGCGGTGCTCCCCTGCGACCTGACGCTGATTTTCTACGAGCGCGAGGAAGGACCGTTCGAGGAAAATCGCCTTGGGCCAATCCTCGATGCATACCCCGACCTGCACAATCTCGACGTCGCGGTCTGCCTCGAGCCAAGCGATAACGAAATGCAGCTCGGGGCCATGGGCTCGGTGCATGCCACGCTCACGTTTCTCGGCCGCACAGCACACAGCGCTCGCCCGTGGCAGGGCGACAATGCGCTCTACAAGGCAGCCAAGTTCATCCGCAAGCTCGAGCAACGAGAGCCGCATGATGTCGAGCTCGACGGCTATGTCTTCCGGGAGGTGATGACACCGACCGTCGTTAGCGGCGGCGGTCCGCGAAATGTCGTGCCGGGCCGAGCCGAGCTCAACGTCAACTATCGTTTTGCCCCGGGCCGCACGGCAGAGCAGGCGTTTGCCGAGCTACGGGAGCTCGCCGGAGACGATTGCGAGGTGCGGGCCACGGATCTGTCACCTGCAGGCCATCCACATGCGCGCGATCCTTACGTACAGCACCTAATGTCCTGCGGGGTCAGCGGGGTTCGCAACAAGCAGGCCTGGACCGACGTCGCGCGTTTCGACGCGATCGGCGTGCCGGGTGTGAATTTGGGCCCCGGCACGGCGGCCCAGGCGCATCAACCGAACGAGTTCACCGAGCTCGATCAGCTTGCGAAGGGCTACGAGATATTCGAACGATTCTTCACCAAGAAGGAAGACAGCCCGTTCCACTGATCGGGCGCGCTGCGTCTCGCTACGGCTCGGTTACTTCTTGCACTCGCCGAAGGCTTTGAACGCCCTCGATGGCGAGTTGTTGCGGACGATCACTTCGGCCGTGCCTTTCGGCCCAACGGAGACCGACTGCTTCGGAGAGGGGTCCACGTCGGTCCACACCTGGCATTGTAGCGAGAGATCGCAGCGATTGGTGACGATCACGATGTGCTTGTAGGCGAGCGCGCCGTAGCGAGCCTCGCCGTGAACGCTGTAGCAGTTCTTGATGTCGTCTCCGCCCTCTCCCTGGCCTAGGGCCGGGAGGGCGGTGGCGAAAACCAATACGGCGGCGAATACGAATTTGGCGACTGCGTTCATGATGCCTCACATTGTCAGGGAATGAAGACGCACGGCAAGTTCTCGCTATTCATCTTCTGGGTCCTCGTTTGTGGGTGTCCCAAACAACCCCCGGCCGCCGATCCGCCCCCCGAGCGCGCGGAGGCCGAGGAACTCAACCCCCGAGCCGACCTAGAAGCTGCCTGCTACGACGGCGATCCAGAAGCCTGCGACGAGCTCGGCCACTAGTGTGCAGAGCTTTTTGCCTGTGGTCGGCTTACCTCCTCGTTCCCTCCCTGCGAGGTACGGACGTACCTCGCAGTCGCTCTCTGCGGGGGCGCTCGACCACAAGCGAAAATCTCTCGCACACTAGGTAGAGAACAGAATAACCCCTTCAAAAAGGGGACTGTCCCTTTTTTTTATTCGAGGGTTTTTATTTTTAGGTCTAGGAGTTGCTCGGGGTCGACTCTGGAGGGGGCTGACGTCATTAGGTCGTTGGCCCTTTGGGTCTTGGGGAAGGCGATGACGTCGCGGATCGATTCGGTTTCGGCGGCTAGCATGGCGATGCGGTCCATGCCGAAGGCGATTCCGCCGTGGGGCGGGGCGCCGTAGGTGAGCGCGTCCAGCAGGAAGCCGAACTTCTCCCGGGCTTCCTCATCGCTGAGGCCGATGACCTGGAAAACCTTTTTCTGAACTTCTGGGTCGTGCAGACGGATTGAACCGCCGGCGATCTCGAAGCCGTTGAGCACGAGGTCGTAGCGATAGCAAAGGACGTTGCCGGGGTCAGTTCCGAGCAGCTCGATGCACTCGTCATGCGGACGCGTGAAGACGTGGTGCGCGGCTTCCCAACGCTTCTTTTCTTCGTTGCGTTCGAACAGGGGCGGGTCGACGACCCAGAGGAAGTTCCAGTCCCCGCCGCTGCCGGTCTCGGGAATCATCCCGAGCTTGCGCGCAATATGGAGACGCAGATTGGCCATCACGGTGTGGACCTTCTGTGTTGGGCCGAACTGGAAGAAGATCAGGTCGCCGTCCTTCGCGTCGACCGCTTCATTCACAGCCTTGCGGAACTCGGGAGTCACCATCTTAGCGAGTGGGCTTTGCAGCCAGTTGCCTTCGCCGTCGACCTTGGCGCGGGCCAGGCCCTTTGCGCCCATCTGACGTACGTACTTTTCGAGCGCGTCGAGGTCCTTGCGGGAGAAGCCGTGACCCGAAGGCACCCGCATGGCTTTCACGATCTCGGTCGGAAGATCCCGGCGATACGCGCCCTCGCTGAACTTCTTCGCGATTGGCTCCAGCATTCCGATGCCGCCGCCCCCGTGCTCGACGGTCAGGTCGGTGATGTCGACGTGCTCCATCGCGAAGCGCATGTCGGGCTTATCGTTGCCGAAACGCTCCATCGATTCCGCAAACGGGAGTCGAGGGAACTCGCCACTTGGGAAGCGCTCGAGCAGGTCGATGCCCAGTGCCTCTTTCCAAAGCCGGAACACGAGCCCTTCGAGCACCTTGAACAGGTCGTCCTGATTGATGAACGACATCTCGATGTCGATCTGAGTGAACTCGGGCTGCCGGTCGATGCGCAAATCCTCGTCGCGGAAGCAACGGACGATCTGGTAGTACTTGTCGTAGCCGGCGCACATCAGAAGTTGTTTGTAGAGCTGAGGGCTTTCGGCGAGCGCGTAGAAATGACCGCCGTAGAGTCGCGACGGAACCAGGAAATTCCGCGCACCGCCCGGTGTGTACTTCACCATGAAGGGCGTCTCGACCTCGAGGAAACCGTTCTCATGAAAGTAATTGCGCGCCTCGTGGTTGAGCCGGCTCCGCATCATGAGGTTCTTCTGCAGAGTGGGGCGCCGCAGATCGAGATAGCGGTACTCGAGGCGCTTGTCCTCGCCGGTCGTAATCTGATCCTCGATCTCGAATGGCGGGGTCTCAGCCTTGTTGAAGATCGTTGCTTCGAGCGCGATGACCTCGATGGCGCCGGTCGCAAGCCGTGGATTGCGAAGGCTCGTGCCATCATCTTTGCTGCCGCGGTCACGCACCTTGCCGCGCACGCCGAGCACCCACTCCGAGCGCGCCTTGTCCGCTGTCTCGAAGGTAGCCTTATCCGTCGTCTCCGGGTCAAAGACCACTTGGGTGAGCCCATCGCGGTCCCGCAGGTCGATGAAGATGCAGCCGCCATGGTCGCGCCGGTTCTGCACCCAGCCGAAGAGGACGATCTCCTGATCGATGTTCTCTTCTCTCAGTTCACCACAGGAATGCGTACGTTTGAGCTCGTCGATAAAACGGGCCACTTCAGGCCTCCTTCAGCGCGGAAAATTCAGGCAGTGCGGGAAGGTAGCCGCCACACCTCCGGCGTCAAGTCCGCGGGGATTCCCTCGCATGTACAGGCAGTTGCACTCCGGCAGCCCGCCGTAGACAATGCGCTCCGGGGACTGACAACCAGTCGAGTGAGGGAGATATGGCTGCCGAAGAGATCGAATGCCACGTGTGCGGTGCGGGCAATCCCAGGGGTACCGAGCGCTGCCGTTCGTGCGGGGCGCGGCTTTCCGAGCTTGCCTCTGAGCTTAGCGAGGAGGAGCTCTACGCTCGCCGGCATCAGCCTGACGGCTTCGAGCTTCGCTGGGTGTTCATTTCGTTTGGCCTTTTCCTCGTCGCGGCAGCCCTCGCCCTCGCGCTCTTGCCTCTGGTCATCCCGGTGTACGACCCGCAGGGCTTCGCTGGCATCGTGATCACCATCACGCTGTGGTTCCTCGGCGCCGCCGCGATCAACTACGTCTCGCCCGGCAAGAACTTCATCGAGCCGCCGGTCGGAGGGTTGCTAGCCGCGATTCCGACCATGATCTTCCTCTCGAGCATCGCGGACGTCTACCAACTCTCGTCCGGCGCGTACGTGCTCGGAACCTTGATGGCCACGATGATGGCGCTCATGGGCGCGTTCGTCGGTAACCTCCTTCGCGGCGATCAACCGAAGCCCCAACCCAAGAAGAAGCAGTCGCGCCGGCCCAAGGCTGCTTAGCCCTCAGAAGCGGAGACGAACGCCAAAGCCTGGAATCAGAACGAAGCCGCCGCGGTTCAGTGATGTTCCCGCATGCTCGATGAACCAGTATTCGTAGGCGGCAGTCAGCTCGATGAGTGCGTGAATACGCCTCACGCCGAGCGCCATTCCGAGAACCGGCCCCGCTCGTAGACCCGCGCCGCTGGCCTTTTGCTCGGACCCGGCGACTTGGAAGTCGCCGAATACGTACTCTCCGCTGGCGCGCGCGCCCATCCAGATCTCGTAGACGCCGCCGATCTCCACGCCGTACACGAACGGGACCTCGAAGCCGACACGTCCCCCGCTTCCCGACTGGTCGCGGTCCGGGATCCAGCCGCCGTAGGGTGCGAGCCCCACCACCAGGGACGAGCGGGTCGTTCCTTGCCGGAGCACTTTTTCGTAGCGCGCTTCGGCCCGAACGGTCGCGCCCGACACCATCAGGCCGAGGTCCCATTCTTTCGCGATCCCGTACCGGCCATACGCCATCGGAACCACGCCACCGGCATCGGCCGCGTAACGGTACTGCGATTCTCCAGGGTCGAGCACCACCGGATCTCTCAGATCACCGAGGGGCACGCGCGCGGCTCCGCCGAGGCCCAGGTCGGTTCGGTTCTTCGGGGTCGTCGAAGCTCCGCTCATCGCTGGAACCGCCGTCGCACAGCCGCCGAGGGTTGCGAGCGACGCGAGCACGAGAGCGAGCTCAGTCCACTTCACGACAGCGTTCGTAGCTTAACTTTGGGTTTTCGGGGATCTTTTGCGTCGGGGGGTGCATCGCGCCCGCCCGGCGCGTCGATGAAGTCGGCCATCAGGTCGTAGTCTGCGGCGTCGGTCACGAGAACTCGCCGGATCTCACCCGCCCGTGCCGTTCCGTTCGCCAAGTAGACGCTCCCGTCGACTTCGGGCGCTTGGCCCCACCACCGGCCCTGCAGCAGCCATTCGCTTTCGTCGCTTACGCCGTCGACAAGCACATCGAGTTCCGTGCCGACCCGCAGGTCCAGCCTCCCACGGCTAATCGGCCGCTGGACGTCCATCAACTCCGCGTAACGCGCTTCAGCGATTGCCGGGTCGACGGCTTCGGGCATCTCAGCGCTCCGCGTGCCTTCCTCCGGCGAGTAGAGAAATACGCCGACGTGATCGAGCTCGGCCCATTCGACGAACTTGCGAAGCTCGCCGAAGTCTTCGTCGGTTTCGCCGGGGTGCCCAACGATGAACGTGCTTCGAAACACGAGGTCGGGGATCGCGCCCCGAAGTCGCTCGACCACCTTGTACATCCGGTCGCCGCCGTGACCGCGCCGCATCGCGTGGAGCATGCGGTCGGACGCGTGTTGAAGCGGCATGTCGATGTACGGAAGCACCTTGTCATGTTGCGAGAGCACCTCGACCAAGGGGTCAGTGAGCTTCTCCGGATAGAGATAGTGCGCTCTCACCCAGCGAATCCCGTCGACGTCGCCCAGCGCGGCCAGCAACTCGGCCAAGGACTCCCGCTCCTCGAGATCACGGCCATATGCAATCGTATCCTGGCTGATCAGGTTGAGCTCGACGACTCCTGCGGCGGAAAGGCGTTCAGCCTCGCGAACCAAATCTGCAATGGTCCGTGATCGCTGCTTGCCACGGAACGAGGGGATCGCGCAGAAGCTGCATTCGCGGTTACACCCTTCCGCGATCTTCACGTAGGCGCGGTGAGTCTCACCGGTGAGGACGCGGGGGTCGTCGGCGCGCATCGTGTACTGCGCCGGGTTGCCGACCAGCATTCGGCCACCGGTACCGCCAAGTACGCTCTTCAGCTTCAACATGTCGCTCGAACCGAGGAAGTGGTCGACCTCGGGAAGGTCGCTGGCGAGCTCCTCTGGGTAGCGCTGTGAGAGGCAGCCCGCGACGACCAGCTTGTCGCAGGTGCCGCTCTCCTTGTGAGCGCTCATCTCGAGAATCGTGTTGATCGACTCCTCCTTGGCCGGGCCGATGAAGCCGCAGGTATTGATGACAATCACCTCGGCCTCGGCCGGGTCCTGCACCAGCTCGAAGCCGGACTGGTCGCTCACGCCCAGCATGACCTCGGTGTCGACGCGATTCTTGGCGCATCCAAGCGACACGAAATGAATGGTCCGCGGCTCCCCCATTCCGCCTGATTACTGGGTAATTCGCCGTCCTGCTACCCGGCCGCCAGCGACCCAGGCCCCTGATCCTGCTCAATTTGCCTCCCCCGCAGATTGCCGTATAAGGGCCGCCTTGCGCGGACCGGGTAAAAGCCCAGGGATTTCGTGCCAGGAGCCTTATAGATGTCTCGATACACAGGACCACGGGTAAAGCGCATGCGAGCGCTCGGTATCGACCTGCCCGGCCTTTCGCGCAAGAGCATGTGGAACCGTCCGTATCCCCCCGGCGTTCATGGGCCGAAGTCGGCGCGTCGCCGCAAGATTAGCGACTTCAAGAAGCAGCTTCTCGAAAAGCAGAAGCTGCGATTCAACTACGGTCTCAACGAGGGGCAGTTTCGGCGGCTTTACCGCGAAGCGGTGCACAGCAAGGACCCGTCTGGCGACAAGCTCGTCGAGTTCCTCGAGCGTCGCCTCGACAACTTCGTTTTCCGCGCCGGCTTTGCGCCGACGATTCCCGCGGCGCGTCAGCTCGTCTGCCACGGTCATTTCCTCGTGAACGGCAAGCGCCTCGACATTCCGTCGTACCGGGTTCGTGAAGGCGACGTCGTGAGTCTCCGCGAGCGCAGCCAGAACCTGCCCACCGTCGCGGCCGCCCTCGAGGACGTGCGCATCGCACGCCCCGAGTGGCTCGAGTTCGACGAGAGCAAGACGACCGCCATCGTCAAGGGCCTCCCGAAGGTAGACTCCGTCCCCTTCGCCCTCGAAATCGACCTGGTCATCGAGTACTACTCGAAGCGCCTGTAGGCGCTCGCGTGGGGGCCGCGGCCCAATCCATGCAAAGCGTCGACGTCATCATCCCGGCTCTCAACGAGCAAGACGCCCTCCCCCTGGTCCTGCGCGACATCCCTCGCCCGCCGGTCCGCCGCGTCATCGTCGCCGACAACGGCTCGACCGACCGCACCGCCGAAGTCGCCCTGAAGAACGGCGCTGAAGTCGTCCATGAGCCCGAGCGAGGCTACGGCGCCGCTTGCTTGAAAGCCCTCGCTCATCTCGCCGCCGACCCACCGGACATCGTCGTGTTTCTCGACGGCGATTACAGCGACCACCCCGATGAGCTCCTCTCGTTGATCGACCCGATCCGCGCCGGCGATGCTGACATGGTGGTCGGTTCCCGTACCCGTGGCCGGCAGGAACGGGGCGCGCTCAGCCCACAGCAGCGTGCGGGCAATGCCGTTGCCTGCGGTGCGCTTCGCCTCTTGTACGGCGTTCGCTACACCGACCTCGGCCCATTTCGCGCGATCCGTTGGGGAGCATTGCGGGCGCTGGGGATGCAGGACCGCAACTACGGTTGGACCATCGAAATGCAGATCAAGGCAGCGCAACGCGGAATCACATATCGCGAAGTGCCAGTCTCGTATCGGCAGCGCATCGGCGTTTCCAAAGTGAGCGGCACCGTCAGAGGGTCGGTCAGCGCGGGCGCCAAGATCCTCTGGCTGCTAGGTCGCTACGCATGGAGCTAGCGCAGCTGGCTGTCTTCGTGCGGCCGCCGACGGCAGGTAAGGTAAAGACCCGGCTCGCAGCTCTCTTCGGGGAGCGCGGTGCGGCAGACCTGTATCAGGCGTTCGTCGAAGACACGCTTCGTCTGTGCGTGCGCGTTCGCGCGGCGGGACGCGTCGACCTGGCGCTATGGTCGGCTGGCCCCGAAGACCGCATCGTATCCGAGTGGGCGGATCGCCTGGGCGTGCCGGTCAGGCTCCAGCCGGAGGGTGACCTCGGCGTCAGGCTCGCCGCGGCGTTCGACGAAGGGCTCCGGCGCTACGAGCGCGTCGTGATCATCGGAAGCGATGTGCCGAGCCTCCCCATCGAGCTCATCGGAGCAGCGTTCGATTCTCTCGAAAGGGCGCCCATCATGCTCGGCCCCGCCAATGATGGTGGCTACTACGCCGTGGGCGCGTCGCATTCGGTGCAGCCGAGCTTCGCGGGGGTTCGCTGGTCCACGACCCTCGCCTTGGACGATACGCTCAAAGCCAACGCGCAACGACGGGTCGCCATCATCGCGCCCTGGTACGACATCGACGAGCCCGGAGACCTCGGGGTGCTGCGTGCCCACCTCTCCGTGGATGCCTCGGTTGCTCCCGCCACCGCGCGTCAACTCGGCAAGCTCGCTCGCGCTCAAAGGTAGGGCGTCATCAGCCTTGCGGTTCCGTCACGGACCTTCAGGAACACTGAGCGCCCGTCGAGCTCCTCGGTCGTCAGCACGCGAGCGTCTTGCAGCCGGTGACGTACGTGTTCTTCGAGGCTCGCGCCGAACTCCGCGTCATAGCACTCGAGGTTGAACTCGAAGTTCAGACGCAAGCTTCGTGGATCCCAGTTTGACGAACCGATCGAGGACCAGTAGCCGTCGACGACGAAGAGCTTCGAGTGATCGAACGGCGGCGGAGACAGCCATAGGCGGAGCCCTTCACGCAAGACTTGCCGATGATGCCCCCACATCGCCCACCGGACCGCCGGGAGGTTGGCGATCTCCGGCACGATGATGTCGACCTCGACCCCTCGCTGTACCGCGAGGTGGAGCGCCTTCAGCAGCACTCTGTCGGGCAGGAAGTACGGCGTCATGATGCAAATCGAACGGCGCGCGGCTCCGATTGCGGCGAGAAAGACCCAGTGAAGCTTATCGATGTCCCGATCGGGGCCGTCGGTGATGCCCCGCGCGAGAGTCTCTCCCTCGGGCCCGAGCTCGGGGAACCAGAGACCGTCCAGCAGTTTCTCGCCGGTCGTGAAGGCCCAGTCTCTTGCGAACGTTTCTTGAAGCTGTGCCACCACGGGGCCGATGACGCGGAAGTGAAGGTCCTTGGTCGGGTGCTTCGGATTCGAAGCCAACACCGAACCCTGGCGAATGTTCATGCCGCCCGTGAAACCAACCCGTCCGTCGACCACCAAGATCTTACAGTGGTTCCTCAAGTTGAAGTGCGTGACGGAGCGGGGCAGTAACGCGGGAAGAAACTTCGCCACCGGCACGCCTCGGTTCTTCAACACGCGATGAATGCGTGGACGCGCGTAACGGGATCCAACGTCGTCTATCAAGACGCGAACTTCGACTCCGCGCGCATAAGCCTCCGCCAGCGCATCCACGAACGCCGCGCCGACTCCGCGCGCTTCGAAGATGTAACTCATGAACGAGATCGATTGGCGTGCGCTTTTAATCGCCTCGAGCATGGCGGGATAGGCTTCATCGCCATCGACGAGACGATTCACGCGGTTGCCCACCAGCAGAGGGCGCTGCGTCACGCCGGCGACGACTCGCGCCAGCTCGATCAGGCGCGCGCGGTCGCTCCCGAGCTCACGGTCCAGGTCGGCGGGCGAATGCGGCGCCTCGTCGAGCGGTACGCTAAACTTCGTTGCGCCAGACTTGAGCACCTTCGCGCGCCTTTGAATTCGATTGATGCCCAGGAAGACATAGAGAATCGAGCCGAGGAAGGGAACGAGCCAAATCAGCCCTACCCAGGCTGTGGCCGCGCGCGTATCGGTCTTGTGTAGAATGACGTGCGTGGACGCGGCGAGCGCGATGACTAGGTCGACGAGCACGCTCAGCTCCGGCGCGATATCCTGCAGTTGCTGCCAGTCGACCGACATCGAAGCCCTGTGGTGAGATTACGGCGTAACCCTCTGGCGGTCGACTTCCGAGCGGGGTACATTGATGGAGGCGGGGCATGGCGGATCAGTCGTTGGCTGACAGATTTGGAGTTCGTGTTTCAGGGGGCACGACGATCTTTCGTCAGGGCGACCCCGGTGGCTCGATGTACGTCATCCGCGCGGGCAAAGTTCGCGTTCTCAAAGAATCTCATGGCCGTCAGCGTGTGGTGACAACTCTCGGCCCTGGTGACTTCTTCGGAGAGATGGCGGTCGTGACCGGCCAGGCGCGCTCCGCGACGGCCGAGGTCCTGGAAGAGGCGGAGCTGCTGAAGGTTCCGGCCGACAAGCTTCAAGAGATGGTCGCGGGCACCGGAGAGATCGCAATTCGATTGATTCGACACCTCGCCGAGCGTCTCGAGAATGCGAACCGCTTCATCGACGTGCTGCTCGAGGACGACATCACGGCGCGCGTGGTCCTCGAGCTACAAGAGGCGCTTCAAAGCGCCGAGGGCTCGACCGCGCCGGACATCACCGACAAGGAGCTCGCGCTCAAGCTGGGCGTCGACAAGAACGATGTTCGTGGCGCGCTACGCCGTCTCACGCGAGTTGGTGTGCTCGAAGTATCGAGTGGTTTCGTGCTGATCAAAGACGAAGACCGGCTCGCTGAGTTCCTCGATTTCATCCGCAATTCAGGGGAATCCTGATGCAGCTCCGCATCCTCGGTTGTCATGGCGGCGAAACGCCGAAGCACCGCACCTCGAGCTTTCTCGTGGGCGATGAGGTCGCGATCGACGCCGGCGCCATCACCAGCACGCTCTCCTTACGCGAACAGGAACGCATTCGCTCCGTGCTCGTGAGTCACCCGCACATGGATCACGTTCGCGATCTCGCGACACTCGCAGACAACCGTTGTCAGCAGGGCGGTTCGACACTCGACATCGTGGGTATTCCCGCCACAATCGAAGCGCTGCGAAAGCACTTCTTCAACGACATCATTTGGCCCGACTTCACGCGCATCGATGCAAAGGACGGCCCAACCGTTCGCTTCGTCGAAGTACACCCGAATCGAGTGGCCGAGGTGGACGGCTACGAAGTCACCCCGGTCATGGTCAATCACACCGTCGATACATCCGCGTTCATCATTCGTCAGAACGACGCGAGCATCGTTTACGGGGGGGATACGGGCCCCACTGACGAGCTTTGGACACACATCAACGCGCTCGATGATCTTCAAGCGCTGATGATGGAAGTTTCGTTCCCGAATGACGAGGCCGAGCTCGCGTACAGCTCGCGGCATCTGACGCCGGAAACTCTCGCGTCGGAGCTCAGCAAGCTCGAGCAGAGCGACGAGCTGCCGATCCTGCTCTATCACATCAAGCCGACATTCGAGGCTCGCGTCCTGCGAGAGCTTGCCAAAGTTCAGGGCAGGAACCTCGAGATCCTACAGATCGAAGACGAATTCCTCCTCTGACCCTGTTCTAAGCTTGGCTCGCCCGAGCGTACCGGGTATCTTCAGAGAGTGAGTGACGTTGCCCCAAAAAGGACTTCCTTTTTGCTATGCGACTTCGCTGTGGCGCCACTTACCATGGGCGGCGGTTGGGTAGATTGCCCCGCACTGGTGCGAATCCCGAAGGGACACTCGCTGCCGTGAAACGGCCCTCGATATCCGTGGGTCTAACCACCAAGGAACGCTCCGCGTGGTCTGAGCATGGTGCTCAGAGACCCAAGAGCGCCGGCATCGCCGGGGGAGGAATGTGCATATGGACAGCAATTCTAGAATCGGATTCTCACCGGAGGTTCGGGCGAGTTAGCCCCTAGGCAAACTCCCCCCCTTGGTGGGAGTCCTGATCCAAAAGGGCCGGCGCCGTTGATGGCGCTGGCCCTTTTTTATTTGCAGCAGGCCCTACCGAGTGCCGGCCTCGTCGTACTCGAGAACTCGTTTGCTGAAGAAGCGCACGAGCACGTAGAGCAGGAGCCCGACCGGACCGATCATCAGCGTGAGGATGAGGCACGGAACGAGCAGGAGATGAGGAATGCCACGACGCTGCGCGTCGCGCGCCTCCCATGCGCCGACGAAAAGGTCGAAGACCAGGTAGTGAATCCAGCCGGCCACGACGATGTGCGGCGCAGAGAACGCGACCATCACTCCATAGAGCGAGCTCAGCTCCAGACCTTCCGGTGCCGGCGCGTAGCCGAACAGGAGGTAGGCGTAGATCGGCGTGAGAAGCAGAAGGACGACTGGGCCGTGCACCAAACGCTGCGTCCAGGACCAGCGTGGCGCCGCCATCAATAGCAGCCAGAACGGAATCACAGCGTAGTTGGCGGCTTTGAACAGGGTCTCGAGCGGCATTCCAGATACTCCCAGTCGACGGCCCAAGACTTGCGTGGATTGCGGCTGTCCGTCAATTGATGAGCCTACGTTTTTCTTCGCGCTTACCTGGACGATACGACCAATGCCGAAACCCATCCCGCACATGCTCGTCTTCGGCGGGCTCGCTGCCCTCTTGCTCACGGCGTGCGGCGGCTCCGATTCGAGCGGCGACACCGCCCCCAAGAGTTGCGACTACGCCAGCACCTACGATGCCATTCAGGCGACCGTGTTCGAAGCCAAGGGCTGCACTGCGAGCACCTGTCACGGCAACGAGATGTTTGGCG
>Ga0316196_10000579_pt1 | contig 14649 bp, 10 predicted proteins | sample Eddsed2cm_MG_FD_204938 | JGI IMG/M metagenome (GOLD analysis project Ga0316196, IMG submission 204938) | Coastal sediment microbial communities from Maine, United States - Eddy sediment 2 cm | ecosystem: Environmental > Aquatic > Marine > Coastal > Sediment | place: USA: Maine | collected... | reverse complement strand
GACGGTGATCCGGATCGGCTTCGCGAGCCTTCCGACACCGGCGTGCGACGCGTCGACGACGTAGACGCCCCGCGCCGTGCCCTCGAGCGGCGCGATGAACGCCTCGCCGCACGGCAGATTGCCCCATTGGCCGGGCCGGCGGTAGATTCCGCCCTTCCTCCCGTGCGCTTCACGTCCCTCGACGCTGAAAGTCAGATCGGTGCCGGCCGCGGTGCGCACCCGCACCTCGCGGGCAGCGTCGAGTCGATCGCACAGGCCGTTGACGCGCTCTCGAATCGGCTCGTAGTCGATGGGGAGCGTTCGAAGAGCGATTTCCTCGGTGATGTGCGGCATCGATGCAACGCGAGCGCCGGCCGTGGTGGCATCGCGCCGAGCCCGGGTCCACGACAGCGAGTGCTCGCCCACCAGCAGGGCCACGTCGGCGTCCCGCATCCGCGAAGCCGTCTCGACCGGCGGCTCCTGTCCGTTGTGGTCGGCCATGGGAATGCGAAGCGTTTCGACACGTTCGGTGAAGGAGCGGGCGGCATCCTCGAAAGACGCGGCGATACCGCTCCGGGTGCCGTCGTTGACGATCAGTACCGACTCGCCCGGCTCGAGCGCGAGGTTGTGACGCAGGGTGTGATGGCAGGCTCGCCTCAGCTCCCGGCTCAAGACGACTTCCCCGAATCCGGGTCCCACACGAACCAGTCGTCGTCCTTCTTGTCGGCAGCGGGCTTGGCCACGGGCGAAGGCTCGGCGATCTTGACCAGAACGTCCTTTCCCTCGACCCGGATCTCGTGGATCGCGACGCAGGCCCACTTCTTGTAGGCATTGCACCCGGTGTCGAGATCGAACTTCCAGTGGTGCCATTGGCACTCGACGTCGTTACCGAGCAGACGCCCCGAGGAGAGCGACGCTCCCATGTGGGGACATTTGTCGTCCATGGCCCAGAACCGGTCGCCGCGCCGGAAGACCGCGATCTCGCGGTCGCCCACCCGGATAGTCCGGCCCCGTCCCTCACGGAACTTCCGGACCTCACCGATCTTCGTGAATTCGCCCAAGGTGGACCTCTCTCGTCGCGGTCGCATGGCGGATCATCATACCGCCCCCGCGCCATGGAGTTATCATGCTCCTCGAACGAACACGGAGGTCTCGCCATGAAGGTCAACGCGATGCTGAGCATCATTCCCATCGGGGTCGGCATTTCCCTGTCGGAATACGTCGCCGCGTGCGAGCGAGTCCTGGAGGAAGCCGGACTTTACCGGCGGCTCCACGCCCACGGCACGAACGTCGAGGGCGAATGGGACGAGGTCATGGCAGCCATCCGACGCTGCGTCGAGACGGTTCACCATATGGGCGCGCCCCGGGTGTCGACGTTCATCAAGCTCGGCACACGCACCGACCGCGTTCCGGACTCCGAAGAGATGGTGCGAAGCGTCGAAACCAAGCTCCGGGAGCACTGAGCGCGAGACGAACGGAGGAAGCGATGGCGGAAGGAAAGACCTCTCCGTGGATGTGGATCGGCTGCGGTTGTCTTGGCGCGCTGATTCTGATCGTCGGAGCGTTCGGCGCGATGATCTTCATGGGCGTCAGCTTCGTCAAGGATCTCGAGGAGACGATGTCGGACCCCGCGAAACGGGCCGAGCGAGTCATGGAGATCCTGAATACCGATGAGCTGCCCGACGGTTACAACGCCATCGCCGGCATCACGATCCCGCTGTTCGCGGAGCTCGCGGTTCTCGGCACCAACGAGCCCGACGCGCACGGCCAGCTGGACGAGCTGGGCGAGAGGGGCTTCGTCTACATGAAGCTCAAGCTGTCGATGCCGGAAAAGGAACGGGAGCTTCGCGACTTCCTCGAGGGCAAGAGCGAGAAAAAGCCGGACATCATGCTGCAGAGCAACATCCGGCTCGACGCCGACGAGGTCGTCGAGCGAGGCGAGATGGAGCTCGATGGATCGAGCGCGATCTACTCGATCTACCGTGGCGACATCAACGTCGACAACAAGAGCGGCGAGGGCCTCGCCGCGATGGCGATGATCCAGTGCCCCGAGGACAACCGCATCCGCCTGGGCATCTGGTTCGGCCCCGACCCCTCGCAAGGCAAAGCCATCGAAGAAGTCGACTTCACCGGCACCCCGGGCGACAAGCAAGCAGTAAAAAACTTCCTCTCCCACTTCGACTTCTGCCACTGAGAAAAAGGGGACACTCTCACGCCTGTCCAAAATAGGCTCTGAAGATCCTCCGGTTTCCGGCATTCTGCAATCGCAAACAAAACCACAGAAGGCCGAAAGAACCGGAGGATCGACCTATGCTACGCGTAGCCAGTTTGTTCAGCCAACTGCTGAGTTTGTTCCCTCGCACGGAGTTCCAGGCAGCCGTCAAGCAGCATCAAGCCGAGCGCGGCGCGAAAGGATTCTCCAGCTGGAATCAGTTTGTCGCGATGCTGTTCTGCCAGCTCGCCCAGGCTCATTCCCTCCGCGAGATCTGCGGAGGGCTGGCGTGCTGCGTGGGCAAGCTGCGGCATCTCGGGATCGACGCGGCTCCGAAGAAGTCCACCCTGGCCTACGCCAACGAGCATCGGCCATGGCAGCTGTACCAGACGGTCTTCGGGCAACTGCTCGGCAAGTGCCAAACCGTGGCCCGCGGGACGAAGAAATTCCGCTTCCGAAACAAGCTGTACTCCTTGGATTCCACCACGATCGACCTGTGCTTGTCCCTGTTCCATTGGGCCAAGTTCATCAAGGCCAAAGGGGCGATCAAGCTCCATCTCTTGTTGGATCACGAGGGCTACCTGCCCACCTATGCGCTGATTACCGGTGGACGGGTCAACGACGTGAGGGTCGCTCAAGGCCTTGAGTTTCCGCCAGACAGCGTCCTGGTCGTCGACCGGGGCTACCTGGATTACGCGCTGTACGCTCGCTGGACCGAGCAAGGCGTGTGGTTCGTCACCCGCGAGCGCCGCAATGCCGACTATCGGGTCCTGGAGCGACGGGACGTGTCAGCCAAGGGAGGGGTGATCTGCGACGAGATTGTCGAACTCGCGAGCCCCCATGGTCGGGCTCGCTGTCGTTACCCTCTGCGGCGAATCGAGTACCAGGACCCCCGGACGAACAAGTTCTTGGTATTCCTAACCAATCACATGAACTTCGCAGCGAGTACCATCGCCAGAATCTACAAGGATCGCTGGCAGATCGAGCTGTTTTTCAAAGCCCTCAAGCAGAACTTGAAAATCAAGACCTTCGTCGGCACAGGCCCGAACGCCGTGCGGACCCAGATTTGGACAGCACTCATCGCGATGCTGCTGCTCAAGTACCTTCAGCTTCGTTCCCGACTCGGATGGTCGTTGTCGAACTTGGTCGCACTACTGCGCTGGAATCTGTTCACCTATCGAGATCTTTGGACCTGGATGGAGAATCCCTTCGAGACACCCCCGCTTGAGCCGGTTCCGGAACAGCTCAGGTTGGAGCTGCGATGCTTTGGACAGCACCTGGCAACCGGGATTGCGAATCCTGGTAGAACCTGTCCAAATGCAGTCTATTCGCCTGATTTCGAACACCCTGTGGCGTCGGGGCCGATTATTTTGGACAGCAGTGAGAGTGTCCCCTTTTTCAGGTGAACTAGCCGAGCTTGATGATCGAGAAGACGGCTCCCTGGGGGTCCTGGATCACCGCGAAGCGGCCTACCGTGGGGATGTCGGTGGGTGGGACCTTGACCGCGCCGCCGAGGCCCTTGGCCTTTTCTGCCGCGGCATCGCAGTCGTCCACCGTGAAATAGACCATCCAGTGCGGCGGAATACCGGCCCACTCCTCGGTCATCTCCATCATGCCGGCGACCCTCGCCTCTCCGGCCATGAACATCGTGTAGGGCACGGGCCCCATATCCATGATCGTCCGCTTCCACGGGAACAACTTGGCGTAGAACTTACCGGCCTTCTCGACGTCGTTGGTCGCAAGCTCGTTCCAGCACACGGTGCCGGATCGGGCGTCGTTGTAGTCGCAGCCGGTGTGCTTCTTGGGCTGCCACAGGGCGAAGGCCGCGCCCGTCGGGTCCTGCAGCACGGCCATGGTGCCAATGTCGAAAATGTCGAAGGCGTCCTTGAGCACCGTGCCGCCGAGTTGCTTCGCCTTGGCCGAGGTCGCCGCCGCGTCCTCCACGGTCACGTAGCCCAGCCAGTGGGGCGGAACGCCCGCGGCCTTGAGGTCGTCCATCAGTTCGTAGAGAGCGCCGACGTCGCCGTCGCCGAGCTTGAGCATCGTGTAGACGCCCCCGCCGGGGATCGGGTCGTCATGGTGCGTCCACCCGAGCAACTCCGCGTAGAATTTCTTGGCCCCGTCGGTGTCGCCGGTCAAGAGCTCGGCCCAGCAGAAGGTACCGGGGGCGTGCTTCAAGGTCCCACCCATCGTCATTCCTCCTCTTTTCTGGTTTGCCTCGAATGCCCCGAGCATACCAGCCGTCGGCGGGCTCGGGTCGGTGGACCTCGCCGAGTTTACAAATCTTGACATTAACGGTCCGATTTTCCCGGGCGCCTCGCGAACAGCGATAGAATCGGATTCACGGTGCGTTCCCGCCGGTCGCGGAGACCGGAGATTGCGCCGCACGGGAGTAGCCCATGGATTATCCGCTCTGGGACATCGCTATCGGCGGCTCGATGCTGATGGCGCTCGTCGCGGTCACCCACGTGATCGTCTCCCACTTCGCCATCGGAGGAGGGCTGGTCATTGCCGTCACGGAGACGCTCGCCGTGCGGCGGGGCGACCACGAGATGCGCGAGCTGGCCCGTCGATCGTCATTCATGCTGATCCTGGTCTCGACGGTCTTCGGGGCCATCAGCGGTGTCGGGATTTGGGTCGTGGCCGGCCTGATCTCACCCTCGGCGATCACCGCGCTGATCCGCAACTACGTCTGGGGATGGGCGATCGAGTGGGTGTTCTTCATCGTCGAGATCGTCGCGGCGCTGGTCTACTTTGCCACCTGGGACAAGGTCTCAAAGCGCGTCCACGTCATGATCGGCTGGATCTACTTCATCGCGGCCTATCTCTCCCTGGTGATCATCAACGGCATCGTCACCTTCATGCTGACGCCGGGAAAGTGGCTCGAGACCGGCGCGTTCTGGGACGGCTTCTTCAACCCGACCTACTGGCCGAGCCTGGTGCTCCGAACCGGTATCACCCTCATCATGGCCACGGCGTTCATGCTCCTCCCGGCAACCCGCGCGACGGTCGAGGCCCGGCCGAGGTTGGCTCGCTACCTTGGTCTGTGGCTGGTGGCAGGCGCCCTGATCTCCTACGGCGGCTACCGCTGGTGGGAGGCGGCCCTGCCGGAGACGGTCCAGGCGCTCTTCATGGGCACCTCGCCGGCCCTGACCGCCCTGGCGGGCACGCGGAGCTTCCTGATGTGGGCGGTGGCCGCAACGCTCGCGCTCGCGGTCGTCTTCTTGCTGCTACTTCCGAAGACGGCACGGGTCCCCGTCGCGATCCTGGTCATGCTGGCCGGGTTCTCGTTCTTCGGCGGCTACGAGCGGCTGCGCGAGGGCACTCGCAAGCCCTTCCTGATCCACGATTTCATGTTCTCGAACGGGATCCGCGTCGACGAGATCTCCAAGTTGAACGAAAAGGGGGTCCTGTCCAAGGCGCGCTGGGCGGCGCACCAGGCGGGCGATGACACCATCGACCAGGGGAGGGCGGTCTTCCGAGCGCAGTGTGCGAGCTGCCACACCCTTGAAGGTTACCAGGGGATCAACGCGCTCCTCCCGGACGACCCGGACATGATCATGGGGGTCCTGTTCGCATTGTGGGAGCAGGGTGAAGCGTACACATCGCTCGAGCCCGGCCAGCCGGTGGACAAGGCCGCGCTCGACTATCCCTACATGCCGCCCTTCGTCGGCACCGAGGACGAGCTCGCGGCCCTCGCGGAGTACCTCGGCGAAGTTTCGGGTAGCGGAACGGCAGTCGCGATGAGGGAGGAACAGTGATGGGCGAGAACCTGGTTGCCGCCGTCGACCCGACCCCGATCCCGGGGCCCGCATGGCTGTTCCACGTCCTGCTGGTCTTCACCTTCATCCTGCACGCGATCTTCATGAACCTGACCCTCGGGGGGACGCTGATCGCGGCCTTCGCGCAGATGGTCTCCGGAGGCCGCTCCGAAGATCCCCGCGCGGTGCTGGCGCGCCGCCTGATGGGGATCAACACCTACGGCATCTCCCTGGCGATCACCACGGGCATCGCGCCGCTGCTTTTCGTACAGGTGCTCTACCAGCAGTACTTCTACAGCGCGACGATCCTGATCGCGTGGGTCTGGCTGTTCTTCCTGGTGCTGCTGATGGTCGGGTACTACGCGGTCTATGTCTACAAGTACAAGAGCGTTCCGGCGGGTCGCGGAGGCGCCGGCTGGCTCGGCTTTGCCGCCCTGATGTTCCTGCTGATCGCCATGGTCCACGTCGCGGTCAACCTGATCCACTCCCAGCCCGACAAGTGGGCCGCCATCGCGGCCAATCCGTGGTCGATTCTCGGCGACGCCGCGTACTTCCCACGCCTCGTGCACTTCGTGCTGGCGGCACTGGGCTTCACGGCGCTGGTGGCCGTGTGGTGGGCGGTGCGGCAGGCGTCGGTCGGGAAGGACGTCGAGCTCAACACCGCCATCGCGCGCCACGCGTGGAGGTGGGCATTGTGGACCACCGTGATCCAGGTGGCGGACGGCTTCCTGTTGCTGTTCGTCCTGCCCAAAAACGTACTTCTCGGCGTGATGCAGGGCGGCCTCGCGACCCTCGGGCCGTTGACGGTCTCGATCCTGCTGGCCATCGGACTTCTGATGATGATGGCCAAGGTCTCGAACCCCGTGGAAAAGGCGGGAGCCGTGAACGGCACGCTGGGCGCCATGATCTTGACGATCGCGGTGATGTCGATCACGCGCCACCAGGTGCGCGAGCTCTACCTCGAGCCGTTCAGCTCGCAGTACACCATCGCCACGGCGCCTCAGTGGGGCAACTTCATCCTGTTCGCGCTGCTGCTGGTGGCGGGGCTGGCGACGGTCGGTTACATGGTCCGGCAGGTGCTCGGCAACCGCGCGACGGGAGACGAAGCCGCGTAGGAAACGTCAGGAGCATCGCATGAGAAGCCGCACGCCTTTCCCGAAGGTCTTCTGGGTCGCCAACACGATCGAGGTGTTCGAGCGCTACGTCTACTACGGCTTCTATTTCGGCTTCGGCATCTATCTCACGAGCCTGGGTTTCTCGAAGGCCGATTTGGGGAATCTGCAGTTCATCCTTCTGCTCTTCACCTACGGCCTGACGATCTTTACCGGTTTTCTGGGCGACAGGTACGGCTTCAAGAACATGCTGCTGCTGTCGTACGCGCTCTATCTGCCCCCCTTCATCCTGCTGATGTTCATCAAGGACCTGGTCGGCATCGCGCTGATCCTGGTTCTGCTGAGCGCCGCGGCCGCGCTGTTCAAGCCGCTCCCGGCCGGTACGGTGCGGCTCACCACGGACAAGACCAACAAGACCATCGGGTTCGGGATCTTCTACGCCATGGTCAACGTCGGTGGCACGCTGGGCCCCATCGTGCTCGCCTCGCTGCGGGTCATCAGCTGGGAGCTGGCCTACTCGGCAGCCGCCGTCGGTGTCGTGCTGATGTTCATCGTAACCCTGATCTTCTACAAGGAGCCGGAACGGACCCGATCGCAGGAGTCCTTCGGCAAGCACGTCAGGCAAGCGTTCTCGGTGCTGGCCGACATGAAGTTCTCGATGTTCCTCGTGCTGATGGGGGTCATGTACTGGATCCCGTTCTGGGCCTTCTACAACATCCTGGCCGTCTACGTGGACACGCAGCTGGACACCGCCCGGATCTACCAGCAGCTGCACTCGGTGCTCGGCGACGTCGTCAATTTCGTCTCTATCGAAGACGAGACGACGGGTGTGCGACGGATCGCCGGCGAGAGCATCGCTCACACCGGCTACATCATCCTCGTCTTCCAACTGCTCGTGTCACGTATCAGCGAGCGGTTCCGGGCCCTGCCGTCGATTGTCTTTGGCCTGATCGTGACGGCCGCAGGGATGATGGTCTTGGGTTTCGCGTTCAGCGGCAACCCGATGCTGCTGTTCCTCGGTATCCTGGTTTTCGCCATCGGGGAGATGATCTCGTCGCCGCGCTTCGACGAGTACATCACCTACCTGGCTCCCAAGGAAAAAGCGGGCATGTACATGGGCCTGGTGACGGCCTCGGTCGCGATCGGTGCCTTTTCCGGACCGACCTATACGCGGCTCTACGGCTACCTGGAGGAGCTCGGCCGCCCCGACCACGTCTGGTATTACCTGGCAGCCCACCTCGCCGTCGGCATGATCGTGCTCGCGATCTACGTCCGGCTGACCGGGGGCTTCAAGGAAGTCGACGAATAGCGGGGACGACCGGGCCTTGCCTCGCCTGGCCGGCTAGTCTTCCGCTGACCGGATGGCCTCGTCGCGAGCCTGATCGCGGCCGGGGACCGTATCGAGCCCTTCCCACAGGCTCGACCAGCTCACGCAGCCTTTCATGGCGCGGCGTGCCCACCCGGGCGTGTCCTTGCCCTCGGGAATACTGGCCTCGACTTCGTCGCACAGCACCGGCCAGCGGTCGCGCGGCGTACCAAGGGCGCTCTCGCCCATCGTTGGACCGCCGTTGATGACGAGGTTCCAGCTCAGCGGCTTCTTCTTCGAACCGAACCGACCCTCGTCCCAGACTACCTCGAGCTTCCACCCCTCGGCGGGAGGGAGATCGAATCGGAGGGTCTCCGGAGCGACCCGCGCTTCGTGCTCCCAGGTAGCTGACTCGCCTCGTCCCTGCCGAGCATGGAGCTCCCAAAGCAGACGGAGCGTGTGCTCGCCTGGCGAGAGTCGTGCGCTGAGCGTCGTTGCGGCGCGGTCGCGAACGGCTCGGGCCAGGAGCGATCCGTCGAGGTAGACGTAAAGGTCCCAGCCGGTGTCCTCATCGAGGTCGTCCAGTGGGTAGAACGGTCGAAAGAGCACCGAGACGTCAACCTCGCAGCATTCTTCGATTGCATCTTCATCCATGGCCGGGGGTGTGACCCTGACCGAGGGTGGGGGAGTCGACGTGGGCGCGATCAGCTCCGGTGTCGGCGCTCCTTCCGACATCTCGAGGAGCCGCTCGACCACTTCCTGCGGCGCGCCGGCACGTTTGAGGAGGATCAAGTCATCGGCCGAGATCGTCTCCGGGGGTGTCTCGACCTGCTGCAGCCACTGCAGGATCACGGTTGTTTCGATCTCGGCCTCGAGCATTCGCGCCACATCCTGCACCACGGGATCGATGTCGTCGGGCTGTTCGGCGGCGAGGATTGTCGTGAGTCCGGCCAGCAACAAGACGCCCGGCACCCATAACGCCGGAACGTTCCGCAATCGGTGCATCATGATTCGTCTCCTCCCCGTCAGGCCGGGCGAAGTGTATCAGGGGCGGCTGTAACGATCCCGGCCGCCGTGCGAATCGACTTACGGAGGATGAATCATGCTGACCCAAGAAAATCCGGTCCCTGGCGTACTCGGTGCTCGTAGCGGGAGTCTCTTTCACCCTTGTCTTCCCTGGCCGCGCAGCGGTTGTGCCCACCCAGGACAACCGGATGATCCACGCCGAGGTATCCACCATCGGCGGCTCACCGGACCAGCAAACCGACTCCCCCGGCTTCTCGGCGGACTTCAACGATGTCGTTAATGCCCTGTCCGTCAACGATTGCGACGATCCGGAAGGCGGAGGCTGGACCGTCCTTGCCCAACCTCGGCGAATCAGTTGTCGACGATCCTGGCGACCTCGATGAGGGCCATCGGCTCCGCCAACGCAGGGCTTCCTGATCCGTGCGAGTTGAACACCTCGACGGGGACCGCCAGGTCGCTCTTCGAGGTCACATTCACGACCGACATCGCCTACCCGACCACCATCAACGGCCCGGTGGACGATGCGCAGGTGCAACTGTCCCATCCCTCGGGCTCGGGGCCCGTCTTCCTGCTCGATCACTTCGGCGGCCCGGGCCTCGCGTACGACGAGATCCTGAGCCCCAACACCTACACGATCCGGGCGCCGAGGCCGACGAGGACTCGGCGTGATTACCTGCGCCACTCAGGCCATCGCGTCGCCCTGTCCCTGACGATCGCCCGTAACGAGTTCTTCCAGCGCTTGCGCGTCCGGTACTAAGGGCACGGATCACCGGGGGCCCGCTCCGCCAGGGCCGAGTCGGTGCCATACGTTCCCGTGCCGCAGACGTTCTGCTCACGCACGAGGTAGTAATAGCCCGTGCCCCCGGCCGGGTCCGGTCGAAGATCAACCCAGTCCGCGTCGGGCTCGTCGTCGCGAAGACAAACTGCCGAGGAGACGCCACCGTCAACGCCCAGCTCGGCCAGCGTGCCTCCCGTAACGTCGTAGCGGTGCCCCGGCCCCGAACCCTGCCACTGCAGCAGCGTTCCGCCGGCCTCGTCCAGGGTCACGGCGACAACCTCGTCGGGGGGCGTCTGGACGTCGGGATCGGTATCGTCGCAGTCTATCCCCACGACCCAGCCGTCGCCGTCGCCGTCGACAACCTGGCGGTTGAACATCGCGTCGAACAGTGACGACTCGCGCTGGCCGCCCCACGCGAACAAACCGACCCCCGGAAGAGCTGCGGATGACCGGCCGGCCAGGGTGTAGCGGTTTCGCTTGGCCCCCTGGGGTAGGTCGCGGTTGATCCGAACGACCGGATCCCAGGTAGTCCCGGCGTCCGTCGATCCTGCCATGGCAACGTTGGACCACGGGTCGATGCTCTCGTCGAGCCAGATGACCCACAGCCGGTCCAGATGATCGCCGGCCACGGAGACCTCGTCGACCCGGCGCATCGGGGCGGGTGCCGTCAGGTCCAGGCGGGTGTAGGTGTCGAAGATCCGACCGCCGTTTGACGAACGAGATACGTAAGCCTCTCGGACCGTGCGATAAGCGACGACGGCCACGGACGCCGCAGCGTCGGCGAAGGTCACGGCGGGTTGGTACAGTGACACTCCCGGCGGTCCGATGACCTCCTCGTCGCCATTCCAACGCGTGCCGTCGAACCTGTTGGTGAGCACCCGGCTCTTTCCCGAAACGGTTTCGGTCCACGTGGCGAGCGCCCCGCTCACACCGTCGCAAGCCAGAACGGACGTGATGGTTCGACTGCTTCCGTCCGGCCGAAGATCGACCTCATCGCCGAAGGTCAGACCGTTGTCTTTGCTGATGAGCGCCAGCACGGTCTGCTTGGTGGTCACGCCGAGCCTGCCGGACCACAGGAGAAAAACCTGCGCGCCATTGGAGCAGATCGTGGGCCGTGTGTCGGGGGAAGTCAACCAGGGGCGGAGCTCCATCGTGGAGAAGCTGCTCCCTTCATCGTCGGAGCGCGCGTACAGCACCTCGCTTCCGTCCGACCACGTCACGTGAACGAGGCCGGCCGGCTCCACGGCGATGTCGGGATTTCCGGATAGGTTCGTGCTCAGCACGGTGTCCGATGACTTCCAGCTCGCACCAAAATCCGTCGACACGTCGAGGCGGAGATCGGCCGTGGTGGCATTGGCCACCTTGTACAGCACGTAGACGCGGCCATCCGACGTCGCCGCCATGGCCAAGGGGGTGCGCGCCTCGGGACCCGTGGTGACCAGCGCGGCAGCCGAGAACGACGCTCCCTGGTCGCCGCTGCCCCGCACCCAGATATCCCGTTGACCGGCCGTCGCGAACGCGACGTAGACGTTCTGGTCGCCGTCCCCCGCCATCACGATGCTGCCGGCATCGACGCCGGCGGACGGCGTGGCCGCGTCGTCATCCACGCGAACATCGCTTCCGAACGACGCGGATGCTGCCGTGGAGACGTCCATGAAAACGTCCGCGGACCCTCGAGGGTCGCTGCGAGTGTCGACGTACGCCACCATGATCTCGTCGGATCCGGTGGCGGCGACGGTCGGCAGCGTCGCCGAGTACTGCCCGGTCGCGGTCGCGTTGACCTGCTGCTCGGCTCCCCAGCTGACGCCGTCGTCGGTCGATACCCTGACGTAGATGTCCGGACCCTGAGTCGTGGAGGTCGAGGTTACCGCTCGATCGTCCTCCCACGCGACGGCCCAGTTCCCGCTCGACGTGCGGGCCACAGCCTCCGGATACTGATAGTAATAGCGCGTGGTCCCGCTGTTGAGGAATACCTGTCCGCCGAAGGTCGCCCCGTAATTTGCGGATCGTTGCACCACCACCGAGTCGCCGGGGGCTTCGTACGACAACAGAACGGTCGAGCCGCTCGGATCCGGGAACAACCGGAAGAAGGAATACACGGCGCTCGACCCCGACGTGCCGAGGGATTGATTCAGCGTCTCTGCGAAAGTCCGGCCACCGTTGGTGGATCGAAGCACGCGCACGCCGTCCTGGGGGATACCGAAGTCGCTGTACGGCACCGCCATCAGGACGCTGCCGTCTCCCGCGACCGCCATGAGGGGGTAGTACGCTTCCGCGTTGCCACCGAGCAGCGAGCCGTAGTCGGTCACATCCCGGAAAGTGGCGCCGTCGTCTGTCGAGCGTGCGGTCCAGGGAATCCACAGTCCGCCGGACGTTGCGGTGGCGGCTCCCCAGCCGATCACGATGTCGCCACTGCTCGGCAGGACCACGACGTCGGCAGCCAGCACGTCGCCGTGACCCTGGTCGACCCGGTTCAGGGTCCACGTCGCGCCGTCGTCGTCGCTCGCGGCCACCCAGATCTCGTCGGCGAGGTAACGCGGCCAGGTGATCGCCACGTTGGACGCCGCGGCAGCGATGGCCAGACCGGTGGATTCCGCTGCCGGACCGCCGGATTCGACCACGACGGTGGCCGACGTCCACGTGAGACCCATGTCGCCGCTGCGGACGGCGAGCATCCGCCATCCGCCGTTCGGGTCGGAAACCAGCAGCGCCGCGTGGATGTCGCCGTCGGGGGCGAGCGCCGCCTCGACGCGGTGCACCTCGGAGCTGCCTGGACCACCGAACACCTCCACTCCGCTTCCGAAGGTGGCGCCCGCGTCGGACGAGTGGTGCGAACGAACCTTGAAATCCTCCAACGTCAGGGCGCAGGCTCGCCCGTCCGTCAGGCCGAACACCAACACGGCGCTATCGTGGCCGCCCACGGCCGGCAGGCCCGCGCTAAGATCGGTCTCGGCGTTCGCGAGCTCGCTGTAGAGCACGGGGTCGCCCGTGTCGCACGCATCACCTTGGATGTCGTAGTCGGCGTTCGCCTGTCCCGCGTTGGAGACGAGCGGGCAGTTGTCACACAGGTCCCCCACCTGATCGCCGTCGAAATCGGCCTGGTCGGTGTTGTCCTGGTCGGTGCAGATATCGCAAACGTCTCCGACGAGATCACCGTCGGTGTCGGTCTGATCGGCGTTGGCGACGTCGGGACAGTTGTCCAGGTCGCACGTCCGCGCCGGGCTCGGGCTCCCGAGACCGTCCAGGTCGGGATCGGTACAGGTATCGCAAACGTCTCCGGGGCCGTCACCATCGGTGTCCTGTTGGTCCGGGTTCGAGGCCGCGGGGCAGTTGTCCAGCGGGCAGGTGTCCCCGGGATGACCCGGATCCCCGGCACCGTCACGGTCCAGATCGAAGCAGGTGTCGCAGGAGTCGCCGACGCGGTCTCCGTCGCTGTCCGCTTGGGCGGGATTGTCCACCGCCGGGCAGTTGTCGCAAGCATCCCCGATGCCGTCCCCGTCGGACTCTTCCTGTCCTGGGTTGGCCGCCCCGGGGCAGTTGTCTCCGATCCCCTGACCGTCCCGGTCGGGATCGTCGGTGGTCGGAGCGCAATACGCGCTTCCGCTGTTCAGCGGATCGTCGTCTACCCCTCCCCACACGAGCATGTAGTCGCCGGTCCAGACCGACGTGTGCCAGCCGCGGGGCGAAGGAGCGAGCACGGAGGGGACCGGCGCCCACGCATCCAGGAACGGGTCGTACCGTGCTCCGTCGCCGAGACGCGTTCCGGTGAAGTCGTCACCGCCCCACACGACGACCTCGAGTCCGGTCCACACCCCGGTGACCGCCTGCCGGGCGCTCGGCTCGCCGGTGGCCGTCACCGTGCCCCACGAGTCGGTAGCGGGCGAATAGCGACCGCCGTCGGCGAGCGGGGCGGCGTCCCCTCGTCCGCCCCACACGATCATCTCGGTCCCGGTCCACTCGTCGACACCGAACCTGCGTGGCGTCGGTGCGCCCGAAACGCTCATCGGCGACCACATGTCCGTCGCTGGATCGTAGCGCCCGCCGTCGACGGTCAGGGAGATATCGTCGTCCCCGCTCCATACGATCATCTCCTCACCGGTCCATACGGCAGAGAAGTTGAAGCGGGGTGCCGGTGCCCCGACGCTGCTCATGGGAACCCAAGCATCCTCGTGGGTGTTGTAGCGAGCGCCTCCGACAGCGATGTCCACCGATGTCTCGCGGCCGCCCCACACGATCATCTCGCTTCCGGTCCACAGCGCACGGTGCTGCGAGCGGGGCGTTGGAGCGTGGAGGGTCGGTAGGGTGGACCACGTGTCCGCACCCGGGTCGTAGCGGGCGCCGGTGTCGAAACGCAGACCCGATCTCTCACCGCCCCACACGATCATCTCCTGACCGGTCCAGACCGCCGTGTGATAGTCCCGCAACGAGGGTTCGTTGATCGTACTCACGGGAGTCCATAGGTTCAGGACGAGATC
>Ga0316196_10000577_pt1 | contig 14654 bp, 10 predicted proteins | sample Eddsed2cm_MG_FD_204938 | JGI IMG/M metagenome (GOLD analysis project Ga0316196, IMG submission 204938) | Coastal sediment microbial communities from Maine, United States - Eddy sediment 2 cm | ecosystem: Environmental > Aquatic > Marine > Coastal > Sediment | place: USA: Maine | collected... | reverse complement strand
ACACCATCATTTTTGCTGAAGCCCCTAAAATCGGCCCTTACCGGAAAAGCATGCAGCAAAATCTGGCGGCCGCCGTTAACGTGGAGCCCGGCTGTGTCAACATTAAAGCCACCACAACCGAGGGATTGGGGGTCATCGGGAAAGGGGAGGGGATCGCAGCCATGTGCGTGGTTCTGGTGGAATGAAGCAGTAAGCAGCGATAGTTTATAATTAAGATGGTAAGAATTATGTATTATGAGATTCCATATGAACGTCGCCTCTGGCCTGAAAATCGGCCGGTCTGATCGAGAAAAGAAACTTAATGAAATCCCATTCTATTTTTTTGACAGGATCAACAGGATGGACAGGATTTAGCAATACGAAAACAAAATTATCCCGATAATCCTGTAAATCCTGTCTAAATTAATGAAGTTTCATAAGAAACTATTTGGAAGTAACTTCTCATCCCCCCTCAGTCGAAATCACCCTACTCACGAAAAGCATCGAGATAGGCATACAGGGCGGGAGAACCGCCGGTATGTACAAATAAAACATTCTCGTCGCTACCAAAATATCCCTTGCGAACCAGATCGACCAGTCCGGCCATTGTTTTGCCCGTGTAAACCGGATCCAGGAGAATACCCTCACTGCGGGCCAACAGCTTGACGGCCTCAATCATTTCAGGCGTGGGCAGCGAATATCCGGGACCCACGTAATCTCCAAAACACAGGACGGCCTCTTTCGGGATGGTCGCGTTGACGCCGACATGATCGGCGGTTTTGCAGACGAGATCATGTACCAGGGGTTCCTGGTCCGCTTTGGTGCGGCTGACATTAATCCCGATCACCGGGATATCGGCATTGTTGCCGTAAAAACCGGTCACCAATCCGGCATGGGTTCCCGTGCTTCCGCTGGCACACACCACGCGGTCGATCTTGAGTCCGAGTTCAAACGACTGGGTTAAAATTTCTTCGGCACAGGCCACATACCCGGTTGCGCCGATGGGATTCGAGCCGCCACCGGGAATGATATACGCTTTGCGCCCTGCAGCGAAAACCTCATCAGCGACGTTTTGCATCGCTGCCGCCATATCCGATCCACCGGGGACGACGGTAACAGATTCGACACCCAGCAGTTGGAATAAAAAGTTATTGCCGCTGGCCTCCGGATGATAACTTCCGGCCACCCGCTCTTCCAGGACGAGTCGGCATTTAAGTCCCTCCTTAACGGCCGCCGCCAGGGTCAATCGACAGTGGTTCGACTGCACGGCGCCGCAGGTAATCAATGTGTCGGCTCCCTGCTGCAGCGCGTCGGCCACCAGAAACTCCAGCTTTCTGGTTTTATTGCCGCCCCCGCTGAGTCCCAGAAGGTCATCTCTTTTGATATAGATGTTCGGTCCGCCGAGGGTGCTTGAAAATCTCGGCAACGCTTCAATCGGTGTGTATCCTTCGGTGTAGCGTCTGCGGGCAAACCGTGCTAAATTCATATTCGATCTCCTTTTGAACGGACATATTAATTTATAATTATACAACAGGCATCGGATAACGAAAGCGGGGTTTATTGTCAATATTAATTTTAAATATTCCTCCGTGCCATTGTGCCCGAACTTTTACAAACTCTGGTTGACGTTTTTAACAAGAGAGCCTAACTTGATGAAGTGCAAGAGGCAATTTGAGATATCGGATTTTGGATTGCGGCCGCCGGCCTCTCCGAGCTGTAGGCTCTATCTACGAGCCGGAAGCCGTAGGGACCACAGGGCCCTACGCCCCGGAGGGATTGGTTGTATCGCTTTGCTCTGTCCTTATAAATTAAATTGATTGAGAACCTCGAACGTTGAACCTTGAACGTTGAACCGTTCAACCTGTATAAAACCATGTCCGATTTCAAATTGACGACCAGTTTTGAGCCTACCGGCGATCAGCCCAAAGCAATCGAAAAATTATCCCGTAATTTAATTGCCGGGCACCGCCACAATGTCCTTTTAGGCGTAACCGGGTCCGGCAAGACATTTACCATGGCTCAGGTCATTGCCAGGGTTAACAGGCCGGCCCTGGTCATTGCCCCCAATAAAACCCTCGCGGCCCAGCTTTACAATGAATTCAAACAGCTGTTTCCCGAAAATGCGGTGGAATATTTTGTAAGCTACTATGACTATTACCAACCGGAAGCGTATATCCCTTCCAGTGATACCTACATTCAAAAGGATTCATCGATCAACGAAATGATCGATAAATTGCGGCATTCCGCGACGCGCTCGGTGCTCTCCCGCAGGGATATCGTGGTTGTGGCCAGTGTTTCCTGCATATTCGGGCTGGGTGCCCCTGAAGATTACCTGGATATGCGGGTTGACATTGAAACCGACATGGAATTCGGCCGGGATGAGTTTCTTTTCAAACTGGTCGCGATGCAATATGAACGCAACGACATTGACTTTCACCGGGGTGTTTTCAGAGTCCGGGGGGATCGGGTCGAGGTATTCCCGGCCTACGAAGAGGACAGAGCCATCCGTGTCGATTTTTTCGGAGATCAGATCGAGGCGATTTCAAAAATCGATGCCCTCCGGGGTACCGTGATCAAAGGGCTGAAGCATGCGGCTATTTTTCCGGCCAGTCATTATGTAACCCGCAAGACGACGCTCAAAAAGGCCATCGAAACAATTCTCCAGGAATTGAAAGAAAGACTTGAATACTTCCACAATGAAAACAAACTCATTGAAGTTCAGCGCATCGAGGAGCGCACCCATTTCGATCTGGAAATGATCCAGGAACTGGGCTATTGCAACGGCATCGAAAATTATTCCCGCCATCTGACCGGCCGGAAGGCCGGGGATCCTCCGCCGACCCTGCTGGATTATTTCCCGGATGACTTTTTGCTATTCATCGACGAAAGTCATATCGGCGTTCCCCAGTTGCGGGGTATGTATCGCGGGGATCGCTCACGCAAGAAAACCCTGGTTGAATATGGTTTTCGCCTGCCCTCGGCCCTGGATAACCGTCCGTTGAGATTTGAAGAAAGCGAAGAACGGATTTCACAGGTGGTATACGTCTCGGCCACACCGGCGGAATATGAACTGACGCAAGCAAAAGCCTCCGTGATAGAGTTGATCGTCAGGCCCACCGGTTTGATCGATCCACCCGTTGAGGTCCGAAGTGCCAAAAACCAGGTCGACGATCTTTTAGAGGAAATCTTGACTCACCAGGACCGCAAGGAAAGAGTTCTGGTGACCACCCTGACGAAGCGCATGGCGGAAGATCTGACGGAATACTATTCTGATTTGGGGATCAGGGTGCGCTATCTTCATTCCGACATCAAGACCCTTGAACGAATCGACATCATCCGTGACCTGAGAATGGGCAGTTTCGATGTGCTGGTGGGGATCAATCTTTTGCGCGAAGGCCTTGACATACCCGAAGTCTCCCTGGTGGCGATCCTGGATGCAGACAAAGAGGGGTTCCTACGTTCGGCCCGATCGTTGATCCAAACCTGCGGACGGGCTTCCCGCAACGCACAGGGCAAAGTCATTATGTATGCCGACCTTGTGACGCATTCCATGAAGCTCTGCATTGACGAAACCAATCGCCGCCGTAAAATTCAAAAAGCCTATAACCGGGCACACGACATTACGCCTGAAACCATTCAGAAGGATATTACGCAAACCTTCGATTTTGGAGATGACCGGGCAGATAGCACCCACGATCACGTTGCGGAAGCGGTTGCCGCATACAAATCGCTGGATGATATTGACGCCGTCGTCCGTTCGCTGAAGAAAGAGATGAATCAGGCGGCCAAAGCGCTTGAGTTTGAAAGAGCCGCAGAATTGAGAGATGAAATCAAGGCGCTGCAGAAATTGATTGTGATGGAGGCGTGATGGAATGACGAATGACGAAAGACAAAGGATGGAATCGCTTCCCTGTGCTCTCGTATTAAACTTCGTATTAGATTCTGCCGTAGCTACTTCGGCGGAGTCGGTTTACGCTGTCTTTTTATAAATTGACAGAATACATTATTCGACGTTGGACGTTCAATGTTCGATGTTCATTTTTTTGTTAATCCCATATATGAAACTATATTAAGTTTATTCTATGATCAGGCTGGACTGACACCCGACACCTGAAACCTTTGTTTACTGACCATGAAAACCCACCTCCCCATCCAGGATAAACTGGCACGGGTGAGCCATGACCCTGGCGTCTATTTGATGAAAGATGCCGCCGGACATGTCATCTATGTCGGCAAAGCCAGAGATTTAAGAAAACGGCTGGCCTCCTATTTTAAAAGTGCCGGTCAATTGGATAGAAAAGCCGGAATCCTGGTAGACAAGATCAGTGATTTTGACACCATCATCACCCGTACGGAAAAAGAAGCACTGATCCTGGAATCCAATCTGATCAAGCGCCATCGGCCGCGCTATAACGTGGTATTGAAAGATGACAAGCGCTATCCATCCCTGCGAATCGATCTGAGTGATAAATACCCTAATTTTTCCATCGTCCGAAAAATCGGCAAAGACAAGGCCTTGTATTTTGGTCCATTTGCTTCCGCCCATGCCGTGCGTGAGACCCTGCGAACCATCAATAAAACCTTTAAGCTGCGCAAGTGCAAAGCCAGGGATTTTAAAACCAGGACGCGCCCCTGCCTGCATTGCCAGATGGACGGCTGCCTGGCACCATGCTGTCTGGATGTCGATCCTGATGTGTACGGAGAGCAGGTCAACGAAGCCATTATGTTCTTGAAGGGAAGGACGCCGGATCTGATTCGCAAAGTCAAAAAACAGATGGAATCCTGCGCACGCGAGCAGCAGTTTGAAAGAGCGGCCCGGTTGCGGGATAAAATCTTTTCTTTGGAACGTACTATCGAAAAGCAGATCGCGGTGACGACGGATTTTAAAGACAGGGATGTGTTTGCCATCGCCCGCTCGGAGGAGAGTTCCGTCGTCACGGTCATGTCCGTAAGAAATGGTTTTCTCACCGGAACGCGTCATTATAGCTTTACAGAGACCCTATCTACCGCTGAAGAGATGATGACGGCCTTTATACGGCAGTATTACGAACGCCATCCATTCATACCCGACGAGCTGTTGGTGTCGATAGATGCGGCCGATGCCGAACTGACCGCGGAATGGCTCGGAAATTTTAAAAAGAGAAAAGTCAAAATCCTGCGGCCAAAACGTGGGGAAAAAGCGCAGCTGGTGGCGGTGGCGATCCACAATGCCGAAAACGAATTAAACAGTCTGATCGCGTCGCGGTCCGCTGAGATGGATCTTCTTTTGCGACTCCAAAAGAAATTGAAAATGAAACGTCTACCCGAGCGAATCGAATGTTTCGACAACTCCAATATTTCCGGAACCCAGGCGGTGGCAGCGATGGTGGTGTTTGAAAACGCGCGGGCAAAAACGTCGTTCTATCGAAAATACCGGATTAAGACGGTTAGCGAACACGATGATTATGCCTATATGGAAGAGGTATTAAACAGACGATTCGGCAAAGGCGAGGCCGCCAAACCCTACCCGGACTTGCTGATGGTCGACGGCGGCAAAGGGCAGCTTAATATTGCCTTGGCGGTTACCGGAGCGCTGAATTTGACGCACGAGTTTGATATCATCGGCATTGCCAAAAAGGATGAAAAAAAGGGAGAAAGCCGGGACAAGATTTTTAAACCGGGGCGCGCCAATCCGCTGAATTTTGGCAGGGACGAGGATCTGCTGTTGTTTTTGCAGCGCATCCGGGACGAAGCCCATCGTTTTGCGATTTCATTTCATCGCAAGCGACGCAAAAAAATATCGCTGCAATCCGAGCTGGACACGATTCCCGGTATCGGTAAAAAACGAAAGGCGGCCTTGCTGAAGCATTTTAAAAGTGTAAAAAATATCCGGGCCGCCGATGCCGCTGACATCAGCGCATTGCCCGGATTCAATCGTGTTGTGGCCGACTCAATCCTCAAGGCACTGGGCAGCGGGAACAAGGCCTAAACAACTCAGCCTCTGATGGGCAGCCCTTCGCGGTATTTCTCCGGCAACAAGTTGTCAGAAACTGAAGTTTTCCCCGCTTACGCTTCGCTTCAGACGGGATCGTAGACAGGTGTCAGTGTTCAGGTTTCAGGATTTATCTAACAAAATATTTTCGCCACCAAGGCACCAAAACACGAAATTAAATTATAATAAACAGTTATTGTTTGTGTCTTTGTGACTTAGTGGCTATTCTATCCGGCTTGTCCGGGTTAGGCTTTTATTACTTTACTTCTAATCGGCCTTACACCAACCCCTGATCCAGCATGGCATCGACCACGCGGACAAATCCCGCAATATTGGCGCCTACCAAATAGTTGCCGGGTTCGCCGTATTCCGCCGCCACATCCAGGCAGGTCTGGTGAATATTTTTCATGATGGCTCTCAAACGCTGATCAACTTCTTCGGCAGACCAGTTTAAGAGCATTCTGTTTTGAGCCATTTCCAGCCCGGACACCGCGACCCCGCCGGCATTGGCAGCCTTACCCGGCGCATACAGAAGTTTTTTATCCATGAAGATTTTGACAGCCTCAGGCGTTGAGGGCATATCGGCACCTTCACAGATCATATGGATGCCGTTATCGATCAGATTGTGGGCATCCTTTTCTCTGATTTCGTTCTCCATGGCGCAGGGAAAGGCACAGTCAGCCTTGTGGGTCCACAGTGGATTGTAACCCAGGGACGTGTCGGCCTCAGTGTAAATTGTTTCAGAATATTTATCGATATACTCCCTGATTCTGCCGCGTTTGATGTTTTTCAAGCGCTTTACAAAAGCTAACTTGTTGATGTCGATTCCTTCCGGATCATAAATATACCCTGACGAATCCGAAAGGGTCAGCACTTTGCCGCCAAGTTTGATGATTTTCTCGGCAGCGTGTTGGGCCACGTTTCCGGAACCGGACACCAGGCAGGTTTTTCCCTCAAAGGTTTCATTGCGAGCCGCCAACATCTCCGCCGCAAAATAGCCAACGCCGTATCCGGTTGCTTGCGGACGGATATAACTACCGCCCCATTGCAATCCCTTACCGGTGAGTACACCGGTGAACTCATTGCGCTGCTTTCGATACCTGCCAAAGAGGTAACCGATCTCGCGGGCGCCCACCCCGAGGCCGCCGTCAGGAATGTCGGTATCCTGACCGATGTGATGCGCCAGTTCGCCCATAAAGCTCTGGCAGAACCGCATAACTTCATCATCCGATTTGCCTTTGGGTTCAAAATCGGACCCGCCCTGGGCCCCTCCCATGGACAGAGTGGTCAGCGCATTTTTAAAGACTTGCTCGAAGGCCAAAAATTTGAGGATGCTTAGAGTTACCGAAGGATGAAATCGCAACCCTCCCTCGAAAGGTCCAATGGCGCTGTTCATCCCGACCCGAAAGCCGCGATTGACACGCACCCATCCTTCGTCATCCATCCAGGGAACCCGAAAAGTGATCACCCGTTCCGGTTCCGTAATTCGCTCCAGAACGCCCAACTGGCGATATTCAGGGTGGCGATTCAAAACCGGTTTGACCGTTTCTATGAATTCCTGAATGGCCTGGTGAAATTCTTTCTCATCCGGATCTCTTGCCAAGATCGGTTTCAATATATTACCTAACATTTCTAACCTCCTTCAATTCGGCTGCAGACGTTTGATACCCAATGATAGAGATCCTAAGTGCTTCGATTCGCAATTACCGTTATGTATTTTTAGAGTGAGAATCTTTAAGAATGCTCACTCAGCACTTAGTCCTGAGTGAATAAATGCGTTATCGTATTTATGAGTCGATGGACTAAGCGTCTATAATTTCCAAGGCTTCCTCTCGAAAGGCGTCCATCACGTACTTTATACCGGTGATTTTCGCACATTCTTCGGTCAGAGAGAACAGGTCTTGGCGGCTGATATATTCCACCTGCCAGCTACGAGAGCCGGCCATCAACTGCTGGAGCCCGACCTTAATCTTATCGGTTACGTTATAAAGTCCAATGGCGCCCAGCGGCAAATCGTCTACTTCGGATCCGTACTTTCCTTTCAGGACTTCATAATTCATAAAGATTTCTTCTTTGGTGAAACCGAATTTGGATACATTCGGCGGCAAACCGCCGTCTTCATCCCGCAACCACTTTTCGGCATTTTTCCCCACCATACCGGGGATCATCAGCGCGCGGCCCATACACACGGCTTTGCAGTAGGGTGCCCCCAGGGCCAGGGCCTTGAAAACATGATCTTCTGAGGAAAAACCGCCGGCAAAGGCCAGATCCGGGACGCGTTTACCTTTTTTGGCCAGGCGATCACTGAGTTCATAGGCCATGGAATGAAGGTAGATGGAGGGAATGCCCCACTCGGACATCATTCGCCAGGGACTCATTCCGGTGCCCCCCGGCGCGCCGTCGATGGTCAACAGATCAATATCGGCGTCACTGCACCAGCGGATGGCCATGGCCAGTTCTCTCATCGGATAAGCACCGGTTTTCAAGGTAATACGTTTGGCTCCGAGTTTGCGGATGCGGTCGACTTCATTCATAAAACCTTCCTGATCTACGAATCCAAGGCGCGAGTGTCTTTCGAATTGTTTCAAGGGGCCGGCCTTAAAGGCTGCCTGGTGGGCCGGATTTTCCGGGTCCGGGGTAACGATATAGCCCCGTTTTTTCAACTCGATCGCCCGCTCCAAAGAATCTACTTTTATTTCTCCACCGATACATTTGGCTCCCTGACCCCATTTTAGCTCAATGGTTTCCACCCCGAGCTTATCGATAACATATTCAGCCACACCATTGCGGGTGTCTTCTACATTCATTTGAACCAGTATATCGCCATAGCCCTCATGGTAGCGGCGGTATTCCTGGACTCGCCGATCCATTTCCGGCGAATTTGTAATTTTACCGTTTTGGTCAAGTTCCAATTCAGGATCGATTCCACAAACATTCTCACCGCACACCAGGCTAATGCCGCTGATGGCCGCCCCGATGGCAAAGTGTTTCCAATTTTTGCGTGCAATATCCGTACTGCCAAGGGCACCTGTAAATATCGGCACTTTCATTTTTACCTTGTCGTTAACGCCGAATGAGGCTTCGGTGTCGACGTTGGGAAACGTGGCTTTATCAGGGTCGGCTTCGATCCCCTTGGCCCCCAGGGCATAGCCCATTATATTTAAATGGGAATAATCCACCGGGTAGTCTTTATCAGTCCCGGCGGTCACACTGCCAAACGGCTCCGGGTAAAGAAGCTCTCTTCCCCGAAATGTGGCCTTGAACATATCGCAGTTCCCTTTGCAACCATCCAAACACCGGCTGCAGATACCGGATTGAGGTGCAACGTCGCGCGAGCGATTTCTGGTCTGAAGTGCATCATTTGCATTCGGTCGATGAAGATTCATAGTTTTCCTCCTTATTTAGATTTGTTATATTGTCGTTTTTTTCAAGTTTGTGTTTTTCCCGGCATCATTTTTGACCCCCGGTAGATTCACCCGATCTATTCCGTGTTTTTTGCGATAATCGGCTACCAGTGCCAGGATGTCATCACCATAGTTCTCAAGGGTTTTCTTTCCAACCCCGTTGATTTTTTTAAGATGCGTTCTTTTGTCGGGCAAATTTACGGCGACCTGAATCAATACCCGCTGATGGAGGATCTGGTAATGGGCCAGGCCTCGTTCTTTGGCCATCCGGGACCGCCAGTCTTTTAATTGCCGAAACAATTCCGGGTGTTCAATGTCTGACTCCTTGTAAACCGGGGTTTGGGATTTTTTTCCTTTTTCAGGGATGACGTCAACCTCGGCAATTGATATGGCGCGCAGATAAAGGGGGGGAGAAAACCCTTTTTCACAGGAGGTTATCCCGGCCCGTTTTACAAGAATCTCCTGCTTGAGGTAGCTTAGGGCATTGCCGATTTTTTTGCCGATCTCCTTGTTATCCGTCTCCATCTGGAAGTTTTGCAATAGATCATTAAAAATCAAGGAAAATTTTTCCTGAAACCATTTAGATGCTTTGCCGACTCGTTCCAAAATATAGGCATCTGATTCGGGCAGGCTTTGTTGTTCAAAAATTGTTCGCAATTGCTGTTTGAATTTTTCACTGACCGCAAAAATCTGTTTTTCAGCCGATTCCCGCAGCCCGACCACATCAGACAGGCCGGAGATCTGAACCAGACCGGCATTGCCCGCCAATAGCCGCACAAAATAGTTGAGACGGTTGCGCAACGATTGAAAATCAAAACACGCCAGCAGCAATTGCTGCTGGTAGGATACTTTGGCGGCCTGAAGTCGGTTTTCAGAAGGCGGGTCCTGTCTGGCCGTTTCAACAAAGCTCAATACCGACGCGTCGGTTTCAATGCCCCGGGATGGGATCGGTGAACTGAGGACCATGCCCTCAAGGGTTTTGCAACGACTTAAGGCCACGTAAACCTGGCCATGGGCAAAAGCGGACTGGGCATCAATGACTGCCTTGTCAAAGGTCAGGCCCTGGCTTTTATGGATGGTGATGGCCCAGGCGAGTTTAAGGGGAAATTGTTTAAATTTGCCGATGATTTCCTCCTGGATTTCCTTGCTCTCTTCGTCGACCTTGTATTTAATATTTTCCCATTCGACGGCCTCTACCTCGATGTCTTCGGACTCGCCGGGGCAGGTAATGCAGATTTGCCGGCCGGAAATGGTCTTTACTTTACCGATTTTGCCGTTGTAATAACGCTTTTCAATGGACATATCATTGCGAAGAAACATGACCTGGGCCCCTACCTTGAGCACCAGTCTGCCCGGGGTGGGATAGGTATGCTCGGGAAATTCTCCGGAAACCTCGGCCTTAAAACGATATTCTTGGCCCCTCAATGCTGTAAGCCTGTTTTGGTTGATGCGGTCCGCACTGCTGTTGTGGGTGGTCAGGGTAATATAACCCTGATCTTTTTCAGGGGCAAAATTCTCGATATAGCGCTGATTTAATGCCCCGATAGAGGATGCATCCAGCCGGTTGTCCCGAACCCGATTGAGCAATTTGATAAATCTGGCATCACACTGACGGTAGATATGCTTTAATTCAATGGTGACCAGTTGGTAATGGTCAAGGGTATGACTGCTGAAAAAATAGACCGACTCATAGTATTGCTTTAAAAGTTGCCATTCATTCTGCTTTGCCACCGGAGAAAGCTGGTGCAGATCCCCGATCATGAGCAGTTGCACGCCACCAAAGGGTAGTTCATTGCGACGGTGCCGGCGCAGGACCGTGTCCACGGAATCCAGCAAGTCGGCCCGCACCATGCTGATCTCGTCAATCACCAGCAAATCAAGGCTTTTAATAATCCGTTTTTTTTCCTTGCTGAATCTGAACAAACGCTTTCGGCTCTGTTCATAAGCCTCACTGCCCGGAATAAATGGGCCGAAGGGCAGCTGGAAAAAAGAATGGAGGGTGACCCCGCCGGCATTAATGGCCGCAACCCCGGTTGGGGCGGTGATGATCATCCGTTTTTCGGTATTTTTTTTCAGCTTGTGCAAAAAAGTGGTTTTTCCGGTGCCGGCTTTTCCGGTTAAAAAGATATGACTGCCCGTGTGTTGAACAAACGCTTCGGCCAGTTTAAGTTCATGATTTTCCGACGGATTACGAGTCATAAAAACTATTCCTTATTGACGATGCTCTGGCCGCAAGCGTTAGTATGATCAAAAAAGAAACTTGGAGAAAGCATTCTTTTTTTTCTGACAGGATCAACCAGTCTTCGCTAAAAAGGCTTCGCCCTGGCATGCAGGATGGACAAGATACAGTTGAACTAGAAAAATTATCCTGATAATCCTGTAAATCCTGTCTAAATTAATGTTCCATATGGTGGATATTATTTTTTTATTTTAACGACCACCAATGTAATATCGTCTTCTAACTTAGCGCCTTCCAAAAAACGATTCAAAGACTCAAAAATTGCATCGAGGATGTCATTTGCATTTGAGGCTGCATTCTCACGAATTATGTTATAGACAGGCTCTTTACCAAACATGTCTCCTTTATTATTTCGTGCCTCCGTAAGACCATCGGTGCTAAGGAAAATTATTTGACCCTTTTCAAGCGCTGTTTTTGAATATTCCGCATACTTATAATCTTCAATGACACCAAGTGCCGCCCCTTGTCCATGCAATTCTTCAAATCTATCAGAATGAGGATCATAAAAAATGCCGGGGTCATGGCCGGCCCGAACCCATTGGAGTGATTGTTGGGTCGGGTCAATGGTCAAATAGAACATGGTGATAAATTGCCCCGAATCCTCCACATCTTTTACCAATTGACGGTTCACATCCGAAATGATGCGACCGATACTTCCCGGCAGGGATGAGCGCTGCCGCAAAGACGAGCGAACGGCAGCCATCAGCAAGGCAGACGCAATGCCGTGTCCTGACACATCTCCTACGGCGATACCGATTCGTTGTTTCTCATCGTTATCGCTGACGATAAAATCATAATAATCCCCCCCGGTTTCATCGCAGTAAATGCTTTTGCCGGCAATATCCAAATTATCCGACCGCGGATACTCATGGGGCAGCAGGTTTTGCTGGACCTCTTGGGCCAGATAAAGGGATCGCTTTATCCTGTCCTGCTCTTTCAAATCTCGAACCATGCCGTTGATTTGATCGGAAATGACACCAATTTCATCTCCACGCGAAATCTCGACCTTCACATCAAAATTCCCCTGTCCCACTTGGGCAACGATATCTCCAATTTTTACCAAGGGATCCAGAATCAGACGATTTAGAAAGATGATCAAACAGAAGGCGATTAGAACACCCGCAACGATTAGAATCGCGCTTAGCATGAAACCGGCCTTTTTTATTTGCATGTTCAGGTCGGCGGTAGAAATCTTCAGATGCAATATCCCCAGGAGGTCTTTGCTTTGACCATGACACATTTGGCATTCGGGTTTATTTTGAAAGGGGTAGTAATATTCGAAGTGCTGGTTTTGCTTGTCTTCAAATTTAACCGCCTTTTTTTTATCAATGATGTCTTGAAATAGAGGGGTATCGAGTTCTTTTTTGCCAATTCGAGGCGTTTTGGTAAATTGAAAGGCCTGCTGCTGGGCATTTACGAGGTCCAGGGTTTCATAGTCATGAAATGCCGTTAACCCATTGGCACGATAAAGATCGATCTGTTCCAACCCCTGAATTTCCTGGAGACTGCGGATGGTGCGAACTGCGATGGGGGCTTCGCCGCTAAGCATGATGGATTGGATTGCACGATCAATGGTTTGCGCATTGGTGCGCAGGGTGCGGTCTGTGGCAACCGACAGGCTTTTTCTGCTGTTGGACATTGAGAGAAAGAGGACGATCGCAAAGGTGAGCAACAAAAATAAGACGATGAATAGCGTGATTTTAATGCGAATTGAAATATTTTTCATGGGAGATAACCCTATTAATTTATGTCCAGCCGTGGTGTCGACGGCGGTCGGACACCCAAAGCGGAGCACAGCGTCCACCAATCAGGGCAATGCGCCGCTGGGGTTCTAATGTTTCTCAAAATTTTTACTTTTAGTCAATTTAGATCTTTATGGCCGTGGACGCTGCTTTCAACTTGATTCAATAAAGACAGATGCGATTTATTGCAATTATATTTTGTGTTCTTTTACAACACTGGACAAGTGATAAGTGTATAATATATATTTCTTTACAAAATATATACATATATCGGGAGGGGAAAATGGCGTTATATATTATAAATGCCAAGGCCGAAAAGCTGGCCAGGGAACTTGCGGCTGAAAGCGGGGAAAATATCACTCAGGCAATTACACGTTCCTTGGAGGAAAGATTACAGCGTCTCCGTGGGCGTTCCACGGCCATCGATCTGGTCGAAGAAATAATGAAAATATCCAGGCGCTGCAGTGAGATTCCCGATCAAGATCAGCGGTCACCTGACGAAATACTGGGCTACGGCCCCACAGGACTCCCGGAGTAATGGTTATCGACAACTCTGCATTGATTGCGATTCTATTTGGCGAACCGTTACTTTTCAAGGGAAACGATTTCAGCCAAACGGATATTAAAGCTGCTATAACACTATAAAATATAGATTGGGCGGTTCAACGTTTAAAGTTGATGAACTCGTAAAAAGTCAGAATTTCAATTTTTATTCATTTTTATCCATTGAAATTAAAAGCTCTGAATATTTAATTTTGTGCTTTTTGTGCCTTTTTGCGGCCATATCAAAGTTCCAAAAATCTTCAATCTTCAATTCCCCGATAAATCGGGATCTACGCTTCGCTACAACCGGCTTGTCCGGCTTGGGCCAGTACGTCACCAAATTCCCGTTTATTAAATAAATTGACAATATTCTTAATATGTATATACTCATTTGTGTATACAATTACAGGGCCGGCGCATATGCTTCCGAAAGCGGGACAATTTCTTGCTCAAAGAGGGGAGGGTGTTGTGACGACGACACGAGTTTTTAAATCAGGAAATAGTCAGGCGGTCAGGTTACCAAAGGAATTCACCGTCAAGAGCAAGGTGCTTGAAATTTTTCGCCGTGGTGACGAAATAGTGCTTCGGGAGCCGGCCAAAGGATTAGCTCGGGCGTTTGAGCTTTTGGCCGACCTTCCCGACGATTTTCTTGCTGAAGGCCGAAAGGATTTGCCGCCACAGCATCGTGAGGGACTGTAATGCCCACTCGCTATCTCTTGGATACCAACATTTGTATCTACATTCAACGTCAGAAGCCTGGGGAAGTGTTAGCGCGT
>Ga0316196_10000574_pt1 | contig 14731 bp, 12 predicted proteins | sample Eddsed2cm_MG_FD_204938 | JGI IMG/M metagenome (GOLD analysis project Ga0316196, IMG submission 204938) | Coastal sediment microbial communities from Maine, United States - Eddy sediment 2 cm | ecosystem: Environmental > Aquatic > Marine > Coastal > Sediment | place: USA: Maine | collected... | reverse complement strand
TAGCATCAATTGGTCGATATACACTTCGTAAGGATATACATTCCCTAAGGAGACGAAGATGAAATACCTATCGACCATTTTGATTTGCATTTTGCTGCTCATTGGCGGTTGTAACAGCAGCGGCGGCGGCGGAGGAGGAGGAGGAGATGCGGATGAATCCATTCCCGGAGCCGGTGCTGAGGATTTCACGAATCGGGATTACGCATCGGATTTTAAGATGTGGGAACCCAATGAAACACCCATTGCTGACGCCGATAAGATGGGGGCCGGTGATCTCAACATGTGCTGGGCGGCGGCGGCGGCGAACCTACTGACCTGGGCCGGTTGGTCTGCTGACGAGGATGATGCCTTCGAGATTTTCAGGGCACATTTTGAAGACGAACCCGGTTATGTATACGATGCTTTAGGTTATTATTTTACCCATTACGTGACCGGGGTCAAAGCTGAAATGGTCACGGTGAGAGAAGCCCGCTCGCGTATGCTGCTTGATTTCATCGTCAGCGCCGCTCATGAGGGCAAGGGTGTCGCGATCAAGATAGCCTATCCCGACAAAAAAATTGGTCATTTTCTTACCATTTATGGATACCGCTATCTCGCCGACGAAGATAACTTTATCCTGTACTTCGCGGATTCCGATGACGGGTTGCATCAGATACAACAATTCAAAGTCGAATGGAATGAGGCGAATAATAGATGGGAAATTCAAAATTTGTATCGCGATTGCTATCTTGTTTATGTACTATCGTTAGCCCGGAGTTAGGGTTTGATTATACAGGCATTTGCTTATTTCTTTAGCACTCTCCTGATTCCTGCATAACCGACAACGCCAAGGCTTAACAATAGCATAAATACTAAGATGTCCGTTTTTAAATTTTGTGGCGTCCCAGCTGCAGCGCTGATGAAACAGCCGCCACCACCGCCACCACCGCCGCCGCCATCTTGTTCGTCTCCCGAACCAGCAGATGCCAAAAATAGTTTTCCGGCCTGAACGCCACTGAAATGATTGAGTTGAACCTCGATCGTGGGTGGTTCTGTCGGATCCGGATCATTGGGTCCATGGTTCACCCTCGACCCCGCCACAATAAACCCATCGGTTTCCCAGGAAGCCTGCCATCCAGTGGCAGGATTGAACACATAGATTTCGAGTATCCCAAGATCCGTCTCTCCCGGGCACGGAATGAAAATGGTCACGGGATCCACGAACACATTCGCCGGCTGCAAATTAAGCGGTAATCCAACACCTTCTAGGACATCGAGATTGGGAATCTCCTCCAGTGGGCCGAATCGGGGAGCAACCGGCTCAAGATTGCCGTATATGATTTCGGCACCTTCAATGGCGGTTCCCGGATCTGCCATAACAGTATTCTGCCCGATGACGGGATCATCAAAATACTCCGTGCTGGCGGGCGTCTTGGCCAAAGCCGCATCATGTTCTTCCTCGCTTTCAACCTTAAAGCTGGAGTAGTACGTATCCATCTCAACTCCGTTGAGGCTTTTGGCATCGATTGAAAAATTCACCGTTTGATCAAAGGCAAACAGCGTATTTGGAGAATGGATGATCCAAAAATCGGTTTCATCCCCGTCAATTACCTCCTGCACCCTTATACTGACAGATTCTTCCTCGATCCTCATTTCAACGCTGTCTTCATCGATGCCATGCACACTCTTAATCCGGGTCACAATTGAGGTGTCGTTAGGCACCCGCAACGTATAATCTTCCATTCCCTGAGCATCATAAGGAGAACAAGCTTCCTCAACGATTTCAGGCGGTGCATCCGGCGGCACGTAAGTCACCGTTAGGGTGTCCGTTCTCGTATTGCCCGCCGCGTCTCTGGCCGTCACGGTTATTACATTATCGCCGCTGGATAGGGCGATGCCACTTTTGCTCCAGCTGCTCGTCCCGCTGCAATTCCCGCTGCCGCCCCGGCTGTTGGTCCACCTTACCGAGGTGACCGCCACGTTGTCCGAGGCCGTGCCGCCGATGTCCAACTGTGAATTGCTTGTCGTATAAGTTGAGTCGCTCGTCGGTGCGGTGATCCTTACCGTTGGACGGGTGGTGTCCGGCGGCGTGTAGGTCACCGTCAGGGTGTCGGTAGCCGTATTGCCGGCTGCATCCCTAGCCGTGACGGTGATGACATTCTGGCCGCTGGAAAGGAGGATGCCACTTTTGCTCCAGCTACTCGTGCCGCTGCAATTTCCGCTGCCGCCACGGCTGTTCGCCCAGCTCACCAGGGTGACGGCAGTATTGTCAGAGGCCGTGCCACCGATACTCAGCTGGGAATTGCCGGTCGAATAGGTTGAGCTGCTCGTGGGGGTGGAAATTGATACCGTTGGAAGGGTGGTATCCAGATCTATCTGATGGTGTTGCAATATTGCGGTTATTTCGGGATTGTAACCATTTGAGCTATTGATCCAATAGTTGTAAAATTCTAAAAAATCGGTGGGACCATCGCTGTCTGCAATTGACCAGATTCCATTGTTTGAAGAACCATTTATGCCATTGCCAATAGCATCCCAGCTCTCTGAGTTTGAGGCCGGGTCAAATATGTCCCACAACGATGCTGCAACGGCGCCTTCATCTTCAGCATGATCTGCTCCTGGAGTTGGCGGTTCAAAATTTATATGTAAAAATTGATCCTCAGTATCATCGTAATATCTGTCATTCTGAATGGCCGCTTGTAAAAAGTTGGCCCACCCTTCGGTCCAGGCGCATCCCATACTAGAATGGCTGCCCCAATAATGGTTATAACAATTCGGTGACGGCGGTATACTATCGCCATAGATTTTATACATCACAAAATGACCATATTCATGGAGAAACACATCAGAATCCCATCTGTCGCCGGCAAGCAAATCTATGGATCCTCCAGGTCTATAGTAGGTGCCTTGGGTCGTGTTGGTGGGGCTCCATCTGACCTTTAGGTTATATACATTTCTCCAACCGACATTGTCAGCCAGATAGTCGAAAGCATCATTGGCAATAACGTCATAGATATACCAGGCCATTCGATTATCCGAATCATCAATTGAATAAGATCCTAGATCCACATCACCATCAGAAACGTCATTCTGCACCTCAGTGGCAGAATAGTACAAGTTACTCGGAGAAGAGAAATCCGTTATCCGCACAGAGCGGTCATCAGTGGAGAAAACTTTCACGTAGATATCTTGACCGCCGCCTTCACTGTCATTGTTTGAAATATTGCCTGAAGCGTAATACCCACTGTTGTCGGTATGGACGGTTTCAAGTAAGGTGTCACCAGATGCATCCGAGTCCCAAATCTCAACCTTTGCATCTCTAAGGGGCCGATCGGCACCACCCTTATCTTGATAAAACCAGTATCCCTTCACCGCTATTTGGCCTGGCCCGGGAGCTGCCAAATATTCAAACTCTCGATCTTCCATGGATTTAAGATCCGGTGGCACGTGTCTCAGGGGCTCACTCAAATCTCCAATTTTTATCGCTCCTGAACGATGGCTGGCTAGTTCAGATTTAAAGCTGGTTTTGCTCAGTTCAGAAAAACCATCACCGATATTGACATAAAGCGCTTCCCTTTTACCGAATATATAATCGATCCCTCCACTTGTGGCACTCGCCGCTATTTTGTACTGACCTAATGCGATAGGTAAAACTTCTAGTTGATATATCGTTGTCGAACCGGAAGGCAAATCCTCATTTAATTGGGTGTTACCGGAAATAAGTTTGAAACCGTCTCTCGGAAGCTCAATATCGATCATTGTGTTCGGAGCATCTCTTAAAGCCCTTATCTCAATATCAAGGAGCGCAGGTTCATTCAACATCGGCACTGAAGAAAAATTAAGCTCAATCTCCATCGGCACGTTAGACTTCTTTTTATTTTGCGGTTTGATTCTGTTATCCCCTTGAGCCAAATCGACTTGCAACAAAAAGCAAAATGTAAAAACGCCAATGATGCCTATCTTTTTCAACATTTTTCCTTTCATGATAGATCGCCTCCAAAATAATGGTTTTTGTGAGGAAAATTTGAGTTTCGAAAAAATTGGATCATTTGCTTGAATATCCTCCGAGTATTTCTCCACTTTCTTTATCGACATAGACGGTTCTGCCGGCGCCGACAGTATCCGGGGAAATAATCGTCACAACCCAGCACAACCTGCTAATCCCGGGTTCTAGAACCTTATATGTATTAAAGGCGTCGGTCGTTATTACCCTTTCTTCAATTTGAATTTTGTAATTTATCGTGTCTTCAATATTTAGGTATTCCTTGGCGAGGCTTACGGCTTTTTCAATACCTGTGGCTTTCGCCGGCTCTTTTATCGGGTAGGTTTTATTTTCAACACAATAACCGGCCACCCATGCTGGTTTCGGAAAAATTAAAATAAAAATCCAAAGAAAAATGCAGGTGGAAAGACATGAGGCTATGGCGTAACCGATCTTTTTCATCTCATCCCCCCTGTTGGTCCCAATAAAAAATCCAAGTCGACAGCGCCATAAATATTGCAGTGTGACTTTTGTTTTAAGGCAGTCTGCATTCGCCCCATCCTATCCTCGGAGGATTTGCGTCGTCTTGTAAGTAATTATGAGGTTTGTCTGATATGAACTAGGTTGACATGCAGTTTAGTGATAAAATTGATACTATTTTGTATTTTTTCATCTTTTTCCCATGTAAGCTATTAATTTTGATAAGTCAACAAATATTTTGTAACAAACTGAAATAATTTACTAAATTTGATTTATTGGCTGATTTTATATTATCATGAATTTAAATTAATTTTATGAAGACCAATTATTTTATTATAAGAATATTTCATCCCCATTATACTGGCCGCCAACCCCTGTGCCACCTCAAATGAGCTTAATTCAATTATTGAAATAAGGATTGCCAGATTAGTTTGGAATGGTTCCACGTTATCGGTAGACAAAACAGACACCAGGAATTGAGGACTAGCGAAAATAGGATGCAAATAGCAGGGGTGGGTAATTTGTAGGGATCAAAATTTTGATGACAAGGGAGAAGGAATCGGAAGTTTTTTTTCGATCAAATTGATCGCCCTCCTGCGGCGGGAAAACTGCGGCGGCCAGCGGCGATGCTGACGATGAACAGCTAATCGTTCTTTTTCCCCATCTCTTCCAGCAATTTCATGAGCGTAGCGTTTAATGCCGCCAGAGAAACTCGGATGTCATTTAACTGTCGGACAATGGTATCTCCTTCGCCGCTGCTGTGAGTCAATTTAACCGCGCCACCTCCGATTTTGCGGGAAATATCATCCAACCGAATGCCCAGGGTGACGATAAAATATAGCAGGAGGAGAAATCCGTAGTCTTCCTCCTGCCAGTAGAGAAACCGCCAGCCAAAAATTATAATGATTAAAAAAATAATACTGGTAAATATATAGGGGCGATCAATGATCCACTTTTTCATTTAGCTTTATCACTCTCCTTGTCTCTGAGCACACGGCGCAAAATTTTACCGACATTTGAGACCGGCAGGGCGTCCCTGAACTCAACAATTTTAGGACGCTTATACCCGGCCATGTTTTCCTTGCAAAACGCAAGAATTTCTTCTGTGGTGGCTGTTTCTCCGGGCTTGAGCTGGATGAAGGCCTTGACCGTTTCTCCGCGCTTGGCATCGGGTACGCCCACCGCGGCTGCAAGGGCCACTTTGGGGTGAGTGAAGAGAATATCCTCCACATCCCGCGGATAAACATTGAACCCTCCCACTATAATCATGTCCTTTTTGCGATCGGTAATCAGGATATACCCTTCCGCATCGATATGACCGATGTCACCGGTAAGTAAATAGCGCTTTCCGTCTATCTCGCGAAATACTTTTTCGTTTTCGTCCGGTCTTTGCCAGTAGCCTTGCATGACCTGGGGACCGCAGATGGCAATCTCACCGTCTTCACCCCGGGGCAATTCGTTGAGCCCGGTATTGATGTCTATAATTTTTATATCGGTGCCCGGCAGCGGGAAACCGATGGTGCCGATCTTTCGTTGCACCAGGTTCGTCGGGTTGATCGAAGCGATGGGGGCGGTTTCGCTCAGTCCATAGCCTTCAAAAATGACGGAGCCGGTTTTTTCTTCAAACTGTCTACATACTTCCGGCGGCAGCGGAGCGCCACCGGAAAAACACCCCATGAGCGAATTCAAATCGTATCGATCGAGGTGAGGATGATTGGTAAAGGCAACAAAAATCGTCGGCACGGCAGGCATGATCGTCGGTTTGTGCTTCTGAACTATTTTCAGTACATCAGTAAATGGCGGATTCCCTTCGCGGGGATTCGGGATGCATATCAGCTTGGCACCAGCGGAGCAGGCCGAAAGCAAGGCGCAGGTCATGCCGAAGCTATGGTACCAGGGCAGCACACCAAGGTAGGTGTGATGTCCACCTTTGCGCACTTTTTCCGGCTCTGCCCCTGGTTCATGCACGAGGCGAATCCACTCGTACGACGCTTTCAGATCATAGGTAATATTGGCATGCGTCAGCGCCGCTCCCTTGGGTACGCCAGTGGTTCCGCCGGTATAGATAATCAGGGCCAGGTCTTCAGCCGGATTAATTTCAACCGCAGGCGGCCGGGGCTGGGCTGGAGCCACCACTTCATCAAAGAAAAGGTGGCCGGATTCGTGATGTGGTGCTTTGGGAATTTTTCCCAGTAGCCCGCCGATAAGTGCTTTAATCTTCGGCAGGTAAGATTTGACATTGCAAATGATAACCGATTCCACACCGGTATCTTTAACGGCTGCAACCGTGGTCGGATATAACTGGGGGTGGTCCATACAAAAAACCACCTTGGCCCCGGCGTCATTCAGCTGGTAATTTAGTTCGTTGGCTGTATACAGGGGGTTACAGGTTACGCAGACGGCACCGGCTTTGAGGATGCCGAAGAAAATGGCCGGATACTGGGGAAGATTGGGCAGGAAGATGGCCACCCGATCCCCCTTCTGAATACCGCCGGAAACTAAAAAGTTGGCCACCCTGTCGGCGGTATCTTTCACCTGGGCATAGGTTCTTATGGCGTCATTGAAAAGGGTGTACGTCAGGTTGGGGTAAGCTTGTGCGGATTCGTCAAGGACAGAATACAGCGGTTTCTCGAAATCTGACACATCATGGGAGACGTCTTGGGGCCAGTGGGGAGTGGGCCAGGTCGTTGCAGCCATATTTACCTCCTTGAGCTGATGGTTAACAAACAAGTGAGTTCGCTTCGCTCAAATTTGGAATATTGGATTAAAGGATTACGTCGGATATTGGTTCGTCTTCAAGGTGCGCCAATGTGAGCATATTGTTTAGGTGTGACGCTTGGCGCAACGCTGAAGGCGGGCCACAGGACAAGTCCGCCCTGGCCTGGCGCCTTAATTTATCCCATAGACCCCTCCTATTAAGATCTGATTATTAAAGCAGTATATTGAAAACCATCGTGGGTGTCAAACAAGAAAGCCTAGAGACAGTCTGAAAACTCGGTCTGAATCACTTCATACAGTTTTTTGCCGATAGCCAGACCAAGGTCGATGAAGCGTGGGCCATATTTTTTACCGGTTTGCGTCCGGAAGGTGGTTTTGATTTTCTCAAGCCCTTCCATTCCCTGAGGATATCGGGCCATGAATTTGGACAGGGGCGGATTGTAGTAAGATATCATGTCCCATAAGGTGTCGGTGAAATTATCAGGCCCCCAACGAAATTTATCGGCGTCGTAAAGGCAGTCTGATACCAGAGCGCCTTGGGTGGTGGGGATAAGGATTTCTTTTTTGAAGGCCTCGTGGTTGTGAATCGCCCGGTACACATCTTCGATATCATCGGGCGCAAGCGGATATTCTTTGAGTATTTCGCGGGCACGTGCCGCTCCCAGTTTGGCATGTTCTTTTTTTTTGCGCTTGATATCGTGTAAAAGCCCTGCGCATTGGACAACCTGCATTCTGCGCGTCAACATAGATTTGCCGTAACCGTCATCCTGCCCCTCAATAAACAGCAATGCGCCGGCATCGACGGTTACCTTGACGGCATGTTGCAGACCGTGTCCAAAATTATCTTCCAGATGATCGGCAACAAAGGCATGCAGCTTTTTTATGGCCGGATCGTTTTTAAAAAAATCCTTCGAAAATTCACAGGCCAGGGCTTGGTCCTGATAGAAAACCGGCGGTGGAAATGTTGAAACAATTTGGCAGGCACGCTCACGCAGGCGAGCATAAATAGGTTGCATGATATCAGAGAATCCACTGAATATTGGGGTATGGCCTAATATCCCGCATTTTACAGGAAAGCGTTAAACATAGGACACGTATTTGTGATGGTCGTATATGCTCCGCTTTTATAAATCAGCCGCCAACCAAAACAAATGGTTCTCCACACACTTTCCAGAGGCCATCTTCCTTAACCAGGGTAAGGGTCTCTTCGACTTCATAGGTTTCGCCGAGAAAAAATATTTTCGCCACGAGCGCAAAAACCAGGTTAACGGCACGCCGGCGGTTGCAGTTAATTCGGACTTCCGCAACGTTATCATCTACCATCTGAGTTTCGGTTTCAATGTGGGACAGGGCCATTTTCATCCAGCTGGCGTCAAACCCCTCTGATTTGGCCTGATCGGCCACACGGTTAAGATAATCGCTCACAATTTCGCTCTCGCCGTCTTCGGTTATCTCACGGCAAAGGCGCTTTTCCATGGTTTTATTCAACTTAAAATATTCCTTGGAAAATTCCACCGCCGCTTTGCCGGGGGACTCGTGATGATCTGCCGTAACCAATACAATCTGCAAAATGAAAGCCACAACAATTACAGCTGCTATCATTGGGAATTTGCTGTTGCCACCCATCTACCTTACCTCCTTGTTAAGCCGTCATGCTGTCTTTAGACTAAGGAACCAAAACCACACAGAACATATTTGATAAGTTTTCCGCTGCTCAAATAACATGGATCATAACCGATGACAAGAATTTTTAAAAGACCTGAAAAAGGTAGTAACAGGCAAACCATTGACGAATCGTTTGAAGTTAGATAAACCACGGGCCATGGGTTCAGAATCAGGTAAAATCGATTGCAAATCGTTTTCTGCCTGAATTCCGAATTCATTAATTAGAAATCACATCCATTCATTATGCCAACACGCCGGATATTGCCTTTACCATATAAAAATTTTTCGAAAATAGAGTAAGCAATGTCAACCCGCGCCATCCAGTTCCTGAAGCAAAAAAAGATTCCGTTTGAACTTATCAAATATGACCACGAGGAGAAGGGTGCCGAGTTTGCGGCCGGGGCCACCGGGTTTCCCCTGGCAGCAACCGTAAAAACGCTGGTGGTGGACCTGGGAGATAAAAAATATGCCCTCGTTTTGATGCCCGGAGACCGGCAACTTTCCATGAAACGTCTGGCAAAAGCCTGTGGCGTAAAACGCGCGGCCATGGCAGACACTCGGACCGCCGAGCGCCTCAGCGGTTACCTCGTCGGTGGCATTAGCCCATTCGGAACCAAACAAAAATTACCGGTGGTCATGGAAGGGGATATTTTGATGCTCGATAAAATTTTAATCAATGCCGGGCAAAGAGGCACCATGCTGAAGATGGCACCAGTGGATATCCGAAAAGCCCTCGCCGCCAGGGTTGCCGTCGTTGCCAAACCCTGAGCAATGACGAATGATAATTCCCCGGGTTGAACCGATTATCTTAGTACCTATTTATTGAAATCACATCATGTTTGCACATGATTTACGCCATAGCCAGATTGAATATTTTAAGAATGCTACCGAATTTTATAGAAAAGACAGAGCGAAGCCTCCGGCTCGTAGGGGTTGCAGCGCCTACGCCTCGGAGAGCGATACCACAAATCTTCAATCTTAAATCGTCAATATTCAATCCCGGCTTGTCCGGGTTGGGTATTCATTAATCAATCCAAAGATTGAAACCAATCCATGAAACGCTCATCTTTAAACTCAATGATATCATTCATCAGTTGCATCACCTGCCCGGTCACCGGGCCGGGCGTTTGGAATTCCCGATCCTCCAAGCGGGAGATCGGTTCGACTTTTATACCCGTATGACAGGTGAATACCTCGTCGGCTTCTGATAATTCTTCAGCGCTGATGGGACCCTCCTGGGCGGGGATCCCAATTTTAGTAACCGCTTCAAGAATGGACATTCGGGTGATGCTTGACAGAATCCGTCCCAACGGTGGCGTTTTGAGAACGCCGTCTTTTACGATAAATACCGACTCGATAGACCCTTCGGCCAGAAACCCATCCGTGTCCAGTGCGATGCCGATATCAAAACCGCGATTGTTGGCATCTTTTCGCACCAGATAACCGTTCAAATAGTTTGAACACGCCTTAGCGGCCACGGGCACCGTCGCAGGATGGATCTTGCGCCACTTTGACACGCAGGCGGATATCGAGCTGGCCTGGTCTAATTTCAAATCGTCACTTTGTGGGATGGCAAAGATAGCCAGATCCAGTTTGACGTCCAATACCAGGTTAATAATTGCCTCTTCACCCCAGTAGGCCAGCATTTTAATTAATCCCCGCCCCAGGTTGTTGGCGGCAACCGTGGATTTTACCGCCGCAATGATTTCTTCGGTAGAATAGGCCAGTTCCATCTCCAACAGCTCGGAACTTCCCATAAGCCGTTTGAGGTGCTCATTCATCCGGAATGCCATCCGGCCTTCAGGTCCCACGTGAACCCCAAACACTTCAAAAAAAGCCGAACCCCGTGAAAAGCCATGGGACAAAAGCGGTACGGTGGCCTCCGACCAGGGGATCAAGTTTCCGTTCAACCAGACTTTGGAATCGGTATTCATGTACTCCTCCATTTTGTTTTCATTTTTTTATATTTGCCGGACAGATCTACAACTAAAAAACATTTTTAACAAGATTTGGCAGCCAAAGTATAAGCTGCGGAAAAACAGAGGCAATTACAAGAACCACGAGGTGCCCGACAATGAAAGGTATTGATTGGCGGAACGCTGATTCATACGTGACTCCGGCAATTTTTGATCCGACCATCAACGTCATCCCCACCGGCGGTGTTATGTTGCCAAGATTGAGAGCAAGCAACATAACCACCGCAAAGTGTAAAGGGTCGAAGCCAAGCTGGATCATAGCCGGCGCCAGCGCGGGCGCAGCAATGACAATAGCCGGCAAAACGTCAATAAACATGCCGATGATAATCAAAAGGGCGTTTACCACGAACATCTGAATTATCGGAACCGTGCTGACCATCGAAATAAATTCGGCTGAGCTTCGAGCGATACCGGACCGGACCACATACCATCCTAAAATAGTCGAGGCGCCGAGTAGAAAAAAAACGACACCGGAAAATTTTACCGTGGAGACAAGAGAGTCAACGATATCTTGCAATTTCAGGGTGCGATACCCAAAAACGCCGACCATCAATGCATAAATAGCCCCTAATCCGGCCGCTTCCGTTACTGTGGTGATACCACTTACAATTCCTCCCAAAATTATCACCGGGATCATCAATGCCGGGAAGGCACGGACGCCTGTGCTCAATATATGTTTAAATTTAATATCTGTGTGACTGGCATAATCACGACGCCAGGATATCCATCCGCTTACCACTAAAAGCGCACCGCCCATCATCAGCCCCGGCACCAGACCGGCCACAAATAAATCTATGAGTGACAGATTCCGCAGGGTTGCTGCATATACCACCATGATGATACTAGGGGGAATAATGGGTCCAATGATGGAGGAACAAGCAGTGACTGCGGCAGCGTAGTCGGCGTGATATCCTTCTCGTTTCATGGCCGGGATAAGGGTTTTACCGATTGCAACCGTGTCGGTTACCGCAGCGCCGGTGAGCCCGGCAAATAAAATGCTGACGATGACATTAACATGCGACAATGCTCCGGGGGCTTTCCCGAACAGGCTGTTGGCAAAGGCGACCAATCTATCGGTTAATTTAGCACGGTTCATCAATTCAGCGGTAAAAATAAAATAGGGCACGGCAATCAGAAGAAAACCGGCAACGCCTGAGTAAAAGCGATCCGCTATGATTTCAATGAAGCCAATGCCTCCGACAGATATTGCGCCCGACAGGCCGGCTGCGATCATCACAAGTGCTATCGGCAATCCGATCGCCGCAAGCACCAGAAAAACAACAACTGGAATAATGCCCATTAATCAAGCTCCGTGGTTATATCCAAATGTTGAACCAGCGACACGCCGCTTAGCAAATGCACACACATAATCAGACCACACACCGGGATAGAAAGCGCTGTCCACTTATGCGAAATCTGCAAGGTATCTGACACCATAAAGAGCTGGGTGGAGTTTTCAAAAAAAACCAGACCATACCAAATCAGCGCAACAGCAAATAATCCCACGAAGGTGAGATTTAGGAATTGAGTCGCCCGCACCATCTTTGGCGATAAATATTTAATAGCCATGGATATTGCGACATGTTCGCCGGACTTGAATGCCACTGTCACACTCAGCATGGCGAGCCAGGGCAAAAACAGACGTGTCAGAGAGTAGGACCAGGTAAGTGCACTGCTAAAAACTAATTGATAAGTGATCCCGATTGTTGACAGTATGAGCATCGTCATGACAAAAAGCACCCCTAACACGATAACAACCGTATTGACGATATCGCTGATTCGTTGCAATTTCACAGCCATGTCATGCCTCATGATCTTTTAGATGGGCGGGCTAAATCTGCGCCCGCCTTCTTGTTTTAGTATCTATTTAAGATACCGTTCCATCCACTCAGATTCGAGCTGTGAGTCGATTGCGTTGACCTGGGACCAGAATTCATCGACCAGCGCCTCTTCGATTCCAAAATCCGAAGTGATCCACTTCTTAAATGCAGGCTGGGTAATATCACGCATCTTCGCTTTTTCCGAGTCGGGTAGTATGTAACATTCTTTAAATTTCTTACAGGAATTCACCCACCCGATGACACTGATATTTGTGGCAACCCCATGTCCCATGGTCACCGCTTCTCGAGCAGCGCGAATAATGATTTTTTTGTAATCTTCCGGAAGGGTCTGAAACCATTTATCGCTGACCACCCAGGTCACCGTGTTATATATATGGCCGCTCCAGGTGGTGAAATCCGTGACATCCGCTAGCTTAAATGCATCATTTACACCCGGTGCATTAAATTGGCCGTCTGCCAAACCAGTCGCAAGTGCAGTCTGCACTTCACCCCAGGGCAAAGGCGTCGCTGACGCACCCAGCGCCTTCATAGCTGTGATATGAGCAGGATTTTCTTCGACTCGAATCCTCAAACCCTTGATGTCTTCGACAGTTTTTATCAGTCGTTTATTATTGGTAAAAGCAACATATCCACCACCGTCATCGAAGGTTCCCAAATAGCGTAGTCCGCTTTCCTTAACCATTCCCCGCATAAAATCCGCAAAATACTGACTGTCAAAAAATCCCCAGGCTGTTTTATAGTTTGGAAACAAAAAAGGCGTCGATACGAGCTGATAGTTTTTGTAAAAGGACGACATCGCACCCGAGGACATCAAGGTGGATTGGATGGTCTTGCCCCTCTGGCAGGCCTTGCCGGTTTCGACCTCGGATCCAAGTTGACCGGCGGCAAAAACCTTAACCTCAATATCACCATTGGTAGCAGCTTCGACAACCTGTCTAAAGCGTTCAAGTGATGGCGACTCTTCGTTACTTAAAAAGTCTTCGGGATATATATGTGAAATCGTCATCGTATATTTCGCCGCATGAACCGGCGTGATGGGTAGCATCAATGCTGCCGTGAACACTCCAATAGTTAGTGTGACCATTGCGATAGATCGTAAAGACACACAACAGCGAATAAAACAAAAATAGGTATTCATGCTTTTCTCCTTTTCTCCCCCTGGGGACTTGCGTGTTGAGTATTCTAAGTTGACGTTTCGGAAAATTGGACGTCTGCCGGCCTCTAAGTTCTTTCTCGCTATCACCTCCCTTCACTTGAAACTTAGGATGATGTATATAAAAAACTGCATTATTTAATTTTATGAGCTTGGTGGGTCCTTCCGAAAATATTTCAGATAAGAAAAAAACCTAGTTTTTTAGTTGCCAGTGCCAGTCGCCGGTGAAATTATTTTCTTTGAGCTTTCAGCCTTCAGCTTTGAGCTTTTATAGCTTCCCGGCTTCCCCTTACTTCATCCCGCACTCACCACTCCTTATTCCTCATTCCGATATCAAATCCCTCAGTCATCTGTCCTCTGCCCTCTGACTTCTGCCCTCTCACTTCTTTCCCCCACCTAAGGCGTCACCCAGATATAGTCAGCAATATCCAATTCAACTACATCGCCCACCGGGGCCAGATAAATCGTCCGGAAGGCTTCATCGGTCCGGCTAAAAGCCCGATCTGGAATCCCGTATTTAAATTGGATATGACCATTTCCGGCCAGCACAACCATGACATCATCTTTTAGATGTTGGGAAATCATCTCCGCCATGGCGTCCTCCCACACGGACTGGGCGGCATAAAAATTTTCAAATTCAACCTCGCCCCTGAAATGGTGCTTGTGGCCATCAAATACATTTTGAAGGTAGTCACGGTGGGCCGTCTTGGAGATATCTATTTGCTGGGGGAGATGTTCTTTCTCGTCTACTCTTAAATTGTCGATACCGCCTTCGCGAATCTTGGGGGGTATATGGCTGGGGATGTTCAAAGCCACCAGGCGAATGTGGTTTTCTTTGATAAATTCCAAAATTTCACGGTACAGGGAAAAGTCAAAGCGCCAATTGGCATACCAGTGAGATTTCTTTAAGAAATCCTTTTGATCCAATTCACCCGCC
>Ga0316196_10000573_pt1 | contig 14732 bp, 17 predicted proteins | sample Eddsed2cm_MG_FD_204938 | JGI IMG/M metagenome (GOLD analysis project Ga0316196, IMG submission 204938) | Coastal sediment microbial communities from Maine, United States - Eddy sediment 2 cm | ecosystem: Environmental > Aquatic > Marine > Coastal > Sediment | place: USA: Maine | collected... | reverse complement strand
CGTCGACACTGGTTTGACGCATGTCGACTTCGGTGATGTGACGAGCAACTGTTTGCAGACGTCCGGCGGCTGTGTCGTTAACCTGGTCCATGGCTGGCGCCTCGGGCTCGAGGATCCGGGTGAGAAAGTCCTGGCGACGGCGTTAACGCTGACGGGCAAGACCTTCTTTACGACCTACATGCCGTTCTCCGGAACCGGCGCAACGGCATGTTCGCCGTCAGAAGGTGCAGGGCGTCTCTATGCGGTAGCGCTGCAGGATGCCACGGCTGTCATCAACTACGACACCACGGATGACGACCCGAATAGCCTGGATCCTGATGCCCCGTCGACCAAGAATGACCGTAGCGTCGAGCTCAAGTCGCTTGGTATTCCCGCAGAGGTCGTGTCGGTTCCGCCGAACAAGATCCTGCGCCCGGATCTGCAGATCGACAACATCGACGCGACAACGCGCTGGCGCACGTTCTGGTATCTGCAGGAAGACGCCGATCTCTAGGCCGCAATTGGTCGAATTACAGATTTCTAAAGGATGAACAAGATGATATTGAACACCAGACCAGCCGATAAGCAACGCGGCGTCACCCTGCTCGAGCTGATGATAGTGGTGGCGATCATCTCGATGATTGCCGCCTTCGCTTATCCGTCATACACACAGTACATCGTGAACACGAAGCGTACTGCGGCTACGGCAACTCTGTTGCAGATCGCCGACCGACAACAGCAATTTTTTATGGACAACAAGCGCTATACGGCCGATCTCACCGATCTTGGCTTCGGTGCCAGTCCACTTTTTGTGTCGGATGACGGCAATGCCGTGCCGGCCGGTGATGCCGATGCTGTCTATCTGCTGACAGTGGCTAATGTCACGCCGGTGACCTATACGGCTATCGCTGCGCCGCTTGCACAGCAGCTCGCACGCGATACCAAGTGCGGCGCATTGACGCTCACCCAGGCCGGTGCGAAGGATGCATTGGCCGGTGGAGACAAGTGCTGGTAGCAAAGCGGAACAAGCAAGCAAAAAAAAGCCGCCCATTGGGCGGCTTTTTTATTGGCTCTTGATACTGCGTATCAGGCGCTGAGCCCCTTAATGCGCGTATTCAGGCGGCTCTTATGGCGCGCAGCCTTGTTCTTGTTAACGATACCCTTGTTGATCATGCTGTCGATGACAGGCACGGCATCCTTGTAGGCTGCGGTAGCAGCTTCCTTGTCGCCGGCATCACAGGCATTGACGACATTCTTGATCTTGCTGCGCAACAGGGAGCGCATCGCCATGTTGTGCTTGCGTGCTTTCTCGGCCTGGCGGGCGCGTTTTCCCGCTGATTTAATGTTTGCCACTGGTATTACCGTGTCGGGTGCTCGAAGAGCCGCGTATTATTCGTGCCCGGCCGGCGCTTGTCAATGAATATCCTCACACCCCGGAGCAGGGGCTTTTCGGCTAAACTCGGTGCCCGTATGTCGAGCAAAAAAGTCACTGGATTCAAGCTGATGCTGAAGACCTCGGTGGTCAGTGGGATGACCCTCGTGTCACGCGTCCTGGGGCTTGTCCGAGATATCGTATTTGCCCGCTATTTCGGCGCATCGCTGGTCATGGATGCCTTCCTTGTTGCCAACCGCATTCCGAACATGTTGCGGCGATTTTTTGCCGAAGGCGCCTTTTCGCAGGGTTTCGTCCCGGTTATGGCCCGTTATCGGGAAAAACACAGTCACGAGGACGCGCGCGAGTTCGTTGATGCGATAGCCGGTACGTTTGGTGTCATTCTATTCCTGGTAACCTTGGCCGGTGTCGTCGCAGCACCGTTGCTCGTAGCCGTCGTGGCGCCAGGGTTCATTGGCGAGGATGGGCGCTTCGATCTCGCAACCCTGATGCTGCGTTTCACGTTTCCCTACCTGTTTTTCGTGTCATTGACGGCGTTTGCGGGTGGCATTCTAAATACCTACGGCCGATTTGCCGTACCGGCGTTCACGCCGGTGATTCTCAATATCGTCCTGATTGCCGGCGCAATCTGGCTTTCGCCATTGCTCGAAGAGCCGGGAATGGCGCTGGCCTATGCCGTGTTCGTCGCGGGTGTGTTCCAGTTGTTATTCCAGGTGCCATTCCTCATGCGCATCAGGGCGCTGCCGCGGCCGAAGTGGGCCATTCATCATGAGGGCGTGCGTCGCGCAGGCCGCTTGATGCTGCCCGCCATTTTCGGCTCGTCGGTCGCACAGCTCAATGTGCTCGTCGGCGGCATCATCGCGTCGATGTTGGGTGTCGGCAAGATCAGCTTGCTGTACTACTCGGATCGCCTGATGGAGTTTCCGCTGGGCCTGTTTGGCATCGCGCTGGCGACAGTGACCCTGCCTTACCTGTCGCGCCAGTACGCCAACGAACGACATGACGAGTTTTCGGCGACTCTCGACTGGTCAATGAAATTGGTGTTACTGATCGCAGTGCCCGCGGCGGTTGGTCTTATCGTGCTGGCCGAGCCACTTGTGGCGACCATGTTCTATGGTGGCGAGTTCGGGGAAAGCGATGTTGCGATGACGGCACTGGCTTTGCAGGCATTCGCTGTCGGCCTGATCGGGTTTTCATTCGTGAAAATACTGGCCCCGGCGTATTTCGCGCGCGAGGACACGAAGACGCCGGTTCGGGTCGGACTGATTGCCCTGGCAGTCAACTTCGTTCTGAGTGTGTCGCTCGCCTGGTACCTTACCTCCATTGGCTATGAGGGAACCCATGCGGGACTGGCGCTGGCGATTTCTATTGCGGCGCTACTGAACGCGGCTTTGCTATACAAGGGCCTGATCCGGAACGGCGTTTTGCGCCACTCGGCGGGATGGGTTGCGCTGTTGGTACAGGTGCTCGTCGCGAATGTGTTGATGTGGGTCGTGATAGACCGCCTGGAACGACCTCTATCCTGGTGGCTGGGGGCGGCAGCTGTGGATCGTATTGCCTGGCTGGCTGTTAGCATCGGCGCCGGTGCTGCTACGTATTTCCTGGTACTGGTGGTGCTCGGCCTTCGGCCGTCCAAACTTGGTATCAAGCCGCACTGACATGCGCCTCGTACGTCACATCAATGACCTTCCGTTTTCGGAACTAAGCGCTGGCAGCGTTGTGACCGTTGGCGCGTATGACGGTCTGCATCTGGGCCATGAGCAGCTGCTGGAGCGGGTCAATTCGGCATCGCGCGAACTGGGTTTGCCATCGGTCGTAATGAGCTTCGAGCCGACACCAAGAGAATTCTTCGCCGGGCCTACGCCGCCGGCGCGGTTGATGCGGTTTCGCGAGAAGTTTGATGCGCTCGCGGGTCACGGCATCGATATCTTCTATTGCCCGAGATTCAATGCGCAGATGAGAGACATTGCGGCCGACGCGTTCATTCGCCGCATCCTCGCGCATGGGCTGAGTGCCCGGCACATCGTTGTAGGAGACGACTTTCGTTTTGCCGCGAAACGTGAAGGAACACTGGAGCATTTACAGCGCGCAGGCACGGCACTCGGCTATACCATTGAACAGGTGCCGAGTATCAAGGTCGGCAATGTGCGCGTGAGTAGCACCGTTATTCGTGAAGCGCTGTGGGAGGGTGATCTCGAACAAGCTACGGCGTTACTCGGCCGGCCGTATCGCATGTCGGGGAAGATTGTCCGGGGTCAGAAAGTCGGCCGGACCCTGGGTTTTCCAACAGCCAACGTGGACCTGCGGCGCAAGCAAAGCGCAGTAATGGGCATTTTTGCCGTGAGAGTGCAGGGTATTCCCGGTGGCCCGAAAGACGCTGTTGCCAGTGTTGGAACGCGCCCGACGTTTGATGGCACAAAGCCCTTACTCGAGGTTCACCTGTTTGATTTCGATCGGGATATCTACGGTGAATACATTCACGTGGACTTCATAGCTCGACTCCGTGGTCAAATCAAATACGACTCAGTTGACGAGTTGGTTGCACAGATGCACCGAGATGCAGACAATGCAAAATCGATTCTTGCCGCCGACGCGGCATAACAGGACATTGATGTGACCGAGAGTACGAACAGGGCGGTGCGACGCTACATTGCATGGATAGTGGTGGCGTTGCTGGTTGTGGCCGCAGACCAGGGCACCAAGTGGGCGATTGTCGAGTGGATCGATCTGTATGGACGCGTGCCCATTAACTCGTTCATAAACCTGACGCATCAGCAAAACACGGGTGCTGCGTTTAGCTTCCTTGCTGGCGCATCTGGCTGGCAGCGGTGGTTTTTTGTCGTCCTGGCGACGGCGGTGAGTGCCGTTATCGGTGTCTGGCTATGGCGAATCCGTACCGAGGGTCCGTTAGTGCTGATGGCTGGCCTGTCACTGGTACTCGGCGGCGCGGTTGGCAATCTGATCGACCGGGCACGGCTGGGCTACGTCACCGATTTCATCCAGGTTTGGTTTGGCAGTTGGGCCTTTCCGTCTTTCAATGTTGCTGATTCGGCGATAAGTGTCGGCGCTGCGTTGCTGATTATCGACGCCTTGTTTATCTCCGGGCGCGAGACAAAAAAAACCGGGGACTAGCCCCGGTTTTTTATTGCGCTGCGATCAGCGCTTCTACAGTAAGTTCATCGTGCCGTTGTCCAGCAGGTGGTATCAGGCAATGAGGTCTGCGAACCACGCCCATCGACACTGAATGTCAGGCATTTCGCGGCTTCTTTGCCGCCGAGCTTGAATGAAGCTACGGCAGTGAAGTTACTGGCATCCGGAGGTGGGGCGATCGTTACGTCGTATGATCCCGTATCCGTAGTGATCGTGTCGCCGCCATAGCCTAGCTGACTCAACGTGCCGTAAGTGCTGTTCTGCAGGTAGAAACGCTCCTGGTTCTGAGCGATCTCCAGCAGGATTGCCTTGGCTTCATTACGCTTGGCCCGGGCGGCGAAATCGCGATAGTTAGGGTACGCGATTGCCGCCAGGATGCCGATGATCACAACCACGATCATCAGCTCGAGCAGCGTGACGCCACGCATTTTTCGGTAAGTATTAGCCAACATCATTCAATACCGTCCTGCGTCCAGAGAGTACGGACCGGGTTATTTTCGAAATCAACGGCAGGGCATTCTACGCCGACACACAGCAAAGGCGGAATCTTGCATTCGTCGCCGGTGCAGTTGTCAGGCGGGCTTGGGAACAGAATCGCCGGAGACGGTGCGATACCACCCTGTTGCAGGGTCTCCTTGCGCTCATCGTCGGCGAGGTTCGGATCCAGCGTGGCGATGTTCGGCACGACAGGATCACCGTTGATCGCATTCATGCGATACAGGAAGTTTGTTCCTTTACCGGCCGAACACGTTGCTGCAGCATTCGAGTCCGGGGTAAACGCTACGAAGAAAATCTGATCGTCAAACGTCAGCGAATCGGCCAGTATTTTTTCGTTGTTCGGCAGTGTGAACTTCCAGCCGCTGTCAGCTGATGTAATAACGGTTTGCGTCTGACCACTCACCTCTATGAGATCCCCGTCGGTAATGATCGGGTAGGTGTCATAGTCGTTCTGTGACAGCTGGTTGAAGACATCGCCGTCGCGTAGCGAGAAGAATCGATCAGCGGCCGACAAGTCAAACGGATGCGCGCGGTAGCCTGAACCAACACTGATGGCGATGAAACGGCGCTGTTGCTGCTTGTCGGTGATCAAAGATACGTCCGTTGCGTTGTAGAAGCGACGCGTTTCTGCAGCGCTTGGCGTGCCACTAACACCCTCTGCACCGAGTTGGGCGATTACACCACCGGTAACAAGAGTGGACGGATTCTGGCCATTGATGATATCGAAGCGCCATACCTGGCCACCGAGGTCAGTCGCGTACATGCGGTCTGCATAGCCATCACCGCTGAGGTCGATTACACGAACCTCATTGGGAATGGCGCGGTCCATCTCGCGACCGGCAACGGCAAGTTGCAGGTCAGCGCCTGAATCGACACCGGCGCGCCACAGGCGCGTACCGGAAATAAGGTCGAGAATAAACACACCGGCACCCTGGCCATCCGGGGCAGAGGGGTGAGCTGTCGTGTCATGGACTGTGTCATAGCCACCGCCGATCACGATGACTGCTTTGTCGGCATTCTGGGCAACAGATCCGATGTCCATGCGAGCAACGACGGGACTCGACCAGCTTTCGCCGGATTCGACGAAATTGTTGGTCCAGAGCAGGGACGGCGAGTTCTTGTTCGTCACATCGAGCGCGAAGTAGGTCGTACCACCGCGACGCATGCCGAAAACGATGATGACAAAGTCGCCATCCGCCGGCTCGACAATACCGTCCCGGTCAACGTCCTTGACGATAGGAACAACGTTGCCATCGATGCCGTATTGCTTGTATTTCGAGTTCGGGTCGAAGTACAGGCGTGTCAGGTTCGACAGCAGCTGTTTCGGGATAAACGACCAAAGCTCCTGGCCGGTATCGCCGGCGATAGCATGCAGATAGCCGTCATTCGTCGCCGTGTAAACAACGACGTCCGGGTTCGTGGGAGTGCCACCGTAGACAACGGCAGCCGGCTGCGAATGCAGCGGATCGCCCATCGACTTGCGAACAGTCGTTGCAATGTTGTTGTCCTCATCCTGGAGATCTTCACCGCGAGCCCAACGAACGAGTTCATCCAACGTCGGTTCGCCGGAGGCACCGGAAAGACCAAAATCAGAATCCACAAAGGCAGCAAGGTTTGACGGTGCTACATAGTTGGCCGCAGCCGTCAGGTCCGAGCCCGTGTTATTCGTATACAGGTTACGAAGAACCGGGGTCGGCAGCTGGTGGGCTGCGCCACCGAGGCGTACGTCATTGCCGTCCGCACCACCGACGGTCCAAAAGCTCTTTGCCGTACCGACAAAGAATCCGGTTGTCGGGTCAACAGCGTCGACGCCGTTCGAGTCGACGATGCTGCCACCATCAATTCGGTACTTCTTGAGGTTGCCAGGCCAGTGAGCCTTGGCTTTGGCACCGAACGTCGTGATGTAGATGTCGTTCAGGTTCTGCGTACGGTTAAACGTGTTGACGGAAACCGCAGGCGCCGAGAATGACAACGAGCGATCGTTAATGTTGGCAATAATCGACAACAATGTTTTGGTGAGCGACTCGACGTCATTAGCCAGGAAGTACTGGCCACCCGAGTTGACTGCGGTCTCGCTGAGGATCGGCAGGTCAATCGTAAAGCCGATCGTGTGTGTTGTTACAAGCTGTTCACCGTCCGTCACCGGATCGATATCCTCGAGTGACAGGTACTCGGCGATATCATCAAGACAAAGACCGGCGCCCGCACCGTCACACGCGCCAGGGAAACCCGGGAGGTTACCCACCAGTCCCGGCGTGTCGCCATCACTAACCGGAGCGCCGTCAGTCAGCAGCACGTTGTAGTTCTTCGCGCAAACGTCCCAGTCGGGTTGCTCGTACACAGAAGGACCGGTGGATGCCAGGGCGTCCGGGTCCGTCAGGCCGGTAAATGCGGGTTGCCCGTAGTGAGCGGTCATGCCACGCCAGAACAACGCGGACTCATAGAACGTCTCCGACAGCGGTGTCACACCGCCGGCAGGAAGGGCGTTAACGGCATTGATAACGGTCTGGCGGTTGTCATCCAGGTCAGTGATGTCGAGAATTACAGGGCCACCGTCGCCCCCGTCAAAACGCATCAGGCCGACATTGAGGTTGTTGACCGAGCTCAGGACCTTCGTGGTCACTGATTTCATGATGTCTGAACGAGACATCGAAACCGCTGCCGGGCTGTTCTTCCAGTTCAGGTAGTTGCCGTCGTAGAAGGTGTAGCCAAGGTTGCGCGGTGCGCTACCCCAGGACAGCTCTCCGCCCGGATCATCAGTAAATGGGTCAGGCATGTTGGTGCCATTTGCGGCCCACAGGAAAGTCGAACGCCCGTCGCCATGCACGCCGGAGTCGGCCTGGCACTCCACGGGGTCAGTGTGGTAGCCCGGCGCAAGATACTGCCACCTTGTCGGCCCGCCAGCTGTGCCGTCCTTGCCGCCAGCGCGCCACTGCACCATCGTGTTCGTAAAACTACCGATGCCGAACATCTGCTGGGTCGCATAATCACAAAAGAAACTGGATTGTTCGACGTACGAGGTATTTGCGGCGTCGCATACAGGCGTGACATCCACGTCTGTCCAGTAAACCCGGTCAGGGTCACAGGCGCCGGCGTAGACGATATTGCCATCGTACGGCTCAATCGTCATCTGTTGAGTCGTCATCGAGCCCGACGTATCCAGAATGAACATGACGTTCGGTTTCGGGTTCTGCGTCGGGTCCGGGTTGATCAACAGCAACTCGGTATCGTCTGCAATAGCCGGCATTCCCGCAAGCAATGCGAAAGCACAGCTGACACTCATCCATGTGGTTTTGCGCGTAGAGATCTTCATGATCCTGGCCTCAATCGTGGTATTCATTGACTAAAGGGACACTGCGATCATTTCGATCGTGTCCGATTCAAGGTGATGCAGGACGGTCAGCGTGACTTCGTCACGATCGCGTACCTGCGCGACAGCCTTCTTGAAGTCTTCCAGACGGACTGCCTTGCCATTGATGGTGTAACGCGTGGCCGCGGTGACCCGAACATTCATCCGGTCACACTCATCGCATTCCTGGAATGCCACGCCACCGTTTACGGTCGCCGGCGCCTGGAATCTGCTCAGCGAGATTTCATACGCCTGCGCGATTATCTGTCCCTGGCCGAAAGCCAACTGGCCGAGGCAGAGCAGCGTAACTGTCATCAGTGTCTTAATTTTCATGAGATTCACCATTTCCCTGGGTCGTCACTCAATGTGAATTTAAAGAGTCGATGCTTCCGGACCGACAATATAGAAAGCCTGTGTATGGGTCGCAGTTGAGTCGCGATCCGTCGTGGAGCCGGGCGCCCGACGCGATTCAGACAGCGACGTCGCCAAAAAGTGGTAAGCCGCTACACCGCTGCCGGCGCCGAGGCTGAACGCTTTGTCCGGCACCAGTGTCGAGTCTTCGAACACGACTTGCGTGCTTACCTGGTCGTTTGTATTAATCGTTTGCACAATCGCGGCACCGGCCAACGTGTCAAACTGTCCCTGGCCGAGTGCTGTTTCGAGGCCGGTTTCCGCGGCCTGGAAGGCGTTTTCATAGTTCTGGTCGTTGCGCGCCATGGCCAGCTCCGTCGTGGCCGTGTTCATGCCCGAAATCGCGAGCACCGTAATGACGACCAGCAGAATCAGGCCGACGACCAGCGCCGCACCCTGTTGTTTGTTTTTGAGAGTCATCGTGTTCATCTGTGTTCTCACTATTAAATCCGGGCGTTGCGCATCAGGATCGTCTTGGAAACCTGCATGCGGCGAAAATTGTCGGCCGGGACGCCGAGGTCCACGTCGCCGGGCTCGTAGTCACGGATGTCGACGATGCCTACCTCAGGGGTCAGGCCGCGAACGACAAGCCAAATACGAGCTGTCATCACACGGGCGCCCGGTATGTATCCGGCCGCATTCGGGTCATAGACCTCATCGCCAGGGTTGACGTAGCGATCGACCGTATTGTCTTCATTGACGTCAATGCCGAGCTGAATCTGAACGCTCTCGACGCCAGGTGCAATTTCCTGGTCGAGGACGATGGGACCGCCAGCATCGGCAGTCAGCGTCTTGCGGCGCAGCGTCGGTACACCTGGAATCAATGTGGAATTGGCTGCGACGTAGTAGGTGTTGACGAGCAGGTTGTGCGTCGTCGAATCAGCAGGGCTGAATAAAGCCGGCACAACGCCGTCCGCGAAAAGTTGCCCCTGGATTCGCGTGGTCTGGACCTGCAAACGGCCGGCCTGCAACGGCTGCGGATCCACCGTAACCCGGCGGACCGTAAACGAATCCGAATTCGCCTGTACGCCGCCGACTGCTGCGCAAGGCAGCGTATAGGCGTTGTTCTCACCATCCAGCGTCTGCGCAAGGTCGAGCGCCCAGCCCTGGCCACAATCCGCTGGTTCAGGCAGCCCGTTCGGATTAGCAGTACCGATTAGCGAGCGGCCCTCAACTGTCAATGGCCGGCTGTTGCGACCCCAGTTGCTGGCCATGCGCAGGTCGGCTTCAATGGTATCCATCGCAAACTGTGCAGTCTCCTGGACGCGGGCGATTGATTCGTTGACCACAAATGCCTGGCGGCTCTGGTTGTATATCTGTACCGAACCAATGATCAGGAACGAACCGATCGCGAGGGCGACCAGCAGTTCAACCATGGTCAAACCGGTCTGCGTGTATTGCGATTTCGAAAAGTATTTTGGCATTTTCTTAAAATCCCATGACCGGAATGTTGATGGTGTAGTTAAGCGGTGACATCGGATCCTCGCCGGGCTCGTCCCAATCGACCACGATCGTATACAGCGGCGGAATGACGGTGTCGTCGAAAGCAATCGTGACATTACCGTTTGGCAGCGAATCGACGACCTGTTGATCCCACAGGAAAATATCGTTGGCTGCCATGGCGGCTTCGTCGCAGTCGTTGCCTGTCGCCACGCAGCCGTTGTCACCACCCAGGCCTGTGTAGGCGATGCCGGCACGTGGATTCGCACGAATCCGGTCAGCAACGTCGCCGGCCAGTGTCACGGCGTGATGCCGGAACATCGAGGTGCGGCCGGCCTGCATGCTTTGTACAAACAGACTGGCAATACCGAGCATTCCGACCGACATGATGATCAACGCGATCAGCACTTCGACCAGCGAGAAGCCGTTCTGTCGTGTCGATTGGCGAGTTCTTGAAACGATCAACATTGAATTCATTCCTTCTATAAGGTGCTGGCCCTTACGGGCAGCTTTTACCCATATTCGCAAGTGCGTTACCGATCAGGCCGATATCACGCAGGATTGTCGCCCGGCCCAGCGGCGTGGCGACAAACAACCGGGCTGCAGAGTTGCCTCCGGCGCCGACAATATTGCCGCGGTCGTCGCACATGACGACCTGCGTCATGGCTGGGTTGCCCCCGACATCACCTCGACCAAGCCCGGTAGAGGCGTAGCTGAAATAGGTCGCGTCATTGGCAATCGCCAAAATAACGTTTCTGGCGATCTCGCCGTGGGCGCGCAGCACGGTTTCAGTCGCGCCGGCCCGGTTCAGGTCGCCGTCTTCATCCACGAAGACGATATATCCCTGGTCCCAGGTACCACCGCAGTTCGCGGCCGCGGTCAGGGCATTGGCACTGGCGCAAATCGTGATGTTGGTCTTGGAACGGGCGGCCTCACTGCGAGCGAGCTGGAACGACGCATGCAGGTCGTTTGCGCTGCTACTGAGGCGACTGTTCGCCGTGAATTCCGCCAGGTTCGGTACGCCGAGGCTCAGCACCACGCCGACAATCAGCATCGTGATAAGCAGTTCATACAGCGTGAAGCCGTTTTGGTGTCGTTTTTTCATGCAGCCAATATACTGCGCGGGGTTGCACGCCACCCAAGTAGCCGACGAACGGCCAGTTCGAGCCGACAAACGGTCGATTTCGAGGTGTTCGATTTAACCTAATCCGCACAGCTGTAGGGTTCACCGCTACGAGTCTCCTGCGTGACGCGCGGTCTGCCCGTGTAGCTGATCACGAGCGCTACAGGAACAGCGCGGTCGGACCGATCACACACGACGAAAGTACCGTTCGTAGCGCGCTTCTGAGTGGCTCTGAGCGTAAATCCACGCCGATTTGCCATAATCCGGACGTTTTCGCCGACCTGGTGCGCCTGCAACAGCGGTTCTCCGCTATCCCGCCGCGGCGGCTCATCGCGGTCGGTGTTCTCGAACATCAGCCAGCCGCTCGACCAGTCCCGACCGGGTTCACAACTCACGCCGTCGAGGCTCGGGCAAAGCGAAACAATCCGCTTGCGCATGATCGACTCCTTGCGTGCGAGGTGAATGGCATGAAACAGCGCATTGATTTCCACATGCATTCCGGCACGAGCAACGACGCCGGAGAATGACGGCAGCCCCAGGCCGGCAATTAGAGCGACCAGGGTCAGCGTCATCAAGAGTTCGTAAAGCGAGTAACCACGAGTGTTCTGGCGCATTTCGGACCTCCTTGTCCGTGGTCCAGAGTAGGTCATTTCCACAGTCACGGCGCGTCGCGAAACTGGGCTATAATCGCCGAATTACGAATATTGAGGACTTGGAAAATGACCCTCACGGGCGTCCGAGCTCTATTTGAGAAGTACGGCATCCTGCCGACACCGCAGCGCCTCGAGATTGCGCATATCCTGCTTGAGAAACCGCAGCACCTGTCGGCTGAGCACATCATCGAAAAACTCAGGGTTGCTCAAAGTGCCGTATCCAAAGCGACGGTTTACAACACGCTCAACCTGTTCTCGGAACGCGGCCTCGTCAAAGAGGTCATGGTGGATCCTGTCCGCAAGTTCTACGATTCGACGACGCACCCGCACCACCATTTCTACAATCTCGACTCGGGCGAGCTCTCGGATATTCCCGACGACAGCGTTCTTTTCGAGAAGCTGCCCGAGCTTCCCGAGGGCACCAAACGGTCCAGCGTCGAGGTACTGATCAGGGTTCGTGACCAGGTCTGAATTTCGCCTGAAACCCTTTTACAGGCAGGGCGTTGTGGCTATACTTCGCGCCGCTGCCGGATTAGCTCAGTTGGTAGAGCACATCATTCGTAATGATGGGGTCAGAAGTTCGAATCTTCTATCCGGCACCAATTTCCTCAGGCGGATGCAGCGAATTCCGCGGTGCGTCTTACTGCTGGTCCCAACCGGCCGCCGTGCCCATGGTATGTCGATTGACCGATGTGCCTAAGTACAATTCCCTTCATCAAGCGTTTCGAAGCGTCGAACTCTGCCATCTTTGGTAACCGCATTTACGCACTGCCGTGTACTTCTGTTGTACCAGCTCACGAATGACTTGCCATGTCGCTTGTAGCCGCCGGTATCCTTGAAACCCCGCGCACGCAGCTCCGAATCGGCACTGGATGCACGCGCACCGACGAGATCTTCGAGCGAAACATAGGAATGACGGCCACTGTGCCGCCCATTGTGAGAGCGGTACGAAGTCTGATCGTCTCGGTACTGCTGCCCCGAGGAATAGCCGTCAGCGTAGGCGCTCGAATTGTTGTAATTGTGATAGCGTTCATGATGCGAACCGTCGCGGTAGCCGCGATCAAAATCGGCGACCGACTCCTTGTTCTCGCCGTGCTTTTCATTACGCTCGTGAGAATTGTGCGCGAGAGCCGCGACGCCAATAAGGGCGGCAGCGCCGATCGCAATTGCGGCAGCGTCACTACCTTCATTGGCCTCCTGGTGATACTGATTGCAGTCAGTGCCGGAAGTGGTATCGACAGAATTGTACTTGCCATCAATCTCGACTGCTTTCAGGCAGTTATTGGCTCGACCATTCCACCAGTATTCGACCATCTTGCCGTGGTGACGATGCGCGCTGATACGCGCATAACCTCGCGAGCGCAATTCCTTGCTACCCCATCCAGCATCCTGGTAAGCGATATCCGAGACGTTTCTCGGCGTTGCCGCCAGGGCCGGGCCGGTCGCCAAAACCAGCGAGAGGCCTACTGCCAGGCAGCGAGACGGAAATGCAAAGTTGGGGGTACTAACCATAGGGGTAATCTCCTGCGGACGCGTGCTAACGCATTATTCGGTTGAGGGATTTAGCGCGGTAATACTGCCATGCGGGCGACTTTCAGGGCCTGGATACCCTGGATTGTTACAAGTTGTTACAAGTTAGGTAGCCGCGAACAACTGCACGATTGTGATGTAGAATTTGGCCGTGATGGCGCGACCTACAATTTCCCGGCTCTTGCTTGGCATGCTGACAGGGGGCTGCTCCCGCCCTGAGCCTGTCGCGCTTGAGCGAATTGGCAAAGAGATCTAGGGTCCGTGGTCTGCGTACCTGGTTTCCGGTTTTCACTGATGGTTTTTGCATTGCTGTTCTTGCTGCCTGCGATCGCGTTCACCAATGAGCCCGCTCGAAGCGATGCATTGCAGTCCTGCCCCGCGGTTGATGAAGAGATTGTTGACTTGGAACGACTCGCAGCCGGCCTCAAAAAATCCAAAGCTGTCGGTATGCTGGAAAAATTGCGACTGAAGTCAGCTATAGACGATCTACTGGACAGACTGCGGCACTATCATGACGACAACCGGCAACATTCCATCGCCGAACTTCAACAGCAGTATGACGTGTTGCTTATGCGCATTGCGATGCATTTGCAGCACAAGGACACTATCCTACATGGTCAGCTTTGCAACGCCTGGTACATGATTTGGCAGGACCTGGAAGACCCGAAGCAATTTGCGCGGCAATTCCAATGAAGCAATCTTGTCTGATTACCCGAAATACGCTCGCGATTCTTTTTTCTTTTGCGACGTTGCCTGGCTGCCATCGGCCAATGGAATCGCCTAGTCACGAAGAGATCATGCGCGCTGGCCTGGAAGAAATTATTTCTGAGCAGGGATCGACCTGCGGTTCGGTTCTCAGCTATACCGTTGACGACCGTCTGGACTACCGGGTCGAGTGCGAATCGGGTGATGTGTACCGCATTCACATAGATCAGGAGGGTCTGGTCAAGCTTGACCGTCACGAAAGTGGTAATTGAGGACCTGATGAGATCCCACATGCCGGCACCATTTCCCTACCTGTCCTGAATTAGCCGCCAAAAGACCAAGTGCTGATGCGTTCTGCATAGAGGCCAATGCAGCCTCCCCGCTACTGTGTACTCCTGCATACACAGCAGCAAATGTGGAGGACTTGGTGATGGACGTCAACAAACTGAAACAACGGCTTATCGATGCGGGCCGCCTGCAGACCGAACGTGATATCGAGCT
>Ga0316196_10000572_pt1 | contig 14734 bp, 14 predicted proteins | sample Eddsed2cm_MG_FD_204938 | JGI IMG/M metagenome (GOLD analysis project Ga0316196, IMG submission 204938) | Coastal sediment microbial communities from Maine, United States - Eddy sediment 2 cm | ecosystem: Environmental > Aquatic > Marine > Coastal > Sediment | place: USA: Maine | collected... | reverse complement strand
AAAATGCCTTTTTGTCTCCTCCTATCATCAGGGTTATGCCTGGTCAGACGGGGTCGAACAGGGCCTGCGCGAAGTGCTGGTGGGACACTGTGACCTGCGCCAGTTCGATATGGACAGCAAACGGCGAAAATCGGAACAGGAAAAACAACAGGCGGCCGAGGCGGCTCGGAATCTGATCGAAACCTGGCAACCTGATGTGGTGATTGCCGCCGACGACAATGCCGCCAAGTATCTGATAGAGCCCTTTTTCAAGGACCACGAAACGCCGTTTGTATTCTGTGGTGTCAACTGGAGCGCTGAAGAGTACGGCTTTCCGTTCAGCAACGTTACCGGCATTGTCGAGGTCGCCCCGATCGAACCACTTCTGAATCGGGCCTATGAAATAGTCAGCCCGGCAAAGCGAGCGATTTACCTGGGTGCCGACACTCTGACGGAACGTAAGAATCTGGAACGGTTTCAGCGTGCCACCGCACGGCTGGGCATTGACTTGGAAAGCCGACTGGTGGAAGACACAGAGGGCTGGCTCAAGGCTTACCGCGATGGTCAGACCACCGATTTCCTGATTCTGGGCAGCAATTCTGGCATCAATGACTGGGACCCCGCGCTGATTGCTGATGCGCTGCCGACGGCTTCCCACCGGCTAACCGTTACCACTCACGGTTGGATGATGCCGTACTCGATGTTTGGCCTCACCAAAGTTCCACAGGAACATGGCGCCTGGGCGGCGGAAACTGCGCTTGAAATACTCCGCGGCACACCCCCCGACGAGATCCCAATCATCACCAATCGGAAGTGGGATGTTTGGGCCAACCGTGAACTTTTGTCTGCCGCAGGTATCGAGTTGCCTCGCCACCTCAGCCACAAGGCGAAGCGGGTTCAGTGAAGGTGACGAGTTCCAGAACACTCCGGATCCTGTCCGGCGCCGAAAAGATCGGATTGCTCCTTCTGAGCTGCGGATTCGCTATGGCCGCGGCCTATGGCGTGCTCAGAAGCAACCTGGAGTCGGCGCGGGTTGAATTTCAGGATCAGGCTCACGCCTATCACGAGCGGGTCAGCCAAAGTGTCGCCGCGGCGGAAGCCATGCTGAGTACGCTCTCTGGCCTGTATCAGGCCAGCGGCGAGCTCAATCTTGCGGAAATGACCTTTATGTCCGAAGGCTTGCGCGCGGAGTATCCCTATGTGGAAGCCATTGCTTACCTGAGTTGGGTCAGGCCCGATGAATTTGATGCTTTCCAAGCGCTGATGCGCACCCAGATTGCGCCCCAGTTCCGGGTCCGCAAACCCTTCGATGCAAACGGATCCGGATCTGTGCCCTCCCCTCAGGCGGCAGTGCTGCCCCTGACCTTTGTCGAACCATTGAGCCCTAGGACGGCCCGTTATCTGGGGATTGACCTGATGGGGTCGCCCAGCGCGGTTCCAACCGTCCAGCGCGCGGCCCAATTAGGCACCATCCAGTCGCTGTCCGCGGATCCAGTATCATCGGTAGAGGGTGGCCAGTTGTTGCTGAAGGCCACCTATTTCGGTCATTTCGCGCCTGCTGATGGCGGTGAACGGATGGAACAGGTCAGCGGTTTGTTCGCCCTGGTTATCAACATGCCGGATCTGATCAAACAGGCTGCCGGTCCGGGCAACAAGAAAACCATTACGGTTATTGATCCCAGTCGATCAAAAGATCTGACAGAGCATCAGCCGGAGGTGCTTGGTCGGACACGCCACTGGCCTGAATGGTTCCGGTCGCTGTTTCCGATCCACCAACTGGAGGCCACGCTATGGCTAGGCCAGCGCGAGCTTAGGGTGAGGCAGGTCAGCAGCTTGCCCTTGGCCGGCGTGCGCCCCTGGCCGGCAGTCACCGGCGGCGCCATTGCATTCGTGTTGACCGCATCGCTGTTTCTGGCATTGGCGAACTATCGCTTGGCACAACGCGAGAAAAGTGCCTCCCGCGAGGCATTGGACAGTGAGCGCGAACGGGCAAGCGAGGTGCTCAAATCCATCGGCGACGGCGTGATCTCAACCGACACGGCATACCGGATCAAATATATGAACCCGGTGGCCGAAGCCCTGACCGGGTGGCCGTCGGTCCGGGCTGCAGGACGCCGTCTCGACGAAGTGCTGACGCTGATGGACGAGGCCAGCGGCCTGCCCCTGAAAACACCAGGTAACGACTATTTTTCGCAGATTCAAATGTGCGATGCGCAGCTTCGCCTGGTCAAGCCAGATGGCGAGTCCCTGTCAGTGGACCACACCGCAAGCCGTCTGCACGACCATCATGGCAGCATCGTCGGCGGTGTCATGGTGGTTCGGGATGTTACCCGGGAAAGGGAGCTGAACAGGGAGCTCAACTATCGCGCCAATCATGATCCGCTTACAAACCTGCCGAACCGTGAGTTCTTTACCCGGCGCCTGGAGCAGGCGATCGAGCATGCCAAAGACACGGGCCAAGGTGTCGGTGTCCTGTTGTTCGATCTCGACAACTTCAAGCTGGTAAACGACACTCTTGGCCACACCGCGGGTGACGAACTGTTGCAGCGGGTGGCCACCAAACTCAAGCAGTGCCTGCGTGACGAAGACATTCTGGCCCGACTCGGTGGGGATGAGTTCGCAGCCATTGTTGAGGGCGTCAAGGACGCGCAGGATGTGGAGCAAACAGCGGAGCGGGCGTTGGAAGCGCTATGTGGCGCACTGGATCTGACTGAGTCGGAGATCTTTCAAACCACGAGCATCGGCGTGGCGGTGTATCCCAGGGATGGAACGGACCTGCTGACTCTGCTCAAGAACGCGGACGCGGCCTGTTATCACGCCAAGGACCGGGGACGTAACAACTACCAGATTTTCTCCGATACGCTCCACCAGGACGCCACTACACGGCTGACCCTGGCCAGACACCTGCGCCGCGCACTGGACCATGGTGAACTCTCGATCCGCTATCAGCCGCAGCTGGATCTGCGCAGTGGCCACGTGGTCGGTCTCGAAGCCCTCGCACGCTGGAACAACGAGGAGTTGGGAGAGGTCTCGCCCAGCATCTTCATTCCCATCGCTGAGGAAAATGGCCTGATCGCACCGTTGGGCGAGTGGGTGCTGCACACTGCCTGCGAACAGAATCAGCGCTGGCGCCAAGCGAACCTGCGTCCGGTCCGCGTTTCGGTCAATCTGTCGCCCCGTCAGTTCAAGTATGGCGACATGGCTCAGCAGGTGGCACAGGCGTTGGATACCAGCGGTCTGCCGCCTGACGGACTGACTCTGGAGATCACCGAAAGCACCATCATGGATGATATGGAAAATACCATGCGCGCCCTCCAGCGGATGAGTGCCCTGGGCGTTGAGCTGTCAATCGATGATTTCGGCACCGGTTATTCCTCATTGGCGGTGCTCAAACAGTTCCCCCTGGATGCACTCAAGATCGACCATTCCTTCATCCGCGAACTGACAACGGATCTTGACGATCTTGAAATCGTCAGCGCCATCATCGCCATGGGACACAACCTGGGTTTGAAGATCGTGGCGGAGGGCGTGGAGACCAGCAGACAGCTGGAACTGTTGCGGGACCGAGGCTGCGATGAGATTCAAGGTTACTTCGTAAGCCGCCCGCTTTCTGCAGCCGATGCCACCTATCTCTTGCAGTCCGATTTTCTCCAGGGACCCAGTAGCGAGGGTGTCCATTTTTCAAAACGCACGGAAATTCTGCGTCAGTTCCACAAGACCTGAGGGTCGAAATCGAGCCGGCCATAGGCCATCGCGGCATCGGCGCTGCCCACGGCGGTAGTGAGGGAGCGCCGGTCGAATCCGCTCTGATCCCGATGGAAATCGATATTTGATTCCCCCAGTCCAGCGATGCACCCGCCATCCAGGGGTCGTCATGCCGATAGATGGCCCCGCCGGTAATCTGGCAGGCGTCGTCGCTACAGTCAGCATCGTTGCTACCGTTGTCCACACCCTCTCCGGTCACGACCCCCGCCACCCCCGCTTTCGGGCGCTCGGCCCGCGGGAACAAGAAAAGGAAAGTCTGATCAATTGATACGAAACGCGTTTGGGTCCACAAGGGCGCAGATGCAAGGCCCCCGGCGCAGCACCATAGTCATTCTATGATAAAGGCCGGGAAACGCAGCAGATGTGCCCTTGTGGGCGAAACCCCGGAGGGGCCGGGCCTTTGCGCCCTTGGTACCGCGTTGCACCTCGCTCATTGGCAACTCACTTATTGGCCTTGGGCCAACTTCGCTCGGTGCGCCTTGTACGAGAGCGCGCAAAGACCCCGGCACGATCGCAGCAATTGATCAGACTTTCCTTAAGGCACGATCGGACTCGATTTCGTCATCATAGTGGTTGATCGTCAATTATCGCGGTTGCTTTTGCTTTTGGGTGTTGCTTTTGGAATGGTCTTGTTGTAGAAGGGAGACTATGTTGCTTTTTCGCCACAAGATGCGCAGAAATGATAGGCTTTCACACACTTAACCGTATTGCAACCGAGCTTCAATACAGCGCAACCACGCCGCTCTGCTACGGCGAATTTGTGATCGCCACACAACGTGCGGTGTACGGCAGTGGCCTTGCGCCGTTGACGCGTTCCGAGGTCAACGAAGTGCGGCGTTTTCTGGATCTCAGGTGTGGATCGAGCCGGGCCGAAGTCGAGGAACAAATCGGCGTCTGAACCAGGAACGGCGCAAGTACATCCGATTCATCTCTGACCATCTGGTGACGGTTTCCCTCTTGTAATCGGGGGCAATTGGATCGCCCGATACCACGGGTCAGCGCCAGAGAGCTTCAGCAGGTGTGGGCGCCACGGCCAGTGGATGTGGGCATGGACTACATCGGAGAGTATCGACCGGTCAGGTTTGACCGATCGCGGAGGCTCAACTGCTGGTCGGGCCGAGTGCAACGCAGTCCATGTCCAGCCTCGCCAATGCGGCGCAGGCGGATTGCGCCTCTGATTCACTCAGATTCATCAGCCGGGCCCTGTACAGTGTGCCACTGGAGGCGGTGACAGGGGCAACCGCAAGGATCGCTGCACTCAGATGATGGGGCGCCAAAGTAACCGCCTGCCGCGCCCTCGCCTCTGCGGCCGACAATTCGCTGAAAGCCCCCACCTGAACTTTCCAGTCTGTATCCCGGGCCGAACTCAAGGCAATGAGGGTCGCCTCTCCTTGAGCGGCTTTGGCCGCGGCTACGAAACGGGCTCGATCGCGCTTCACCTCGTCGAATGCCTGGTCCAGGATTTTCTTCATATGGATATCGCGACTGCCCGCTGACTTGCCGCCGAACACCACGCCGATCAAACGGTATGGGCCGCGTTGGACCGAAGCCACAAGATTGTATCCGGACGCCCTTATGTATCCGGTTTTTATGCCGTCCGTGCCTTCGTAGCTCGCCAGCAGCTTGTTGTGATTTCGATGTTTGCGCCCACCGTAGCTGAAGCTCTTGACCGAGAAGTAGTGGTAGTACTCAGGGAAATCGCGTCGAATCGCTCGTGCCAGCGTGACCATGTCGCGGGCAGTCGAAACCTGTTTCCGGTGCGGCAGGCCCGACGCATTCCGAAACGTGGTGTGTTTCATACCGAGTTTCCGGGCCCGTTTGGTCATTTTCAGAGCGAATTTGTACTCACTGCCTGCGATGGCTTCGCCCAAGGCTGCTGCCACATCGTTGGCGGATCGTGTGACCAGGGCGAGAATGGCTTCCTCCACCTTAACCTGCTGCCCAGCCTTGAGCCCTAAGCTGGAAGGCGCCTGTCCAGCGGCGTGTCTGGACACGGCAATGCTCTCGTCCAATTCGAGTCGGCCTCGTTCCAAGGCCTCGAATGCCATATAAAGTGTCATGATTTTTGTCAGTGACGCAGGGTGGCGCGGCAAATCGGCATGTCGGGCAAACAACACCTTCCCCGTGTCAGCGTCTACCACCATGGCCGCGTACCGAGCCTGAGCTGGGCCGGCCGCCAGGCACAATACCACCGTACACGCCACCCACACGGCGATCTGCGCCGATCGGCGCGATGTCTTGCTTGAGTCGGGTCGTGTCACCTGTACGCCTCACCGTTGCGGGTGCGAGTGGCGCAATCTGCGCTGTCAGGCACCACTGGCTGCGAAATCACACTATCAACAAGCAACACTCAAGCCAACCTTTTCGTCTTTATGGCGAAGATTATTCGTAAAAATTTCCTACGGTTAAAGTATATTCTTAAGTAAGCCTTTGGGCTACTCCCTGGAAGGAGCGTCAGGTTTACGCGGGCGGATCGTGTTTTGCTCCAGTTGGGCACGGATGCTAAGCGTAGATCACGGGTAACCGTAGTTTTGGCGCCAGGACTTGCCACCACCATGCAGTGGTGAATCTGAGGGCCATGATGCGTGGCCACGAGTTGATCCTGACGCTTCTTGACGGCCAATACTCGCACCTTGGACGCCGACGGGGCCGGTATGTGGCGGGCAATTGCCCAATGGGGACGACGGGGCCTGAACACCGGATCGTATCGTCCGTTTGTTGGAATCTCGGCCAAAGCTCAGACCGTTCCCCCCTGTGATTCCGATATTTCCGGACGCGCGGACCATCGATGAACCCTACACTTCAGTTTCGAACAGTTCGCCGAATTTGCCCACTTATATGAAACTTTGGCACCAGGCATACCGTGTCTATCGACCAGGCTGGCAGGAGCTTATGTTGCTCCTGCTGGCAGCCCCGTGCTGGGCGCAAGATCTTTCGCTCGGGATCGAGGCCTACCAGGCGCAGGCGTATGAACAAGCCCACGACGTTCTGATGCCCTACGCCCAGCGGGGGGAGCCAGAAGCGCAGCGGCTTGTTGGGGTCATGTATCTACTGGGCCAGGGTGTGGAGCAGGATTTGGAGGCGGCACAGCGCTGGATCCGTGGCTCGGCCCAGTTGGGAAATCCTCAGGCCCAGGAACTGTTGAGTTTCATGTACAACCGGGGCGCTGGGTTGCCGAGGGATCCGGTACAGGCTTACGTCTGGTTGAAGCTGGCGTCTCAACGGGTCAGTGATCCGGCGCACTCCGATGGCATTCAGACCATCATTGCCCGGTTGCTGGGGGAAATGGATGAGCATGATCGAAAACGCGCCAGGAGCCTGAGTCGTGATTACTACTATCAGTATGTCGCACCCTTTATGTGAAAGTGCGATGTGAAAGTGCGATGGTCAGTCACCCTCCCCGGAGACTGCAAGTTCCTCCGATCGCCCACTCAAATGCCGTTTAAGCGGAGAACCCACACCATGCCGCCCATACCTGCTAGACGAAATGCAGCGGTTTCCGGCTGCTCCGGCTTGAGTCTATTGATCGCTCTTGTTCTGATGTGGCCACCTGGCGTCTATGCGGCCCAAAGTGCGCTGGAAATCGAGTTGGCCGAATCCCGCGCGCAGTTGCACAATCTTCGCCAGCGCATGGACCGATGGCTGGTGGCTGCCGACGAGCGCGAACGGGAAGTCAACGCGGAGTTGCAGCGGCGGGAAGCCCGTATTGAATCCCTTGGCGGCCAGCTGGCAGAGATCCGCGCCCGCCAAGCCAGTGCTGAGGTGGAACTGCAGCGCCTAAAGCGGTCCGATGTGGTGCGCGACCAAACACTGGAAAATGCGGAGACCAGGTTGCTCGATGCCGGCAAGGAAATCGAGAAGTTCAGCGCCAAGGCGAAGCTGTGCGAGCATGAACTCGTGTCGGTGAAAGCACAGAGCGCGTTCCAGCGCAGCGAGCTCGAGAAACTGGGCACAACCTTGGCGCAGCAACAAGCTCGGCAAGATGGCGTCGATGGCGGTCAGTGTGTCGCGGATCTGGAGCGCGAGTTGATGCTGAACGAGGCCCAGCAACGGCGGTTGGCGAAACTTTCCGGTCAGATCAGGGATTTGAGAAGGGCGGCAGAATCGAGTCGGGTATCTCTGCAATCGGCCAACGGCACCTTGCGTCAACTTCAGGCCGAACGGCAGTTGCAGGAAAACCGAGCGGAATCCGCCACAGCAGCCCTGTTTGTCACAAAACAACGTTTGGCCGAAACCCGGTCGGCCCTCGCGCTGATTCAGAGCGACACGGCTCAGCGGATGGCGGCCACTCGCAGCGAGGCAGCGGCCAACGCGGCTGTCGCCGGGCGAGACTATCGCCAAAGGACCCGGCAAGCCATAGCCGATGTGGACAATCCAGAAATGCAAAAAGCGGCGGTTTCGGCCCGTGCCCGTCTGTTCGACGAGCAAACCCGACTCGCCCAACTCAGCTCCGCTCGAGGCGTATACACTGTGCGGCCCGGCGACACTCTGTCCAAGCTGTCACGCACCTTTATCGGAGACCCCGGCGGCTGGACTGAAATCTTTGCCGCAAACCAGCACGTGATTGAGCAGCCCGACACCTTGCTTCCGGGGCTGGTTCTGGTTATTCCCTGATGACGCGGGGGCGCGAATCAGGCAGCGATCAAATTGTGCTCCGGGCCGAATGGAAAGCCGGTAATGTTGTCCGCGCCGCCCGTGGTCAGCACGAGAATATCGTGCTCACGGTATCCGCCTGCCCCAGCGAGGCCTTGAGGCAATGTGATCATCGGCTCCATGGAAACCACCATGTTCGGTTGTAACACGGTGTCGATGTCTTCGCGCAGCTCGAGCCCAGCCTCGCGACCGTAATAGTGCGAAAGCACGCCAAACGAATGACCGTAGCCGAAGGTTCGGTACTGCAGCAGGTCATGGCTGAGGTAGATCTCATTCAATTCCTGTGCAATGTCACAGCACCGTGCGCCCGGGCGTATAAGCTCCAGTCCCCGGCGATGCACCTGGCAGTTGATCTCCCATAGGGCCAGCTCGCGCTCCGTGGCGGACGCGAAAAACAGGGTGCGTTCAAGCGCCGTGTAGTAGCCGGCGATCATGGGAAAACAGTTCAGACTCAGGATGTCGCCTTTGGCTATACGCCGGGTTGTCACGGGGTTGTGTGCGCCATCGGTGTTGAGTCCAGCTTGGAACCAGGTCCAGGTGTCCCGAATCTCGCTGTCCGGATAGGTTCGCGCGATCTCGCGCACCATGGACGAGGTTGCGTGGGCGGCGACCTCGTACTCGGGTACGCCATCGTCGATCGCCTCGATGCAGGCCCAGCCGCCCAGGTCCGCAATTCGGGCGCCTTCCCGGATCAGCGCGATTTCCTCATTTGACTTGATCATCCGTTGCACCATGGTCGCGGGGGCCACGTCGACCAGTTCGATGCCGGGTAAGGCCGCTTGCAGCTTTTGTTGTGCAGACAGGGTGAGATGATCGAACTCAACGCCCAGCCGCCCGCTCGGCCTGACCAGGGACTGAATTGCGTGGTAGTAATTGTCCCGCTGCCAGTCGGTGTAAACCAGGTTTTCCCCGTAGGTTCGGCGGTGTGGCTGGCCACCGTCGATGTTCGCGCTGATGCTGACGGAACGCTGCTGGTCAACCACCAACCCGTAGGGTCGGCCGAAACTGCAGTATAAGAAATCGCTAAAGTAGTGGATGTTGTGCATTGAGGTAAACAACACACAATCCAGCCTCATCTCCTCCATCGTCTGCCTCAGACCGTCGAGCCGACGTGTCATCTCGGAGTCGGAAAACGTTGGCTTTACCTTGTCTCCGTTGGGCAGATTGAGAAGTCTTGGCAAGCTCATGACGCCTCCGGGTTCGATATCGCGACAGTGTGGAACCGGGACGCTAATGAACAGTTGTGATGGGGTCCAGTACCGAAGTGTGCCGCTGTCGCCCATGTGGAACTGAACGACGCCCCAGGGGTTGCGTGAACCTCAAGCGGCTCATCCCAGGCCTTCCACCTCCACGAGTCTGGCCAGGGCCTCTTCTATGCGCGACCGGGCTTGTGCGGTCATCAAATACAAGTAGCCATGCAGTGCGGCATCCTCCGGACTTCGGTCTATGCATTCGCTGCTGTAGGTTTCGAAGGCATGGAGGTTGAGGAGCAAATCGACCAGGTGCTTGGGGCACTCGCAATGCACTGTCGTGGAGGCTTCCGCGAGGCGAAGCATTTCATCCGTGCCGAAACGCCGTGCCGGAACGATCCCGGACTCAGGCGGTTGAGACGCGGTCAATTTGGCCGCCGGCCTGCGCTTGGCGACACTCGGTGCCATGCACGCCAGACGCAGCTCACTGAGGCCGATTGGCGCCTTCATGATTCTTACCCGATCACCTTCCAGGCGTGCCAGGTCGGCCCGGCGTCCGAAGCCGTAAATCACGACGGCGCGAGTCGCACCCGACCTGGCCAGGAAGCTGAACACATCCAGAATGGTCTCGTCCTGAACCGTCGGGAATTCCAGCACGATCACATCAGGATGATGTTGGGCGGTCTGGCGAAGAAACGCCTTTGGATCGCGCTCAACCACAACCATATTGAGGCCCGGAAGGTCCGCCCCGCTTCCGGCCAATCGCGCGGGCAGCACGTCGCCGAGAATCGCGATTCGGCAGTCCTGCGATGCCGGCTCGACAGGGCTTGAGCCCAGGTTCAGATCCAGGCGTTCGCGGAGCTGCTCTGGGCTCAGATGTGCAATCGTTCCAATCGCATTGCCCTCGTCCACAAGACGCTTGATCATGGCCAGCCGAGCAATGTCATCCCGGGAGTAGAGCCGGTTGCCACCGGCGCTTCGCAGCGGCTCGACCACCGCGTAGCGCCGCTCCCACATTCGGATGGTGACTGTTTCGATCCCCGTCAGCCGGGCCACCGCGCCGATTCGATATCCCTGGCCATATTCAGGCGGCACCGTGGACATCATGCCTGCTCCCTATCCTATCGTGCTCATGGCGGTGCCCGCTCGCGCTACGTCAACACCGATCGGCCTCTCTGACCACGGGGCGTGGTAATGATTCGATCCAGATCGCGATACCACTGCCTAAGGAAACGCCAGCAGCGTATTGCAAAGAGTCCAGGTGGAGTGCGGGGCGAGGCGAAAACGACGGAGAAAGTGCAGTTTACACCCAGCAAATGAGCATTTTGAGGACGTTTTCAATGCCGTAACGTGCCGCCGTAACGTGCCGAGTGAGGCTTTTTCAACACCCTGCTTATCTAATGGCTCTGACCGCGGTCTGGTCATGAGGTGCCAGATGCCAGGTGCCCCGGCGTTACAACCGGACGGCCAAGAGTCAGGCAACACTGAAAATACGCCCTCCTGGGTGTGACCGTGTGATTGGATCAAGGCGACCATTGCGATCGGTCTAAACCGACCCGTGTTTGGGCAGTTCGCATACCGGTGAGCCGATCACATGGGGCTGCCCCGTGTTCTCGCGTACGTTGAACCAGGTCTCCCCATTCGGATTCGCACGCCGACTTTCACCGTTCAAAGCCTGCATGGGCACATGGGTCATGCAGCCATGCCACATGCCCAACATAACGCCGCTCTTACCCGCCATGGCCGCGTGCACCGCGTTGCGAGCCATTCGATCGCAGTAGCGTTGATCAGCCGGGATCGGGGGTGCGGCGCGGATCAAATAGCTGGGATCGATGTACTTCAAGGTCACGGGCAGCGATCCGGAGGCGAACCGGGCCAGCAGTTGATCCTTCAGGAACAGACCGATGTCCCCCAACTTTCGATTGCCGGAGGCATCTTCTCCCCGTCCGGCGGGTTCGAACAGCTCCTGTCCGGCGCCCTCGGCTACCACAATGACCGCATGGCGGCGATGGTGTAGCCGCTGTTCCACCAGATCAAACAGTCCGCCGGGTCCCTCAAGGCCGAATGAAACCTCCGGGATGAGGCAAAAGTTGGCCTGGCCGGAGGCCAAAGTGGCTGCCATGGCGATGAATCCCGCATTCCGGCCCATCAGCTTCACCAGGCCGATTCCGTACGGAACCCCTTCCGCTTCCACGCGCACTCGGTTGATTGCCTTCACCGCCTCTTCCACTGCGGTGTCGAAACCGAAGGTCTTGAAAACGAATGGGATATCGTTGTCAATGGTCTTGGGAACGCCGATGATGGACAGCTTGAGCTTGCGCCGCCGGGCCTCCTGCCAGATCGCCGCAGCGCCGCGCATGGTTCCATCACCTCCGATGGTGAACAATACCTGTATGCGTTGGCGGATCAGCGAATCCACCAGGGATTCGGTGGGTGGCGAGCCACGCGATGAGCCCAGGCAGGTACCCCCCTCGGACCGAATGCGATTCACACCGTCCGGCGTCAGCGCAATGGGACGTTCACCATCCGGACCCAGGCCGGGGTACCCATATCGGATGCCGACAATGTTCTGACACCCGTAGAGATACCAGAGCTGCATCACAATTCCGCGCACCACCGCGTTCAGCCCAGGCGCCAACCCGCCGCAGGTGACGATGCCTGCGCGGAGTCGGGTCGGGTCGAAATAGATTTTTCGCCGCGGGCCGGCCAGCTCGAAGCTGTTTTCTGCGTCTGCGATATGCGGCTCACGACCCGAAGTCCGAAGATACGGATCGATCAGCAACCGCCGGCTGTCCTCGACATACTTGACGTTACCCTGGCGCAACATAGGGCTGACTCTGCGACAGGGCCCTATTGCCTCCACGGCAAAGCGACCGCCCAAGCTCATATCGCCTCCGGATGGATCTGCGCAATCATTGGGTTTCGGTGAGGCTATCGTTACCTGGCTTGGGCGCAGCCTGATTCAGCTCGATCGGCTTGCCGTGCTCGGTGGCGCGCGCGGCCCGGTCCCATTCCTGCTTACGCTGCATCAGTTCAGCCATGTTGATCAAGGCTTTCGACGCACACATCTGTTCCAGCGTCCGCAGCCAGGCGGTGTAGTAGATCGCGTCCACGTCATCCGATTCAGACTGAGCCGCAACCAATTCCCGACTCAACGCATCGGCCCATTCCTGCCAGCCAAAATGACCTGCTGCATGAAGCGTCAGGGTGAGGGAAAAGGCCTGCGCCTGCCACGGTTCGGCAAACGGTCGGTGTTTTCCACGCGCCGCATCGAATAAGCTCTGGAGGTCGGAGTCCACGCCGTGCTATTCCCCTGCTCCGTCCGTTTCAGCCGCCAGATAGCCATCCCACAGATCGACATAAATGCGATCTGTCGCTGGCGCGTCCGGCCCCCAGAGTTCGACCCCGGTGAAGCGCACGCTGTACACATGCTGCGGGCATTCCCCGAGCCCCTGTGCATTGCTGTCGGGCAGGACGAACAGGCCGTGATCACGGTCCACGATGCCGCAGCGACCGCGGACGTATCGGGGCATGCGGGTGTGTGTATAGGGGTGCCGATTCAGCACTTGAACGCGATCTCCCGGAACAAAACGAGGGGGATCACCTTCCGTCCGTCGCGCCGTTGCGCCGCGACGGAGTGCGGCAGCGACCTGGTGTGCTTCAAGCCGCGTCATGGGGCAGTGACGAACACAGTTCTGCCTCACGGGCGGAGATTTCGGCTGCGCTGACCAAACCACGCTCGATCATCAAATGCTCAAGCCCATGGAGCCAGTGTTCGTAGTAGCTGCTGAGCAGATAGTGGGAGGGGGACATCTGTTCCCGGGCGTATCGGCTCATGTCCAGATTCCACTGGGCCCGGGCCCCCATGGCCAGAGTCAGTGCGAAGGCCCGGCGTTCCCACTCATGTTGAAACACTGCTTCTCCGGGAATCCGGTCAACGGCTCCGAATCCATCCATCCCACCCAGATCGTGCATGCCGTTCATGTCACCGTGTCCTTGGGTCCCGACACCACCCCGGCGCCGATCATTGAATCTCGCGTCACCAGATCAGCCAGTTCCTGGTCCGACAGCTGCTCCGTGCCGTCCGGCCTTCGGGGAAGGACCAGATAGCGCAGTTCGGCGGTGCTGTCCCACACCCGGACCTCCACCTCATCATCCAGTTCGACCCCGAACTCAGCCAGCACCTTGCGGGGTTCGCGCACGGCTCGTGCCCGGTAGGGTGCAGCCTTGTACCAGACCGGCGGCAGGCCCAACACCGGCCAGGGATAACATGAACACAGGGTGCATACCACCAGGTTGTGGACCCGTTCGGTGTTCTCCACCACCACCATGTCCTCTCCCTGACGGCCCTCGAAGCCCATTTCGGCGATGGCCGCAGTGGCGTCTTTCAGCAGACGTGTGCGGTAGCCCGGGTCGGTCCAGGCGCGGGCCACCACTTTGGCGCCGTTCTTGGGACCGACCTGGTTCTCGTAGGTGTCAATCAGGAGATCGAGCGCAGCTGGGTCCACCAGCCCCTTCTCGATCAGCAGCGACTCCAGCGCCTTGACCCGCAATACCGGGTCCGGGAGCGGTGCGTCATGATGATGTTTGGACATGTACAAGCGCTCTTGTGATCAGTCCGGCACAGTTTAGCCGAGGCTGCGGCCGGCTGCGCAAGGGCGGGCGTTAAGTCGCGTCGGCAAAGTAGCGCATGTGATGTGCCGCCTGATCCTCTGAGTAGGTGTAGTCACGACCCACGGGGCAGGCCCGCCGTGCCCGACACCCCTGGCCAACGCAGTCGTTGTTGACAGCCGACCGCACATGCCCGCGGCACGCCCCTACGTCATAGTACAATTCGGTAATCGCTTGCACCGGGCACGTCAGCAGACAGGGTTTGTCGGCACAGCTCAAACAGGGGCTGTCGTCCGCGGGTCGTGCCACGAACACATTAATGTCCTGGAAAACCAGGGCGCCGCGGTAGGCGTGCCAAGTGCCATAACGCGAATGAATCAAAGCCCCCAGGGGCGAGGGGTATACTGCCTCGGCGCGGCGGGCCCACCGCTGGAACGGCCACCAGGGTGGACCATCGAACGGAAACAAGGGACGCGCCTGGAACGCATCGGCGAGAGCGGTGATCGTTTCACGGCTCCAGTTGTCCAGTGGATTGG
>Ga0316196_10000571_pt1 | contig 14740 bp, 10 predicted proteins | sample Eddsed2cm_MG_FD_204938 | JGI IMG/M metagenome (GOLD analysis project Ga0316196, IMG submission 204938) | Coastal sediment microbial communities from Maine, United States - Eddy sediment 2 cm | ecosystem: Environmental > Aquatic > Marine > Coastal > Sediment | place: USA: Maine | collected... | reverse complement strand
AAACTTCTAACGAAGAGGAAGCAGAAAAGCAGACAGAATCTGATTCCGGTGTTGATATACTTCAAGTAGAAAAAGATACGCTTACTGAAGAATCTGCTGATACTGCTGAGCAGGCACTTGACAGTGAAGTAGATATGGATGAAGAGCAGGAAGCACCGGTTAATGAACTGGTAGAAATCTTCCGTGAAGAAGCCATTGATTTACTTTCCCGCTTTCAGGGAGTGCTTGATGACTGGCGTAGTGACTCGGAGAATAAAGAGGCACGTAATGAACTGAAGCGAATTTTCCACACCATAAAAGGCAGTGCGAGAATGACCGGGGTCACAACTATAGGCGATCTGGCCCACAATACAGAAACAATGCTAGAACAATCAGAGCGAGCTGAAAATAGCATCGATGAACTGTTGTTTGATCTGATCGGAGAAGTACATGACACCCTGCTAGTGATGGTCGACACTCCTGACAACAATTATTTTGATGACCAGGCGGTTGATTTAAATCAACGGGTTCTTGATTTCTATTCCTCTGCTGCAGATGAATCTGCGATTGAAGAAGGAGAGTTTAACGAGAGTTCGGAAGAAGATTACTCAGAAAGTAAAGTTGAAGAAAGTCTAGATGAGGAAGTTCCTGGTGACGCAGCTGAGCCTGAAATAAAAGAAAAAGAGAAAGCTGAAGGCCGTGCGGATGATGCAGAAAATGAACTGCTAGAAATCTTCAGGGAAGAAGCGACTGATTTATTGTCACGATTTCACGAGGCGCTCGAGAACTGGCGTAATGAGCCAGATAGTAGCGAAGTAAAAGCTGAACTACAGCGCATTTTCCATACCATCAAGGGTGGAGCACGAATGACAGGGATCGCCGCAATTGGTGATCTAGCTCACAGTACGGAATCGATGCTTGAGCAATCAGAAAATGCTGAAAACAATGTCGATGAACCACTGTTTGAGTTGATTGAGGAGGTGCATGACATCCTGCTGATGATGATCGAGAACCCTGGCAGCAGTGCTTTTGATATTCAGGCAGATGAAATGAACCAAAGAGTGCTTAATCATTTTTCTGCAGTTGTCGACGATACACCCATAGAAGCGGAAGCTCAGTCAGATGAAATTACCAATAGCGCTGAGTCTGTTGAATTAATTGAGCCAGAAGCTTCGAATGAAAGTGAAGTGCAGGATATATCTGCAGAGAAATCGGATTCACTGCTTAGAAAAGAAAAAGCAAGACCAATAGTCCTACGAAAAGAAAAAAAATTAGATGTAGTAAAGCATGTCCAGGTTCGAGTTGATTCTGAATTATTGAGTACGCTTGCCAACTATGCAGGTGAAGTAAGTATTGCCCGTTCTCGTATTCAACAACAGGTTTCTAATTTCAAGGAAAATCTTGATGAGTTGCATAAGAATATCGAAAGATTTAATAGCCAGATACGTGAATTAGAAATACAGGCCGACACGCAAATTCTTTCAGGTGCGGGCGGTCTCCTTAATGAGGAAGACGAAGACTTTGATCCGCTTGAATTTGATCGATACACACAATTACAGTTTCTTTCTAGAAATCTCTCAGAGAGCCTAAATGATTTAATGATGATTCAGTCCGGGATGGACAATTTTGCCGGTGATGTCGAGATGTTGCTACACGAACAATCTCGTTTGAATACTGACCTGCAGGAAGGACTGACTCAAACTAGAATGGTTGCTTTCTCCACCTTGATGCCAAGGCTGAGGCAGCTAGCGAGAAAGACATCACGTGAATTATCCAAACCGGTCAAAATTGAACTTAAAGGTGGTGAAGTTGAGCTGGACAGGAATGTCATCGATCAAGTTGTTCCACCGATGGAGCACCTAATTCGTAACTCAATTTCTCATGGTATAGAAAGTGCAAAGATCAGAAAGAAAATTGGCAAGCCAGAAAAGGGTCTGTTAAAGCTTGAGATCAGTCGGGAAGGTAAAGACATTATTATTGAGTTCTCTGATGATGGGCAGGGACTGAATTTAGAAAGAATTCGTCGCAAGGCAGAAGATAAAGGACTTCTGGACAAAGGCATGAATCCATCGGATGAACATCTGGCAAATCTAATTTTCGTGCCAGGTTTTTCAACAGCAGATAATGTCACACAAGTGTCTGGCCGAGGTGTCGGTATGGATGTGGTACAGAGTGAGCTCAAGCAAATAGGCGGCTCAGTTTCTCTGGTTACTGAAAAAGACAAGGGAACCCGCTTTATCATCAGATTGCCACTATCCATGACCGTGGCCCAGGCAATGATTGTCGCCTCAGGTGGGCACCGTTTTGCAATCCCGTTGATGTCAATTTTGTCCATCAATATGGTCTATAGAAGTAGAATTATTACCGATGCTACAGGTGAGCGCAGTGTCACAATCAGTGACAAATCTTACCCATATCTATCTCTTGCAGAGCGTCTTGGTATGTTGGCACAACTGGAAGATGATATTAAGACACCTGCTTTAATGATGAACGCAGCGACAGGCCCTGTTGTCGTTGGTGTCGATGAATTGATCCACGCAGTTGAAATTGTAGTTAAGCCGGTCGGTGTTCAGATCGCTGCACTTGATGGAATAGAGGGGGCAACAGTACTCGGTGATGGCGAAGTCGCATTAATCCTTGACCTGGTTGACCTGTGGAATACGCGTCATTCTGAAAGGGCGGATATAGATCAGGCAAGCCTGGTTGCCAAACTCGAACAAGAAGTGAGTCCGGCTACAGTAATGGTGGTCGATGATTCCCTGACTGTGCGTCGTGTGACAGAACGAAACTTGAGTAAATATGGAATCACTACAATGCTTGCTACTGATGGGGCTGATGCAATAGAGAAGCTGTCAGAGCAAATACCAGATGTTATGCTGGTCGATATTGAAATGCCTCGCATGAACGGGTTTGAGCTGACGGAACTTGTCAGAGATGACCCAAGCTACAAAGACATTCCTATAATTATCATTACATCACGATCTGGTCCGAAGCATCGAGAAAGAGCAATGGAGCTTGGAGCAACGCTTTACCTGACTAAGCCATACCAGGAAGTTGAATTGATGAATGCGATAAATTCAGTACTACCGCTTGAAAGCTCACGTAAGATCACCGCAATGATGGAAGGATAATCAAGAAGTGCAGGAGGAAATCAGCAAATGGTAGATGATAAGGATACGATGCAGCCTGTACGTTGTTTGATAGTCCCGGCAGACCCGGGTTTCCTGGTGATACCCAGTGCAGCTGTAGCAGAAATTGTACCACTGTCATTAAACGATACGGCAGATGAAGGTAGTCGACTTGGAATTATGACGTGGCGAGGTGTAGAGGTTCCTGTCTATTCAATGGAAGGAATGGCCGGTCTCAGCATCCCGGAATTTGGTAAGCGCAGTAAGGCACTGGTTTTTTACCCTTGGAAAGGGTCAGAGAAAAATAAGTTTTTTGCGATAGCAACTATGTATGATCCACGCCCAAGATTATTATCAAGTGATGATATTAAGGCGAACGAAGAAGGACTGGATGACAATGATTTTATCAGTGCAAGTTTTCTCTATGATGGTGAATTAGCACTGATCCCTGACTTGAAGGAAATCTCTCAGCAAGGTTAATACGGATTCATTAAAGTAACAGGTATCTCATTTTTTTCTGATTAAGATGGTTGAGCAAGCTTAACCAGTATCACACCTACCATGTTTTCCTCCAGGCTTTTATATAAAGCTGCATCGGAGTGATTCCAAACTGAACGACACTCAAAGATAAAATGCCGACTTAATATGAAATCTTGTGTAGCAATGACTATTCTCTATCCAGCAAGGTAATAAAATACAAATATCAAATGAAAGATATGCTTTCTGCAACCAGCATTATAGTCAAATCTCCCCAAGTAGTTCGCTAAAGCCAAAATATTCCTGGTTACTGGTTTTTTCAAAAGGGTTCAGCTTCGTTCCATCAAGCATTTTTTTCCCTTCAGGGGTTTTTTCTGCTTCGATAAGGCCCTTAGCAAGCTTTTCCCGTATTTCAGCGGAGACATTGGGTGATACAGAAATCGCCATGCCCGGTGTCGAATCAGTCGTTAATACCAATGAAATGCCACCATCTCCAGCCATCTGAGCGCTTACCAGTGGTGTAGGGAGCATTGCAGCATCAACTTCACCTGCTAATAGCAAGGACATAATGTGGCCTGAATCAGTTCCTTCGATGATGGTGGGCAGGCGCACAGGATTTTCGAATAGTTCATCAATTCTGACAGCAGCTATACTTGGAGGGCCTGGAGTCGCAATTTTTTTACCGATGAGTTCTTCCGGGTCGAAGACCAGGTCATCTTCTGGAACAATTAACGAAATACTGATGATACCCGGTTGCTTGGCAAGTACCGTGAAGTCCATGTTCTTGTCTCGATAGTCAATAAAGTGCGCAGCATCGAAAGCAATGTCATAGCTGTTCGGTTTCTGTGTTTCCGACCAGTAGGAGATATAGTTCGGATAGGTGATTAATGTTACTGGTTGCCCAGTGATATGCTGCATGTAATCAGCCAACGGTTGAAAGATTTCGCGGGTTTTCTGTTCGGACTGGATTGGTTGTATGACCAGCCGCAGTGGCTCCTGCGACAATGCTGTTTTTGGCAACAGTGCTAAAATTAGCGAAAATAATAACAGGAGTATTCCAGTTATTGAGGCTTTCTTTGCTGTCATTGTTGACGTTGATGTTTGCATTCTCCACCCTTATCCAAAATAGAATTATTTTATGCAGGCTATGTTCATTTGTTATGAACAGTTCTTATTTGTCTATAAATATAGACCATTTATCAGCAGAAACAAGGCTTTCAGCAGAAATCTATTGTCTGAAAATCAGGCTGTTGTGGATAAGCAACATGTGCGATTAAGCTAGAATTATCGTTATTATTTAAGCATGAAAATAAGGTTTTTTGTTTCATTTATACAACATATTGCCGAATTTCCTATTACACATTACCTTAATTCCTGATCTATAAGGTTGGGATTCTATTAATTTATCGTTTCAGCTACGTCAGAAGTGATAGCACTATAGAAGACACTGGATCACTATTGCCGTAGACATCGAAGTAGGGGAAAATAGTGGGTTTACGCGCCACTCAGTATTCACTCATACAAGGCAGCAGAATAAATAGAGCAACTTGTAACGGGCGCAACTTGCAAGAATCAACAATTACCATGAGGAAGTCCCATGTCAGCAACTACCGATCGACGCAAACTGGCTAATGGCATACGTGCCCTGGCCATGGATGCCGTGCAGAAAGCAAACTCTGGCCATCCGGGTGCCCCAATGGGCATGGCAGATATCGCCGAGGTTCTTTATAACGATTATATGAACCACAACCCGGGGAACCCGGACTGGGTTGACCGCGATCGTTTCATTATGTCAAACGGACATGGCTCAATGTTGCCATACTCTGTTCTGCACCTGACCGGCTACGACCTGAGTATTGATGACCTCAAGTCGTTCCGCCAGCTGCATTCAAAGACGCCTGGCCATCCTGAGTACGGTTATGCCCCAGGAATAGAAACAACCACAGGGCCTCTTGGACAGGGAATCACCAATGGCGTAGGTATGGCAATAGCTGAGAAGGCGCTTGCAGCTCATTTTAATCGCGATGGACACGAGATTGTCGATCATAATACATATGTCTTCCTCGGTGATGGCTGCCTGATGGAAGGTATTTCACATGAAGCCTGTTCACTCGCCGGTACACTTGGCCTGGACAAGCTGATTGCCTTTTATGATGACAACAATATCTCGATCGACGGTGAAGTCGAAGGCTGGTTTACTGACAATACACCTCAACGATTTGATGCCTATGGCTGGCATGTCGTAAAAGATGTCGACGGGCATGATGCCGATGCAATCAAGGCTGCTATTGAAGAGGCACGTGCTGAGACCGATAAGCCATCATTGATCTGCTGCAAGACGACAATTGGTTTTGGTTCGCCAAACAAGGGCGGTAAGGAAGACTGTCACGGCGCACCGCTTGGTGATGAAGAGATCGCATTAACACGTAAGGCGCTGGGCTGGGAATATGAGCCGTTCGAAATACCTGATAATGTTTACGCAGGCTGGAGTGCAAAAGAAAAAGGCGCGGCAGCCGAAGCAGCGTGGAATGAAAAATTTGCTGCCTATAAGGAAGCCCATCCAGAGCTTGCCGCAGAATTTGAGCGCCGTACATCAGGTAAACTGGCAGCTGGCTGGGAAGAAAAGGCCGATGCGTTCATTGCCGAGGTCAACGCAAAAGCGGAAACCATCGCATCGCGCAAGGCTTCACAGAATACTATCGCAGGATTCTTTCCTTTCACCCCTGAATTCATGGGCGGATCTGCGGACCTGGCAGGGTCTAACCTGACCTTCGTCGCCGATTCTGTTGCAATGCGTCACAATATCGCAGATGCGAATTACGTTAACTATGGCGTTCGTGAATTTGCCATGACAGCCATTATTAACGGTATTTCATTGCATGGTGGTTTTGTCGCCTATGGCGCGACCTTCCTGATGTTTTCGGAATATGCGCGAAATGCTCTGCGTATGGCAGCTTTGATGAAAATCCAGAATATCGAAGTCTATACTCACGACTCTATTGGTCTGGGTGAAGATGGACCGACTCATCAGCCTGTCGAGCAGGTTGCAACACTGCGCATGATGCCGAATATGACTGTCTGGCGCCCATGCGATGCGGTTGAGTCTGCAGTTTCCTGGAAAGCAGCAGTGCTCAACACAACCGGCCCTTCTTCATTAATCTTCTCTCGCCAGAACCTTGAGCATCAGGTGCGTACCGATGAGCAGATTAAGAATATCGAAAAAGGCGGCTATGTGCTGCGAGACTGTGAAGGTACGCCAGATGCAATTATCATTGCAACAGGTTCAGAAGTCAGCCTTGCAACGGCAGCTGCTGAAGCGCTTTCCGGCAACAATATCCGTGTCGTTTCTATGCCGTGCACCAGCGTTTTTGATACGCAGGATGAATCTTATCGTGAGTCCGTACTGCCTTCATCAGTCAGGGCGCGCGTTGCGGTTGAGGCTGGAGTCAGTGATTTTTGGCTCAAGTATGTCGGTTTTGATGGCAAGGTTGTCGGTATTGATAGCTTCGGTGAATCTGCTCCGGCGGGAGATCTGTTTAAAGAGTTCGGCTTCACTGTCGACAATGTCGTCAGCACAGTTGAGTCGGTGCTATAGAAAATGACATCGAACAGCTGCAGCCTGTGGTAAATCTGCAGCTGTTCACTTTCCCCGACGATCTAAACGCAGTACTGAATTAACACAGAAATTTTTATTTATTTTTAGGAGTAATTTGATGACGATTAAAGTTGGTATTAATGGTTTTGGCCGTATTGGCCGTATGGCATTTCGCGCTATTGCAAAAGATTTCAATGATATTGAAGTTGTAGGCATCAATGATTTGCTTGATGCAGATTACCTGGCCTATATGCTGAAATATGACTCAGTCCATGGCCGTTTTGATGGTGACGTGGCAGTTGACGGCAGTAATCTGGTTGTAAATGGTAAAACCATCCGTTTGACAGCTGAACGTGATCCGGCAAACCTGAAATGGGGTGATATCGGTGCAGACCTGATTATTGAATGTACTGGTTTCTTCCTGACAGAAGAAAGCTGTCAGAAACACATCGACGCTGGTGCCAAGAAAGTTGTTCAGAGTGCACCTTCGAAAGATGGTACACCTATGTTTGTCTATGGTGTTAACCATGAGACCTATGCAGGTCAGGCTATTGTTTCTGCCGCTTCATGTACCACAAACTGCCTGGCACCAATTGCCAAGGTACTAAATGATAACTGGGGGCTGAAGCGTGGTTTGATGACGACAGTTCACGCTGCAACAGCCACACAGAAAACTGTTGACGGTCCTTCAATGAAAGACTGGCGCGGCGGTCGTGGTATCCTCGAAAACATCATTCCTTCATCTACTGGTGCTGCGAAAGCTGTTGGTGTTGTACTGCCTGAGCTGAATGGCAAGTTGACTGGTATGGCTTTCCGCGTGCCCACCTCTGATGTCTCAGTTGTCGATCTGACTGTAGAACTGGATAAAGATGCTTCCTATGATGACATCTGTGCAGCGATGAAAGCTGCATCAGAAGGATCAATGAAAGGAACCCTTGCATACACTGATGAAAAGGTAGTTTCTACTGATTTCCGTGGCTACACCGCTTCTTCAATTTTTGATGCAGAAGCCGGCATTGCACTGGATGGCACATTCGTAAAACTCGTTTCCTGGTATGACAACGAGTATGGCTATACCTGCAACATGCTGCGTTTTGTTGAGCACGTTTCTGCTAACTGATAGTTAGTCTTTTTACAGGGTGGGTTCGCCCGCCCTGTAAATTATTTATATCTGCAGGAATTGTTTGTTAAAGATTTATTCAACATAGAACTGTATTTAATAAATCTTTCACAAACAATTTTTAGAATATCGAATAGCCTAAATTTAAGGAGTTATTATGTCTGTTACCAGGATGACTGATCTCGATCTGGCCGGAAAGCGCCTATTGATTCGCCAGGATCTGAATGTGCCGATAAAAGATGGCAAGGTTAGCTCTGATAAGCGAATCCGCGCCTCGTTGCCTACGATTGAACATTGTATAAATTCTGGCGCACGCGTCATGTTGATGTCACATCTGGGCCGACCTACTGAAGGTGAACCTGCTGATGAGTTCTCCATGCAGCCTGTAGCAGACCATCTTTCTACCTTGTTGGGTAAGGAAGTGCGCCTGATTACGGACTACCTGGATAATTCCCCTGAACTTGAAGATGGCGATGTAGTGCTGCTGGAAAACTGCCGTTTCAATGTTGGCGAAAAGAATAATAGTGATAACCTGGCAAAAAAATATGCATCCCTGTGTGATATTTATGTCATGGATGCATTTGGTACAGCACATCGTGCCCAGGCTTCTACTTATGGTGCTGGTGTGTATGCTCCCGTTGCCTGCGCTGGCCCGCTGCTGGCGGGTGAGCTTGAAGCTCTCGGCAAAGCACTTGATGAACCGGCACGGCCAATGGCTGCGATTGTTGGCGGTTCCAAAGTATCAACAAAATTGACTGTGCTTGAATCGCTATCAGGTGTCGTTGATCAATTGATCCCTGGTGGTGGTATTGCGAATACTTTTATTGCTGCCTGTGGCTACAATGTAGGTAAATCACTGTATGAGGAAGACCTGATACCTGAAGCAAAGCGTCTAATGGAAGCTGCGAAGGCAAAGGGTGGTGAGATCCCTGTTCCGACAGACGTTGTTGTCGGCAAGGAATTCTCTGAAAGTGCTGAAGCAACAGTTAAGAAAGTTGAAGATGTTGAAGATGATGACATGATCTTCGATATAGGTCCTGAAACAGCTGCGCGCTTTGCTGAAATGATGAAAGAGGCAGGCACTATCGTGTGGAACGGTCCGGTTGGCGTATTTGAATTTGATCAGTTCGGTGAAGGCACCAGGATATTAGGTTTGGCAATTGCTGAATCAGATGCTTTCTCAATCGCTGGTGGAGGAGATACCCTTGCAGCTGTTGATAAATATAACATTGCTGACAAAGTGTCCTATATCTCAACAGGTGGCGGTGCTTTTCTTGAATTCCTTGAAGGCAAGCAACTGCCAGCGGTGACTATGCTGGAAAATAAGTAAGAACCATCACGAATGTGACCTTGATGCACAAAGTTGAGTTTAATCAAATTTTGTGTGTCATATAGACTGATAAAATCATAGACGTAATACTGGAATCATTAATTAGATGACAATACCAAGGCGTACGAAAATAGTAGCCACCATTGGTCCTGCAACAGAAAGCCCGGAAATGCTGGAAAAAATTTTTCTCGCCGGGGTGGACGTTGTCCGCGTCAACTTCTCGCATGGAACTCCCGAGGCGCATATAGAGCGAGCAAGGAATATCCGAGAAGTTTCGGAAAAAGTCGGCCGACATATCGGTATCCTGGCTGACTTGCAGGGCCCAAAGATACGTATCCAGCGCTTTCAGGATGACTTTATTAAACTGAAAAAGGGCAAGTCCTTTACGCTTGACGCGGAACTCGGTGAAAATGATGGCGATGAAAACGCAGTAGGCCTGACCTACAAGGCGCTGGCAAGCGATGTCAGTGCCGGTGATGTTTTACTGCTGGATGATGGTTTGATTGCACTGAAAGTGGTAGAAGTAGTTGGAAGCAAAATTAACTGCGTAGTCGAAATCGGCGGAAAGCTTAGCAATAACAAAGGTGTGAATCGCCAGGGTGGCGGCCTGTCAGCGGGAGCATTGACCGAAAAAGATAAAAAGGACATCAAGCTGGCAGCTAAAATTGAGGCGGATTTCCTGGCTGTTTCGTTTGTTCGTAATGCGGACGACGTTCACGAAGCACGCCGCCTTCTGCTCGAAGCGGGTAGTGATGCATGGATTGTATCAAAGATAGAACGTGCAGAAGCGATTGATGAAATCGAAGAGATAACACTCGCATCTGATGTACTGATGGTTGCTCGAGGCGATCTTGGTGTTGAGATCGGTGATGCTGAAATCACCGCAGTACAGAAAATGATTATTTCCCAGGCACGCAATATGGATCGTGTAGTGATAACAGCAACGCAAATGCTTGAGTCTATGATTAACAAGCAGATGCCAACGCGGGCAGAAGTGACTGATGTCGCAAATGCCGTGCTTGATGGTACGGATGCCGTCATGCTGTCAGCTGAAACAGCTGTTGGCAGGTACCCGATCAAAACCATTGAAGCAATGGATAGAATTTGTCGTGGTGCCGAGAAACATCGTAGTACAATCGTCAATGAATCACGCAACGATAGCAGTTTCGAGCGTGTAGACGAAGCAATTGCCAAGGCCTGTATGTATACTGCGAATCGGCTTAACGTCCGGGCAATTATCGCGATGACAGAATCTGGTGCGACAGCGTTGTGGATGTCACGCATCAGTTCCGGGCTGCCGATTTATGCAATGTCCAGCCAGGACAGAACATTACGCCAGGCATCCATGTATCGCGGTGTTGAGCCATTAAAGTATGAGACCACCAGTACAGTTCATTCAGTGGTGAATGCCGAGGTCCAGGAAATACTCAAGAAGCGCGGTGCAATTGAGGATGACGACCTTATCATTATTTCGAAAGGTGATCTGGTTGGTAAGCAGGGCGGAACGAATGTGATGAAGATTCTGCATGTTGGGGAAGTTGAACCCTAGGTAAAACTGGTGAAATATTACGGTCCTCTATAACCGGTATGATGAAAAATACTTGAAACTTAATAGATTTTAGACACTAAAAAGGAGATACACATGGCTCTTATTTCAATGCGACAGTTGCTGGATTATGCAGCAGAAAATGATTTTGGCATGCCTGCCTTTAACGTAAATAATATGGAACAGGTTCACGCCATAATGGAAGCGGCCAAGGCTGTTGATTCCCCGGTCATCATGCAGGGATCAGCGGGTGCACGTTCATATGCAGGTGAGTCATTCCTGAGACACATGATATCTGCAGCAATTGAGCAGTACCCGGATATTCCTGTCGTTATGCATCAGGATCATGGTTCTGAACCGGCAGTCTGTCTGCGTTCAATTCAGTCAGGTTTTTCATCAGTAATGATGGATGGATCGCTGATGGCTGACATGAAGACCCCGGCCTCTTTTGAATACAACGTTGATGTGACGAAGAAAGTAGTCGATATGGCGCATGCGGGCGGTGTTTCTGTTGAAGGTGAACTGGGTTGCCTGGGCTCACTGGAAACCGGTGAGATGGGTGAAGAAGATGGTCATGGTGCGGAAGGCAAGCTGGATATGGATATGTTGCTGACCGACGTTGATGAAGCCGTAGCTTTTGTTGACGCGACCGGCGTAGATGCACTGGCTATTGCTATTGGTACTTCACATGGTGCATATAAATTCACCAAAGAACCTACTGGAGATATTCTGCGTATTGATCGCATCAGGGAAATTCATGAAGCACTGCCAAATACTCACCTGGTAATGCACGGTTCTTCATCAGTGCCACAGGACTGGCTGGAAATTATTAATACCTACGGTGGCGATATGGGCCAGACTTATGGTGTTCCTGTTGAAGAAATTCAGGAAGGCATCAAGCACGGTGTTGCAAAGGTTAATATTGATACCGATCTGCGTATGGCTTCTACCGGTGCGATACGTAAATTCCTTAGCGAAAACCCATCGAACTTTGATCCACGTAAATTCCTCAAGGCATCTACTGATGCAATGATGGAAATCTGTAAAGCACGTTACGAAGCATTCGGCTGTGCCGGACATGCCAGCAAGATTAAAGCGAAACGTCTGGAAGACATGGTTTCATTCTATAGCTAATATTATATTTTTAGCTATTGCATCTAGCGGGTGTGGGAATATCCCACACCCGTTTTTTTTTGACGTAAATTTGAGTCTCAAATCTCAAGAAAGTCTGGTTTAACTTGAGAATTATTATTGTGTTTAGAGGCTTTTTACACACTCCAGCACTTCCTCTACATGACCTTTAACCTTCACCTTGCGATATTCCTGTCGCAGGATACCTTTCTCATCAATAACAAAGGTACTCCGTACAATACCCATGTGTTTCTTGCCATAGAGATTCTTTTCATGGATGACATCGAACAGTTTACACAGGGCTTCATCAGGATCTGAGATCAGATCAAAAGGGAACTGCTGTTTTTCCTTAAAGTTCTCATGTTTCGTCAGGCTATCCCTTGAAGCTCCAAGGATTTCACAATTAGATTTTTGAAATTCTTTGTATGCGCTGCTGAAATCTCGTCCTTCGGTTGTGCAGCCGGGAGTACTGTCTTTAGGGTAAAAATAGAGGACGAGTTTTTTGCCCTGTAAGTCCGAGAGTTTAAAAGATCGATCAGAGGTTGCCTTTACTTCGCAATCAGGTATTTTCTGATTAATTTCAGGTGCCGACATTAGGGTTTCTCCAGCTATAGTTAATGTTGCTTATATTTCTGTTAGATTTGACGTTAATCGTTAAGCTTAATTCCTAAAACTAAATATTTAGTCTTTCATCTGCTTTTATACTGTTTTTGTAACAATAATAAAAACACCGGGACACCCAGCATCGCAGTAATGACACCCACTGGGATTTGTTGTGGTGCCAGTAGAGTACGAGCCAGTGCATCTGCAAGTATCAGAAAGCTACCGCCGCTGAGAACGGCAGCTGGTAACAGGTATCGATAATCTCGCAGTCCGATCAGGCGAAGAGAGTGGGGAATTATCAGCCCGACAAAACCGATGCTGCCAGCCATGCTGACTGAAGTAGCTGTCATTGCTGCAGCAAGAATAAAAATAATCACCCGCAGTAACTGGATATTCTCACCAAGAGCAGCAGCCTGCTGCTGTCCGCGCAGCAATAAATTTAGCGGCCTTGCTATTGCCCAGCTGACGACGAATGTTAGCAGTAATATAACGAGCCCTGTACTGGTGTGACTGGACTGCGAGAGGTCCCCCATCAGCCAGAATAACATTCCCTGCATTTGTTGCTGACTTGAAATTGTCAGCAGAAAGCTGATCGCTGCACTCCAGCCGGCAGCGATAACTACCCCGGTCAGTAACAGACGTTCAGTGGTCCAGTTGCCATTCGAGTAAGAAAGACTGAAGACAAGAAGAGTTGATGCTAATGCCCCCGCAAATGATGTCAGTGGTGTCCAGCTGGCTGAGAGTCCCAGCAACAGGGCACTCAGTGTTGTGACACCGGCACCGCCGGAGATGCCAAGAATGTACGGCTCAGCGAGAGGGTTGCGTAACAACACCTGTAAAAGTGCTCCTGCCATGGATAACAGGGCGCCGACGATAAATCCATCGACAGCTCTTTCTGCACGAAGTGTAAAAATTGTTTTTGTGAAAGAGTCGCTGTCACCGGACAGGAAAGAGGCTAGCTCATATAGACCAATATCCGAACTTCCCGTAGCAAGCGCCAGGATCGCGCTAACCGGGACGAGCAAGACTAATATTCCCAGTAGTTTTCTCTGATGAGTCACTCAGGATCCGCTAAAGTGAGGACTTTCCAGCCTGCGAGTTGGGCATACTCTGCCAGTGTTGGATCAGGGTTGACAGCAACTGGATTGTCGACTTCCTGCAGCAGGGGAAGATCATTGTGGGAATCAGAATAAAACCAGCTACCCTGCATGTCGTGACCAGTTTCGTCTAGCCACTCACGCAGTCGGGAAATCTTACCTTTCTGAAAACAGGGTGTGCCGCTAACTGCACCGGTGTACTGATTATTTTTAAGTTCTGCATTGGTGGCAATTAAATCATCAATGCCAAACAGGTCAGCAATGGGCCGGGTAACAAAATCGTTCGTTGCTGTTATTATCAACAGGACATCACCCTGTTGACGGTGTTTGTCTACCAGTTCCAGTGCCTGTTCGGTAATGATTGGCTTGATGAAATTCTCGATATAATCCTCCCGCATCTGTAAAAGTTCAGATAGAGGAATACGGGCGAGGGGAGCCAGTTGAAAGCGCAGGAAAGACATGATATCCATCTGGCCTTTGATATATTCCTGATAAAAACGTTCGTTTTCCCGTTGATGGGACTCCTCATCAACAGCGCCTTTATCGATTAGATACATACCCCATAGATAATCACTGTCCCCTCTAAGAAGGGTATTATCGAGGTCAAAAATTGCCAGTGCCACGTTTATGTCCGTATGTTTTTAAGCGTTTATTCTACAGCGTATTGTTAGTTCGGGCGATATACTCTTTGAAAATGTGACAGATTGATGACAGTATGATAATTTTTACAGTAT
>Ga0316196_10000568_pt1 | contig 14762 bp, 14 predicted proteins | sample Eddsed2cm_MG_FD_204938 | JGI IMG/M metagenome (GOLD analysis project Ga0316196, IMG submission 204938) | Coastal sediment microbial communities from Maine, United States - Eddy sediment 2 cm | ecosystem: Environmental > Aquatic > Marine > Coastal > Sediment | place: USA: Maine | collected... | reverse complement strand
GATGCCTGATGCTGAACGAAGCAAAGGAGATGAAGTGACAGAGCGCGATCCACGTGAATATCTGGAAAACTCAACCGTGCTGGCCACGCAGGCAGAAGTGGATGCTGCGGTTGCCCGCTTGGCCACGGAAATCAATGCATATTATGGTGATCGCCCGCTCATCCTGCTGATCGTTATGACCGGCGCGCTCATGCCGGCGGCCTGGGTAGCCGCTCGCCTGACGATGCCTGTGCGGATGGACTTCATTCATGTAACGCGCTACGACGGCGCCACCCGGGGCGGGGACATCGCGTTTCGGGTGCCACCACGGCTGGATCTCGAGGGGCAGGATGTGCTCATCGTGGAAGACATCTATGACGTTGGATTGACGCTGCAGAGCATTGTGCGTTATTGCGAAGCCCAGGGCGCGCGCTCCGTGCGCAGCACGGTGCTGGTGCGCAAGATTCACGACCGCGAGACGACGGGCGAACTGCCGGACTTCATCGGCATGGACATCGAGGACCGCTACATTTTTGGCTGCGGCATGGATATTCACGAACACTGGCGTCATCTCAGCGAGATTCGCGCCCTCGAGGAAGACGGATGACTGCGACGGCTACCCCACGGATTACTTTGGCCCTGGTCGGCGGCACCGGTCTGACCGAACTGGAGGAATCGGCCGAGGTGCTGGCCATCGATACACCGTATGGTGCGCCGTCGGCGCCGATCCGCATGGTGGCCGATGCCCCGGTCAGGCTGTTGTTCCTGCCCCGGCATGGCAACCCGCATCGCTACCCACCGCACCGGGTCAACTACCGGGCAAACCTGTGGGCGCTGCGCGAGGCAGGTGCGGATCACGTCCTGGCGGTTTATGCCGTGGGTGGTTTGCACGAACCCTATGGCCCCGCCGCATTGGCGGCGCCTGACCAGCTGATCGACTACACTTGGGGCCGGGAGCACACCTACAGCGACTCGGACAACGTGCCATTGGTGCACGTGGATTTCACACGGCCCTACGATGGGCCGCTCAGGCGGTCTCTGCTGGCAGTTGCACATCACTGCTCGGAGGAGCTGATCGACGGCGGCTGCATCGGTGTCTTCCAGGGTCCGAGGCTCGAGAGCGCAGCGGAGATCGAACGGGCCCGCCGGGACGGCTGCGACATGGCGGGCATGACCGCCCTGCCGGAAGCCGGCCTGGCGCGTGAACTCGGCCTCGACTATGCCGGGTTGGCGGTCATTTCGAACTGGGGCGCCGGCGTCAGCGACACACTGCTGTCCGAAGAGGACATCGCTCAAACCCTGCACGAACCGATGGCGCGCGTGCGCCGGATCGTAGCCGGTTTGGCGAGGCAACTGGCAGTGGAGGGACACTGAGATGACTGAGTCCTTTCCGCACCTGCTCGCGCCACTCGACCTGGGCTTCGTCACACTCAGGAACCGGGTGCTGATGGGTTCAATGCACACCGGCCTGGAAGACCATGCCGGGGACTATTCGAAATTGGCAGCCTACTTTGCGGAACGCGCGGCTGGCGGCGTGGGACTGATTGTCACGGGGGGCATGGCGCCTACCATACGCGGCTGGCTGGCGCCTTTTTCCTCGTCGATGATCTTTCCCTGGCAGGTCAGGCACCACCGCAAGGTGACCCGCGCTGTCCATGAAGAGGGTGGGCGAATCTGCATGCAGATTCTGCATGCCGGACGCTACGGTTATCATCCTCTCACGGTCGCGCCGAGCGCCGTGCAATCGCCGATCACTCCCTTCAAGCCGCGGGCGCTGACTCGGCGCGGCATCGAGCGCCAGATCCGGGGGTTTGTGCGCGCGGCCCGCCTGGCGCAGAAAGCGGGTTATGACGGCGTCGAAGTGATGGGTTCGGAAGGCTATTTCATTAACGAATTCACGACGCCCCGCGCCAACAAACGAGACGACGAGTGGGGTGGCGAGGCCGCCAACCGCTATCGGATCGCGATAGAAATCGTGCGGCGCATCCGGGCCGCAACCGGGTCCCGGTTCATCATCATCTACCGCCTGTCGATGCTTGACCTGGTCCCCGACGGCAATAACTGGGAAGAGATCGTCGCACAGGCCAAGGCCGTCGAGGCGGCTGGCGCCACGCTTATCAATACCGGGATCGGCTGGCACGAGGCGCGGATCCCGACCATTGCAACGATGGTGCCGCGGGCGGGGTTCTCGTGGGTTACCCGCAAACTCAAGGGAGAAGTCGGAATCCCTTTGGTCACAACCAACCGTATCAATACACCTGCCGTGGCGGAGAAAGTCCTGGCGGACGGTGACGCCGACATGGTCTCGATGGCGCGCCCGTTGCTCGCGGATGCGGATTTCGTCAACAAGGCCGCCAGCGGCAGGGCAGACGAGATCAATGTCTGCATAGCCTGCAACCAGGCCTGCCTCGATCACACCTTCAGCCGCCAGGTTGCCTCCTGCCTGCTGAACCCGCGCGCCTGCCGCGAGACGGAACTGAATTACCTGCCCACAGCCCAACCCAGGTCGCTGGCGGTGGTAGGCGCAGGACCGGCCGGGCTGGCCTTTTCCTGCGTCGCGGCGCAGCGCGGTCACCGTGTGACCCTGTTCGAATCGGCGTCCGAAATCGGTGGCCAGTTCAACATGGCCAGGCGGGTTCCCGGCAAAGAGGAGTTCGCCGAGACCCTGGCCTACTTCCGCCGGCAACTGGAGTTGCACGGGGTCGAGTTGAAACTGGGGGCCGAGGCAACCCCCGATCGGCTCAGCGGCTTCGACGAAGTGATCCTGGCCACCGGTGTGACGCCACGAAACCCCGGCATTGCCGGCATGGATAACCCCAGGGTGCTCAGTTACATCGACGTACTCAAGCATGGTGCCAAGGTCGGACCGCGGGTCGCCATCGTGGGTGCCGGTGGCATTGGTTTCGACGTCGCCGAGTTTCTCGGGCACCCGCCGCACGACCCTTCGGATCTGCCTACGGCGGAAGAGTTCGCGCGCCAGTGGGGCATCGATATGACGTTGTCGGCCCGCGGCGGTGTGAACGGTGTCCGCGCCGAGCCCGCGCCCCTGGCCCGTGAAATATGGCTGCTGCAGCGCAAGAGCAGCAAGCCCGGCAAGAACCTGGGCAAGACCACCGGCTGGGTGCATCGCCTGAGCCTGCGCCAGCGTGGCGTCAAAATGCTGGCGGGCGTGGAGTACCGCCGCATTGACGATCGAGGTCTGCATATTCGACACGCCGGTGAGGACATGTTGCTGGAAGTGGATAACGTGGTCATTTGCGCAGGTCAATTACCGAGGCGGGACCTGCAGGAGCCACTAAAGGCCGCCGGCTTCAACGTCCGTTTGATTGGCGGCGCCGATGTGGCTGCCGAACTGGATGCGAAACGGGCGATCCGGCAGGGTTCGGAACTGGCGGCGATAATCTAGCGTATGGCCGGCAGCCAAATGACCGGTCGCAACCCAGGAGGATAGCCATGAGCCAGATTCTCGGCCTGTCGGGCAGTCTCAGGAGACATTCCTACAATACCGCGCTGTTGCGGGCAGCCCGGGATCTCCATCCCGAAGCGGTCCGGATTGGGAGTCTCGATAATATTCCGCTATACAACGCGGATGTCGAGTCCGAACGATTTCCCTCTGCGGTGGAAGCCTTGCAGCGGCAGGTTGCAGCCGCGGACGGGGTGCTGTTGGCCAGCCCCGAATACAACAATTCCATGCCGGGTGTGCTCAAGAACGCGATCGATTGGTTGTCACGGCCTTCCGGCGACATCCGCAACGTATTTCGGGACAAGCCGGTCGCGGTCATCGGTGCGTCGCCAGGGGGATTCGGCACGATCTCGGCTCAAACGGCCTGGCTGCCGGTATGGCGCACACTTGGCGCCCGACATTGGTCGGGCGGGCGTCTCCTGGTCTCGCAGGCGCACAAGCGGTTCGCGGACGGGGAGTTGACCGACCAGGAACTCCGCGAGCGCCTGGAAGCCTTCCTTGCCGGTTTTATGGCGTTCTGCGAAGACTGAATCAGCCGACCTTGCGCGGCAGCGCCAGGTGTAACACCAACAGGCCGAACCCGGCCGAAAGCAGTGAACCCACCAGGACTCCCAGCTTGACGCCGGGCAGCAGTTCGAAGTTTCCGTGTTCGAACGCCAGGGTACCGATGAACAGGCTCATGGTAAATCCGACCCCACAGAGAATCGCGACCCCGTAAACCTGTGGCCAGGTCACGCCTTCGGGTAGCCTGGCGACACGCAGCAGCCGCGCCAGCACGACCATCCCGAAAACGCCGACCTGCTTGCCCAGGAACAGGCCCAGAATGATCCCCAGCGGCACCCCGTTGGCCAGGCTATCCCGGTTCATCCCGAGAAAAGAAACCCCCGCGTTCGCGAAGGCGAAAACAGGCAACACGGCATAGGCAACCCAGGGGTGAAGCATGTGTTCCAGGTGACGGGCGGGCGAGTGGTCGTCTTCCGCGCGCAGAGGGATGAACGCCGCCACCACGACGCCGGCCAAAGTTGCGTGCACGCCTGACTTCAATACGCAGAACCAGATGAAGAGCGCGGTCAACATATAGGGCGCCAGGCGCATGACCCTGGCCCGGTTCAGCGCGGCAAGCACCACGATTCCCAGGCCCGCCAGGGACAGTGAAACGATGCTGAGATCCGACGTATAGAACATGGCGATGATGACGATGGCCGCGATGTCGTCAACGATGGCGATGGTGGCCAGGAAGACTTTCAACGAGGTCGGGACCCTGGAGCCGAGCAGCGCGAGCATGGCCAGGGCAAAAGCGATGTCGGTCGCCGTCGGGATGGCCCAACCGTTTCGCTGGCTCTCGAAGTCGCCGTTGATGAACCAGTAGATGGCCGCAGGCACAACCAGGCCGCCCAGCGCTGCAAGGATGGGCAGGGCTACCTGGTCGAGTCGGCTGAGTTGTCCCTCTACTACTTCGCGCTTCAGTTCCAGGCCGACCAGCATGAAGAACAGCACCATCAGCGCATCGTTGATCCAGAGCAACAGCGGCTTGTCGACGCCGATGCCGCCGAGTGTCACCGTCAAGTGCAGCCCCAGCAGACTGTTGTATGTCGCCAGCGTGGCCGGGATATTGGCCAACATGAGAGCAATAACGGTTGCGCCGATCAACAACAGGCCGCTGGCCGATTCAAGCTCGTGAAATTCTTTCAGTAAATCAATTGCTTATTGTGTTTTCTTAACAATCATAGTTATGGCTATGCTGCCTCTTGGCTAGCTCAAGTTTGCAGAAAATATAAACACGAAATATCATTCATCCATGCGTTGCGGCCGCAGGAGCAGCCGGGCGAGACCCGCATGGGGCTTATCATGGGCGATTGGACTTTCTTCAGCAACTACGGGCATGTCCTGGTTTGTCTTTCCCGCAACCGGGAGGCTCGCCTTCGGGATGTGGCGGCGGCAGTTGGGATCACCGAGCGCGCCGTGCAGAAGATCGTACGCGATCTGCAGAACGAAGGTTTCCTGACCGTCACCAAGCAGGGCCGCTGCAACCGCTACCGTATCAACCGGCGCAAATCCCTGAGGCATGACCTGGAATCCCACTGCACGGTTGGCAAACTGCTGACTCTCGTGACCCGGGCCGGGCAACAGGAGCAGCATCCCGAAGTCGATGCGGGCGCGGCGCCGCCTGTGCCGAAGGCAACTGCGCCCGTGAGTCCGGAGCAACCCGTGGCCGAACCAAAGTCCCCGAAACTTCAGGCGGAGGAAGAGAAGAAGTCCCGGAAGCAGCCATCGCCGGCGGACACACGTGAGCAGGGCAGCCTGTTCTAGAGCCGGTTGATACGGCGCCCATTTCCCTGTCAGAGTGAGCAGCGCATGAGCTGGATCATATACGGAGCAACCGGGTATACGGGCAAGTTGATGGCCGGGGAGGCGGCTCGCCGCGGGCTTCGGCCGGTCCTCGCCGGGCGCGACCGGGCGGCTGTCAGCGCCGTCGCGGAAACCCTGGGCCTCGAGTGGAAAGCGTTTGCGCTCGAAGACGGGCGGGATATTCGCGAAGGCATCCACGGAGCGACATTGGTGTTGCATTGCGCCGGGCCGTTTTCCGTGACCGCAGGGCCGATGATCGATGCATGCCTGGCCGAAGGCGTGCACTACCTGGACGTCACGGGGGAAATCGATGTTTTCCAATTCGCACACGCGCGCGCGGAGGCTGCCAGGCGCGCGGACGTCGCGTTGGTTCCCGGTGTCGGGTTCGACGTTGTACCCTCGGACTGCCTCGCGGCCAGCCTGGTAGAGGCCCTGCCGGCGGCGACCGAACTGCAGTTGGCGTTCGAAATGACCGGCGGGGCGAGTCCGGGCACTGCCAAGACCAGCGTGGAAGGCTTGGGCAAAGGGGGCCGCATTCGGCGCGATGGCCGCCTGGAAACGGTGCCGCTGGCCTGGAAAACCCGCAAGATACCTTTTGCCCACGCAGAGCGCACCGCCGTCACCATTCCCTGGGGTGACGTTTATACGGCCTACGTCAGCACCGGCGTGCCCGATATCGAGGTGTACATGTCGCTGCCGTCAGCCACGATCGCATGGCTGCGTCGCCTGCGCTGGATGCAGGGGCTTCTGGGCAGCGGCCCCGTGCAGGCGTTTCTCAAGGGCCGCGTGGAAAGCAAACTGCGCGGGCCTTCGGAGGACACGCGCAAAAGGAGTTACTGCGAGCTATGGGGCCAGGCGACGAGTGCGGACGGGCGCTCGGTATCCGCAACCATGAGCACGCCCAAGGGCTATGACCTGACGGTTTCAGCGGGCCTGGGCATCGTTGAGTATCTGCTCAATAATTCCGTGGAGGGCGGATACTACACACCTTCGTTGTTGATGGGCTCGGGCTACGCTGCCACCCTGCCGGGCGTGACATTCAACTTGAGGTTGCCCTGATCACAGATTCCCCAGTTCCCTGACCTCTGCCTCGCCACGGGTCGCGTCACGCAAAACAATCTGCAGATCGTCAAAGGAAGCCGCGCGGATTCGGGCGCGGATTGTGATCCCGCCGCCCGCGAAGTTTTCCTCGATCTTTGCCGCCTGGAAGGATTCCAGCGCAGCGTACACCTGGCCGGTCCAGCAAAAGTCGGCCTGGATGGAACATTCGAGTTCGGGCTGAATCTCCTCGATCTCGGCCTGGTCGATACAACGCGCTGCGGCACTCGAGTAAGCGCGGGCCAGGCCGCCTGCGCCCAGCTTGATGCCTCCGAAGTATCGCGTGACGATCACCATGACCTGATCGATTCCTTTACCCTCGATCGCCGCCAGGATGGGCTTGCCTGCCGTGCTGGCCGGCTCGCCGTCGTCATTGAAGCGATACTGCTGATCGAGCTTCCAGGCCCAGCAGTTGTGCGTGGCGTTCGGATCCGCGACAGATCCGTAAAAGGCCAGCGTGTCCTGCACAGTGTCGATGCGTGTGGCGTGCGCGATGAAGCGGCTGCGCTTGATTTCGACTTCGCAGCGGGCTGGACCGGCCAGGGTGTACATCAGCGGTTCAATCGAGCAGTTCCGGCGGCAACGGGTAGTCTGGCCACGACCGGCGGAAGTCCGCCAGCTCCGCTTCCAGTTCTTCCAGGCGCCCGGCCGCGCGCAGCGCCAGCATTCGTTCGATCCAGGCCTCAGGATCAGGACCCGCCGCATCTTCCTCTACGGCATCCAGTGGGCGCAGCTGCGTTTCTTTACCTTGCACCGGTTGGGCTTCGCTTGCCGCCGCAGGGGCGATCTGCCGCAGCTCTGGCCGAGCTTTGCGTGGTTCATCCTGCATCATCTGCTCGTACTCTTGCTTTGTTTTCGCGGGGACGGGAGTATCCCGGTCCATCCGGAACCCGTCGCTGTCAGGCACGGGAGGCACAGGCCCCTGCTGGTCCTGGCGCACTACGATGGCCAGCGCCAGAACCACCACGATGGCCGAGGCGAAGGCGCCCAGCCAGCGCAGCGGGCGGCGCGGGCGCTCCAGGTGCCGGCGTGCGGTATTCAGCACCGCCTGGTCGATGAGATCCGGTGGTTCGGTTTGCTCCAGACCTTCCCAGGCGGAGCGCACAGCTGCGAGATCCGGATCGAATTCCGGTTTGTTGGGCTTGTCACGTGGATCGCTGTTCATGACTCTGCTCCGTCTTGCTCGCTGCCGACTGCAATTTTCAACTTGCCCACCGCATAGCGGAGTCTGCTCTTCGCGGTCTCGTGGCTGACCCCCGTGATCTCGGCAATCGTGCGCAGATCGAAACCCGCTTCAAGCTTCAGCAACAGGACCTCTCTTTGCTCGGTCGGCAGGGCGCTCACGGCCGCCGCCAGCCTGCAAGCCGCCTGCTCCCCGATGAGCGCCTGCTCGGGCCCCGGGTCGTCTGCGCGCATCGTTTCCGGCGACAGGTCACTGGACGGGCGGGAGCGCCGAAAATGATCAACGACATGGTTGTGCGCTATGCGGTACATCCATGCCTTGAAGGGCGCGCTGGCGGTATAGCTTGCACGTGCCCTGATGATCTTCTCCCAGCTGCCCTGGTAAAGATCGTTGGCAGTGGCGTCATCGCCGGCCTGGCGCAGGATATAACGGTACAAGGGCCCGCGATGACGCGCATACAGGCAGTCGAAGGCCGCCATGTCGCCGCCCGCGTATGCTTGCATCAGCGCTTCGTCACTGCGTTCCCGCATCGCCTGAGACTAGCACGACGCAGGGCCAATGGCACCCGCGTTCCCGGTCCGTTCCATCTACTGAAACGCGGGACTGCCCCGGATGGGGTTAAGCAAATGACAAAAGCGGATCGGTCGCCGGGCGTGGTGAAGAAATTGCCGTCCGGTCAGCGTACCGAATCGACGATACAGTCCAGTTTGCCATCCTTGAGCTGCGCGTCCACGCGATCCCCGCCGGCAACCTGGGTCACGCTGCTGATCACCGCTCCGGAATCGCTGGACGTCAGGACGGCGTAGCCCCGCGCAATGACGTCGAGCGGGCTGACAGCCTGCAGGGTCCTGGCGAGATCGCGCAACTGGTCCCGTCGCATCCTGACATTGGCCAGCGCCGAACGGTCCAGCGCCCGCCGGGCAACTGCAAGGCGCTGGACCAGGGTTTGCAGCTGCCTTTCCGGCGCCCGCGCGGCCAGCCGGCCGGACCAGGACTCCAATTGCATTCTGCACATGTCCTGATGACGCCGCATATTGCGTGAGAGCGCATCACGCAACCGTCCCACTCTTTGCGTCTGCTCGGCCAGTCGGACCGCCGGGTGCCGTTGCTGCAGCCGATGGTCCAGGTTATCCATGCGCTGCGTGTCCCGCCGCAGACGGTCCTGCATCCGCCGCGCAAGCTGACGCCTGGCGCGGGCAAAAGACTCCTTCAGGACAGCCTGGTCCGGGGTTGCAAGTTCAGCGGCGGCCGAAGGCGTGGGGGCCCGCAGATCGGCGACAAAATCACAGATACTGAAGTCAGTTTCGTGGCCGACCGCTGCAATCACCGGAAGCGTGGATGCGTGGATCGCCCGCGCGACCGACTCGTCATTGAATGCAACCAGATCTTCCAGTGAGCCGCCACCTCGGCCGACGATGAGCAGTTGCGCCCAGGCATGACGATTTGCTGCCTCCACCGCTGCGCGGATTTCCATGGCCGCCGCGCTGCCCTGAACCGCGACGGGATACAGGCGCACTTCGGCCAGCGGCCAGCGACGTTCGAGCACATGCAGGATGTCGCGCACGGCAGCACCCGAAGGCGAGGTCACGAGCCCGATTCGGGACGGGTAGGGTGGCAGGGCCTGCTTGCCACCGGGCTCGAACAGCCCTTCGGCTTCGAGTTTCTGCTTCAGCTCCTCGAAGCGGCGCTGCAGGGCGCCCTCGCCGGCCTCGCGGACGCTGTCGACGATCATCTGGAAGTCGCCGCGCGGTTCGTACAGGCTGATCCGGCCATGGGCGATGATCTGCATGCCGTTCTCCAGTCGCAGGTTGGACCGGCCGGCCGCGGAGCGGAACAGTGCGCAGCGTACCTGGGCCTTGTCGTCCTTCAGCGTGAAGTAGAGGTGGCCGGAGGCGGGCCGCGACAGGTTGGAAATCTCGGCTTCGAGCAGGATACGGGGAAAGCCCGCTTCAATGTGCAAACGGACTTCCAGGTTGAGTTCGCTGGGCGTGTAAACGTGTTCCGCGCTTTGATCCATCACCCGATGATAAACTCAGCGGCGAAAAAACGCATGTTGCTCAATCGACCCGCTCAGCGCATTATCGGTCGCAATCTGATGCCAGAGACGCTGGCGCAGCGAACCGCCAGTGGCGCCCAGTGATTACATTGACCGGCCAGCCGCGATATAATGCCTCGATTATCTCCGCGACGCCCGGTTCACACCGGGCGTCGGCACATTCCGAACACCCGCAGTGGAGGAGGTAGTCCACCATGCAATTGACCGGCGAAGCCCTGACATTCGATGACGTTTCCCTGGTGCCTGCGTATTCCGAAGTACTGCCCGGTGACGTTGAGCTCCACGCCCGTCTGACCCGTGAAATCGAGCTCAGGGCGCCCCTGATATCGGCTGCCATGGATACGGTTACCGAGGCCCGGCTGGCCATCGCGATGGCCCAGGAAGGGGGCATCGGCGTCATTCACAAGAACATGACGCTGGAGAAGCAGGCGGCACAGGTGCTCACCGTCAAGAAGTACGAGGCGGGCGTGATCAAGGATCCGATCACGGTCAATCCCAACACGACCATCCGCGAAGTTCTGGATCTGACCCACCGTCACAATATTTCGGGCGTGCCAGTGGTTGACGGCAACGAACTGGTGGGTATCGTCACCGCCCGCGACATGCGTTTCGAGAAACGTCTCGACGACCCGGTGCGCAACATCATGACCGGCAAGGACCAGTTGGTCACGGTCCGTGAAAACGCCAGCCAGGATGAAGTAATGGACCTGCTGCACCGGCATCGCATCGAGAAGGTGCTGGTGGTGAACGACAACTTCGAACTGCGTGGCCTGGTCACGGTCAAGGACATCCAGAAATCCAGCGACTTCCCGAATGCGGCCAAGGACTCCCAGGAACGGTTGCTGGTTGCGGCTGCAGTGGGCGTCGGTGGCGACACCGAGGAGCGCATCGCCGCGCTGGTCGCCGCCAACGTGGACGTGATCGTGGTCGACACGGCGCACGGTCACAGCAAAGGCGTGTTGAATCGAATCCGCTGGGTTCGCAAGACCTATCCCGACGTGCAGATCATCGGTGGCAACGTTACCACCGGCGAGGGGGCCCTGGCCCTGGTCGAAGCCGGCGTGGATGGTGTGAAGGTCGGGCAGGGGCCCGGCTCCATCTGCACCACGCGGGTAGTGGCCGGTGTCGGTGTGCCGCAGGTGACTGCGGTGGCCAACGTCGCGGCGGCGCTCAAGGACAGCGGCGTTCCGCTGATCGCCGATGGCGGCATCCGCTTCTCGGGCGATTTTGCCAAGGCCATTGCGGCTGGCGCCTCGACCGTCATGATCGGGGGGTTGTTCGCAGGCACGGAGGAGGCGCCCGGCGAGGTCGAGCTGTTCCAGGGTCGGTCCTACAAGTCCTACCGCGGTATGGGTTCGATTGGGGCGATGCAGCAAGGCTCAAAAGACCGCTACTTCCAGCATGACGTTTCGGCTGAAAAGCTGGTGCCGGAAGGCATTGAGGGCCGTGTTCCGTACAAGGGGCCCCTGTCGGGCGTAGTCCACCAGTTGCTGGGCGGACTGCGCTCATCCATGGGCTACATGGGTTGCGAAACCATCGAGAAGTTCCGGACGGAGTCCCGCTTTGTGCGCATAACCAACGCGGGCATCCGTGAAAGCCACTCCCACGACGTTCAGATTACGAAGGAAGCGCCGAACTACAAGTTGTCCTGAGCCGGAAGCCCGGCGTGCGGGGTCCTGACCGGGGTCATTGATCTGCGGTCCGATTTCCAGAACAATCGAGAGAGCATGGCAAACGATATCCATCAACACCGCATCCTGATCCTGGATTTCGGCTCGCAGTACACACAGCTGATCGCGCGGCGCGTCCGGGAAATCGGTGTTTACTGTGAAATCTGGCCCTGGGACTCGCATCCCGGGGACATCCGCGAGTTTGCGCCCCGCGGCATCGTCCTCTCGGGCGGACCCGAATCCGTGCACGCGGAGTACGGTCCCGAGGCGCCCGACATCGTCTTCGAGCTCGACGTCCCCGTGCTTGGCATTTGCTACGGCCTGCATACCATGGCAGCGCAATTGGGGGGCACGGTGGAGCCGTCATCTTTCAAGGAATTCGGCTACGCTCGCGTAGCCGTCGAGCAGCCAACGCGACTGCTGCAGGCGATCGAAGACCACATCGATGATCAGGGCCGGCCGCAGCTCGATGTCTGGATGAGCCACGGTGATAAAGTCACGGTGTTGCCGCCCGGTTTCGAGGTCGTCGGCAGCACTCCATCGGCGCCCGTTGCCGCGATGGCCGACGACGGGCGCGGTTTTTATGGGATCCAGTTTCACCCCGAGGTGACGCACACCGCGCAGGGCAAGCGGATCCTCGAACGGTTCGTGCACGACATCTGTGGTTGCCCCGAGGAATGGACCCCGGAGAACATCATTCGGGACAGTATCGCCCGCGTGCAGGCGCAGGTTGGCGCGGATCCCGTCATCCTGGGTCTCTCCGGCGGGGTGGACTCGAGCGTGGTGGCGGCCTTGTTGCACCGGGCGATCGGCGACCAGCTGACCTGCATTTTCGTCGATACAGGCATGTTGCGTTACCAGGAGCCGGAGCAGGTGATGGCAACCTTCGCGCGCCACATGGGCGTTCACGTGATCAAGGTCGACGCGCGGCAGCGCTTCCTGGAGGCGCTGAAAGGCGTGACCGACCCCGAGGAGAAGCGCAAGGTCATCGGGGGCCTGTTTATAGATGTATTCGAGGAGCAGGCCCGGGCGGTTGGTAACGCGCGCTGGCTGGCCCAGGGGACCATCTATCCGGATGTCATCGAGTCGGCGGGCAGCAAGACTGGCAAGGCCCACGTCATCAAGTCGCACCACAACGTAGGCGGATTGCCCGACTACATGCAGATGGAGCTGGTCGAGCCGTTGCGCGAACTGTTCAAGGACGAAGTAAGGAAAATCGGTGTGGAACTCGGATTGCCCAGAGAAATGGTGTTCCGGCACCCGTTCCCGGGTCCGGGCCTGGGTGTGCGCGTGCTCGGCGAGGTGCGCGAGGAATACGTGGACCTGCTGGCGCGGGCCGATAACATATTCATCCAGGAACTGATGGATGCCGGCCTCTACGACCAGGTCAGCCAGGCTTTCGCCGTGTTCTTGCCGGTCAAGTCGGTGGGCGTTACCGGCGACCAGCGTCGCTATGAGTATGTCGTTGCTTTGCGTGCGGTAGAAACGGTCGACTTCATGACTGCGCGCTGGGCGCGGCTCCCCTATGAATTTCTCGAAAAAGTTTCATTAAGAATAGCTAATGAAATCAATGGAATATCTCGTGTAGTTTATGATATTTCTGGGAAGCCGCCCGCCACCATCGAGTGGGAATGACCGGGCTTGACCGGGTCAAGCCCCATTCTGCAACTGATAAATCCCGACGTGCTGCGCTGTGTCGCTGATTATTCCGCACGGTTTGCCGCCGCGCAGCCATTCCCCCACATCGTCATCGACAGTTTTCTGAGCGGGGAGTTCTGTGCCGATGTCTGTGGCCAGTTTCCGCCGTTCAGCGAAAAAGCCGCCCTCAACGAGGACGGCCTGGTGGGCGGCAAGGCGGTGCAGGACCGTGTGCGTGCACTGGGCCCGGCCTTCGAGCGGATGGATGACCTGGTCCAGTCACCCGAGTTCCTGGGGCTGGTCGGTCGCCTCACCGGTATCGATCAGCTGCGCTTCGACCCCTGGTATTTTGGCGGTGGAACGCATGAGAATCGCCAGGGACAGGATCTCGATCCTCACATTGACTTCAACTACCATCCGATCACGCATCAGCATCGACGGCTCAACCTCATCATTTATCTGAACGAAGCGTGGGATGACCGGTGGGGCGGATCATTGCAGCTCCAACGCAACCCGAGGCTTTCGCCGGCAGATGACGAGATCGTGACGGTCACTCCGCTGATGAACCGTTGCGTAGTATTCGAGACCAGTGAACGCTCCTGGCACGGCTTCGAGAGAATCAATCTGCCGCCAGACAAGCAGCACCTTTCCCGCCGCTCCTTCGCCGTTTACTTCTATACGGACTCGCGGCCGGCGGATGATACGGCTGACGAACATTCCACAATTTACGTTGAGCGCCACTTGCCGGAGCGCTTCGTTCCGGGCCACACGCTTGGCGAAGAGGACGTGCTTGAGTTGCGCGCCCTGCTGAGCCGGCGTGATCAACACCTGCAGCGGCTCTACCGCCAGGTGCGGGAAGCGAACGGCCGGCTCAACCGGTCCTGGCTGTACATAGCCGAGACGCAGTTGCGGCGACGGGTTTACGAGTTCGAGAACGCCACTTCCTGGCGCATCACCGCACCGCTAAGAGCCATCAAGCGAGCGCTCGAGCGCGGGCACGGCGGCAGTAGCGACTCGTCAACGCAGAATGACTGACGGCAAAACGTTTAGCGACGCCGATCGCCGCTGGATGGAACGCGCATTGGACCTCGCGCGCCGGGCGGAGGCCGAGGGTGAAGTGCCGGTAGGCGCCGTGGTCGTGAACGAGACGGGCTTGCTCGGTGAAGGCTGGAACCGCAACATTGGCCTCAGCGACCCAACAGCCCATGCCGAAATCATCGCGTTGCGCGAAGCCGGGCACCGGCTGAACAACTATCGCTTGCCGCGTTGTACCCTTTACGTGACTCTGGAACCCTGCGCGATGTGCGTCGGCGCGGCGATCCATGC
>Ga0316196_10000567_pt1 | contig 14785 bp, 9 predicted proteins | sample Eddsed2cm_MG_FD_204938 | JGI IMG/M metagenome (GOLD analysis project Ga0316196, IMG submission 204938) | Coastal sediment microbial communities from Maine, United States - Eddy sediment 2 cm | ecosystem: Environmental > Aquatic > Marine > Coastal > Sediment | place: USA: Maine | collected... | reverse complement strand
ATCGAATCCGCATCACCGTGCAATTGATCGACACCGCCGGTGGTAACCAGATCTGGGGTAAGCGCTACGACGCCGATTTGTCCGACCTGTTCCAGCTCGAAGAGGAACTCAGCCGCAGCATCGCGGCGACAGTGACCGGGCAGATTGAATCCGATCTGCAACGCATCGCCATCGCCAAGGGCGCTGCTGATCAGCATGCCTACGATTTGCTGCTTGCCGGTAGATATCATCTCGTGAAGTTCAGTCGCAAGGATACGGTGCTTGCCCTCGATAAACTGAACCAGTGTCTCGCACAGGACCCCGACAATGTTCGCGCACATGCACTACTCTATGGTGGTCATGCCATGGACTACCTGGGCCGCTGGACCCGGGACTACCAGGCATCATTGCAACTCGCGCAAACTCATATACAGAGGGCGCTGGAACTCGAACCGGAAATAGCGGAGGTACAGATACTCTATGCCGAGTACCTGAGCCTGCTCGGCGAATTCGAACGGGCCATCCGACATATCGACAAGGCATTGGAGATAAATCCAAACGATCCGGATGCCTTCGCTACCCGGGCAGTATGCCTGAATGGCCTGGGCGAGTTCGAAACCGCGCAGCAGGATGCTCGCCACGCATTACAGCTGGACCCCAACCATTCCTGGGCGCATTGGGAACTGGCTTGCAGCCTGTACTTCACCGGGCGTTTTAAAGAAGCCCTGGATACCGTTGAACAGTTTCGTACTGACCCGGGTTTTTCGCGAATTTTCGCCTGCTTGAGTTATGTAAAACTCGAACGCATCGATCTCGCCCGCACGGCGTTGCAGGAGTATTTGCAGGCTTGCCGGGAAGACATGATTTCCATGCCGCAAAATCGCGACGAGTGGCTCAAGTACTCGCTGGAGACTTATCAGTTTACTGATTCGCGACGCAACCAGGAGATCATCGATGGCCTGATGCAAGCAGGACTCGACGAATTCCTCGATAGCCCGGCGCAACCGGTCGCAGAATCCTCACACAATATCGCCGTGCTACCATTCGATAACCTGTCCGGAGATCCCGAACAAGAGTATTTCAGCGACGGCATCTCGGAAAGCATCATCCTGCATCTGAACATGTTTCCGGGGCTCATCGTAAAGTCACGCAATTCCAGTTTTGCCTTCAAACAACAAATCAAAGGCCTGGGCGAGATTTCCGAGGAGCTGGGCGTCGAATACCTGGTCGAAGGCAGTGTTCGCAAATCCGCCGAGCAGATCCGCATCACCGTACAACTGGTCGAGGCCGCCAACGGCAACCAGCTTTGGGGCAAGCGCTACGATGCGCCGCTGGACGACCTGTTCAGCCTGGAGGAAGAGCTAAGCCGCTGCATCGCCGCCACGGTCACCGGGCAAATCGAGTCTGATCTGCAACGCATTGCGCTCAATAAGAGCGCAACAGATCTCCAAGCCTACGATTTATTGCTCGCCGGCAGATATTATCTCGACAGAGGAAGTGCTCAAGACATTCAAGTCGCCATAGAAAAGTTGAATCAGTGCCTGGCCCTGGATCCGGTCAATGCCCTCGCGCACACGGCCCTCTTCTGGTGCCACGACATGAACGTGATCGATCGCTGGGTGGAAGATATCGAACAGACCCGCAAACTGGCTGACGAACATATCCACCAGGCTGTTTCGCTGAGTCCTGAGTCGAACCTGGTCCAGGTTGCTTATGCTGACTACCTGTCCTTCCGCTTTCGCTATGACGAAGCCGAGCAACAACTGCGACAAGCGCTAGAAAAAAATCCCAATGATTCAGAAGCCATCGCCGTACAGGCAGTCAACCTCAGCCTTCAGGGAAAAGCGGAAGCTGCCCTCGAAAAAGCAGAACTTGCCTTGCTCCTCGATCCGTATCACGCCTGGGCCAGGTGGATAAAAGCCGAGGCGCAGTTCTTCAGTGGCAGTTTCGAAGATTGCCTTGCCACTATAGCCAGCACTGGAAATGCCCCCGGGTTTATCCAGATCTACAACATCGCGGCTAATATCAAGCTCAATCGCTTGCAGGATGCGCAAAAGGCGCTGGCAGCTTTTCTTCAGTTCTGCCGGCAGAACATGTTATCCATGCCGCGAACTATCGCACAATGGCTGGAATACTATCGAGACAACGCACCCTTCACTGATCCTGCCAACAATCAGGAAATCATCGATTGCATGCTGCAAGCGGGGCTCAGGGAGACATCGTCAGCCACCGATAAATCGACTGATAAAGAAGCCCTTCCGGCGATTCTGGTACTACCCTTCAGCAATTTATCCGGTGATCCAGAGCAGGAATATTTCAGTGACGGCATCAGCGACAGCATAATCGTCAGCCTGAGCTCGTTCGGGGTTCTCAATGTAAAGTCCAGGCACACCAGCGTGCTCTACCGCGACAGCAGCCATAGCATCGAAGAGATCGGTGCCGAACTCGGCGTTCGCTACGTGGTCGAAGGCAGCATTCGCAAGCTGGGCGACAACGTGCGCATCACAGTTCAGCTGGGCGACACCTTGAGCGGCAACCAGGTCTGGGGGAAACGCTACGATTCCGCGCTGGAAAATCTGTTCGAACTCGAAGAAGAACTGGTGCAGACCATCGCCGGGACTGTCAGTGGGCGTATCGGGCACGCGTCACAGACATCTTCGCTGCGCAAACCGGCGTCGGATATGCGCAGTTATGATTACCTGATGCGAGGCAATTATCACCTCGAAAAATTCACAGCCCGCGATACGGCAATCGGGATTGAGCAATTTCAGAAATGCCTCGATATCGATGCCGACAACGCCCAGGCGCACAACGCGCTTGCGCTATCCTACGCCGTCGAACTCTTTGAAAACTGGTGCGCCGACCGCAAGGCTGCCGAGGCCAAAGCCTATAGCCACATACAAAAAGCGCTGCTGCTGGCGCCACAGGATGCGCATGTCCATGCCACGATGGCGGAGCATCAATTATTTACGCGCGACTTTGACCTCGGCTTGTTCCATGCCCGCAGGGCGATTGAGCTCAACCCCACGATGCCGGATGGATATGGTGTCATGGCGTACTTACTCGCGGTCAGTGGAGACATCGACGCAGCCCTGGACGCGGCCGACACCAGCATGCAGATCGATCCCCACCACTATTACATGGGCTGGAACGCTGGCGAGGTTTATCGCATGGCCGGACAGTACCAAAGGGCTCTCGATGCGTTTCGCTCGATTCCGCATTTGTCGCCCAGCGTTCGCGCGCAGAGCGCCGCCTGCTTTGCCGCCCTCGGTCAGCTGGACCAGGCGAAGGCGCAAATGCAGCGCTATCATCGACTGGCGCATGAACAAATGCCTGCCTACCCGCAATCAGTGGCTGACTGGCATCACTACTGGTACTCGATCACACCCTACCCGCAGGATGAAGATTTCAAGTTCTTCTTCGAACAACTGAAGCAGGCCGGACTGTGCGACGAGATCGACCAGGCGCAGAACGAAGTGCCTTCAATCGCGGTGCTGCCGTTTGAGAACATGAGTGGCGATCCCGAACAGGCATTTTTCAGCGACGGCATTACCACCGATATCATCGCGACACTGTCAAAATTTCAGCACATGCATGTCATCTCACGCCACTCAATCCTTCAGTATAAAAACCGCAAAGCTTCGATTACCGATATCGCCAGTGAACAATCGGTGCGTTATATTCTCGAAGGTAGCGTGCGCAAGAGCGCCGAGAAAATCCGGGTCAACGCTGAACTGATCGACGTACTCAGCGAACAAAACATCTGGAGCGAACGTTACGATCGTGACCTCGATGATATATTTGCAGTACAGGATGACATCACCCGCAACATTACCGTGGCACTGAAGCTGGCATTGACCGACGGTGAACGCAGCGCCAGCCGAACCACCGGCACCGGTAATGTGAAAGCCTGGGAACTGGTGCTGCTTGCCACCGACCTGCAGGACAGCTACATCCAGCAGAATGTTATAGATGCCCGCAAAATGATTTTGCAGGCGATAGAGCTCGATCCGAACTATGCCTATGCCCGAGTCGCGCTCGGCTGGACGCATTGGCAAGAGGCCTACAGTGACTGGACAGATTCCCTGGAGCATTCCCTGGCCGATGCGGCCGATGCGGTTGAGCAATCACTCCAGCTCGAACCGGACAATGCCGAAGCCTGGATTCTGGCGAGTACGATACACATTACCAGACACGAATCCGAGAAAGCCGTTACCGCCAGCAATCGCGCGCTTGAACTGGAACCGGGAAATGCCGAAATCCAGGCACTGGCCGGATTTGCGATGAACTTTATCGGTGACTATGAAAAAGCTACAGAGCATTTTCATAAGGCTCTCAGCCTTTGTCCGTTTTGTCCTACCTGGTATTACCTGGTCGGTGCCCAGCCACATCAGGATACCGGTAATCTGGAGAAGGCCGCCGAATTACTGCGCCGCGGAATCAAGGCAGAACCCGACTCCCCGCTGTGCCGTTTCTACCTGGCAGATGTGCTGCTAGAACAAGGCAATGAGACCGAAGCGCAACAGATCGCCGCAGAAATCCGCAAGCTCGACTCGAGCATGAATGGCCGGGGACTGACCCGCTCCCATAGTAATGACGCAAGCAAACGTGATCGTTTTTTGCAGAATCTGGAAAAACTGGGGCTGGCCTAACTCCGGTGTACCGGACCCAACGGGCCGAGACGCACACCGCTACGCAGATTGTGATACTCGAGATCGTCGAGCTTGCAGGGATGAATGCCCGGCGCGATGACGACCAGGGTCTCGGCCGCAATCGGGTCGAAGTCGGCGCGGAAATGCACCGTGCTTTTCACCGCAACGATATTCTGCTCGGTCGGTTCAAGACCAAGATGGCGGATCATGGCGAGGTCGAGGCATTGCGAGCGCGAACTGCCGACCACTATACGTACCTCGGAATCCTCATCGATAACACGCAGTAACGCCATGTGACCGAGCTGCGCCTTCGAGTTCAGGTTCATCGCACCGGTGTAGGTAAAGCGCCCATCGCCGAGGGATTCGACGACAAAGCGCGCGGCATAAGGCTCGATGCCGTGGAGTCCCGATTTTCCACCCAGCGCGACATCGAGTGTCGCGCCGACACCCGCCGCGTGCGCCTGCGCGGCCACGTCGGGATCGTACATCACCGCGATCACCGCCCTCTTGGCGCCGTTGCGCACCATCGCCGCGAGCAGCCCGGTGGTATCCGAGGTGCCACCGGCGCCGGGGTTATCCTGAGCGTCGGCGAGCACGACCGGTGTGTCGGAAGCGTTTGCCATGGCACGCATGACGGCCGTGTCCGGATCGAGCAATTCGACATCGAAATCCGCTTCCGCGGCCAACACCTGTTGGTAAACCTGCTCAGCCGCAGCCTCGGCCGCGGCGGCATCCTCTCCGTAGGCGACCACCGCGGCGCCACACTCGGCGATGTCGGCCGGCGGAAAACCGGTCGCGAAATCGACGCTGGTCATACCCTCGGCTTGACCTAGTCCATCGAGCCCATCATAGATCGTTTTACAGGGATCGAAGCTGGTGCACTGTGAGGTCAACGGGAACAGGAACGGAATCTTGCGCATCGCCTTATGCAACGTTTGCCCTTGTAGCAACGCTAACAGTAAATCATAGGCACGCGCACCACTGTCGGCCATGTCGAGATGCGGATAGGTGCGATAGATCGTCATCGCGTCACAGTGTTCTAGCATGCCCTCGGTCACATTGGCATGCAGATCAAGACTGATGACAACCGGCACCGATGGCCCGACGACGTCGCGCACCCGGCGCAGCAATTCGCCTTCGCCATCCTCATGGTGCTCGGTCACCATCGCGCCGTGCAGATCCAGGTAGACCGCATCCAGCGGCCCGAGCCGACGCAGTTCAGAACACATCATATCGGCCACGCGCTCGAAAGCGTCGCGCGTAACATAACTGCTTGGCTCGGCCGAGCACCAGCACAGCGGATGCAGCTTATGCCCGGATTGAGCGGCGCGTTCGATGAAACCCGACAGCGGAATATTAAGCCCCGCCATGGTTGCGAACAGCGCTTCGCCTGCGGTCAATCCGGGCCAGCTGTCGGCCCGTTCGAACGCATCGAAGGGAGCGAGATGCGGCGCAAAGGTGTTGGTCTCATGCTGCATTCCGCCGACAGCGATTCTTTTCGGGGCGACTACTTTGTGTTGTGACATCACGGGCTCCAGTTATCCACCCTGGCTCGGCAGGGTCTCGCCAATACGGCAGGCAACATTCTCGACAATTTCAGGCAGCAGTATAATCAAACACTGTTCACCTGGATAAGCACTCAATGATTGTGCACTTCAATCTACTCTGCGCGCACAGGGGATTCTTTATCACCCGCTTTAGCCTTGCCCACCAGGTACAGTGAAACGATTAACAGGGCAGCGCTGAACCACATCATCGAGGTGGGACGTTCCGCGAAGATTATCATGCCCCACATAACACCGCTGACGACCATGATGTAGTTGGCGTGCGAGGTATAGATCGGCCCCTTGATGCGGATCAGTTCAAAATAGATGTAGATATCGATCAGTGAAATCAGCGCCATGAACAGTATCGCACTATGCCCCTGGTTCCAGGCAGCAACATCCTGCCATTGCCAGTTGAAACTGGCAAAAATCAGCAGCAATGCGGCGGCATACAATGCCTCCCCGCAGGCGACCTGGTATGAATCAGAACCGACCGGCCAGCAGCGCGCGGTAAAATTATGATGAATGGCATAACACACCGGCACTACCAGGGCTAATAGCAACCAGCGCCAGGCGATGGCTTCACCAAAATGTGCTTCCGGTAGCAGGATCGCGAAAATCGCAATGGCACCAACTACAATGCCCGCCACTTTGGGCAGATTGATGCTGTCGGTCTTCATCAGCCAGGCCAGCAGCAGGGTTGCCAGTGGCGCTATGCTGACAATCAGGGTCAACACGCCCGCCGGCATGTGCTTGATGACAAACAGCTCGATAATCATCGGCAACAGGTAACCGCTTAGCGCGCAGACCAGGTAAAAAAGATGATGGCGCGGTTTGAACTCTGGCCTGCGCCTGCGCAGAATCGCGATTACGCTCATGCCCAGCGCCACGCCAACGGTTGCCAGAATGAGGATACCCGTATAGGAAATTCCCGACAGCACGGCAATCTTCAGCATCGAGAAGTACAGACCCCAGCTACTGCCCAGAAACACCAGCAGGAAGATCGGATGCAATTGCGGTGTTAATCCCATGTCTTTTTAACAATACTCAATCGGGTTATGGATCAGTCGGCAAATCTGGCGCGGGCCAGCCTTGCTGGATAGCGTTCAGCGCTGGTGAGAAACCGATGTTTGTCCGCATGATCTTCAGTCATATTCACCAGGCTCTTGCGGGCGGTCGAGCGCCGACAACCAAGACCCCCAACATAAACTCGTCCACAACAAAGCTGTGCGGGAAGGCCTGTTTTTACCCTGCGATTTAGTAGCCTCAGCCTGGCGTTCGAAACAATCGAACTAGGCGCTAAGACTTGCCACCATGGGATCGGAAAACACGGTGATAGCACCGGTCTCGCGGTCGTACAGGTTGATGTTGTCGAGGTAAGGCGAGTAGATGTGCAGCGTAACCAGGTTGCTGGAGCCATTGTTGCGGATCTCGTGAATATCATCGTCAAAGGAACCGCACACCTCGCCGGCATGCATGCTGGTCACTGAATCTTCGACGAGTTGCTCACCCTGCCAGCGAAAACTGGTTTCGGTGGCGACACCTTCGATGACGCGTACACCGCAGGAAGCGCCCTTGTGATCGTGGATCGGACTCGCCTGGCCCGGCTTCCAGCACAAAACCAGTGCATAGAACTGTGGCCCGTAGGCAAGCAGGTTACGACTGTAGCGCTCATCTGAAAAATGAATGTGCTCGGCCAGCAGTTCCGCCGATATGGAATCGTCATCCAGATGCGACTTCAGTTCTTCAAGGTCGATGCGTTCATCGAAGGTCTGTAGCCAGTCGACCAGTTGTCCGATGCTATTCATTATATTGATCCTCCATGGGGTTCAGTAACCGAGATCCGGACGCACCACATTACGCAGGGGCGAACCCTCAAGGTAACGCGTAAAATTATCGAAAAACAATTCCAGTGTAATCGGCACATAGCTGTCACCATCGTCCGCCGATACGTGCGGAGTAACGACAAAGTTAGGCGCTGCCCACAAAGGTGAAGCGGATGGCAACGGTTCCTCATCGAATACATCGATGACGGCACCGGATAAATGTCCATTCGCCAGTAAATCGGCAAGTGCATCGTAATCGAAGGTTGAACCGCGCCCGACGTTAATGATACCTGCTCCCGCTTTCAGCGATTGTAGCCGTTCGCGACTGAACAGGCCACGCGTTTCCGGCGTCGACGGCAAGGATACGAAGATGTAGTCCATACGCGGCAACACGGCATCCAGTTGATCCATTGCCACCATTTCGTCAACCTGTGGATGCGGTTTGCCGTGACGACTGACACCGATGATATGCACCGGCATCTTGGCAAGCTGCACGGCTGCACCGCCGCCGATACTGCCGACGCCAACCAGCCCGACGGTTTTTCCCTCGATAGGCGTGGAGAAAAGTGAATTCCAGGTCGCGCTGCGCTGGTTGGTCAGTATCGCCGGCATTTTGTTGTGCAGCATCAGCACCGCCATAAGGGCGAATTCACCCGCCTTGTCGGCATGCGCCCCCTTGTTGTTGGTAATGGTCACACCCTCGGGCACCCAGTCCATCGGACACATGTGCTCGACGCCGGCACCGATGCAATGAATCCATTTCAATTTAGGCGCGATCTCGGCAAGGTTCGCAGTGGGTAGATCCCATGTCAGCAGAATTTCAGTGTCCCGCATCGAGTCGATCCAGTGGTCGGTGTCCCAGTCAACAAACACCTCGAGCTGCTGTGCGAGTTGCGGAAAACGTTGCGCTGCCTGCTCATACTTATCCATGGAGATGGTAAATACAGGTTCACTTTCAGGCGTCGACGGGAAGGTATCCGGGCCGGCGTGATTATTCTTGATGTGCAGTTTTATACTCATGAGCAGTGCTCTACCTCGATCGCTCGCAGCGCCTCGATAACTGTTTGATCACGTTCGTCACCAGTCAGCGTTTCGGCAGTAAATTGAATTTGCATGACCCGCTCGCCGATATCCAGAAGCAATGCAGAATCATCACCGTCACCCGCGGGCAGATGCAACACGGTATCGCCCCCATAAGTCGGCACCGGATTATTCAGGTAGTCGGTAATATGCGCGGGTTCGCTGCCGGCTTCGAGTGCACGACACAGCTGACGCAGTTTCCTGCGGTACTGGATAATACCCTTGTCGCTCGGTACCAGGTGTTCCAGCTTCTGATCGGCAATGCGCCCCATGCCTTCGACCGCCTCGGCATCACCGGGGAATCGCTGGCGCTCGTCGTAACTGCGGTCCATTAATTCTCCCTGCTCGATCAGCTCCGGACCTTCAGGCGTGTTATAGGCCTCGGGATCAGCGCGTTCGCCGAAAATCGCCCAGGCGAAGGCCGTCGTGTTTTCATCATCGATCGGTACTACCCAGCGTGAAAACGCGGTGCGCCCATAGTAGATTGGCCGTGTACCGTCGGCTGAAAACGCGGCACCCGCCTGGGTATAGTTCGGCAGTACCAGTTCGTTGACCCGCACCCAGACGTGCTCATCCACGCGCCGCACATTTGCCCCGAGAAAGCTCATGTCACGTTCATAGAACAGCAATTCACCCAGTTCACCCATGCCTTCGGAAAACTGGGCGCGACTCATGCGCGAGTGCAGGAAGCTGGTATGGATGGGATCGAGAATCGCATCCAGCACCTGCAACCAGTTGCAGCGATAATCGGCGCGATAAGGCACCAGCGTCTGGCCCTCGATTTCGAACGTATCGTACAGCGGAAACTCGGGCATTAGATCGATCGGGCCCAGGTAGGCAAACACGAGCCCACGGAATTCCTTCACCGGGTACGCACCCAGACTTGTCTGGCGCTTGACCAGCTCCGCAATCTTTTGCGGCTGACCCGGGATCTCCAGTATCTGGCCATCCACGTCGAACAGCCAGCCGTGGTAGCAGCAGCGAATGCCGTTGTCCTCGCACACGCCGAACTCCATCGAGGCACGACGGTGCGGGCATTGCTTATGCACCAGGCCATAGCGTCCCGACCGATCGCAGAACAGCACCAGTTCCTCACCAAGCACTCGCACCAGGCGCGGTACGTCGGTCACTTCACTGGTCAGCGCGATGGGTTGCCAATAACGACGCAGATATTCACCGCAGGCGCTACCGGCCGCGGTTCTTACCAGCAATTCGTCGCTCTCACCGCGTTGCGGCGCGCTGTAGCCGCTATACGCGGCAGTACTCGGGATGGCTGTCTCGTTCATGATTTCGGCAATAAATAAATGAAACAGGAGTGTGTCAGAGTTAGTGCTTTCAGCCGTAGCGAAAATTATTTACTATCGGTGTTAGAATAATTCACACCCGATCGTGTAACCCAGGCAATGAACCGAAGAAATCTGCCATTCAACGCCCTGCGCGCATTTGAAGCTGCCGCACGTCATGCCAGCGTTTCCGGCGCCGCGCGCGAACTCTCGGTTACCCATAGCGCGATAAGTCACCAACTTAAACTGCTCGAAGCACAGCTCGGCACCCGTCTGTTCGAACGAACCAATCGGGGCCTGCAAATCACCGCCAGTGGCGAATCACTGTTGCCGGTTTTAAGTGAGAGCTTCGATCGTATCAATGCCAGGCTCACGGACCTGCAACAAAATCAGGGTCCCTCTGTGATCGCCGACATAATCAATGTGACCAGCACCCCTTCTTTTGCCAGCAAGTGGCTGGTACCACGCCTCGCCAGCTGGTACGCCGAACCCGGAGCGAGTCGCATACACCTGCTGCCGAGTCTCGACGATCTTGATCTGCAGGCGGGCAACATCGATTTCGCGATACGCTGCGGCATTCCGCCCTGGACTGACTACGCGCATGAATTGTTGATGCCGATTCACATGGTGCCGGTGTGCAGCGCGCAATATGCAGCCAGCTCCACTGAGCTCAGGCACCCGATCGATGCGCTGCGCCATAACCTGATTCACGCCGACATCGGGGAGCAATCCCGAGGGCAGGAATGGCACGACTGGCTCAAGGGCTGCGGCGTCGACTGCCCCGAGCAACTTGACGGCCTGTCGCTCAAGGATCCGGCCCTGGCGATGCAGGCTGCGGCCGACGGCCTCGGTCTCGCCATCGGCTACCTGGAGCTGATCGATAGGGACCTGAAGTCGGGACAACTGGTTTGCGCGAGTGCGCAACGGGTCAAACACGATTATTCCTACTATCTGCTGCAGCGGCGCGCGCCCGTGACCGGCAGCGCAGCGGCACGCTTTCGCGACTGGTTGCTCGGCCAGCTTCAGGAGGGTTGATTCTGACAGCAGTTACTGGCGAAAGATCATCGGCAAAAGTTCAAAAGCAGTTGCTATATGAAAATTTAAAATTATGCTGTCGTCTCCGATTTTGCACACGAGTCAACTACCCCCTAATGCGACACCGCTTTGAGCAGCAGATTCAGACTCGAAACCCAGGCCTCTCCATTCGCAGACAATCGCGGAATAGCATTCAATAATGCGGCTGGGCATTTACCTGGTCGTCATCGGTGTCGGCATGATCGGGCTGATTATCGGGCTATTCTGGCTGAAAGACCATCTGCAGAGTTTACGTCTTTCCCAAATCGCGCATTCTGAACCCATCCTGCGGCTCGCACTGATCGGCGCCGCCATATCGGTTATCGGGATTCTTCTGATAGTGTCCAGCCTGTTTTAGGGACGTAGCAGGCGCCAGGCTAGGAAAGCTTTATAGCGCCTCGATCAATACCGAAGGCGTTCGGCTCCAGGTTTTTGACAATGTCCAGTTTGCTGCCATCGTCGCTGTGCGTTGTCTTCTCCAGGTTTATGTATCGACCTTCGCGGCAGGGATTTTTTTCACCATCCAGCAACACCACGACAATCGGTCGCAAGCGACGTGAGCTCGATTGTGCTGCGACGATAGCCACTTCACCGCTGGAAAGTTCAACCATTGCGCCGACCGGATAAACTCCAATCGCCTGGACAAACTCATCGATCAGGTCTTTGTTGAAGTGGACCCCCTTCAATTTGTATAGCTGGTTTATCGCCTCCGCCGGTGACCGGGTGCTCGCGTAGCGGCGGCTGCTGGTAATCGCGTTGTAACAATCGACAATGCCGGCAATGCGACCAAAGACCGGAATCAGGTCACCGGCAAGCCCCTGTGGGTATCCACTGCCGTCATGACGCTCATGGTGATTGGCAATGAAATCGATAATATCAGGATCGCTGAGGCCACCACCTTGCAAGATACTGAGGCCAACCTCTACATGGCGCTGCATGATCGCCATTTCCTTATCAGTAAGCGGTCGATCAGCATGCAAAATGTTGTCGCCCAGACGCAACTTACCGATATCGAAAAGCATGCCGCCAATCGCCAGTGAGCAAAGATCCCCCCTGGGTAAGCCGAGCTGGCGTCCCAGCACGCAGGAGAACACCGCGGATCGTAACGCAGCGTCATAGCTGTAATCGGTATCCGGCTTCATGACCGTCGACCAGAGACAGGCGTCGGGATTACGAATGACCGAATCCACCATCGGTTCGACCGCCTGCCTGATGTTTTCGATATCCAGCCGGTCACTCTGCACACTCGATCTCATGAACGTGGCGATGAAATCGTATAGACCCAGGATGGCCGCTTTGGCTTTCGCAGCCTCGTCGCGCCAGCTCACCGTATGCGTATATTTAGTCAACTCCCTGCCAGGGAAAAAATCTTCAATTGTCTGCTCCGATTTTGCCACTGGGGCCGATTTCCTTGCTTCACCCGCCCTGTCCACAATGGCATTCGACGATGAATCAATCGAGCGAAGGACAGGGGTAACCGAGAGCAGCGCGGAACTCGCCGTGGGCAGATTGCTGGTTAGCTGCTCGCGGGGCACGACTTTATCGACATACACGTATTCACACATGCTTCTGACAGTATCGATATCATCGTTATCCTTGATATAGAATCCCTGAATCAAAAAAGGGGAATCCAGCCAGGGTCGATCCAGGTCGCATACATACATACCGATCGAAAGGTCAGGGCTTTCTACTCGTACTTTCTTAACTGCTGTTTTCATATCACCTGTGTATCTAATGATCCGTTGATGTCGTTATTTTTTCGAATGCGAGGTCAATCGAGTTCGCGTTACAGCTAGATCTATAGACCAGAATCGGCGGATACACAAAGAATCGCGCTAGCAGGCGTCATTTTTCCGGTGAGGCTATCGCCGTTCAAATATGGATCCCTACTCTCTTACTGCCTGAAGCTGAGCCTGGTGTCGCGACATTTCAGTGCGGCAGGCCAGCACTGTGAGAGATGCGGTCGGCGCGTATTTCATAGCACTAACAGCCGCAGCCCCAATGCTCCGCCTCACCCAGCGGGAATACCACCCGCCTCGATCGACTTGCCCTGTATCGACTTTAAGCGAATGGAACTGGCAATGCATCTGCAAAGAAAGCACGAAACCCCGGGCCCGGGGCATGATCGGAGTCGCTGAAGCCGCAACATTGATCGGGATATGGGGCGGATTAACCCGCTGATCGGCACAGCAGGTTAACCGTCCTGCCACATTACGGCAGCGTCAGTAGCAGTTCGCCTGGAACTAACCCTGGACTTCGACAGATCAATTCAACGAATCAATGAGTGCCTGGTAGTCGGGAAACCCGAACCTGGCGGAAATCTCCTGCTGCCATATGGCATCGACTTCAGCGGCAATGTCGTCACTCAGGTACCGTGCATGCTCGCCGACACTACCCACACGCACCTTGGCCGAGTCACTGCCTGAAGGCAGGGACGCTACCCGTTCACTCATCTCACGCATCAGTCGATCATCGAACCTGTCACTATGCGCCTGCATGAATTTCAGGGAAGCCTGTTGTTCGGTTATTTTCTGCAATTCATCATGCAGCTGAATATCGATAAAATCAGCTACGCGCTCGATAGTGCCGGAAAGATCGAGTTTCATATGTTCAAACGCCATTAACAGCACGTCATCATCATCTCTGCGCGGCCACCAGGATCCCAGGTGTTTCCAGTAGTCACGGTCTTTGATAAAAAACTCGCGCGCAAAGTCGTCGAGAGAAATCGATCCCGGTTCGAAAAACCAGCCTTCTATGAACCGGTAGAGTGAATAAAGCGCATCCTTCGGGTCTCGAACCGCCACGATGTAACGTCCACCCGGGGGGATCTCGCCCCAGGCCAGATGACTCTTGAACGCGCGCGGGCTGGCTTTTTGTTCGGCATCCAGGTTGATCCCGAGTGCGGCCGAGGTTTCGATCCAGGGCACGACCCGGCTGATATCGTCAAAATCCATATCACCGCCGGTGCGCAGACAATGCACGATTTGCTGGAGCCAGGTAGTGCCACTCTTGCCGAACGGCGTGATGACGACATCGGTCGGACGCAGTTTCAGCGCCAGTCCCTGTTGCCGTGCTTCCGCGCTGAAGATCATGGAAAACCTGGCGTTCAGTGTTGCCACCGAAGTAGCCCGAGCAGGCTGTGTCATTTTGAACTCCCTGGCAAAGAATTATGGTTTTGGATGATACCGATGGTTTGGCAACAACGTCCCTGTTTTTCTAAGATCTGCAAAAAATAACAGGGAATCCCGCCGCGGGTGCCTGACGCTGAGCGGACTAAAAGGAATACCGGGAGGCTACTGGGTCGTCTCTTCGGGTTCGGACGGCGTGGTGCCCGGAATGGAAACGCC
>Ga0316196_10000566_pt1 | contig 14788 bp, 15 predicted proteins | sample Eddsed2cm_MG_FD_204938 | JGI IMG/M metagenome (GOLD analysis project Ga0316196, IMG submission 204938) | Coastal sediment microbial communities from Maine, United States - Eddy sediment 2 cm | ecosystem: Environmental > Aquatic > Marine > Coastal > Sediment | place: USA: Maine | collected... | reverse complement strand
AAAGAATTTTTTTTATCTCTGTATTATCGGATCTGTCGGTTCTGATGACCACTTGACCGATTCATAAGTGGCATTATCTTGTTCGCTTCAGTCGGCTTTGGTGCTGGTTGTTCAGCTGGCGTATACCAATTAACCGTAATAAATAAGCAAAAATTCTTTTTTATTGATGAAATATTTAGGTTTGATTGAGAGCTCACCGAGGTACTCAGGAGACTAGTTAATGTCATTAAAAGAGCTGTTTCGTTTTCCGGCATCCCGGCTGTCGCGACGCATTGCATTTTGGGTTTTTATCAGCGTCATCGTGATTGAAACTCTCATTTTTATTCCATCTTATAGAAGCCGTGAAAAAGAACTTCTGTCTCAATTAAAAGAAATTTCTTTAGCACGGGTTGCCCTAACAATGAAAATCGCCAAGCTGGATGCCTCGGATAGCGAACTTTTCCAGCATGTTAAATTGCTCCAGGATGACAAAATGGTCGTCGGAGGGGCGCTTTACAGAGTAGATGGAAAGAAAGTCGGTGCATTTGGCAAAATGCCTGAATTGCGAATCGAAAATTTAAAAACTGCCGGGATGACCTTCCTCTTGAACAGAGACGGGTCCTACTATGATATCGCCTGTTCGCCAGCGGAGCTTCAAAGAGATTATCGGTTGATCTTGCGCCATGATTCATCTTCCGTAAAGCAGCGTCTGCTTGCTTTTTTTTTGCGAATTGCAGGGCTTGTTGTGATCATTTCCCTCGTTGTCACAGTGGGCACTTGGCTCACCCTGCGATGGATCGTGGTGAATCCTATCCTGAATCTGAGACATGATCTCGTTCGAGCTGGTGAATCGTTGAGCAATGACAATCAAACACCTGACCTTTACTCAGCCAAGGTTCAACGCCACGATGAGCTGGGTGAAGTCATCGGGGCATTTCGTCAGATGTATCGGCAAATATCCGATGCAATTAACGAACGAAAAAAAGCAGAGGAGGCGCTGCGCAAAAGTTTTAAGCAGGTTGAATCCTACTCCCGCGTACTTGACAATGAGTTGGAAAAAGGCCGGCGCATGCAGATTAATTTTTTACCCGATAAATTGCTGCAAATGCCGGGCTGGGAGACCGCCGCGTTTTTCAAGCCGGCCCGCCAGGTAGCCGGTGATTTCTATGATATCTTCCAGCTTCCCGGCGGCAGCATCGGCTTCGTCATCGCTGACGTATGTGACAAAGGTGTGGGGGCGGCACTATTTATGGCACTATTTCGCAGCCTGATCCGCGTGTTTTCGGGTCAAACTTCCCTGGACGGATTGCCGCTGACCTGCAGTGAATCCTTCCTTGATGAGCCGACCCGGTTTGCGGACAACCCATCGTTGGATCAGACCCACATCACCGCCCTGAAGGCCGTTAACCTCACCAACAACTACATCGCTTTAAATCACGGTGATCTTGCCATGTTCGCCACCCTGTTTTTCGGCATCCTTGATCCGGATTCCGGCTCGCTGAGCTATATCAACGGGGGGCATGAGCCATTATTTATCGTGGGATCCGAGGGAGGCGTCAAAGAGCATCTTTCGCACACAGGGCCGGCGGTGGGCATCGAACCGGATATCAAATTTAAGATTCAGCAGACCCATATGGCGTCGGGAGACATTCTGTTGGGATACACCGACGGAGTGATAGAGGCCGATACGTCAGACGGCACGTTTTTCACCATGAAGCGTTTGGTGTCGATACTAGAAACACCGGCATCCACAGCCACCGAGTTGCTTGATCGAATCGCAAACAGCGTCCAAGCGCACGTTGGTGGGGCCGACCAGTTTGACGATATCACCATGTTGGCCATCAGAAGAATTCCCTGAGTTTTGAATCAATGAAAGCTGAATATAATTGTATTGATTTTCTCGTAATTTTGGCGTATTTTTTGGGGCAAAAGCAGAAAATGCTTGTCTGGCAGGCATCATCATAATATGTGGATTCAACATTTTGATAGTATAGACCTTTTTCCGCTTTTCAGACCCAGTCTTCCAGCATTCCACTATTCTCTCCGAGGCGTAGGCTTAACCCTCTCTACGAGCCGGAGGCCATTATTAAGTACGGTTAACCATGACAATGGCCGAAAAAGCACTGTAATTCCAATAAATTGAAGAAACTAAGATACATAATATGATCAACTGGATACCATTTAGCGACGGAGAATACTTGGTAGAGCAGGCTTTGCTACTTGCCGGTCAAGACCATGCAGTTTCTGTTGAAGGCGTCATCGTCGAAGTGTATTCCGATAGGCAAGGGCAGCGGTATTTAAGGGGACGGGGACGTGTTCGTAACATCTTAATGGTCGAACTTCTTGAAGACAGTGACGATCTGGACTTGCTTCTGGATTTTGGAGAGGAATTCAAATTCCTACTCAAGGAACCGAACCTTCAGGTCGGCAAGGTGTTCTCGCCGGATGTAAAATCAGCGTTGCAGTTTACGCCCAAAATTCCCTGGCGTCAAATTCAACAAACCGAATTTGGAGAGATATTGTCCGGGCTCCAAATTCTACCTGATTGAGTCAACTTGCCTAATGCCTACAGCGACTTTAATATCTGATTCTTCGCTCTCTTATATTCTTCGGATGTAATCAGGTCTTTTTCATACATCCGGGCAAGTTCGGCCAGCTCCCTCATTCGGACGGTTTCAGGGGCTTCCAGTTGAAATTTTGCCTCAGACGAATGATCTTCAATCGTTTTTAGATCATCGGATTGGCCGAATTTAAGAGACGCCAGCCCACTGAGAAAGCTAACCTCAAAACTCCTACCCTGAAAAAGGGAAGAATTTTCAATATCATGGAACATTTTTTTCCCCTTGGATTTGATGCGCCGGTATATCAGAAGACCTGAAAGTATAAAAAAACCTGCTGCTCCCAGAAAGACCCATAACATATGCTCAGTGACACCCCGGAAGAAAATGACCATTAGCACCAAACCGACTATGATCAACAGGTGCAGAAACAAGATAATATGGACCAATATTACAGCTTTAAACAGATTCTGACCTTGATTTTTGCTACCATTCACTTGAGAGCTTTCGTGCTACGGTGCGCCAATTTGAATCTACTTTGGCTGCTGCGTCCAGGCCGATATCCAAATGGGTATCCATGTAATCCGAATAGAGTTTGTTATAAAGCTTTTTATCCTTGATGCCTCTTTTCTGCAGAGGCATGTCGGAGACTAACATGATCGATCCGATAGGCACTTCGTAGCGGTAAGCCACCGAAAAAAGAGTTGCCAGCTCCATCTCGATGGCAAGAATTCTTTGTTTCCTTAAATATTTGATGAAATCTTCATCAAATTCCCACAGCCGCCGGTCGGTGGTATAGACGACGCCAAATCGAGGAGTCAGCCCGATTTTGCGAACGGCACCGATGCAATACAAGTTAACCGAAGAAGCCGGGATGGCGGGAAACTCAAGCGGCAGGTAGTGTCGGCTTGTACCTTCACCGCGGATTGCGGCTGAAGGAACCAAAAAATCCCCCACTTCAAGGACGTCGTCAATCCCACCGCACATACCCAGCATAATGACGGATTTGAGATTGTCGAGATATGCAAGGCAGTTGATGATAAGGGCCGCCTGGGGCGAGCCGATACCAAAATCGATCAAGGTACAGTTCAGTTCCTTGGCATTGACAATTCGAAAATTACCTTCTGCCGACTTGCCTTTGGTTTTTTCTTTAAAGCGCTTGATATACTGTCTGAAATTGGTAATCAGCACATGATCACAAAAATCTTCAAGTTTACTGCTCGTATACCTTTCAAGTGTTTGTCTTATGTATTCGTGTTCCTTGAGCGACATTCAATCTTCCTTCTAAAACCCCATCACATCAATGGATTGTTGCAGTCTACGGTCATCAATGGCTTGTTGCCGGCTGCGGCTGTCAATGCTAAAGTCTTCCGCCGGTATTTGGGGAAACATGTCCCGCTGCACCTGATTGACCTTTCCTGCAAGTGGCGCGTAATAAAAAGCCAATTTCATTTTTCCTTCTTTTTCATTTAGCTTTAACTTGATCCTGGTATCCGTTTGTCTCCAAGAGAAAATCGTCTGCTGATTTTGTGTCTTCAGTATGGTCTTCGGCGATCCTAATTCTTGGGTAAGACGGTCTTTGGCCCGGTCAAAAACCTCAATTGATCCTACTGTTATATATGCAGCAAAGAATTTATCCTTGAAAAACCCGAAAATGACATTGGCGGTATCGACGCCGAACACGGTGTAAGATTTTTGCGGGTTCCGATAATAACTGACATCGCCCTTTTTAGAAACTTTGCTTAACCCCGTCAACTCTGAGATATGGGCACCCCAGTTAATTCCCAAAAAACCTTCCTGCAATTCAGTTCCATGGATAATACCAGTACTAACAAACATGAAGATCAAACTATAAACAATCTGCTTAAATTTTCTCATTGCATCTTCCTTGCTTTTACTATGACTCACTCCCAACATTAAGGTCAATTGGTATGATACTTAAGCCTTAGGTTTCTAAGTGTTGCCAAATACTCTTTTTGATGGACCAGGCCGGTTTGATTTTCGATTTCCATTAATGAAGATTCAATATAAGGCCTGATATCGATACCTCTCGAATTGAGCTCATCATCGTTGGCTTTGTCCAGAGTAAGAACACAGTAGTATGTCGTTAAGGTTCTTACCTTTGGATCCCTTCTCAATAAATAACTTCTTCCTCCCAAGGTATTCAAAAAAAAGCCGCAGTAATCATACATGTTCTTCATTGAAGGACGGCCTTGCACGCTGGATTGTCCTTCATCGTTCAAAGTAAACCAAAGGTAAAAGGTTCGCATGACCGATTCAATTACTTCAGACTCGTTTTGCAGCGATTGCTTGATAAGAAGAACGCTTTTTTTACCCATGACCCGATAGAAGTGGGCTACATTTCGAACGATATTGTAAAGCGAGGAGGTTTCGCTGGTAACTATCGGAGGTTTTGATGATAATTTTTTGAGGGCAATTTGGTACTGACGATAGGTTCCCTCTTTAAATTTGTACGATTGAACATATTCCTGATTATCCATATAGTTGAAAAATGCCATAATACGGTTTTCAATCTCAGCAAAGCTAGGCTGTTTTTCCCCATCGGGGATTTTCCCTTCCAATTGCTGGGTTGCTTCCCCAACCTCCGGCTGTTCCTCTCCAAAAACCTCTGCCAACTTATCCGGCGGAGCATTTTGCCCCTTGACAGCCGCCAGCTCTTCCTTGAGAGTCGCGATCTCCTTGCGCATTTGTTCCGTTTTGTTCCGCCAGATTTCTTTCTCCTGTTTGACAGTTGCTTCAAGCTTGGTTGCGTGCCAGCCGGCAAACTTGATGTATATGAAAAAGGCGCTCGCTAAAATCACTACGATGGCAACGATTATTTTGGCCGATCTATCCATATTTAATTGATATGCCTCCGCATCTTTTAGCGGTTCAATAGATTCAGTTCAATTGCGATATATCGGGATTGCTTTGCCCGTTCTGGGAAAAATGAATTTTTGAAATCACGTTGAACGTTTATAATAAAGCAGAAATGACCTTAAAAGGCAACAGTGAATGAGGACGGGCCAAATTTTAGTACAGCGCTACAAGTGGCTTGAGATTCTGGAGCAAGATTTGCTTACAGAGGTCCGGTGATTCAACGTCGGGTTTTAATCAGTGGTTCTTTCTGGAAAGATACTCAGATCAAACTGGGCCTTTTTTTCTTTAAGATAGTCCCAGTATGAGAAATGTCGTTTTCCGATACCGAATCGGCGGCCGTCTGTGTTCACCATGAGTTCATGATTATCCAAAAGTAAGGATCGTTCTTCTTGCATGCGCAAGTGAGTTGCCATTTCATGATAATCCGACAAATTGCACCTCCCGTGGTGTTGGTAAAGTGTATTTTAGAGATAAAATTTGATCGGAAAGGAGATTGATCACCCCCTGAATCAAAGACCGGCCCGATTTTAAAAATAGCGTATAGTTCTTTATAGTTTAAATATTGTTGAATAAATATCGTGGAAACTACCCAATTTTAGGCTAGTAATAATACCTACTGTGTGTTGGTAAAGTGTATTAACGCATCTGAACAATATTTGTCCTTAGGTCCATTTTCAGTTTTTTTCGAGTCTTTAAATAGGGGTGTTGCAAAAAACATGCACAATATTAAATTTAATATTTATTTATTTATATTAGTATGTTATAAAGATAGCCAATGGCCTCTTCATAGGATATAGGAAAAAAATCACCCAGTTACTTGGGTAATTTATTCCACAATATGGATAAGGTGCGCGATTGATGATTGTGATGGCGCTGATGGTTTAGAAAATTCAGGTAGGAGGTCTAAATTTGAAATTCGGCAGATTTAATGAAGGCTCCCCGCAGCAGAGCTGAAGGGGTATCGGGCTATAGGAATTATGTCTATTATATTCCACAGCAAGCTGTAGGGAATTAGACCCTATAAAAATGGTCTGTGTCTGTCCGTGTGGGTCTGTGGCTAATTAAAACTAAGGTTTAAACTTGATTGGCCCATTAAAAAACGGAACCATCCCATCGTTTCAATCGGCCGGGCCGGGTTGGACTAATTCCGACGGCCTTTCCGTAGCTCCTTCCATCGGTTTTTTCCCATTTCTTCCACATAGCTTACGGCCTGCAGCACTGCATTTAAGCTGAAGGCGGGCATTTCTCTATTCGCGCCGATATAATTGGACAAATATTTCTCCGAGCATGCCCGCAACCCTTTGCGCCTGCAGACCAGATATGCAACACATCCGGCCTCAATTTCTTCAGCACTGATATTTAAGTCCTCTCTTTCCGGCCACCATGCATAGCGGTCGATACCCAAATGGCCGCAAAAGATATGTCCTAGCTCATGGGCAAAGGATGAATACTTTTCTTCCAGGCTATGCGTCTTGTTCAGATGGATTAAATAGCTGGTATTTTTTTGAAAGTTTAAATCTTTATGCTGTTTTCGCAGCGCCGGAGTGATTCGGTCGGCAGTTCCCTCGGCATCATGGCTCAACGTCGTTTCACTAACGGCGATACCCTGAAGAGAGCAGTTATGCTGTGTATTCGAATAAATTTTACCGGACAATTGATTTTCACTTTCAACCGACTTCAGCAATTCCGAAGGAACCGGGGTTCCCTCCGTACCTCGGATATCGAAAACAAAGCGGATCGGGGCCATGGGCGCCAAGATTACCAGAGGGCGGGCATTTTGATCGGGCTGTCTTCCAAACTTTTTTGCCCAGGCGCGAGCTGTTGCCACAAAGGTGGCAGATGAATCTTGTATGTATAATAATAAACCATTAAAGGCGGAATAATTCGGAAAGCGTGCGATAAAGTCCAGAAGTTCCATAAAATTAAGGCTGTTATGGAACCGGGGGCTGGCGGCAAACACTTCGTCTACCGGGCTGAGGGCAGCATCAAGATCGGCGAATGTTTTATCTTGCAGACGATTTGGCGTATCGAGCGGACTGTTCGGAAATAGGCTCAACTGCTGGGTCATTATGTGGCCTTTCCATAACTACGAATTATTCGAATCGGCGTTGTTCTCTTTTCCGGCTCCAACAAATTAGCATAAAATTTTGTTCTGAGTCAATATCTTCAACATATTTAAGTCACATGGGCTTTGTCTTTAGAAACTGCAGCTCGTTGGTGAAAGTTGGACTGAACATCGAATCCCAATATTACTTGCCAAAAGTCAAAGGCATTCATATATTAATTCTGTTCAATCAAGGCAATACATAAAGGAGGGAGACCTGCCATGGAGTTTGAACGGTACTATCTTGATTTATTTGAAATGCTGAATAAATGCTGTAAAAAAATTGCATCCGGCAATTATGACCAGGCGGACTCAGATCGCCTATTTGAACTGGCAAAAAAAGGCAGATATCCCGGTATCCTTAACGAATTGGCCGAGTCGTTCGGTATGATGATGGTTAAAGTAGAGGCCAGGGAATTTCGATTGAAACAAATTATTGAAGAGCTGGAAGAAACCAAAGCGAGTCTAAAGGAGGGTGCTGACGGGACTAACGAGGTCTAATAGATTAGACCCCATCTACTTCATATTCTCAAAAAAATGGGCGGTGTGATTTTTGTACTGTTGCGCCACCTCTTTGTTGTAGACGACAAACATATCGCCGTCCATCGCGGTAATGTGTCTGTTCGGCCGGCTGAAAATTTGAAATGTCCGATTTATGATCTCATCTGCTGAAATGATGTGTTGGTTGTAGCCGGTTAGATAATGCAGATCGACCCGACGTTCTGATTTGCCCCATGTCAATGTTCTTAAATAATCTCTGATGTCATCGATTTTTTCCTTCATCACCTGCGCAGGCGTTTTGGAAAAATCCTGATTGAAGGCAGTGAAATAAATATTCGTCGGAAAGATGGGTTGCATCGAGAGCATATTCTGGTAGGATTCATCGGCATACTTATAGGCGGCGCTTTTTATTTTCCGACTGACAAAGCCGTCTTTCAGATCGGAAGTGTCTATTTTACGGGGTGTACCGAATTTTATGGACAGATTACTTTTTTGTTTGTCGCAGTAAAATTCGTTCACGATATAACCCAAATCCTTTAAATAAATATCCCTTTTACTTTCCCCGGATTCATAAAGGCGGGCTAATTCACCAAAGTGTTCATCTTCCAGAATCCTCTCATAGGCAACGTTTACATCGACAATATAGACATCAACATCGGCCCGCAGGGCGGCCTCGATGTCCATTTGAAATGGAAGATGATGAAATCCGTCAATTCTTCCGGTATAACTTCTCCCGGTTTTGGTGCCGTCTTTTTTCAATAGGTTCAGCAAGCCCATCTTAATGGAGGAGTATCCGGGAAATGTGACATACATTTCCTTTTCTTCTACCAGGTGGTACCGATAGGCGCGGGTTAACGAAATAATTTCTTTTCTGCCGATTACAATTTCGCTGCCGTCAGGTTGCTTAATGTTTAAGGGTTCCCTGAATACCTTAAACGCACCTCTGGTGGAGAGGTATTGATTAATACTCATGCGATGGTTTTCAACAAAGCCTTTGAACTGCTTCATTACATACCGCGGGAGCAGATCATTAAATATATCGATATCGTCGATGAATAGATTTGCACCACCCTCCACAAGCACTTTCATGTTGTTTTCCCTGAACAGAATGGAGAGCAAAATGAAGTCAGCTTCACTGAGATGGTTTGGTTTGAAGGTAATCGCACAGTCCGGATTTACTTCTTTTACACGCTTTATGCCGTCAAGGCCAATGACACGGGTGGTAAACGTGTTGCCGCGGGCCAGTTGATATATGGCCAATTCCATCGGGCTGATTTCCTGCCACTCATGTTGGATGAGGTGAAACAGGGATTCCATTTTTTCTATTTGCTGCTTTTTCATGTCACAAAACCTGAATTTCAGGTAAAATCAGCGTGCTTATCTAAAAGATCACCCAGACTTTTTAGATGGGCTTTTTCTTCATTTGCCATATCAAAAAGGAGATTCTTTACCGCGGGATCTTCACTTCTTTGTGCATATCGCATGTAAAGATCCATTGCCTGAGCTTCGAGCATCATCGCAAAATCCAGCACCCTTGCCGCTGTCTTAAAGGTCGGCATGCTTTGTTCCAGCAATTTATCCGAGTCAAATCCGCCTTCGACCAACTCGGAGATGATACTGTTTTCAAAGGCTTCCATATTCAAAGCAGTTGGGTCAATGGTAAGATAGATATCAAACAGCCTCTGTTTGTGCTTTACTTCGATTTCAGCCAATTTAGTAAGTATTGAAACAACCTTGGGATCGATTGCCAGCTCAACCGACATTGAATAAAATTTTCGCAGCCCTTCTTCCAGTCCATAGGCCAGGCAAATGACTTCCCGGGGTGTTTCATTGCCCTTTAAGAGAACCATTCCCATTTCAGCCGATCCTGCGGCGGCATGACCCTGCCAGGCTGCAATGCCGCCTTTTAAATTGTACACTTGTTTGAATCCTCTGCCGGTTAAGATCTGCGCAGCAGCACGGCTGCGTCTGCCGGCTGCTCAATAGGCGATGATCGGTTTTTGCGGATCCAATTCCGACAGCCTGTCGTCAAGAGCAGGCAGGGGGATTAATTTACTTCCGGGGATACGTGCATTCTCATATTCCGTCGGTTGACGTACATCCAGCAGGGTAAAAGCACCCTCTTTGTTTGAGTCGACAAATGCCTGTAACTGAGTGGTATTCATGTTGTTAACCGGAGAAAATAAATCTCTAATTCCCATCTTCTTGATTCCTTTTTTTGTAATATTATCGGACAGCGGGGTCTTTCGACGAATCATCCAGAATAGTTATTTTGTATCTTGTATCTTTGAGCCGCATATACAATCGCCCCCCGTCATCTTCCAAAAGCGGCGATATTTTTAATAACCCTTGTTCGACAAACTTGATGGTTTCATCCCCCATGCGCATATAGAGGTTGTCATCTTTAACGAACAGACTTTCCGGGTCCAGTGCAATCTGCTTTTTGGTGTTCAAAATCAACGTAATATGGCCTTGCCGGATCACGTCAAAAACGAACAAAGCCTGATCTTCATAAGGGAAATAAACTTTTTCTCTGCAATTTCCATTTATCTGGGAAAGATAGTAACCGCCTTGATCCCGTTTGATACAGGAGTGAAAATAATCGATGATTTTTTGATGCTCGAATTTCCCATTTGCATTGCGCCAGCAGCCGTGCTGGTCGAGCCAGAATACGGCATCCTCTTTGGCAATTACATTTTCTTCGATCTTATTCACCATTCAATTTTCTGAGGTTTACAGTCCGGTATTGTGTCCCCGGGCGGTTGCTGGTCAATTCCGGGTCAAGCTGGAATCTAGTGGTCCTCCCGATGCCTGTCTACCGTATTCTGCGGCTATTTTGTCTTCTCCCGATGGGTTGGTGTATTCATCATTGAGTTTCTGGATGTAGGCGTTGCTGTCATCCAGTACTTTTTCCAGCCTTGCTGCCGTGTTTTTCCCCCATCCTGCTGGATTCGGCAAAAAAAGACTGCGCCACCAACGGCGGCTTTTGCGAAAGGCGCGTTGGTAGTTTGGATGCAGCTCCGGATTTTTAACCTCTGCGATCAGTTTGTTGATGATATTTGTGGCGGCCCTTCGCCGAATGCTGAAGTGCCCATAACCGGCGGCCACCAGCAGTATTCCGATGATGCCGTATTTTATATAATTATTCTGTGATACCAAATCCCAAAATGGCAGCTTTAGCGACAGTCCTTCCCAATAGCCGCCCCAAATGGTCAATATCATAAAGATCACCACAAGGGCGCCCCCAATCAGTCCTTCCATCCACACGATTTTGCGACGCCACTGGTCGACAAAGCGCAGCAGGATGGGTACAACATCCTGCTTCATCATCCGGGAGGTTTGTTCCAGCATCCCCACAATGCGATAGGCACGCTCAACACCCACTTGCTCAATGCGGTTATAGATAGCACTGGCGTCGGCTTTGCACTTACTCTCAAAACGAGCCCGGACACCTTCATCTTCAAATGGAACCGCGGCTTCCTGATTGTAGATGGCGTAAGAAGATCCCGCCATTAATCCATATTGCGCCAGAGCCCGCTGCCAGGCTGCATAGACCTCCTCCAGGTTGTCCTCTTTGGCGGTTACATCAATCTGGTTGAGTATATATAAAAATTTGTTCGAATCCCGACGATTAACTGTCGCCTTGACCAGATGCTGCAGGGTATCGCGCATTGATCCGGTTTCCGGATGCCGGGCATCGAAAAAAACCAGCACCAAATCCGATAGTTCGATGATGTGGTCCGTAATCCGCAAGGTGGAAGTCCGTTGATCATCGGCGTCAAACCCGGGGGAATCGATAAGGATTTTACCGCGCAGGGATTCGCTGGGACAGGTCTTTAATTGCAGATAGGCATCGATATGTTCGCCCTGACCGACGGCCACTTCTTCGATGGCCCGACTGACTTTATACAACGGGAAGCGCGGGTCCGCATCCAGTGCCAAACCCGGCAGCACGCGTTCTTTATTGTCTCTGGTGTAACAAATGACGCTGAATTTATCATCGACAGCCTGTATGCCTGTCGCCTGCAGATTATAGTGAAGATAATGATTGATGAAGGTCGATTTTCCAGCTGAATAGATGCCTAATATCGATATGAGCGGCCACCAAGGTGTGCTGGTTGCATGGGATTCCTCACGATGAAAAAATCCGATCCGGCGACTGATTCGATCCAGTTCACGAAAGTTGTGTACCACATCCGAAAGGATCGGATTTTCCTGTTTCAGGTGTTTTTCCAATTTTCGCAACCGCTGGCTGATCTTGCTTTCCTTAAACATCATTTCTGCTCCGATTTTTGGGTTGGGGCCGCGGATATAGAATCATTTTTACAAAAATATTAATGGTTTTCAAGCCGAATTTTCATTAATCGGAATATCTGATGTTAACGCGACCTCTGATTTCCGGATTTTTTCGTCATTTGTGCCGGGAACCTGCATAGACAGAACCGATGATATCTCCGGCAATCGCGCCGATCATATAATACTCCCTATCCCGATTGGTTTCCATAAACCCGCTCTTAATAATTCTATTGAGCAAATAGATCTGAAATTTGCCTGCATACTCGCGAGTGAGGATCACGGTAGCGGCCAACATTATACTTGCGGGGGATTCTTGGTGAGTATTCATACTGCACTAGATAGCAGGTTAAGCAGGCAACAGTCAAATAAAAGGGATTAAGCTTGACTTTACATTCAGTTTTCGACTACTTTTGACCAAACCCAAAGCTCGAGGAGATAGGTCTTGTTTTCAGCAAATGAATTATTGGATTTGGCCATCAAGTTGGAAAAAAACGGTGAGGCGGTGTACCGCGATGCCATTGAAAAGGTTTCGAACCCAGAGTTTGTCAGATTACTGGAATGGATGGCTGATGAAGAAGCGAAACACGCCAACTGGTTTGCCGAGTTGAAACTCAAGCTTGATCAAAAGGGCGTCAATCTGTTTATGGAAAAGATGAGTCGGGAACTTTTTAACGATCTTCTGGGAGACAAGAATTTTTCCCTCAAAGATGTCGATTTTTCGTTCGTCAGCGATATTGATGAATTGATTGCTATTTTCATCGAATTTGAAAAAGATTCAGTGCGATTTTATGAGGTGCTTGAACCCTTTATTGAAGATCCCGTTAGTTTAGAGAGTTTAAAAAAGATTATTGACGAAGAGAATCACCATATCAATCGATTGCTGGAATTAATGGGACGTCAGGAAGTGTTTACGACAATCAGTGATTAAGCTGCTTCGCTATTCCGGCTCCATATAGCCGGGGCCGAAAATCTTTCGGCCGATTGAAATCCTCAAATCTTTTTCCGGCCATTCACCTTGGGAACCAGGCCAATAAATACCATCCCAGACCACCCGACCTAAGCCATTGTCTTTTTTACACTTAAGGCAAATGGGAGATGCAGTCCTCTTTTTGACCGGTTGGCCGGAAATATGCTGCAGGGATCCTGCCGGATCTCCCCCGGCTGACGTCCCACAGAGCAATGCACAACCGCAATCCAATACCTTGTAAGCGACTCCGATCGCGTCGGGGTGCTCAAACAGGATGTTTCGACAGGCATCATTGAAGGGAGACACCTGATTTTTTTTAATATCTTCCATGGTGTGGTGTATTAAAGGGCCCCCATCAGAATTCGTATATATTACAGCTAATGTAGTTTTTCGTGGTTTGCAACAAAATTTCCACCGGCGTCGATATTACTTTTTTAGTTTTTATCTTGTAGCTTTTAGCACACCCTCTTTTTTGAAGTCAACGATTATGCTTTTCCCAAAAATTGAAATGCGGTGACTTCTGCATAGGCTTTTGAAAATTTCATGGATAGGATCTTAATTTTTGTCCTATTTTTATTCTTCATAGATTTGGGATTTGGGATTTTAGATTTTGGATTTAAGGTATTCTGTCAATTTAATAAAAACAGATAGAGCGAAGCGATACAACAAATCCCTCCGGGGCGTATGCCCCTGTGGCCCCTACGGGCCGGAGGCCGCAATTCAAAATCCACAATCCAGAATTGCTCCTAAAAATTGTTTTAACGGAATAAAGACCGGATGAAAATTAAGGCTACGTTGTGAATGATCTTCATCGCCTCAGAAGCCCACTTAGGATGGTATTGATTTATTCATCCCGGTTAGGTAAATTAACGTCCTATATAATCGAAGGAGGAATTACTTATGACTACCTGGAAAGAGTATTTACAAAAGAACGCATCCGGATTTCTTGGAGATCTCATTGAGTTTTGCCGTATCCCAAGTATCTCGAGTCTGCCGGAGCATGCGGATGACGTTAAGCATGCCGCTGCCTGGGTCGCCGACCGGCTGAAAATTGCAGGTATCGAAGATGTTCAGATTTTGTCCACCAAAGATGGCGGTCACCCCGTTGTATATGGTCACTGGATGAATGGATTAGACAAGCCCACTATCCTGATCTACGGTCATTTCGACACCCAGCCGGTCGATCCGCTCGAACGCTGGACCCGGCCCCCGTTTGAACCCACCGTCAACGATGGACGCCTTTACGCCCGCGGGGCCTCAGATGATAAAGGCAATATGCTCATCCCGATTCTTGCAGCCGAATCCATGCTGAAAACACGGGGCAGTTTGCCCGTAAATGTCAAATTTTTCTTTGAAGGTCAGGAGGAGATCGGCAGCCCCCAGTTGCCTGAATTTATTTCCAGTCACGCTGATATGCTGGCATGTGACCTGGTGCTCAGTGCCGACGGCGGGCAATGGGAAGATAATCAGCCCGCAGTGATCCTTGGGTGCAGAGGGCTTTGC
>Ga0316196_10000565_pt1 | contig 14789 bp, 14 predicted proteins | sample Eddsed2cm_MG_FD_204938 | JGI IMG/M metagenome (GOLD analysis project Ga0316196, IMG submission 204938) | Coastal sediment microbial communities from Maine, United States - Eddy sediment 2 cm | ecosystem: Environmental > Aquatic > Marine > Coastal > Sediment | place: USA: Maine | collected... | reverse complement strand
TGGGCACCCGGGTGGGCATGACCGCGGGCTCCGATTCGGAGCCGTCGTAGTTGGGTATGAAATCGACCGTCTCTTTATCAAGATCGGCCAGAAGCTCGTGGGCGATACGGGCCATGCGCACTTCCGTATATCGCATCGCGGCTGGCGCGTCACCGTCCACCGAACCGAAGTTGCCCTGCCCGTCGATCAGTACGGCACGCATGGAAAACGGTTGCGCCATGCGCACTATGGTGTCGTACACCGCTGTGTCGCCGTGTGGGTGATACTTACCGATCACGTCACCGACCACGCGGGCTGATTTCTTGTAGGCCTTGTTCCAGTCGTTGCCAAGCACGCTCATGGCATAAAGCACCCTGCGATGTACCGGCTTGAGACCATCGCGCACATCGGGTAGGGCCCGCCCTATAATCACGCTCATGGCGTAATCCAGGTAGGACTGCTTCATCTCGTCTTCGAGATTGACGGGTAGGACTTCCTTTGCGAAGTCAGCCATGGATTCGGGGTTCCTCAGATATACAGACAAGCACTGACGCCACGCAGGCGCCGTTCAATCCGAAATCGTAGCACATTAGGTGCCCCCAGGGCAGCACCCGGACCGGCGCTTAAAATGGCTCTCGGAGCGTTTCAGGGGTTTTGGGGCCGCAGAATGGCCTGGATTGTTTCACCGCTTGGATCAGCGACCACACCCCGCTCCGTCACAATCGCATCAATCAGCCCGGCCGGGGTCACATCGAACACCGGATTCCAGGCCTGAGTACCTTCGGGCGCAAACAACCGGCCACCGATGGTCGTCACCTCCTCACCCGCACGCTGCTCCAGCGCAATCGAACCGCCGTCCGGCGTGCCCGGGTCGATGGTGCTGGTGGGCGCGGCCACCATGAACCGCACGCCGTGATGCCGGGCCGCGATCGCCAGACTGTAGGTCCCGATTTTGTTGGCTGTATCGCCATTGGCGGCAATGCGGTCAGCACCGACAATGACCCAGTTTACTTTGCCGGTGCGCATCAACCAGGCCGCGGCACTGTCGCATAGCAGCGTTACCGGAATCGAATCCTGAACCAGTTCCCAGGCGGTCAGACGCGCCCCCTGCAACCAGGGTCGGGTTTCATCCGCGTAGACCTGGCTTAGCCTGCCCTGTCCGTATGCGGTTCGGATAACACCCAGCGCGGTGCCAAACCCGCCGGTCGCCAGTGAACCCGTGTTGCAATGGGTCAGGACGCCACAGGGACCCCGTATCAGCGCGGCACCCAGCTCGCCCATTCGTCGATTGGCTGCGATGTCCTCGTCATGGACGGCCCGAGCTTCCGCAATCAATGCGCTCTCAACCTCCGAGGTGGCAAGCGTGGCCGCCAGGGCCCGTAAACGCGACACCGCCCAGCGAAGATTGACCGCAGTTGGACGGGCGGCCGCCAGCTGGTCCAGATCATCGGCAAAACCGCTGCGCCAATCCTCACCAGAGGCGCGAATCCTGTTTCGAGCGGCGAGCACCACACCATAGGCCGCGGTGATTCCAATCGCCGGCGCACCTCTGACGACCATGCCCCGGATTGCCTCCGCCACCGCATCGCAGCGGTCAAAGCGCAACCAAACCACGTCGTCCGGCAGCCTGCGTTGGTCCAGAAGTATCAGCTCGTCATCGGACCAAACGATGGCTCGGATCGAATCGAGGACACTATGGTTTGCATGTTTCATGTCTGGGGATCGCCTCCTAGGGGGCCTCTGATTTGTTCTGGACGAAGCAGATTGGAGGGTGAAATGCGCAGATTCAAGGGCGGAACGCGGGGCAGATCGCGAGTAATAGTTGTTCTATTGCCAAGATTTGCAACGATGAAGCTGTGCATTTCAGCCCCAAGATGTACGTTCACGAATAGATAAGGCTCCCTACTGGGCCATGCGGGAAGTTCGGTAACCCACAGCCAGTCTAACCCAGGGAACAACCGTGCCGCCTCAGAGTCCGCCTTGATTGCAGAGTCCCTCAGAAAACGGCCCCGAAGACCCACGCCCACAAGAAGCATCATTTAAAGGAACGAAACAATTCGAACGACGTCTGGCAGGCTGAATGAGGACCGCCGGTCTCACTGCGATCCGAAAGTGTTGTGATAAACCCACCGGATCAAACTTGCGCGCAAAAGCGCTAGGCATCGCACTGGTAATTTTGACACAATGCCGCAGACCAGAAAATGATGCCGGCAAAGCGGCAGGTAGCGGTCGGAAACCCCTAAATTGCCTGATCTCCGCGAACGCGCCAGAGACGGTGGCTGAATGGATGCTCAAAGGCACTTGTTGTTTTTTAGATAATACATTCAACATTCTGTTGCATATTAGATAAAAGCGTTCTAATCTTGCACCAAGCTGGCAAAGGTATTAGTTGCGGCTTGCACATATTAACCTCGGCCCAAATCAGGGAGAATTCTTCGATGAAGCAACTGATCAAGATCGGCCTCTGCGCCGCGCTTTGCGCCTCGTGGGTGGGAACAGTCCACGCCGACGCAGAAGCCGCAGTAGGCTACGCAAACGCCCAAGGCCAATACGTTAGCACCGGGCACGATGGGTGCTTGATAACGCCACGCTGGTCGCCAGAGCAGGCGGTGGAAGACTACGAGAACGGGGCACCTGAGTTCGTGGAAGCATGTCACCCCGAACTCGTTCCGGAAGAAGTGGTGCCCATGGCGCCGATGTTGGTGCAAGAGCGCGCCACGTTCGCGACCGACGCATTCTTCGCCTTTGACAGCGATTCGTTGAAGCCCGAAGCCACCGCAAAACTGCAACAGCTGGTCCGGGACATGAGCACCGCCCAGACCATCAACACCATCGAAGTGGTTGGCCACACCGACAGCACCGGTCCTGCTGACTACAACCAGGGCCTGTCGGAGCGTCGTGCCAACTCGGTCCGCGACGAGCTGGTTAACCTGGGCATCAACCCGGCGCTGATCCAGGCCCGCGGCGAAGGTGAAAACATGCCGCGTGCAGATAACAGCACCCGCGAAGGCCGCGCCGAGAACCGCCGCGTGGACGTGAACGTGGAAGGTATCGTCGAAGAAGTTGAGGAGGTTGTGGTTGAAGAAGTCGTCGTCGAAGAGGTGACGACCAACTAATCCACCACCAACACTGATCGGAAAGCCGTTCCGGCATACACCGGAACGGCTTTTTTTTGTGCCGCTGTCGACCTGTCCTATACTGCTGTGCGCCACCCGCCGACCGCGCGTTACTGAGCACCCATGAATTCCAAATCCACCCTGATACGGGCCCGTTGGCTGATTCCCAATCCGAGCGATGGCCGGGTGTTGGAAGACTACGGAGTGCTCTGCATTGACGGCTGCATCGCCTGGATTGGACCCTGGTCTGAACGGGCCCCGGCGCCCCCCAAGGCTGAGCAGGTAGAACTGACCGGGCATGCATTATGTCCCGGTTTCGTGAACAGCCACACCCATGCCCCCATGAGTCTGATGCGGGGAATGGCCGACGATCTCCCTCTCATGAGCTGGCTGGAGCATCACATCTGGCCTGCTGAGGCGCGGTGGGTGAGTGAATCGTTTGTCCGCGCGGGCGCCCGGCTGGCGATGGCGGAGATGATCCGTTCTGGCACCACCGCCTTCAGCGACATGTATTTTTTCCCGGACGTGGTGGCGGCCGAGGCCGAGCGAATTGGAATGCGCGCAACGGTGGGATTGATCGCCATAGATCTGCCCACGGTGTGGGCCCAATCCGCTTCCGAATACATTGCCAAAGGCTGTGAGGTTCAACAATTCTGGCAAGGGCACCCTCTTGTCAGCACCGCATGGGCACCCCACGCACCGTACACCACCAGCGACGGTACACTGGCGCGGATCGGGCGACTGGCCGAGGAACACGACAGCCGGATCCATATCCATCTGCATGAAACCCGTCATGAGGTGGAGGAAGCGCGGTCAAAGCATGGGCGGCGGCCCCTGGCACGCCTGGATGCGCTGGGAATGGTTAACCCGCGATTGATCGCGGTACACATGACCCAACTCGAAAGCGATGAAATCACTTTGCTGGCAAACACAGGCGCCCATGTGGTGCACTGCCCGGAGTCGAATCTGAAGTTGGCCAGCGGATTTTGTCCGGTCGCCACTTTGATGACGGAGGGCGTGAGTTGCGCCCTGGGCACGGACGGGGCTGCCAGCAACAATGATCTGGATATGATGGGTGAAATGCGCACAGCCGCACTGCTGGCAAAGGGCGTAAGCGGCGACGCCGCTGCATTGCCGGCACCGCAGGCATTGGATATGGCAACCCGTGGCGGTGCCCGAGCGCTGGGATTGGATGGTAAGGTTGGCGTGCTACAGATGGGCATGGCAGCCGACATGGTGGCCATCGATCTCGCCGGCCTGTCCACGCTGCCTGTCTACAATGCGATATCGCAACTGGTCTATGCCGCAGGCCGTGATCAGGTCACCGATGTATGGATCGCCGGCAGGCGGGTACTGCACACAGGTGTGCTCACCACCATCGACCAAGCCGAGGTGGCCGCGGATGCGCGCCAGTGGGGTCTGAAACTGGCCCCGGAAAAGGGCTGAGCGACTTTTCGGAGCACTGCATGAGCGCGAACGTCGACTACGGAGAAATTCACAAGTTCGATGAGATGGCCAGTCGCTGGTGGGATCCGGAAGGGGAATTCAAGCCCTTGCATCAGATCAACCCGCTACGCCTTGGATACATTCGGGCGCGGGCAGAGCTCGAGGGCCGCCGGGTCGTAGACGTGGGGTGCGGCGGGGGCATTCTGACCGAGAGCCTTGCGCTGTCTGGCGGCCAAGTCATCGGCCTGGACATGGGCGAGGGCCCTCTGTCGGTCGCGCGCCTACACCAACTGGAAACCGGTGTGGAGGTCGACTACCGTCAGTGCACTGCGGAAACCATGGCGGCTGAAGCGCCTCACCAATTCGACGTGGTGACGTGTATGGAGATGCTGGAGCATGTCCCGAACCCGGATTCAGTCGTTGCGGCCTGCGCGGCACTGTGCCGTCCCGGCGGACAGGTGTTCTTTTCCACCATCAATCGCAACCCAAAATCCTGGTTGATGGCGGTGGTCGGGGCAGAGTACGTATTGAGGATGTTGCCCACCGGCACCCATACCTATCAGCGCTTTATCAAACCCTCGGAACTCAGCGTATGGTGCCGGGCTGCCGGCTTGGAAGTCGAACATATCACCGGACTCCACTACAACCCACTTTCCCGGCGATACTGGTTGGGACCCGGGGTGGAGGTGAACTACCTGGTGCACTGCCGGCTATCGGACACAGGCACTGGAATTGGGTTGCAATGAGGCAGGGCAACAGCTGCATCCTATTCGATCTGGACGGCACCCTTCTGGACACCGCACCGGATATGGCGGGTGCTTTGAATCAACTGCTGGCTGAACGAGGACGACACACCCTCACGTTGGATGCCATTCGGCCCCATGTATCCCATGGTGCCGTCGCACTGGTCAGACTCGGTTTCAATCTCGAGCCTGAGGATTCCGGATTCGATGAGCTCAGAGCTCGATTTCTGGACATTTACGCTTCACGGGTTGCGCAGGACACGCGTCTGTTCCCCGGTATGGAGAGCCTGCTCAGCCGGATCGAAGCCACCGCCAAACCCTGGGGTGTGGTCACCAATAAACCGGCCTGGCTAACTGAACCGCTGATGAGCGCGTTGGCGCTTCACGCTCGAGCCGCGGCAGTGATCAGTGGTGACAGTGCCGCCCGAAACAAGCCGCATCCGGACACCCTGTTTCTGGCCTGCGAAAGAATCGGTGTGGCACCCGACACCTGCCTTTACGTTGGCGACGCGGAGCGGGACATCGAAGCCGGCAAGCGGGCGGGCATGCGGACCTTGGCGGCGGGTTTCGGGTATATCTCTGACACGGATCAGCCCGAGCTCTGGGGCGCAGACGGGATCGTATGGCATGCCAGCGAGATTGAGTCCTGGCTGTGACCATCAGTTCCCTGGACCAGGCCTACCAGCAGGTGCTCGCGCGCTGCCGTTCCCATTACGAGAATTTTCCCGTCGCCTCCTGGGCCCTGCCCCGACATTTGCGCCGTCCAGTTGCGGCGCTGTACGCATTTGCCCGGGAAGCAGACGATCTGGCCGACGAAGGCGATGCCGATGCCGCAACCCGACGTGCGGCCCTGGATGCGCTCGACCGTTTCGTCCAGCAATGCGAAACCTACCGAGGCGACGATGCCATGCGGCTGGCCGTGGCGGATGCAATTGAGCGGCACGCGCTGCCGCGTTGCTGTCTGCGGGACCTGTTATCCGCCTTTCGTCAGGACGTGGAGCAGAGCCGATACCAGACATTCAATGAAGTGATGGACTACTGTCGTCGGTCTGCGAACCCCGTGGGTCGTTTGCTCTTGGCCCTGTTCGATGCCGATACGGAACGCAATCGCGGCCATGCGGACGCAGTCTGTTCAGCGCTCCAACTGATCAATTTCACTCAGGATGTGCAAGCGGATTTATTACAGCGCAATCGCATCTACGTTCCATTGGAGGAAATGGTGCGTTTCGGCGTGACCGAGGCAGACCTGGCCACCGGAGCTGTCACCCCAGGAACCCAGCAGCTGATGCGATTTCAGCTTGAGCGCGCGCTTGAGCTCCTGCGGGAAGGATCGCCACTGGGCCGTGCCCTCCCCGGCCGTATCGGCCTGGAGATGCGACTCATCGTTCTGGCCGCGGCCCGCGTGGGCGAAGCAAAACGCAAAGCCTGGCGCCAGCCGTTCCTGCGCCCGACGCTTAACCGCGCGGCGTGGCCGGGCCTGATCGCGCAGGCAGTGTGGCATGGGCTGCCCATGCACCGTGATCCATGAGCACTGCGGAAAGCTCTCCTGACGCCTACTGCCAAGCGAAGGCGGCTCGCAGCGGTTCCAGCTTCTACTACAGCTTTCGCTTTCTGAACCCAGAGCGACGACAGGCGATGACCGCGTTGTACGCCTTCTGCCGCGAGGTGGACGACGTTGTGGACGAGTGCAAGGACCCGGCTCTGGCCAGGACCACACTTGAATGGTGGCGGCAAGAGTTGGCCGGCCTGTACCAAGGACAGCCCCAGCATCCCGTCACCCGGGCGCTGGCCCCTGCCGTTTCGCGCTATAACCTCCCGCAGGCCTACTTTGAAGAGATTCTCGACGGCATGCAGATGGATCTGGACTACGATGCCTACCCCAGTTTTAACGAACTCAAGCTCTACTGCCACCGAGTGGCCGGTGTGGTGGGTTTGCTCAGTGCCGAGATTTTCGGCTATGAGGACAGGGCCACTCTGCGCTACGCCGAACGCCTTGGACTGGCACTTCAGTTGATCAACATTCTTCGGGACGTCCGCGAGGATCTGGCACTTGGACGGATCTACCTACCTCAGGATGAGCTGGCCCGATTCCAGGTCCGTCCACAGGATCTGCTCCAGGGGCAGACAAGCGACAACATCCGCGCACTGTTTGCCTTTCAGGCCGAGCGGGCCCGAGCTGAGTACAGGCGCGCCCTGGATATTCTACCTACGACGGATCGGGCACGACAAAGCGGGGGCCTGGTGATGGGTGCCATTTACACCGCTTTGCTGGACGAGATCGAGCGGGACGGATTCCGCATCCTGGAACATCGCACCCGGCTCACGCCCCTGAGAAAGCTTTGGATCGCCTGGCGCACCGCGGCACGGGCCCGTAAGCCAGTACCGAGTGAAGGCTGAGGCACCGGTTGCGGTCGTTGGGGGTGGCTGGGCCGGCCTGGCGGCGGCGGTAGAGCTCTGCGCCCAAGGTCATCAGGTTTGTCTGCTTGAGGCCGGTCGATGCCTGGGCGGGCGTGCCCGGGGGATCGCGGTCTCCGGTACCGAACTGGATAACGGTCAGCACCTCATGCTGGGCGCCTATGAAGCCACCCTGAATCTACTGACACGCTTGGGTGTGGATCCGTCCACAGTGTTGCAACGTCACCGCCTGTCTCTGCACATGCGCCGACGCGGAATGGCCCCGACGCGCTTCGCGGTCTCGCCACTGCCGGCGCCATTCAATCTCCTGGGCGGGATGCTTCGATGCCAGGGCCTCACCCAGGCCGAACGCGGAAAAACGGCTCTGGCAGTAAGCCGGTTCCTCGCCGCAGGTTCATCGAACCAGGGCATGCAGACGGCTGCGGCGGCGCTGACCCGGGTCGGGACACCCGCCAGCGCCCTGCGCGATCTGTTGGCTCCATTATGTCTGGCCGCTCTCAATATCGATCTGGATCGGGCCGACGCGAATCTGTTTCGCCATACGCTGCGACGCGCTTTCTTGTCTGGACGATCCTCTTCGGACCTGTTGATTCCATCGGCACAATTGAAGGCGATCGTGGCCGAACCCGCCCGCGAATACCTGGAGCGGCACGGGGTCGACCTGAGGCTGAGGGCCAAGGTGACCGGACTGAAGCTGGATGGCGGTGGCCCCAGGGCTGTGCAAGTGGGCGATTCGACCATCGCAGTCAAAGCGATTGTGATCGCAGTCAACCCGGTCGCGGCGCAACGACTGCTTCCACCCGCCGTGAAAGCTGGTTTTTCCTATTGCCGCTCACCCATTTGCACCGTGTATGTCAAGTATCCCCGGTCGGTAACCTTGGAATCGCCGATGGTGGGTCTGGTGGGCTATCGGGCGCAGTGGCTGTTCGATCGCTCGGTATGTCACCAACCCGGCTGGATTGCGGCCGTGATCAGTGGCTGGGGCCCGGAAGGTCAAGCAGAGAGAGCCGAACTGGAGGCCAATGTGACCGAAGAGTTGGCACAGCTCTATCCCGACTGGCCGGCACCGACTCTGTGCCGAGCCGTTTCCGAGCGCCACGCCACCTACATGGCAACGCCGGAGGCGGAACGCACCCGGCCAGGATACGAAACCGGGGTTCCAGGCTTGCTGCTGGCCGGGGACTACACCGCCACAGGCTTACCCGCCACCCTCGAAGGGGCTGTCGAGAGTGGCGTACAATGCGCCAAACTGCTGGCTCAATGGTCACTCCCGAGAGAAAAATGACGGACTACCGCCCCGACCCCCAATGTTTAAACGATCGCGTAATCCTGGTGACCGGCGCCGGTGACGGCATCGGTCGCGCCGTGGCCGAGGGGTTTGCCGCCCATGGCGCGACGGTGATTTTGCTTGGCCGTACCATCCGCAAACTGGAGCAGGTGTACGACCAGATCGAAGCATCCGGCGGTCCCCAGCCCGCGATCTACCCAATGAACTTCGAAGGGGCGACGCCCAAGGACTACGATGACCTGGCGACGGTGCTGCAAACGGAGTTCGGGCGCCTGGACGGTCTGCTGCACAATGCCGCGGAACTGGGCGATATGCGCGGTCTCGACAGCTACGATGTCCTGACCTGGGCCAAAGTCATGCAGACCAACCTCAATGCGCCTTTTCTGCTGACTCAGTACTGCCTGCCCGCGCTGCGTGCTGCACCGGACGCATCGCTGTTGTTCACCCATGATTCGGTTGCGGACTCAGGCAAAGCGTACTGGGGCGCCTACGGTGTATCCAAGGGCGGACTTCTGACCTTGATGCGCATGTTCTCGGAAGAACTTGAGGCCAACACGTCGGTCCGAGTCAATGCGGTTGATCCAGGGCCGGTGCGCACGCCACTGCGATTGAAGGCCTATCCGGCTGAGGATCGATCTGATCTGTGTACACCGGATGCGCTGGTGCCTCTGTATGTGCATCTCATGAGCGCGGAGACGGCTGGCTTGAATGGGCGCCTTATCCGGAAGGACGATCCACTCCCGCTGGTCAACAGCGACTGAACCTACAGCCGAAACGGGGCTGCACCTATTCCCAAAGCTTCACCTCGACGCCCGGCTCTGCGGGCGTTTGAGCACATCCAGGTGGAGTTCATCGCAGGACCTGCATTCGCGTTGTTCAAACATCACCAGCAGGGGTCGGGCGTCCGATCCGGGATGATCGAGTTTGGCAGGCGCCGGAACCGACCCAGGCTCGCTATGCAATTCACCCGACGCAGGTACCGGCTCGTTCTGAGCCAGAAACGCGTTGAATGATCGGCCGTCCTGATACGGATCAGCGGCAAATGCCAGCGCCATCATGAATCGATGCGGTGGGTATTAGCCGTTGATTCTCATCACCACCTCGGAGGCGGTTTTGAGAAACAGCAATGTCGGGGTGAACATCACCTTGAGGTTCGCGGAAAATTCTTTCTCGCTTACCCCGTGACCGGAAAAATCGATCACGGGCCGATCGCCCCAAAGCTTGATCCCAATGACATCAAAGTCGCGCTGGGTGGCCAGGACGATCTCACGCTGACCGAAATTATCCCGCAACAACTTGGCGCAATAGGGGCAACCATCCTGATGAAAATACAGGATCAGTCGCTTGCCGCGCTTCTTAGCTTCGGCCAGATCCTCGGGAAGGTCGAGGAATGAATTTTTGAACCAGGGTAGAGCATCGGTATGCCCGGACGGCGGCCCCGCCGCCGTTGCGGTCGAAACCCAAGCGAACAACAAAGCCACATACAGCCAAACTCGCATCCGTCCACCGCCCAAATCCATACCCTGGCCCGGTGCCCGCTCAGTGCTTCGCGACCCACTCAGCCGAAGGCGTCCGCCCTGCCCGTGCGCAGCTCATCTCTCGAAAGCGTGCTGCGCCGCGGAACCGGCTTGTCCAGTCAAACCTTGAACACATAGACCCCATCGCCCTGCCGCTCGACGTCGGGTGGATAGCTCTTGCGCTTGTCCGCGTAGTATTGCGTCAAATGATCACCCTCGGATGCGCGATTGTAGGTGACGTACAAGACCCGCCGAGATTTATTGGTCAGGTTGGGTCCGGACCGATGAGGGGCATACGAGTCAAAAAAAATGGCATCACCGGGTTCAGTCTCGACAAACTCGAACCGCATTCCGTCCATGTCGCTGTCCGTCAACGGTGACCATTCCGAACCCACCAGCCCCCGGTCATGGAAACTGGGGGCGATCTCAAGACATCCGTTTTCTATGGTCGCACTGTCGATACTGACCAACGCGGTGATATGGATATCCGAATAGCGGCTCCAGCCGGCCTGCACATCCTGATGGGGCGCGAAACCATCGCCGCCCGGCATTTTGAAGTTGATCTTGTCTTTAAACATCGATGCAGGCTCACCGAACAACTGCTCCACGGCACCGACCATCCTTTGCCCCAGAAACAGATTTCTGAAAAACGGATGATAGGGCGCAAAGTTTTCCATGCGATTCAGAATACGTTTCTGGTCATGACTGCTGGTCTCGAAATACATCATGTGTTTTCCAGGCGTTTCTGGCCAAGCCTGAAGATCGTCGGTCCACGCCTCCATATCTGCCATTTCAGCCGGACTGAAAAGCTGCCTGACGACGATGTAACCGAGTTCCCGGAACGCTGTAACCTGCTCAGCCGAGAGGTAGTCGTGTAACACGGAACACTCCTTCTGGCGCCGACGAGCATCACGCAAATCGGTCAATTTCGGATAGATGCGTTGGCGCGCTCTGCGCAAATGGAACTCATCGTCGATCTCGGTCCAAACAAGATCCTCGATCTTCGGGCAACTCATGGCAACCCGTGCCTTCACACCCACAAACCCATCGGTTTCATAGTGCATATGTTGGCCGCGAGCGACTTGCTCGCTGGCAAATTCGGACAGTGCCTGGAACAGCACCGGTGTGCACTTTGAGATGCCCACGAATTCCCCGGCAATGCGCTCTCCCAGGGACGGCCGCTGCTTCGACATATCATGCAGCAGTCCATCCACTGTCTCGACATAGACTTCGTCGCCGGAACCGGTACGGCCAGACAACAGAGTCGCATTGTCCCCCGGGTAATCCAGGATCACCTCAAGCGCACTCGGTTCATACAAAATATCGGATTCCAACAGCAAAAAATCGCCATCAATGAATTCCGCCGCCATCAGCAATGAATGAAAACTGCCCGAATTCGCATAAACATCGTTGTGAACCGTTTCTATCAAACCGGGATAGTCGGGGATTATCGCTTGGTAATACTGAAACTGATGTCCCGTCACAATAAGAACACGGGTGATACCTGCGGCAATGAGATGTTCAAGGGATTCAACCACAATGGGTCGATCACCCAGCTGTAAAAACCCCTTGGGTATGATCTTCCCCGAGTTCTGCAGCCGTGTTCCGGTACCCGCTGCGAGGATGACTGCATGGTCTATCGTCATGTGAGCTGACCGAAAGACGGGACGAGCGCCTTTGACTGCCGGCATTCGGCGGTCTGCATCGCATCCCAATGGGCTGGTTGCGTTTTGTTTCGGCAGACTGTGCCAGTGAGAACACAATTAAACACGGTCCATGGGCGAGCCGCATTCATCACCGGTCGACTCAATATCAAACGCATATCACTGTTTCTCAGCGGCTTTACTGGATCACGGCGGTCGATTCTTCGCCGCGTAAAACCCGTTACAGGGATGGTAGACTGCGGTGCACTCAGGCAAAAAGACGTGCCCCAAGAATTATGGCAGATTCCTTTAGCGAATTCAGACGCAGGCTCAAGCGCGGACTCGGACTCAGAACGGAACGCCCTACCTTTGCCGAGCCCAAATACAACCAACGGGCAAAGCGCATGCTGCTGGACGTATGCGGAATCCTGGACGAAGCTCAGTTGCCCTATACAGTCGACGCCGGCACGCTACTCGGCCTGGTGCGCGACGGCGACCTGATTCCGTGGGATGACGATCTGGACCTGATGCTGCCAGTCACCGCCTTGCCCCGCCTGAATCGTGTATTCGGCGCCATTCGGGGGAAGGGATGGCAGATTTCGAAGCTGTACCCCATGGAAGTCGGGGCACCTGCTTGGAGACTGGGCGACCCCAGGGTGCTGAAAATCCGGCGGCGCTTTCTCAAAGTCATCGGGCCCGGCACCACGGTATTGGACATTTCCATCACCTATCGGCAGGACGATCATTACTGGTGGGAAATGGCACAACGCATATGCCGTATCCCGGCTCGGTTCCTGGACCATACGGAGTACATTGAGTTCGCCGGGCAGAAGCTTCGAGTGCCATCCAGCCGGGAGGAGTATCTGGAGCGCACCTATGGCGACTGGCGCAACCCCAGACCGGATTTCGGCCGGGATGAATTCGGAATCATTTTTCCGAACGCCTCACCATAAGCACTGAGGCTTGGATCGGCGGGATTGCGGGCTGAGCCGCCTCACCCGCGCCTTGGCTTGTAGGCCGACCCGGGTGGCCGGCGGGTCGTGCGGTGCCGCGGACCTCCCGTGGCATCTGATCCGGTAGGAGTATCAGCCAGCCCGACGGATGCCCGCAAACCTTTGACAGCCATCGCGTCCAACTCGTCGAACTTACCCGGTTTCAGTCCCCGTCTGAGGCTGACGCTGCCATAGCGTACCCGGATCAGGCGGCTTACCCGGCATCCCACCGCCTCCCATATTCGCCGAACCGCGCGATTGCGGCCCTCGGTCAAAGTGACGTGATACCAGTGGTTGGCCCCGTCCCCGCCCCGGTCTTCTACTGTCTGGAAATGTGCACGCCCGTCATCGAGTTCCACACCCTCGGTGAGCTGCTCCAGCACCTCCGGTGTGACCACACCCAGGATACGGACCGCGTATTCGCGTTCCACCTGGTAGCGCGGATGCATCAGTCGATTGGCCAGCTCACCGTCATTGGTCAACAGCAGCAAACCCAGGGTGTTGACATCAAGACGGCCGACCGCAATCCATCTTTCCCGTCCGCGATTGGGGAGCTTATCGAACACGGTTGGGCGGCCCTCAGGATCGTGCCGGGTTGTGATCTGCCCTTCCGGCTTGTAATAGGCCAACACCCGTGGGGCAGGCGCCCCCTCGGGCCTTTTCAAGCGTCGCCCATCCAGTTCGATGCGTTCCAGCCCGGTAATCTGCTGCCCGGGCGTGGCGGCTTGCCCATTGATCTGAACTCGCCCCTGCGCGATCCAGCTCTCCACATCCCGCCGGGATCCCACGCCCCAGGCCGCCAGGATTTTTTGTACCCGTTGCGGGTCGGGCGTTGGCGCTGCGTGACCTGCGGATCGAGAGTTCGATCGTCGATTACTCGCCTTGTAGGGTCGTTTCACCGGCGTTCTCCTGCGTCTGTTGCGGGACCACAGGCATGTCCGCCTCCCGGCCGGAAGACGAATCGTCGGCTAGAACCGGATCGCTCAAACCCTTGATCTCCGACAGACTTGGCAGGTCCGACAGGCTTCTCAACCCAAAGTAGTCCAGAAACGCCTTTGTGCTTGCATAGAGGGCGGGTCGACCCGGTACGTCGCGATGACCAACAATCCGCACCCAGTTCCGCTCCACCAGGGTACGCATGATGTGAGTGCTCACGGCAACGCCTCTTACGTCTTCAATCTCTCCTCGGGTTATGGGTTGACGATAGGCGATCAGAACCAGCGTCTCCAGCAGCGCCCGGCTGTATCGGGCCGGCTTCTCCTCCCACAACTTCGCCACCCAGGGGGCCATAGTGTCCCGCACCTGAATTCTCAGGCCGCTGGCGACTTCAACCAGTTCGATGCCTCGCTCGGCGTACTCACCGCGCAACGCTTCGATGGCATCGCGCAGCGCCTCCACAGAGTGCTGTCCGAAATCTTCCACCAGCGTGTTCAGACGATCGAAGGGCAGAGGTTCATCCGACGCCAGCAACGCCGCCTCGACGATATTCTTGATCGATACTTCGGCCATTCACGGTTCTCCGGTTTCAGGCACGGGCACGAACATAGATGGGTCCGAACGCCTCGTTCTGGGTGAGTTCGATCAGGCTCTCGCGGGTCAGCTCAAGGATCGCCAACAGGGTGACCACCACCCCCATGCGCCCCTCCTCTG
>Ga0316196_10000564_pt1 | contig 14802 bp, 13 predicted proteins | sample Eddsed2cm_MG_FD_204938 | JGI IMG/M metagenome (GOLD analysis project Ga0316196, IMG submission 204938) | Coastal sediment microbial communities from Maine, United States - Eddy sediment 2 cm | ecosystem: Environmental > Aquatic > Marine > Coastal > Sediment | place: USA: Maine | collected... | reverse complement strand
CGCTGGCATCGACGTGCCCCAGGAAGAGACCGCGGAACTCGAAGCCCATCTTGCCGAACTCGGCTATCCGCATTGGGAAGAAAGCGACAATCCAGCCTACAGATTGTTTCTGGCCTAGAAGTCGGGCGTCTCGGACCGGGGACGGAGATGGCTCTGCATGGCGCGACCGCAGCGTGAAACTGTCGGTTTGATCAATTTATTGGTATTGCGACTTCGCCCCACCCTGTCTTATTACTTCTTGATTGCAACCATTTCTTCAGAACACGCATCCAATAATGTACTTGGCACAGAAAAATGGGGATTTTCGTGACACTAAGAACATTGACAGTTTTTGTTTGGGTCTTCCTGATAGCGACCGCTGCGGTTGCCGGGGAAGAACACAAGATGAAGATCGAGGTTGCCGTCAGTGGCGACGGGGAGGAACACAAGACCTTCGAATGGCATGGTGATGGATCCGAGATCGATGATCTTGAGGTCGGCGAAAGCAAAACGATCATCGACGACGACGGCAACGAAGTCACGATGACACGTACGGAAGGCGGCCTGGAAATCGAGGTCGACGGCAAGAACATCGAGCTCATGCACATGGGCGGCGATATTGACGTGGACGTGTTGCACGACAAGGGCGCAAACGTCGTAATTCACGGCGACCATGAATCTGAAGATGTCACGATCGAGAAACACAAGCGCGTCAAAATCATCAAATCGCACGACAGCGATGGCGTAACAATCATCTCGAGCGACAAGATTGACGAAGAGACGCGGGCGCGCCTGGAAGAAGTACTGAAGGATGCCGGCACGGACGGCACGATCATGTTTATTGACGGCAGTGAATTGAGTGGTGACGAGCAGGCTCAGCGCAAACGCGAAGTGCGCGTCATCAAGAAAGAGGTTGACGTAACAAACTGATAATCCCTTATGCTGTTTGTTTCGTACTGTTTGGCGGTGACTTTTGTCACCGCCTTTTTTATGCAGGGACGCATTTATGCCGCAAAGCACATGGATGTGCGAGAGCGGCGTTGGCAGGGACGCGCATACTCACCACATCTCCCGCATTCGTGAGGCCACATCAATCTGCTTGTCGGAACGCACTCTGAAAGCCGCACCTTCGACTTCCGGTCGTCCCGCGAATCTCTGGTCCAGTGTGGCCAGAAGTCGATCCGTCATAAAACGGCTGCGCGCGCCATAAACATGCTTGTCACCGTCACGCCGCTGCTGCGTCACGTGAAATCGCAATGGCGACAGCAGCGATAATGACTGCTTCGCCCGGGTCATTGCCACATACAGCAACCGCCGTTCTTCCTCGATCATTTCCGGCTTGCCAGTCGCGAATTCAGACGGGAAATTGCCATCCGTAACATTGAGCACGAACACAGATTCCCATTCCTGTCCCTTGGCCGAATGCACCGTGGAGAGAATCAGGTAGTCCTCATCAAGCAAGGGATCACCCGCCAGGTCCCCTGCCGCGCTCGGCGGATCCAGTGTCAACTCGGTCAGGAAGCGCTCACGTGTCGGGTAGCGACCCGAAATCTGCTCGAGTTGCTCCAGGTCCGCCTCACGTGTATCGATGCCATCGTAAATGCGTTCGAGATGCGGCTGGTACCAGCGCCGCGCCTCTGTCAGCTGTGACTGCCAGCCACGATCCCCGATTTCTGCACTTGCCAGCGATGCCATGAGTTCACAAAAACCCGGCCATTCCGTTGCCGCAGCGGCAGGCGCTCGAAAATCAGCGAGCGCACCCATGCGGTGCTCATTAACGGCAAGATGCTCGAAACAGCGCGCGGCGTTTGAGGGACCCATGCCCGGCAACAATTTCAAAACACGAAACGCGGCGACTTCATTCCTGGGGTTTTCCGCCCATTTGAGCGCCGACAACAGGTCTTTCACGTGTGCCGCCTCAAGAAACTTCAGGCCGCCGAACTTGACGTACGGAATATTGCGGCGCACCAGCTCGAGCTCAAGCCTGTCGCTGTGATGCGAACCGCGGAACAGGACAGCCTGCTCCTTGAGCGCCATGCCGAGCTCACGATTGGCAAGTATCGATGTTACAACGTACTCGGCCTCAGCATCGCCATCCTCGACCGTAATGTAGCGCGGCTTGCCGCCATCCTGACGTTCCGAGTAGAGATTCTTCCTGTACTGCCGTTCGCTCTCCGCAATGAGGCAATTGGCCGAGTCCAGTAATGGCTGCGTCGAGCGATAGTTTTGTTCCAGCGTTATTACCCTGGCCGACGGCATGTACTGATCTGGAAAACCGAGAATATTTTCAACCTCAGCAGCCCGGAACGAATAGATCGACTGCGCATCATCACCAACAACGGTCACTCCGGAACCGTCAGGCTTCAACGCGTTGAGGATCTGCGCCTGCACGAGGTTCGTGTCCTGGTATTCGTCAACAAGCACATGGTCGAACCACGACCCGATCTCCTCCGCAAATTCCGGTTCGGCGACGAGATGGCTCCAGTACAGCAACAGATCGTCATAATCGAGCGACTGGCTTTGCTGTTTGCGTTGCACATAGTGTCGAAACAGCTCCGCGAGCTCATCTGTCCAGTCCGCACACCATGGATACGTTTTGTCCAGGGTTTCTGCCAGCGGCCTTTGCGTATTCACGCAGCGTGAATAAATAGCCAGGCAGGTATCTTTCTTCGGAAAGCGTCGCGAAGTACGCGTCAGTTTTTGCTCATGCCGGACAACGTCGATCATGTCCGCGGCATCGCCACGATCAAGAACCGAGAAACCGGGATCCAGGCCGAGGTTTCGCGCGAAACGCCGCAGCAAGCGATTCGCAATCGAGTGAAATGTGCCTGACCACGGCAAACCACCGGCAGGCAATGGCGTGGCGTCGCGCGTGGAAGCACGCACGATGCTCTCCACACGACGCGTCATTTCCTGTGACGCCCGGCGCGTAAACGTCAGCAAGAGAATTCGTTCGGGATTGACCCCTTCGATGATCAGGTGAGCGACACGATGCGCGAGAGTCATCGTTTTGCCGGTACCCGCACCCGCAATCACGAGTAGCGGGCCTGCACCAAACCCGCCCCCCTCACGCTGCTCTCCATACTCCGCAGCGAGCCGTTGCGCCGGATTCAGAAGGCCCAGATGATCAAATTCCTGCTCGGCAACCTGCACGCAACACCTCCATAAAGATCTGTATTTTTATACAGTACTGGATGTATTTACAAGTACTTGCTCAGGAATGACTCGAGGACCGTTGCCAGTTCTGCGGGCGCCTCGAAGTGCAACATGTGACCGGCGCCATCCACGACAACCGTTTGATCACCAGGGCAGGATGCACCAGTGATACTGCCAAAACGGCTCGCGAGATCACTGGCCCCGCCTGTCACGAGCAGAACGTCGGCCTTGATCGCCTGCCAGCAAGCCTCGGCCTCGGCGCGACGATAAAGCACCGGGTTTGGCAACTTGTGGCGCGGATCCGCTCGCAACTCGACCTGGCCATCCTCTCTTGCAGTGCTCCATTCACGGGCAACGAACTCCGCTTGTGCGGCGCTCATACGCGGATTTCGCTTTGCGATGCGCCTGGCAAGTACCTGAAAACCTGCGTACCTGGTAAAGGCTGGGACCGATTGCGCCGCCTCGATCCACTGCCGGTATCGCATCGGTGCATCGGCCGGATCCGAGTCAACCAGCCCAAACCCCTCAATATTGACAAGAGCCCGCACCCGTTCGGGCATCACTCCCGCGTACAACCCCGCGATATTGGCACCCATGCTGTGACCGACGATACGTGCCGGCTGATCCGGCGAGTAGATTGCGAGCAATTCGTGCAGATCCGCCAGGTAATCCGGAAACCAGTATGACGTGCTCTCAACCGTCGACCGACCGAAGCCCCGCCAGTCCGGCGCGACGATATGCCAGTCCGTGTCCAATGCGTCGACAACGAACTGGAACGTCGCACCTGTATCAGCCCATCCATGCAGATAAATGAAAAGTGGCGCCGACGAGTCGCCCCATTCGGTCACGCCGTAGTTCACACCACGAATGTCGAATTCGCGTCGCCGGCCACGCTGCTCGGCTTTGTAGAAATGTGGCAACTTCATGTGCACAGTTTTGCACAAGGTGCCGACATCTTTCATGTCGTGTATAAATGCGCTTCATGACCGCCGAAATCGCACTGGTACTCGCCATCCTCGCAATTTCGTTGGTCCTGTTCATCAGCGAGGTCATTCGCATGGACCTCGTCGCGCTCCTGGTTCTCGGAGCGCTCGCCATCACCGGCCTTGTCGACTCGGATGAGGCCTTTGCGGGATTCAGCAACAGCGCCGTGATTACGGTGTGGGCAATGTTCATCCTGAGTGAAGGCCTGACCCGCACCGGAATCGCCGACATCATCGGGCGGCAGGTCATGAGACTCGGTGGACGGAAAGAAATCGCGATGATCGTGGTTATCATGATCACGGGCGCCGTCCTCTCTGCCTTCATGAATAACATTGGCGTGGCAGCCCTCATGCTTCCGGTCGTCGTCGAGGTTGCGCGGCGCACGCGTATTCCGGCATCGCGCCTCCTGATGCCGCTTGCCTATTCAACGTTGCTTGGCGGCCTCATGACCCTGATCGGTACGCCGCCTAACCTCCTGATCAGCGAATCAATGGTCCTGAACGGCTATGCGCCATTCGAATTATTCGACTTCACGCCAATTGGCGGTGCGGTCATGGTTGTCGGCGTGCTCTTTGTCGCGCTGGTCGGCCGGTTCTTGCTGCCCACGCAAAAGGCCGCCCTCGACAAACACGTCAGTCAGCGCAGCCTGCGAGCTCGTTATAAGTTGCAGGAGCGCACATTCCTGCTGCGCGTGCCAACTGACTCTATCCTCGTTGGCAAGACGCTCGCCGAGAGCCGCATCGGATCGTCGACGGGGCTGATTATTCTCTCGCTCCTCCGCGCGGGCCGCAGCGAAACACTTCCGGGTCGTCAGACGGTTCTGCGCGGTGGCGACGGGCTGCTGGTGCAGGGTCGTGTCGACCAGTTCCGCGAATTACGTCGCTGGTCCGATCTCGTTATCGAACGCGAGGCGCCGGTACTGAAGTCAATGGTGGCGGCAAAAGTCGTTTATGCCTCGGTTACGATCTCCGAGAGTTCCTCCGTCGTGTCGGAACTCGTACGGCACGCCGCTTTCCGTACTCGGTTTGACGTTGCTGTTGTCGGCATCATGCGCCGCGGCTCTTATCGCCTTACCAACCTGGCCTACGTACCGATCAAGGCAGGTGACCAGGTCCTGGTTCAGGGTGAAGTGGAGGCGATTGCCCAGCTCGAGAAATTTCCGGATTTCTCCTCCGTCGAGATTGAGCCCCAGGAAAAACTGGCAGAAGAATTCCAGAGCGATGAACGAATGTTTGTCGTGCGCCTGCCAAAGAAAAGCGGTCTGGCAGAAGAAACTCTCGCCAAGAGCCGGCTTGCCGATGTGTTTGATTTTCGTGTTATCGCCATATTCCGGGACGGCGAACTCAAGGTCATGCCGCGTGGCGACGAGGTGTTGCTCGGTGGTGACTTACTGCTCATCGAGGGACAACATGGTGACCTCGATGTATTGCGTGGCCTGCAGGAACTCGAGATCGACACCAAGGTTCCGGCAAATGTGACCGCCTTTGAGTCTGAGCGCCTGACGCTCATGGACGCAACACTCGACCCGCGGAGTTCACTCGCAGGCCTCACGGTCGGGGAGCTCAACTTTCGAGAGCGCTACGGCATCGAGCTCGCGGGTATCTGGCGCGAGGGCGAAACCGTCGGTACGGAACTCGCCGACGAGCGGCTGCAAATTGGTGATGCCCTGCTGCTCCTGGGCCCACGCGACCGGCTGCAACTCCTGTCCACAGACTCTGACTTCCTGATTCTCACGCCCCTGGGCCAGGAACCGCCCGACACAGGCCGTGCACCCCTCGCCGCGGCCATCATGCTGGGCGTCGTGATTACGGTCATGCTGGGCTACGCACCCATTTCAATAGCTGCCGTCATCGGCGGCACAATCATGGTGCTCACAGGCTGCCTGAACATGGAACAGGCGTACCGAGCGATTGACTGGCGTGCGATCTTCCTGATCGCCGGGATGTTGCCGTTAGGCACTGCGATGCAGGACACGGGTGCTGCAACCTATCTTGCCGGGCAGGTAATGAACCTGCTGGGTGAGGCGGGCCCATGGCCAGTCATCATGGGCCTTTATATTCTGACCGCCATGGCCACGATGATAATTCCCACGGCCGCTCTCGTCGTATTGATGTCGCCGATCGTGCTGTCTGCCATGGGCGATCTCGGCGTTGCACCGGAGACTGCAATGATGGCTGTGGCGATGGCGGCCTCTGCCAGCTTCACAAGCCCGATATCACACCCGGCCAATATTCTGGTCATGGGACCAGGCGGGTATCGCTTTGTTGATTATTTGAAAGTCGGCGTTCCATTGACGATCGTCGTGTTTATTACCGTCATGGTGCTGCTGCCGATTCTGTGGCCGCTCGTGCCGGTCTAGGAGCATTGGCGTGAAAGAGACCGTTGTCATCGCAGGTGCCGGCCATGCCGCCGGCCAGTTGGTCACAAGCCTGAAACAAAAGAACTACGACGGCAAAATAGTCCTGGTCGGCGATGAACCGTATCTCCCGTACCAACGACCGCCCCTGTCAAAAAAATTCCTCGCCGGTGCAATGGAGGCAGAGCGCCTGTTCGTCAAACCGGCCAGCTTCTACGACGACGCTGACATTGAGCTGCGCCTTGAAACCGAGATCGCCGCCATAGACCGGGACGGGAAATGTCTGCGCTCCAGCGACGGCAATGACATTCCTTACGACAAGCTCGTGCTTGCTCTTGGATCACGCGCGCGACAACTGCCTGTAGAGGGCGCCAAACTGAAATGCGTCCACTACCTTCGCAGCATCGCGGACGTCGATCGAATTCGCGAGGACTTCCAGTCGGGCCGACGCCTCGTCGTCGTTGGCGCCGGCTACATCGGTCTTGAGGTAGCCGCCGTGGCGCAACAGGCGGGCCTCGACGTAACCGTGATAGAAATGGCGAACCGTGTGATGAGCCGTGTCGTTTCGCCCGAGATTTCGGACTTCTACCAGATCGAGCACACCAACCAGGGTGTGAGATTTCGCCTGTCGACCGGTGTATCGGCATTGACTGGCAAGAAGCGCGTCAAATCGGTGACCACCTCGGAAGGTGAGGAGATCCCGGCTGACCTCGTGGTTATCGGTGTCGGCATACTGCCGAATACGGAACTTGCCACTGAGGCGGGTCTCGATGTCGATAACGGCATTGTGGTCGACGATCACTGCCGAACCGGGGACCCGGACGTCTACGCCGTTGGTGATTGCACCTCGCATCCGAACACGATTTACGGCCGGCGGCTGCGCCTGGAGTCAGTGCATAATGCAGTTGAACAGGCCAAGACGGCTGCCGCAAATATTTGCGGTCAGGATACGAGCTATTCGCAAGTCCCCTGGTTCTGGTCGGACCAATATGATCTCAAGTTGCAGATCGCCGGGCTCTCCGAGGGTTACGACAGCGTCGCTATCCGCGGCAATCCTGTTGAACGCTCGTTTTCCTGCCTTTACCTGAAAGAGAATCGCCTGATTGCCGTTGACGCAATTAATGCGCCGCGCGATTTTGTGCAGTCCAAGCAGTTGATAGCCGACCACGTTGAGATTGATCAGGACTCACTGGGTGACGAGACGGCCGCACTTAAAGATCTCGTAGCCTGATATCAGCGTACGAGGACTTCTTCCGTATCGTCTGACAGCTCGGGAAGCTCGATAAGCAATTGTCCTTCGGCCGCCACAAACCCTGTATCAGCAGAAAACGCGCGCACGGTCAATGTCTCGACGCCGTCCAGGTCGAGTCCCTTGACCCGACCAGACCCACCGCTAACTGCTGCTGTTCCGAGCGCTCCAGGCCCTGAAGTCGTGTTGCCGATCCAGGTTCCTCGCCAGCTGTTTGCAGAACTTCTCCAGGCCGGGAACGCCACTTCCTGAACGAAAGGCAGGTAATTTTCCGTTTGCTGGATGAACATGCTGCCGTGTTGGGGCGTATAGATGTACCAGATGCTGTCGATGATCGCCTTACCACGCAGAAGGTCTGTGCTTTCCGACTGTGAAGAAATCTTGAGGCCGATGCCGGCAGGTTGATTGCGCGCATCGCGCATGATGGTTGCCATCGCACTCGTCTTGCGAATTGGCGCCTCCCACAACTGTGATACTTTTTCGGGATACGGGCTCGGTACCGACTCACCGTTGTTCGTGTAGACGATGCTTTCCGCGGGCACCGGGGAGAACTGCAGCACAATGACTTGTGCGTCGGTAACCGACAGCGGTGACAGTACTCGATCACCAGTGAACGGGTTGTACACAATGCCAACCGCGAATATCGCGGCGCCGATGATAAGGCCAAGAATCAATGCGACGACGTATTTCATTCGACTGAATCCTCTGCCAGGTCCAGCGGCTCCAGTTCGCCGACGTAAATTGCCTGCAATTCGATGTGTCCTGCGGGGGCACCCTCTTCTTCAGTGGTGTTTGCTACCCAGCGCTCGGTCATGGAGCCGCTGAGCGCTGCAAATTCCCGCGAGCCAGCGCGGAACCCGCCAATCCGATACCCGCCTTCGCGCGGTGCCGGATCCATGTTGGCAAACACTGATCCGCGCGCGGGAAAGTGCAGCACCCAATCGATGACATTCTGGCCTTCATGTGTGGCTGCGTTGCGTATGGCGACGCCAATAACCAGGCCGCGGGCATTTCGCACCTTGAACATCTCCGTACGCACGCCGGCAAGCTCGTCGACATTCGGCCATTGCATTCCGGGCGGGACGGGTTCGGCCTGCCCAGGCGAGCCCACCATCACCCGGTCCGTTGGTATGTCTATGCGAAAGATTTCGACGTTGCCGCCATTCGGAGCGACCTTGGTTATTGAAACCTCGCGCGTCTGGTCCACAACCGGAATCGCATACAACGCGCCCGCCGCCGCCACCAGGCCCAGCACGATCCCAACAAAGAATGTCCTTATCAAAACAGATCCACCGCTCGTCAATTCGCTTGCCAAATCAGGCACATGCGGACAAGTTTAGTTAAATTGGGGTGCTCGGCATACAGACTGGAGCGGAATTTGTGACGAACCGCACACGATTGGGGCCTCATACGGCCCTCCAGGAGACTAGCAGGCCATGAAATATTGCTGCAGGTACTCATCGAGCGAGATTTTGTCGGCTGCCTCAATAGCCTTTTGACGCTGCACTGACTCCGCTGCCTCAGTTGCCAGCAACGTGGCCTGAGAATCCCTCAGTGGCGCGATAGACGCAAAATAGTCGCTGTGACAGCGTGCCATACCGAGCGCCAGCTCGAAGAAACTACTGCCGGTTTTCTCCAGCTCTGCAACGATGCGTGCGGAAAGAGTTGCTTCGGGGTCATCGATGATTTTTTGTTGCAGGCGTACCGCGGCTGCATAGGAGTCATCGCCATCCTGATTGTCTATCATCTCCGCGATCGCCGAGACCTTGGTGACAATTTCGTTGGCCCAGTCCCGCAAACGAACTTCCTTGCCATCGCGCAACAGGTGAAACGCCGGGTCGCGTCCCTGCTTGGCGGTACTCGTGTGATTACGCCCGGCCTCCCTAATTTCTTTCTCGCCAAGCGGTGGGCTGTCTTCGAGCAGGCAATAGATCAGAAATGCTTCCAGAAAACGCATCGTGTTCTGGTTGACGCCCGAGGGATCGAACATGTTGATATCGAGCGAGCGAACCTCGACATATTCGATTCCGTCACGACGCAGTGCGGCTGTCGGCTGTTCGCCTGAGCGCGCTATGCGCTTCGGTCGAATCGGTGAATAGTACTCGTTTTCAATCTGCAACAGGTTCGCGTTCAGTTGCCGGTAACGCCCATTCACCTTCACGCCAATTTCTTCATACGTAGGTTCGGGTGTGCAGATCGCATTACTCAAATCGCGAACATACTCATCCAGACTGTTCAACGAAATATTGATGCGCGACTGGTTCTTATTACTGTAGCCGAGATCGCTCATGCGCAACGATGTTGCCCACGGTTCGTACCAGGTATCGGCATTCAACGAAGGCAGTTTGGCTGCAGGACCGGCAAATGACTTGCATACAGCCGGCGAGCATCCAAAAAGATAAAGAACGATCCAACCCATGCGCCGGAAGTTACGGATCATCCGCAGATAATGTTCGGAACGGAACTCTCTGGCGCCATCGTCACCACCCAGTACCGACCGGTATGCGGGCCAGAACGTCTCAGGCAACGAGTAGTTGAAGTGCACTCCTGCTATCACCTGCATCTGGCGTCCGTACCGATATCCGAGTCCGCGTCGGTATATCGTTTTCATGCGTCCGACGTTTGACGTGCCGTAACGGGCTAACGGGATATCTCGATTGGCTGGAATGCGGCACGGCATACTTGCCGTCCACAACATTTCGTCACCGAGATTTGAATAAGTGAACTGGTGAATATCGCAGATACAACGCAGCGCTTCCCATGTCGTCGAAAAGGCCGGCGTAACGAACTCAAGCAGTGCCTCGGAAAAGTCCGTCGTGATGTATTTGTTGGTCAACGCTGAACCAAGACCAGCCGGGTGAGATGTCTGGGCAAGAAACCCATCAGGATCAATACGCAGGGATTCTTTCTCTACACCTCTCAGCCCGCCACACAGCACGTCCTTGCCGGCAGTTGCAACCGCGTCCAGGCGCCTCTCAAAACCCTGTTTCAAAATTGTTTCCTTTGGAAGTGGCCCGTCACGACGGATCCGCATGCAGTTTTACCATAACCGACGCAGAACGTCCGAACCTCAGAGTCACTCCTGGCAGGCTTTGCTATGCTTGTGTCTTCTGTCAGCATGAAATGAAACGACCATGAGGATCAGGCTCCGCCCCTTAAAATACGTTACAACAGCCTTGCTAGCACTGACACTATTCGCGACGCCCGCGCACGCGTTCCGCTGCGGCAACAAGATAGTCACTAAAGACATGCACGAAGCGCAGGTCCTTCGAGCTTGCGGGGAGCCGACCACAATGCGCAACATTGGCCATGCGTTGCGCAACATCAACATACCGATCGGGAGCAACTATGGAGGCGGCTGGACAACACGGCACTTTCCGGGCTACGGATTTTCTCAGGAAGTTGTAATCACCGAATACGTTTATAACTTCGGTCCTCGCAAGCTCATGCGTCGTTTGTTGTTTGAAGGAGGCGTGCTCGTATCGATCGAAACCCTTGGATATGGTTACCGCGAGTAAGTAGACTACGCCGCATGAATGATTCTAAGCACAGGCGCTTTCGTGACGGTTCATCCGGCGCACCAACCCTTATAAATGAGGGTTGCAAAATCACGGGCGTGATCTCGGGCAATGGCAACTACCAGGTCAGCGGCGAAGTCGATGGCGACTGCGAAATCGAGGGAACATTGTCTCTCGCGCGCAGTGGTCATTGGCAGGGCACCATCAAGGCCGACAATGTCATCATCTCGGGTCATGTTGAAGGCGATATCGTCGCCACCGGAAAGGTCGAGATTGCTAATTCGGCGCGTATTTCCGGAACGGTAACCGGCGAAGCAATCGCCGTGGCCGAAGGTGCGGTCGTCGAGGGCATAATGAAGACGACGGTTCAGCCCAAGCCTGTTGAATTCGTTGAGAAACGCGCCAAGAACGACTGATTGACCATTGGCGTTGCCGTAATTGGTTAAAGCGTCCCGCATTTGTTTTCCGAATCGGAAATAAACCGTGTATTGCCGGGTCGTAGTGCTACACTGCAGTCTTGATAACAGCCGAATAATAACGACGACATGATCGGCAGCAGGATTCCACGGTTATTACTGCATGCATTCGCGCTCGGCATAGCCGGCGCGGCGATTATGCTGTCGTTGTTCTATAGCCAGTATTGGTGGTTGGCGACCCAGATTGAATCGGCAAGTTATGCGGAGCAACGTAGCCTGCTCGAAGCAAGCTTTGAGCGCCGTGCACGGGCCGACCTGCACGCTATCGCGCACCGGCTGCCGGACGATTTGGCCGACGTTGATACCCGAATCATTCACCAGGAGTTAAATCGCGGTCTGACGGTGCATCCGGAGCTCATCGGAATCCGCCTCGCCTCGGCCGCGGGAGAGACATGGTCCAGCGGCAGTTTTCCGCAGGACGTCATTGTCACCAAAGCAACCTGGCTCGAAGAACAGCTGCTCCTGACCTTTCCGGTAGATCGCGATGGCAAAGTAATAGGGGAACTGACCGGATCTTTTGAGCTCGACACCCTAAAATCGGAACTGGCGGCATTCGCTGCTCGCTTGAAGGCCAGAGAAGACGAGAGTCGGCGTGTCAGCTTCATCTGGATTGGTGGAGGAACACTTGCCGTTCTGATTGTTTGCCTTTCCATTGTTTGGCTCCTTACCAGCGGTCAGACAAGGCGTATTCGACAACTCAAGGCTCAAGCTGAGAAATTCCGCGACGCTGATTTCGGTGAGCCATTACCCGAGACTGACGGTGACGAACTGGGTGCCCTCGCGTCCGTCTTTAATGACATGCGCGATCACCTGCGCGCAACGACACATTCGCGCGACTACGTCGACAGTATTCTCTCCGGCATGAACGAAGCGATCATCGTGACGAGCGATGACGGCCAGATTCAGCGTATCAACCAGGCAACGACGCATCTTCTTGGCTACGAGCAGGAGGAACTTGAAGACACGTCCATCGACTTCATCCTCAATAAGAAAACCACTCGGTCTCTGGCGCATGACACGCCGTCAGGGCTGCCGCGCGAAGTCGTATTCGAAAGCAAGTATGGCGAGTCCATCCCGGTTTCGTACACCTGCTCGATCATTCAAAGCGACGGCGGCGACACGAGTAACCGGATTTATGCTGCCCAGAACATTACTGAACGGCGACGTGCCGAGAAGCGTATCCGCTACCTGGCTCGCATTGACGCGCTAACCAAGATTCCCAACCGCATGCAGTTCCAGCATTTGTTGCAGCGCAGCATTGCCAGGGCCCGCCGCGCCGGCAAGCCTCTTTGCCTGTTCTATGTTGACATAGACCATTTTAAGGAAATCAACGACACGTTCGGACACCTGGCGGGCGACACCACACTGGAAACCGTCGCCGAACGACTCTCAGCTGCGCTGCCAGATCACTCAATTATCGGTCGTCTTGCCGGTGACGAATTCGCCATCATTGTCGATAGTTTGGCCCCCGAAAAGACAGGCCAGCATAAAACGAGTGAGTTAGCGCAGAAGCTTCTCGATCGGCTTGCGGACCCGTTTTTTGTCCAGGGGCATGAGGTCTTTATGACCGCCAGCATGGGGATTGCCTACTATCCGAACGACGCACCGAATGTCATTGACCTCATCCGTAACGCGGACGCGGCTCTTTACAGCGCCAAGAAATCGGGTGGCAATGTATTCGCATTCTACAAACCGGCGATGAACGAGGCATCAGTTGAACGACTGATGACCAAGAGCAAACTGAAACGCGCATTCGAGCGCGACGAATTGCTCGTCCACTACCAACCCAAATACAACCTTGAAACTGGGGAGGTCTTCGGCGCAGAGGCGCTGGTTCGCTGGGAATTGCCGGAACGCGGTCTCATCCTTCCGTCAGATTTCATCCCGCTCGCAGAGGAAACCAACCTGATCATCGAGATCGGTGAATGGGTATTGGACAAGGTCTGCGAGGATTTTCGAGTCTGGCAACGCAGCGTCGGCTCGCCAGGACGCGTGTCCGTCAACCTGTCTCTAAAACAATTACGGCAGCTGAATTTCATTTCCCGGATAAGTTCAATATTCCGTGCCCATGAGATTTCTCCAACTTCTCTGGAACTGGAGATCACCGAAACAACGCTCATGGAGAACCCTGAGCGAACAATAAAGTTGCTCGACGAGCTCTATGGTCTCGGATTGCACCTGGCAATTGACGACTTTGGCACGGGCTATTCTTCGCTCAGCGCATTGCAGCAATTCCCGATCAGCACCCTCAAGATCGATAAGTCTTTTGTCCGCGACGTCGTGACCAATCCCGACGATGCGACCATCGTTGACACGATCATTCAAATGGGACGCAACCTCAATATGGATGTCGTAGCCGAAGGTGTTGAGGTGGAGGCACAACTGCTGTTCCTCCAGAAACTCGGTTGCACCTATGTGCAGGGCCTCTTGTTTGGCGATCCAATGAGTGCCGACAATTACCTTGAGTTGTTGTTGGCGCAGGCTGAAGGAACCGATACTTACCGGGCGCTGTTTGCCTAGTCACGTCGTTCACATTTCGTTCAGCCACCGGCCGCGATTATCTAACCTGTAAACCGCAACCCCATGATTTAAAAACATCTTTTGGCCGACTTCACTCAGAACCGGCAACATGTTTAAATTGGGCCCCTGAACTGAAACGCCTGGCGCACATTTCGTTGCAATAGGCACAACAAAGAAGACTCGATGAACAAGACTATGAAAACGGCCGTCTCCGTGGCCATGCTATTTATCGCGCAGGGCGCTTTTGCGTGTGACTACCCACAACGCGTGGATATGCCAAATGGCACAACAGCGACGAAAGACGAGATGATTACCGGCCAGAAAGGCGTCAAGAAATACATGTCGACCATGGAATCATACCTGGCGTGTATCGAAGCAGAAGAGGCACAGGCGGTAATTGAACTCGGCGATGTTGATGAAGAAACATCACGACAGCGTGAAGAAATGTTTAACAAGAAATACAACGCTGCTGTTGAGGAAATGAACCTCGTTGCAGAGGAATTCAATATGCAGGTAAGGGCCTACAAGGCAAAAGCAAAATAGGTTACAGAACCATGGAATAAA
>Ga0316196_10000563_pt1 | contig 14810 bp, 15 predicted proteins | sample Eddsed2cm_MG_FD_204938 | JGI IMG/M metagenome (GOLD analysis project Ga0316196, IMG submission 204938) | Coastal sediment microbial communities from Maine, United States - Eddy sediment 2 cm | ecosystem: Environmental > Aquatic > Marine > Coastal > Sediment | place: USA: Maine | collected... | reverse complement strand
GGAAGCGCTGGACCCGGTGAGACATCTGACAAACCCTTCTTCAGGAAAAATGGGCTATGCTTTGGCGAGAGTGGCGCACAGGAGGGGAGCAGATGTCACCCTGGTTAGCGGACCCACTTTTCTGACCCCGCCATCTGGGGTGAAGGAGGTTCGAGTAGCCACTGCCAAGGAGATGCACCAGGCTGTTGTTGAGAAAATGGTGCAGGTGGATGTGGTCGTGATGGCTGCGGCAGTTTCCGATTATCGCCCAAAGGTGATGGCATCCGGAAAAATAAAGAAGAGCGACGATAATGAGTCTTTAGAGTTGGAGCGAACTGAAGACATCCTCTTTCGCCTGGGGGAACTGAAAAAAAACCAGATTCTGGTTGGGTTCGCTGCAGAAACTGAAAACTTGCTGGGCAATGCCAAGGAAAAACTACAGCAGAAAAATTTGGATTTTATTGTGGCTAACGATCTCACCGTAGACGGTGCCGGGTTTGGTAGCGACACCAATGAGGTAACCATTTTGTGGCCGGGAGGCGAGGTAGAGAACCTACCTTTAGAAAGCAAAGAAGTGATTGCGGCCCACATTTGGAATCGGGTGGAACGTCTGTGGCAGACATGAGATGGTCAGTATTTGAGGTGCTTCAGAATAAATGGGCCTTACATCTATGGGTGCCTCAGAAACCTGCTATAATGGAACTCAAGAATAACCTTTACCGGGCAAGAGAAGCATGCGTTTTGCCGATCAGGACAAGAAAGCCAGTAGTGGCGGGGAGTTGGGAAGATCACCACGCCCAGATCTGGCTGAATTGGCATATTCCCTCCGCCAGCATCTCAACTATCAGGCCATAATGGGCCTGGAATGGTTGCCGTGCCAGCCGATCACCTCCATCCAGGATCTCCCGGAAACCCTTGAGCAGATTCGTGCCGACTTGGGAGAGTGTACCCGCTGTAAGCTTCACTCCAAGAGAACCCATATTGTTTTTGGAGAAGGAAACCCTTCAGCCAGAGTAGTTCTGGTTGGGGAAGGGCCAGGTCAGGAAGAGGATCGATTGGCTCGGCCCTTTGTGGGTCCTGCGGGTAGGTTGCTCGACCGTATCATCGCGGCCATGGGATGGCGGCGGGCTGAGGTCTATATTTGTAACGTGATCAAATGCAGACCGCCGAGGAACCGCGATCCCCAGGCTAACGAAATAGAGCAGTGCGGTCCCTTCCTTTGGCGTCAACTTCGAGCCATTCGACCTCAGGCGATTTTGGCCTTGGGAAGCTTTGCCGCCCAATTCTTGCTCTCCACCCAGCAGCCCATCTCCAGACTTCGCAATCGCGTTCATTATTTGGAAGGGATTCCAGTAGTTCCAACCTATCATCCTGCATATCTTCTGCGGAATCCTCTCCAGAAGCGGCAGGTCTGGGAGGATGTCCAGTTACTGCTATCACTGGTGCGGGGGGCGACTGAGGGACCAGAATAATGGGAGTCGCAGCACGACGGGGTACGAGTGCAGAGTGTCCACTTTTGATCTTGCTAGGAACAGCAAGAGGCTAATGAGAGTGTCCAGAAAGGGAAAAAATGCAGTTTGCAGCCAAGTTAGAGGTGTCCACTAAAAAATTGAACCTTTTGACTGTTCTGGCAGGATCGGTGCTTATTGTGCTGCTGTTATGTTCACTTCCCCTTTCACTGGCTGGAGACAAGCACATCAAGATCTTGCGTATCGAGGAGAGCATAAATCCTGGGACCGCAGCTTTTCTGGCGAGAGGAGCAAAGCAGGCAGTGGAAGAAGATGCGGTTCTTCTGGTGGTGGAGTTGGATACTCCAGGCGGTCTGGTTACCTCAATGAGAACCATGATAAAGACCATTATGAACGCCCCGATTCCGGTGGTGGTTTTTGTATCGCCCAGCGGCGCCCAGGCTGCTTCCGCCGGTGTTTTCGTTGTCATGGCTGCTGACATTGCTGCTATGGCCCCGGGTACAAATATAGGCGCTGCTCACCCGGTTGTGGCAGGTGGTAAAGACATGGACGAAACCATGGACACCAAGGTGGTCAATGATCTTGTTGCATTCATAAAAAGTATAGCCACCAAACGCAGCCGCAATGCCGAGTGGGCAGAGGAAGCGGTGCGAAAGAGTGTATCAATCACCGCCGAGGAGGCCTTGAAGCTCAATGTGATCGACCTGGTCGCCAGAGACGTGGATGATCTTCTGGTAAAGCTTGAAGGCTGGTCAGTTCAGACCAAAGAAGGAGAGAAGAAACTGGCACTCAAAGGACTTCCTGCAGAAACAGTAGAGGAGAATCTGCGAGATAAGATCCTCAAGACCATTAGCAATCCAAATATAGCCTATCTATTGATGCTCATCGGTATGGCCGGCCTCTATTTCGAACTCTCTCATCCTGGTGTCATTTTCCCGGGGGTCATCGGCGGCATTGCCTTGATTCTGGCCTTCTACGCTTTTCAGACCCTTTCGGTTAATTACGCTGGCGTACTTCTGATTCTCCTGGGAGCCGTTCTTTTCTTATTGGAGATCAAGGTCACCAGCTATGGTATGCTCAGCGTCGGAGGGATCATCTGCCTCACCTTGGGTTCCATTATGCTTTTCAACACCGGGACTCCAGGTTTGAGAATCTCCTGGAGCGTTTTGATTCCGGCGGTGCTCGTCATCTCTGGCTTTTTCATGACCGTGGCTTTTCTGGCTGTGCGGGCTCACATGGCCAGGCCCCGCACAGGCTACCAGGGATTGATCGGTAAGATTGCGGTGGCCAAAGAGCCTCTGGCACCGGATGGAAAAGTGTTCGTCCACGGGGAACTCTGGAATGCCACCTCCGAGGATGTCGTTCCCGTTGGCTCGAAGGTAGAGGTGATAGAGGTGGAAAATTTGTGGTTGAAAGTGCGAAAAATAGGTGATACAAAGCAGTGATTTGGTCGCCTGAGACAGGGGTTTACAGCATTTTTGCTGCCCCGACAGGAGGATGGCATGCCTTACACCATCATTTTTTTGATCGTACTTGCAGTCCTTTTTCTGGCCAGTGCGATTCGGATTTTGAACGAGTACGAGCGGGGGGTTATATTTCGCCTTGGTCGGGTTATGGACAGGGCCAAAGGACCGGGACTCATTATTCTTATTCCTGTAGTTGACAGGATGGTAAAAATCAGTCTGCGCTTGGTGGCCATGGATGTACCGCCTCAGGATGTAATCACCCGGGATAATGTATCTGTAAAGGTCAATGCAGTTATTTACTTCAGGGTGATGGATTCCATTAAAGCGGTGGTAGAAGTGGAAAATTATCTTTATGCAACCTCGCAGCTGGCTCAAACGACCTTGCGTAGTGTCTGTGGGCAAGCGGAACTGGACGAGTTGCTTTCTGACCGGGATAAGATCAATAGCCAGCTTCAAGAGATTCTGGACAAACACACCGATCCCTGGGGCGTGAAGGTGACAACTGTGGAAGTCAAGCACATCGATCTTCCCCAGGATATGCAGCGGGCCATGGCTCGTCAGGCTGAAGCCGAACGTGAGAGACGCGCCAAAGTCATCAATGCCGAAGGTGAACATCAGGCAGCAAACCGATTGGCCCAAGCGGCCGAGATAATCTCTGAGCATCCAATGGCCTTGCAGTTACGCTATCTGCAGACACTTAGAGAAGTTTCTGCAGAAAACAATTCCACCACCCTCTTTCCCATTCCGATTGATCTGTTCAGGCCTTTTTTGAAGCTAACGGAAATGATTGAAAAGAGTGCGAAGGAAGGCTCTAGCACGTGACCTTAGACGAGTCAACAGGAGGCGTGCTGGATTCTCGATACTCAAGCCCAGAAGGGCAAAGGAGTTGGGATATATGACGGAAAAGGAGCAAAAGGAGCTAAAAGAGGAAAAAGAGCCGAAAGAGAAGAAAGAAGCGAAGGGGAAAAAAGAGCCGAAAGAGGCTAAAAAGAAAAAAGAGGCAAAAGGGAAAAAAGAGCCAGAAGAGCTAGAAGAGCCGAAAGAGGCAGAAGAGCTAAAAGAGCTAGCAGAGCCAGAAGAGCTAGCAGAGCCGCAAGAGCTAGCAGAGCCGAAAGAGGCAGAAGAGCTAAAAGAGCCAGAAGAGCTAAAAGAGCCGGAAGAGAAAAAAGAGCTAAAAGAGAAGAAAGATCCAGAAGAGAAAAAAGGGTTCGAAGAAAAACCCTTGGATCGGATGACCGCCAAAGAGCTGCGAGAGGTGGCCCTGGGCCTTGAAGGGATCGTCGGCGTACATGCAATGAATAAAAGTGAGCTTCTTGCCGCCGTCAAGAAAGCCAAAGGAATTGTGGATGACAAAAAGCGGCAGACGAGCGTCGACGTACGCACCATCAAGGGAAAAATAAGGGAACTGCGTAGCCAAAAGGAGGCCATGAAGGAGGCGGGAGACAAAAAGAAAATGAAAATTTTCAGGCGGCGGATTAACCGTCTGAAGAAAAAGACCCGTCGGGTGGCCATGACAGGGTAAATTGCGCATAGCGCTGAGGGTTCAAGAACTCAAAAGTTTGGCTCAATACAATTATTTCTCACTAAAGTGCAATACTTGTTTATAGCGGGACGGGAATTGTTCGATGGATCGGCAACAGGCTCTTGATTTGCTGCACAATCATTTGAAGGCCGGAAATCTGCGAAAGCATTGTCTGGCGACGGAAGCAATAATGCGGGCACTGGCCGAGCGTCTGAATGAGCCCGTGGACCTGTGGGGTATCGCGGGTCTGTTACACGATTTAGACTTCGAAGAGACCGCCGACCAGCCCTCGGGGCATGGGCTGCGGACGGCTGACATCCTGGCAGGTAGTGATTTGCCACCTGAAGCGATCACTGCAATCAAGGCTCATAACGCAGAAGCTCTGGGCGTGGAGAGGAAGTCCACGTTCGATTTCGCTCTAACCTGTGCCGAGTCTATCACCGGTTTGGTTATAGCAACAGCCCTGGTCTATCCGGACAAGCGACTGGCAAGTGTAAAGCCCAAGTCCATTCTGAAGCGCATGAAAAAGAAAGATTTCGCCAGGCGAGTGAATCGAGATCAGATCAGGCTTTGCGAGGAAATAGGGGTACCGCTTGCCGACTTCGCGGCGCTGAGCCTGCGGGCTATGCAGGGTATAAGTGCAGAGCTTGATCTTTAGTATGAGAAGACCTTGGCTGTGGGATGCGATGGTCTCTCGGCCACGAGGTGGTTGGAATCCCTCCATTCGTTAGACTTAGACTACTTGGAAGCCACTAGCAAAAGCCTCGCGTGTAGGAGAACGGTACAGTCCTGTTAGGAATTGGCTCTTTTTGACTGACCGCCGGCTGAAAGTCAAGATGAGCAGCGTGATTCTTCACCTCAAAAAACAGATTGGAACAGCGGCTGGTAACCTCGCAGCAAAGCAAGGATGATTAGGAAAATGGACGAGCGTAAGAAAAAACGACTGACTGCCGCGGTTGCCGCAGTCTACAGATACCTTAGGAGTCAAGAAGAGCAGCAACTCGCCATGGCAGCGTTGAGTCAACCAGTTTCTGCTCCCGCCCTGGGGGCGGCAGGTCTGTGGTCCGCGTCTGGCAGACAGGCAATGATGGAAATGCGCAGGTTACTTCAGCTGCGGGTAATGCGCTAGTGGACAGTATGGTTCTCTAATGTTGAGGGCTATTACCTCTGGCGCCACGGCACAACCTGCTGATTGTGATTCTTTCAGGTTAACCTTCACTGAATTGAGTGCTTGAGGAAAGAGTGAGCAGCGCTTAAGGAGAGACTAAGAGGAGAGGATTATGGCAGACAAGCACACGAAACTTACGGCTGGACTGGTGGAGGAAAAGGTAAAGGTGACCAATCCGGTCAAGATTCAAGATTTAACCTTTCGGGATGCGCACCAGTCCATTTTTGCCACCAGAGGGCGCACCGAAGACATGATACCTATAGCGGAGGAGATGAACGAGATTGGCTTTTGGGCCATGGGCGTGTGGGGTGGTGCAACCTTTGACACCATGCATCGCTTCCTCGGAGAGGATCCGTGGGAAAGGCCGCGGACACTAAAAAAATATCTCAAAGACACGCCGTTGCAGATGTTGCTCCGGGGACAGAATCTGGTGGGCTATCGCAACTATGCCGACGATGTTGCCGAGATATTCGTGGAGCGGGCAGCGGAAAACGGCATCGAAGTATTCAGGGTCTTTGATGCTGTGAATGATTTACGCAATTTTGAGACGGTTGTGCCTATTATTAAAAAAATGGGCATGCACTTCCAGGGCGCTATCTGTTACTCCCTCACAGAGCCAAGAATGGGCGGGGATGTCTATAATACCGACTATTACGTTAAGAAGGCGAAAGAGTTGGAGGACATGGGGGCAGACACGGTGTGTATCAAGGATATGGCGGGTCTTGTCTCGCCCTACGATGTCTACATGCTGATTAAAGACCTCAAAAAGGACATAAAGGTACCGATTCATCTCCACAGCCACTTCACTTCAGGCCAATCCTGCATGGCCCTGTTGAAGGCCATAGAGGCTGGAGTGGATATTGTTGACACCGTGTTGTCACCCTGGGGCTATCGGACCTCACACCCGGCTTTGGAACCATTGGTGATGACCCTGAAGGGAACGAGTCGGGATACGGGCTTTGACATCAAGAAGTTGGCTGAGCTTTCTGAGTACATCGAAAAAATTTCTCCCAAGTATAGACATCTTTTAGACGACACCAAGCTCTCGGTAATAGACATCAATGTGCTTTTGCATCAGACTCCAGGAGGGATGCTCTCCAACCTGGTCAACCAGCTGCGAGATATGGATGCCCTGGATCGTATCGATGAGGTCTTTGCCGAATTGCCGCGGGTACGCAAAGAATTGGGTCAGGTACCCCTGGTTACTCCTACCAGCCAGATCGTTGGTATTCAGACGGTTAACAATGTTCTTTTCGATACCGAGGATGAGCGTTACAAGATGATCACCGCTCAAGTGAAGGATCTCTGTTACGGTTTGTACGGAGAAACGCCTGTACCCATTGATCCTGAGGTGCGAAAGAAGGCCTTGAAGGGCTATGAGCGTGGGGAAAAGCCCATTACAGTGAGACCGGCAGATGTGTTGGAACCAGAGTTGGATAAAGCCAAGGCCATGGCCGGAGATCTGGCCAAAGACATTGATGATTTGCTGATCGTGGCCCTTTATCCCACCACCGGTGTTCGTTTCTTGAAGTGGAAATATAACCTGGAAGAAGTCCCCGAAGAAGTAAAGCCCAAAACTCTGGAGCAGGCAAAGGAAGGGGACCGTCTCATTGCTCTGGCCAAGGCCGGCAAGCTGGTGGAGAAGGTGGAAAAACCGGCACCGGAGAAGAGTCCGGGACTTCGGGCCTTCAATGTATTTGTGGATGGTGACTATTTCGAGGTGGAAGTGGATGAAGTGGGGGGTGCACCTGTGGTGACGGCGGTGACGCCCATGATGCCGCAAGCGGCGGTAGCCCCAGCTCCCGTCGCTGCGCCTGCAGCTCCCGCGCCAGCTCCTGCGGCAGCACCCGCTCCAAAGCCGGTTGTGGAAGGAGGCACCTCAATTGAGGCGCCCATGCCGGGGATGGTCATTCGCTATGAGGTCAAGGAAGGTGATTCGGTAAATGAAGGAGACGTGGTCCTCATTCTCGAGGCCATGAAGATGGAGAACTCCATTACTGCACCCGTTTCCGGGACGGTTCTTTCCATACCTTTCAAAAACGGCGATTCGGTGCAAAAAGGGAATACCCTTGCTGTCATCGGTTAAAAGTTGCCTAGGTTATTGAAGGGGCGGACTCCACCTTGGGTTCGCCCCTTTCTAAATTATAAGTACCGGGGGATTACCCAAAGAGGTACAGAGATAGTTTAAAGTTGAAATAGCAGGAATTAAGGGATTTAGGGATTCAGGAATTTTGGAATTATCGGGCTGGAAGATACCTATTCCCAAGGTTCTCGTAATTGTGAATTCCTCAATTCCTCAAGATGTTTCATATTTCGAATTTGCCCGCGTTTTTTGCACCTGGGGCTTCTGTATCTCCGTGGTTCAATCTTTCATTTTCATCCAGCAAGAGACCCCATGAAGGGAGGATACATGGCGACAGCTCCGGTATTTGAGACCAACTTGCCAGGACTTAACTTGCTGGCAAGGGGAAAGGTAAGGGATATATATGATTTAGGGGATCACCTGCTTATTGTGGCCACAGATCGGATCTCGGCCTACGACGTGGTAATGCCCAACGGGATTCCGGACAAAGGGAGGATCCTAACCACAATCTCCTCTTTCTGGTTCAAGGCCCTGGCCGAAGTGGTGGACAATCACCTTATAACCACAGAGGTAGAGAAGTTCCCAGAAGAGTGTCAAGATTATGCCGAAGAATTGGCAAACCGGAGTATGCTGGTGGCCAAAGCGGAACCCCTGCCGGCAGAGTGCATTGTTCGTGGCTATCTCAGTGGGTCCGGGTGGAAAGACTACCAGAGCCATGGATCGGTATGCGGCATAAAGCTGACGGAAGGGCTGGTGGAATCAGCTCGTCTCGAGTCGCCCATATTCACCCCCTCCACCAAAGCTGAAAAAGGCAGTCACGACGAAAATATCGATTTCGAAACCCTCTGCCAGCAGGTGGGAACAGATTTGGCGGCACAGCTCCGCGATCTGAGCTTGGCACTCTATGAAAAGGGGGCGGCTATAGCCAGAGAGCGAGGCATAATCATCGCCGACACCAAGTTTGAGTTCGGTTTGGTCGGAGGCAAGCTCACCCTCATCGATGAGGTCCTTACTCCGGATTCGTCCAGATTCTGGCCAGCCGACAGCTATCAGCCAGGCAGGAGCCAGCAGAGCTTCGATAAGCAGTATTTGCGTGATTACCTTGACCAGTGCGGTTGGGATCGGACACCGCCTGCACCAGTTCTACCTGACGAAGTGGTGCGCAACACCCGGACCCGCTACCTGGAGGCCCTGGAACGTCTCACCAAGAGTTAGGAGCGGGATCATGGTTGAAAAGGAGTCATACTCGATCCAGCTTGAAGAAGTGGATTGGAATGACACCTCTTGCCTGATCACTTACGGCCCTCTTCCAGATAAGTTAATCCTCTCCATCCAAACCGTTGGCTTGATTCAGAAACCCTTGCTTCAGCGCAAAAGCGATGGACTTTTGCGCATCATCTGCGGCAGCCGTCGTTTAGCGATTTGCCAGCGGCTTGGTCTGAATCCCCTGTCTTGTGAAGTCTTGTCCACTTCGACATCGCCTGTTGCGAGTTTGCGAATGGCCATCTATGACAACATTGCTCAAAGAGCCTTAAATCCTGTGGAGAAATCTTTGGTTCTCACCAAGATGGCCCAACATTTGGACCAGGCACAGCTCGTTCAAGAATTCATGCCTCTGCTGGATCTGGAGCCTAGTGACACGCTTTGTGGCCGTTATAAAAAGTTGCCAGCCCTGGAGGAACCCATCCTCGATGCCATAGCTAGGGGTATACTGCACGAGCGGATAGGCTTTGTTCTTTCAGCCCTGGAGCAAGGAGACCGTCTCGCCTTCTTCAACTTTTTTGCAGAGCTTCCCTTCAGTGTGAGTGTGCAGGAGGAATTAGTGGAGACGGTTGTGGAAATAGGACGCAGGGACAATCTTACCCCGACACATATTCTGGACAGTGAAGAGGTGAATGATCTGCGGCGGGCCCACATGAGGCCGGCACGGCAACGAGCTCAACAAATTCGGAAGCAGTTGCAGGCCCGGCGTGCCCCTCGCCTCACCGCCCGGAAGGAGAGGTTTGCCAGGGAAGCCAGGGATCTTGGGCTGCCTTCTGGGGTACGTTTGATACCTCCACCTTATTTCGAGGGACCCAGATGGAGTTTGGAATGTACCTTTGAGCGCAGCCATGAGTTGGCAACGCGGCTGAGACAATTGGCTGAACTGGCCGATCAGCCTGAGTTCAAGAAAGTCATGGAAAGCGATGGATGACCAGTCATTGGGAAGAATGAAGAACCACGGAGACACAGAAACACGGGGCAGAGGCCCCGGTCAAATTCGAAATACGAAACCCGAAGCACGAAACAAATACAAAATCCGAATTCTCAAATGTTCAAAACGTAGCTACTTAAGAAGAATTATCTGGTGTTTTAATAATTTGGATTTTGGTAATTCGAATTTGTTTAGGATTTCGATATTCGGATTTCGGATTTAAGCTAGTTCTGCGCCTCGAGTGAGTGGAACGAACGGGCGGTGAACCAAATATAGACCGTGCTTCCCGCAACCAGTGGTCTACACTGAGGCTTACTGTTCTATGAAGTATCGTCCAGAAAGGTTGGTTATTGAAAAGGAGGTTGCTGAAAGCCCGCTGGTCAAAAGAATCCTGGCAACCTCGCCGGGCATCCCCGTAGATTGGGTTGACCGCGTCCAGGAAGATACCGTATCTGAGAATGGGACGGTTTTGGAAATCGTAAGATTTCGCGGTCGTTTTGTAAAACCCTGCCCGGGAACGCGCTCTTACAACTGCTGCGGTTATCAGATCCTAAACTTCGGAATTCAATGTAACCTTGGTTGCACCTACTGTATACTCCAAGCCTATTTTCCCAATTCAAATCTGCGCCTTTTTGCAAATACTAACGAGATGATGCAGGAGTTGGAAGAACATCTGCTCAATTCCCCTAAGCCAGTGCACCGCATAGGAACCGGAGAGTTCACGGACAGTCTGCTCTTGGATCCATGGACTAGTATGAGTGAAGTATTAGTGCCTTTCTTTGCCCGACAATCCAAGGCGGTCCTTGAGCTGAAGACCAAGACCACTAATGTTGACCTTCTCGAAAGCTTAGAGCATGGCGGCCACACTATTGTAGCTTGGTCACTAAACCCGCCCCAGGTGATCGCCGAAGAGGAATCTGGTGCTGCTCCTTTGGAAGCGAGATTGGAAGCAGCACAACGCTGCCAAGAGTGGGGCTATCGAGTTGCTTTTCATTTTGATCCACTTCTGGCTTATCCTGGATGGCAACAGGGTTACCAAGAAGTTGTGGATCGTCTTTTCTCTGCTGTGGATCCGGGAGGTATCGCCTGGATCAGCCTGGGTACCCTTCGGTTCATGCCGTCTCTCAAGGCTGTAATTCAGCAACGGTACCCAAACACCTCGATTCTGGATGAAGAGTTTATCCCAGGTTTGGACGGAAAGCTGCGTTATTTTCGTGATCTCAGGGTGGAAATGTATGCTTACCTGAACGAGTTGTTACTTGGAATCCATAAGAATCTCTGCGTTTATCTCTGTATGGAGAGTGACGATGTGTGGCGGCAGGCTTTTGGATTCACGCCGGCGGAACGCGGCGGCCTGAGCGCCATGTTGGACAGGCGGGCGTTGTCCTAATTTGTACGTGCTTCAATTTGACAGTATTACAAGAGAATGTAAAGGCAGTGGTGAAGAAGCGCAAACGAACTCTGAGATTTCGTAATTATTCTCATGAAACGCTGGTCAAGCGTCTCGTCCGCAAGGTGCTGTTACCAATAGCGCGACTGTGGTTCGGTACCTGCCGGGTAACTTTGCTCAATGAAGGGGTCTACCAGGATTACTTCCTTTCCGATCAACCCATTGTTGGGGGCACGTGGCACCGCGGCGCCGTCTATTTCCTTTACTTCTTCGGTAATCTCCAGCCAAGGATTATGATCAGCCAAAGCAAGGACGGGGAGATTCTTGCGCAGTATGCCTCAGGCTTTGGTGTTGTTCCGGTGCGTGGATCCTCCAGCAAGGGGGGCCGTGATGCTTTAGAGCAGATGCGGCTTTATTTGCAGGGAGGAGGCAAGGCGTGCGCCACCGTTCTCGATGGGCCCCGAGGACCGGCCTATGTGGCCAAGAAGGGTATGATCTATCTGGCTAAACTCACGGGAGCGCCTCTCATTCCAATCATCTGGTCCGCCAACCGGACCATTACTTTGCGAAATAGCTGGGACAAAACCGTTCTGCCGCTACCCTGGAGTCGGGTCTATGTAGCCTTTGGCGAGCCAATCTTCATTCCCTCAGAAAGCAGCAGTAAAGATCTGGAGAGATATCGGCGGTTGGCAGAGGAACGGTTGAACACTATGATGGCAGAGGTGGATCGCCGGTGTGGCTATCGTTGAGAACCGCTTACTGCTTACCGCTTACATATGATCAGACGTCTCACACTCACCCTGATTCTTGTTCTACTCGCCTGCGGGTGGACCTCCCCAGCGGCAGATGCTGATTCGCTGCGTGTTAAAGTGCACTGGGTGGATGACGGTGACACCATTGTAGTGGCAGGAGGCGAACGGGTACGATACCTTGGTATCAATACCCCTGAGGTTGCCCACAAGGACGAGCCGGGAGAGCCTTTTGGTGATGAGGCTAAGGATTTCAACAAGAAGCTGGTACAGGGCCGCTGGATAAACCTCGAGTTGGCTGAACAGCAGCGCGACCACTATGGTAGGCTACTGGCCTATGTTTTCCTGGCGGACGGAACCTTTGTGAATGGTGAACTGGTTCGCCAGGGCTATGCCCACCTGTTACGAAAACAGCCAAAGCTACATTACTGGGAACGGCTACTGGCTCTTCAGCGCCAGGCTCTGAAGGAGAAAAAGGGTATGTGGTCGCTACCTGTTGTAAAGCCGGAGAAGTTTTATATTGGCAACAAACGAAGCTGGATCTTCCATCGGCCTCACTGCCAGTTTGGCCGAAAGACAGCCGCTGGCAATCGACTTAGATTCAGAGATCGTTACGAAGCTTTGTACCATGGGCTCAGCCCTGGCCGTCGTTGTAAACCGTGATGATTGGTAAGCAGTGAGAAGTAAGCAGTAAGCAGAGGGGTGCACTATGCCACGAGATTACCCAGATCGTCCAATAGTTGGAGTGGCGGCGGTTGTTATTGAAGATGAGCGGGTTGTCTTGGTGCGACGCGGTCGCCCGCCGGCATACGGCGAATGGTCGTTGCCAGGAGGGGCGGTGGAGCCGGGAGAGACTTTGGAGAAGGCCGTTGTACGTGAAGTTGAAGAGGAGATTGGTCTCAATGTAGAAGTAGTGGAAGTCGTTGCCGTTCTAGATCGGATTTTTTGGGACCAGGAAGGACAGGTCCAGTATCATTATGTGCTCGTAGACTTCCTTTGCCGCAAAACTGGAGGAAAACTACAGGCCAGCAGCGATGCAATTTCCTGTGCTCAAGTTCCTTTTTCGGCTCTCGCACAATACAATCTTACCAAAGAAACCAGAGAGGTCATCAGTAAGGCTTACCAACGTCTCAGCGGAGGCACTCCCTCCATCTATACGGTCAAAGAAGCCACCTCAATCCATTGGTAAAATATCCCTGGTGATACTCTGTTAGTGAATCTCCTGTAAAAAAGGACTTGACACCGAGAGTTAAATCAAGATAATGACGGACTGGTCCGTCACAATATTTTCTGGGCTATGGCCACGGCAAGGGATATGGAGAAATATTCTCAACTGGATCAGGATAAGCGGGCGGCGCTGTTGAGTTTGCTCTCACAGGATGCGGCTGCGGATCACTCCGCCTGGCAGCTATTCTGGCAGGACGTGCTGGGTGATGAAGCTGGCTCGGGCGGAGAAGACCTGGAAACACTGTTTTCGGTTTTTGAGGAGGGGATTTCCCAAATTACTCTCGCCAATCTGGAAGCTGAAATTGTCATTTCCCAATGGGTTAAGGAGGTTATCAGGATAGCTAAGCGTCGAGGTTCAGACCAAGCAGATTTCAGCGAGCTCTTGCTCACTCGGCAGCTTTCTAAACAGGTTGGACCTCGCGATCAAGGTAGGCCTCAGACTTCCGATACCCGTGAGAAGATCCTGACCGCGGCACTGGAAGTCTTTTCTGCCCAGGGTTTCCATGGCACTACCGTGGATGAAATCGCGCAGCGTGCTGAGTTGGGGAAGGGAACGGTATACCGCCATTTCCACAGCAAGAAAGGGCTTTTTTCTGAGCTAATCCGCTCAAAGGTCGCCGAACTGGAGCAGGCTGTCGCTGGCGCCATAGATCCGCGGACAGACGTGCTTGAGATTATTGAGGCCTACTTGAGAATCTATTTTGCCTTTTTCGACCGCAACCGAAATCTGTATAAGGTTCTTATCCAGGAGCAGAGCGATTTTGGTGCTGAGGTCAAGGCTCTTTATATTGGCAACATTTTGAAGAAAGTACCGTTGCTCAAGCGTAAGATCCTGCAAGCCGCTAAAAGTGGCCTTCTCAAACAAATGGACTTCCACACCGTTTTCTACGGTGTGATGGGTTTTATCGATGGCATAATGCAGAAATGGCTGGCCAGTGATGGCGAATACTCTTTGGTGGATGATTTGCCCACCGTCGTCGAGACCGTCTTTTATGGTTTTGTGAATCCTGAGTTGCCAGGGGAGTCGGCTGGGAATCAGCCCAGGTGACACCTCCCTGGCTGAGGGGTTGATTAGAACCGAGTACCTCTCAGTACCACAAGTCAGGTGGTGGAAAAGAGTTTGGCCAGGATGATTTGAAGAAACCAAAAGAGAAAGGAGGGATGCCCTCGAAGGATGTAGACTGCAGTACCTATGATGGAACTTTACCCAGTCGCAAGCGACAGAAGACGGATGAGGTCGATATTAGTTTTTACAGTTGTTCCACTGATGATTAACAATCTGATTTTGAAAAGATTCCTGGAGGAGAAAGTATGGACGTAGCTGCAATGAAAGATAAGGTCGTAGAGATTATCTCCAATCAATTAGGAATTGATCAAGGAGATGTAACTCCTGAGGCCAGCGTGGTAGACGACCTAGGAGCTGATTCCCTGGACGTGGTTGAACTGGTCATGGCGTTGGAAGAAGAATTCAACCTTGAAATCCCTGATGAGGAAGCAGAAAAGATCAAGAGCGTTAATGATATCTTCAGCCACATGGAAAATGCTCTCCAGTCAGCATAAAGG
>Ga0316196_10000561_pt1 | contig 14813 bp, 15 predicted proteins | sample Eddsed2cm_MG_FD_204938 | JGI IMG/M metagenome (GOLD analysis project Ga0316196, IMG submission 204938) | Coastal sediment microbial communities from Maine, United States - Eddy sediment 2 cm | ecosystem: Environmental > Aquatic > Marine > Coastal > Sediment | place: USA: Maine | collected... | reverse complement strand
GATGAGTTCATCACAGCCTGGCAGAGCTATATCGGCAGCGAAGACCGCGTGACCAACGATCCAATGGAAGCCCACTTTATCGGTTTCAACATGTGGGTCAAAGCCGTGGAAAAAGCCGGCACCACCGACCCGGCCGCGGTTCAGGACGCCATCATCGGCGTCACCGTGCCCAACCTGACCGGTGGCTGGGCGACCATGATGCCCAACCACCACATCACCAAGCCGGTGCTGATAGGCGAGATCCAAGCCGATGGTCAGTTCGAGACCGTGTGGGAGACACCGGGCTTGGTGGTGGGTGATGCCTGGTCGGACTATCTGGAGGGATCCAAGGACCTGATGGCGGACTGGATGGCGCCCCTTTCCTGCGGCAACTACAACGTCGAAACCGGAAAGTGTTCAGGGCAGAACATGTGATCTGAGTCCTGAACCGGAGGGCGCCGCCTGAAGGCGCCCTCCACCGGCTTCTTGGTTTCATCCTCAATCGTAGATCCACACTCAGTATGCATTGCGTTTATCCCTCACTGATTTCACGGCTGACGATGGGTCTTGCGGTTCTGCTGACTCTGCTCTGTATGCCGGTGGTCGGAACGGCGGGCGCAACCACGGCGAGCGCCAGCGAGGCGGATTTGCAGACGGGACTGACATTGCTCAGGCAAAAGCGCTTTGCGCAGAAAGCCGAGGGCGTGGACGCGTTGGCAAACAGTGGAGATGCCCGCGCCCGCAGCCTGTTGGAAGCGCTACTGGAGGGCCGTCTGTTCGAACGTAAATCGGATGGGTTGCTGGTATTTGTCGACACCAGGGGTGCCGAACTGCGGATCGAGGATGCCCTCACCGGCGAGCTGCTGGAGCCGGTCAAAAAGAGGCAGCTTCGAAAAATCGGTATCAACAACGCGCTACGCAGCCGCATCCGCGCTGCGCTCGCCACCTTTGATCTGTCCGATCCCGACGCCACAGTTCGGCTCGTCGCGGTCAACCAGATGTTGGACACCCTTGATCTCGAGTCCACTGCCAGACTCAAGGGTTACCTGGAGTCGGAATCCGACCCCGGGGTGCGCGAAGCCATGATCAGCGCCATCCACCTGGCCAACCTCAACGCAGAAGATCCGGCGCTCCGGCTGGCGGCGGTGGAGGGCCTCAGTGGCAACTTGCAGCCGTCGGTGCGCAACGGCCTGGTGGCGTTGCAGTCTTCCACCGATGCCCCGGAACTTCGCGCGGCCATCGACAAGGTGCTGAACGGGATCGATCTGCGCATTCAGCTGTACGGCCTGGCCGAGACCGTGTTCTTCGGCCTCAGTCTGGGATCTGTGTTGGTGTTGGCGGCGATCGGTTTGGCCATCACTTTTGGTGTCATGGGTGTAATCAACATGGCCCACGGCGAGCTGATCATGCTCGGGGCCTATACCACCTATGTGATCCAGCAGCTAATGCCCGATGCGTTGGGCTTTTCCGTCTTGATCTCGATACCCGCCGCTTTTCTGGTAGCCGGGCTGGTGGGCATCCTGATTGAGCGGGGCGTGATCCGTTTTCTCTACGGCAGGCCGCTGGAAACCTTACTGGCCACCTTCGGCATCAGCCTGATTCTGCAGCAGGCCGTGCGCAGCATCTTCTCTCCGCTGAACCGATCGGTGGCCACGCCCGAGTGGATGAGCGGGTCGCTGGAAATCAACAGTGTGCTGTCCTTGACCTTGAATCGTCTGTACATACTGCTGTTCTGTTTTCTGGTGTTCGCCGCCCTGTACCTGATCCTCAAGCGAACATCTCTGGGCCTGCAGGTTCGGGCTGTGTCGCAGAATCGGGCCATGGCCCGGGCAATGGGCGTGCGCTCCGCCCGGGTGGACGCCCTGACTTTCGGGCTGGGATCCGGTATCGCCGGGGTGGCCGGGGTGGCATTGAGCCAGCTCACCAACGTTGGCCCCAATCTGGGCCAGGCCTACATCATCGACTCGTTCATGGTTGTGGTCTTCGGCGGCGTCGGCAACCTTTGGGGGACCCTGGTTGCGGGTCTTTCCCTGGGAGTGGCCAACAAGTTTCTTGAACCTTGGGCGGGGGCCGTGCTGGCCAAGATTCTGGTGCTGGTGTTCATCATCCTGTTCATCCAAAAGCGCCCGCGGGGACTGTTCCCGCAAAAAGGCCGGGCGGCGGAGGGCTGAGCGGGTGGGTTTGTTCAGCGCGATGAAGGGAGATCGTGGCGGCCAGGTTCTGCTGGCGGTCCTGGCTCTGGTCACGGTTTTGGTGCTGGTGTTGAACCTCTTGGTTCCGGCGGGTCACCCGCTCCATTTCCCCACCTATACCGTGACGCTGCTGGGCAAGTATCTGACCTACGCACTGCTTGCCCTTTCGGTCGATCTGGTCTGGGGCTACCTGGGCATACTGAGCCTCGGCCACGGGGCGTTTTTCGCGCTGGGCGGTTACGTCATGGGCATGTATCTGATGCGTCAGATCGGCGATCGCGGTGTCTACGGACACCCTATACTGCCCGACTTCATGGTGTTTCTGGATTGGGAGCGCCTGCCCTGGTTCTGGTCTGGCTTCGATCAGGCCTGGTTCGCGCTGATCATGATAGCCCTAGTGCCTGGGGTGCTGGCGTTTGTGTTCGGGTGGCTGGCGTTCCGGTCCCGTGTCACCGGGGTTTACCTGTCCATTATCACCCAGGCTCTGACCTACGCTTTGATGCTTGCGTTCTTTCGCAACGAGATGGGTTTCGGCGGTAACAACGGCCTGACGGATTTCAAGGATATCGTCGGTTTCAATCTGCAGTCCGATGGCACCCGGGTCGGGCTGTTCGTCGCATCCGCAATGGCTCTGGCACTGGCCTATCTGAGTTGCCGCTATATCGTCGCCTCCCGTTTGGGCCGCGTGGTGGTTGCAATCCGCGACGCCGAGGATCGGACCCGGTTCATCGGCTATCGGGTCGAGCGGGTGAAGCTTTGGGTGTTCACCTATTCCGCCATTCTGGCGGGGGTGGCCGGGGCGCTGTATGTACCCCAGGTGGGGATCATCAATCCAACCGAATTCTCGCCCCTGAACTCCATAGAAATCGTGGTCTGGGTGGCGGTGGGTGGTCGCGGGACGCTGTATGGTGCGGTGGCCGGTGCCATTCTGGTGAACTACGCAAAAAGCTATCTCACCGGCGCCTTGCCTGAGGTATGGCTATTTGCACTGGGTGGGTTGTTCGTCGGCGCAACCATGTTTCTGCCACGGGGTTTGGTGGGTTTGTTGCGACGCGCGGAGGCGCGCCCATGAAGCCGTTGGATAATTTGCGTGAGCAAGTTCGCCGGGACCGGGTATTCGATTTCATGGTGCCCAAGACGGGTCTGGAGCTGGATGTCAGCCACGGCACCATCCTGTATCTGGAGGGACTCACTGTCAGTTTCGACGGTTTCAAGGCGATCGATGATTTGAATCTCTACGTGGGCGCGGGCGAACTGCGATGCATCATCGGGCCTAACGGGGCCGGCAAGACGACCATGATGGACATCGTTACCGGCAAGACTCGCCCGGACCAGGGCAGCGCCTGGTTTGGACAGCGAATTGATCTGTTGCGACTGAACGAGTCGGAGATCGCGGAGGCCGGCATCGGCCGCAAGTTTCAGAAGCCCACCGTGTTCGAGCAGCACTCGGTGTTCGAGAATCTGGAACTGGCCATGGCCGGAGACAAGCGGGTCTGGCCAACGCTTTATGCCCGCCTCAGCGGTGAGCAGCGGGACCGCATCGATCAGGTGATGCAGCTCATCGGTTTGGCCGATGCGAAACAGGCGCGTGCCGGGGCGCTGTCCCACGGGCAAAAACAGTGGCTTGAAATCGGCATGTTGCTGATGCAGAACCCCAAGCTGCTGCTGGTGGACGAACCGGTGGCCGGCATGACTCACCAGGAAATGGACCGGACCGCCGAGCTGCTGACTTCGCTGGCCGGCCAGCACACTGTGGTCGTGGTAGAGCACGACATGGACTTCGTCCGCTCCATCGCAAACACCGTCACGGTGCTGCACCAGGGCCGGGTGCTGGCCGAAGGCAGTATGGAGCAGGTTCAGAACGATCCCCGGGTCGTCGAAGTCTACCTGGGGGAATGAGCGTGCTGACGGTAAGTGGACTCAATCAATTCTATGGCGAAAGCCATACCCTGTGGGATCTGGAGATGGAGGTGCCCAGCGGCGAGTGCACCTGTCTCATGGGTCGTAACGGGGTGGGCAAGACCACTTTGCTCCAGTGCATCATGGGTTTTCTGCCGGTCCGCTCAGGCGAGATCCGATTCCTGGATGCCGACCTGACTCGATCCGCGGCCGAACGTCGGGCTGGTCTGGGCATCGGCTATGTACCCCAGGGCCGCCAGATCTTTCCGCTGTTGACGGTGCGTGAAAATCTGGAAATCGGGCTCCCTGCGCGGCGCGACCGTCGCCGGTCGGTGCCTGAGTCGGTGTTCGAGCTGTTTCCGGTTTTGGCGGAGATGCTGCACCGGCGCGGTGGAGACCTGTCCGGCGGTCAGCAGCAACAGCTGGCCATCGGCCGGGCTCTGGTGCTGGAGCCCAAGCTGCTGATTCTGGACGAGCCCACCGAAGGTATACAACCCAACATCGTGGCCGAGATCGGCGACATCATCCGGCGCCTTAATCAGGACGATGGTCTGACCGTGCTGCTGGTCGAGCAAAAGCTTCCTTTTGCCCGTAAGGTGGCGGATCGATTCTGCATTCTGGATCGCGGGCGGGCCGTGGCAGCCGGCGCCATGGACGGATTGAGCGATAATCTGGTCCGTGAGTACCTGACCGTGTGAACAGCGTGGGCGCCACTTTGACAGCGGCTGATGAAGCGCGGTCGCGGAACCCGGACGCTGCGGTTCGCGGACCCACGCCGGTGTCGGCTTATCAGTTCGTGCAGGGTGTGGCGCGTCTGCGTTATCGGTTGAGGGACGGGCGGACCGCCCTGGCCGATCTGTATCAGCGTGACCCACAACGCGTCCTGTTTCCTAGGGTGCCGGAAGCCGAACCGGATACAGCCGTGCTGGTCACCACCTCCGGCGGTCTGGTGGGCGGCGATCGTTTGCAGGTGTCCGTCACCGCTGGGATGGGCACCCAGGTTCTGGTTACCACCCAGGCGGCGGAAAAAATTTACCGTTCGAACGGCGCCGATTGCTGTATCACCACCGAGCTGAGCGTCGCCGACGGCGCCTGGTTGGAGTGGTTGCCACAGGAGGCGATTCTGTTTGACGGTGCCCGCCTTCGGCGCCAGACCCAGGTGGAAATGCATCCCGGGGGGCGTTTGCTGGCGGGTGAAATGATGGTGTTTGGCCGTACCGCCTCCGGTGAGCGCCTCAGCCACGGTCTTCTGAACGATCGATGGACCGTGCGCATTGGCGGACGGCGGCGGTGGATGGATGCGATCCATCTGGCAGATGTGCTCACGGAGTCGCTGACGGCGGCGGCCGGGTTCGACGGCGCGGTGGCATGCGCGACCCTGATTTATGTTGCGCCGGATTCGGCCGAACGCTTGGAACTGGCCCGTACTCTGTTGCCGGAGCGCGCGCCTGTGGTCAGCGCCGCCACCCTGGTCAATGGCGTCCTGCTGTTGCGATGGCTCGCCCGCGATGCGTTGCTGCTGCGCCGCGCTTACAGTGATTTTCGCCGGACCTTCCGGCACCGGGTGGCCGGTTTGCCGGCCGCCCTGCCACGACTCTGGTCGATCTGACCCGGTTTCGTAAATTGGGGGAGAACACATGATTCTGTCACCTCGGGAGAAGGACAAGTTGCTGGTCGCCATGGCGGCCATGGTGGCGCGCAAACGACTGGAACGGGGCGTCAAACTCAACTATCCGGAGGCCATTGCCCTGATCAGCGACTATGTGGTGGAGGGCGCACGGGATGGGCGCAGCGTGGCGGACCTGATGTCCGATGGGGCTGGCGTGGTCCGTCGCGATCAGGTGATGGAGGGTATTGCCGAGATGATCCACGAGGTGCAGGTCGAAGCCACTTTTCCCGACGGCACCAAGCTGGTGACCGTTCACCAACCGATTCGCTGAGGAGAACGACCCATGATTCCCGGAGAAGTGCTGGTCGCTGAGGGCGACATCCAACTCAACCGGGGCCGTGAGCCGGTGTTGCTGACCGTCGCCAACAGCGGCGATCGGCCGGTTCAGGTGGGCTCCCACTATCACTTTCACGAAACCAACGCGGCGCTCCAGTTCGACCGCGAACTTGCCCTGGGCATGCGCCTGGATATTCCCGCTGGCACCGCAGTCCGTTTTGAACCGGGACAGACCCGCGAGGTCAAGGTGATCCCCTACCTGGGGCTGCGCCGGGTGGTCGGCTTCAACGCAGCGGTCGATGGACCGCTGGAGGACTGAACCATGGCCTACAGCATTCCCCGGGCCGAGTATGCGGCCATGTTCGGACCCACGGTGGGCGATCGAGTTCGCCTGGCCGACACGGATCTATTCCTCCAGGTGGAAGCCGACCGCACCGTCTACGGCGAGGAGATTAAGTTCGGTGGCGGTAAGGTCATCCGTGACGGCATGGGACAGTCTCAGATCAGCAGAGCCGAGGGTGCGGTGGACACGGTGATCACCAATGCCTTGATCGTCGACTATTGGGGCGTTGTCAAAGCCGATATCGGCATACGGGACGGCACCATCGTCGGCATCGGCAAGGCCGGTAATCCGGATGTCCAACCCGGAGTCGACATCGTCGTGGGTCCAGGGACCGAGGCCATCGCCGGCGAAGGCCGCATCGTCACCGCCGGTGGCATCGATGCCCACATCCACTGGATTTGCCCGCAGCAGGTTGAGGATGCCCTCTACAGCGGCATTACCACCATGCTGGGAGGCGGCACCGGGCCGGCCGACGGCACCAATGCCACTACCTGTACGCCTGGCCCCTGGCATTTGGCCCGCATGTTACAGGCGGCCGAGGGGTTGCCAATGAATCTGGGATTTTTCGGCAAGGGCAATGCCTCGCAACCCGACGCGTTGATCGAACAGGTCGCTGCCGGTGCCTGCGGACTCAAACTGCACGAGGACTGGGGCACCACGCCAGCGGCCATCGACACCTGTCTAGGGGTGGCCGAGGACATGGATGTGCAGGTCGCCATCCATACCGACACGCTGAATGAGTCCGGTTTTGTCGAGAACACAGTGGCCGCGTTCAAGGGGCGCACGATCCACGCTTTCCACACCGAGGGTGCCGGTGGCGGACATGCGCCGGACATCATCAAAGTCTGTGGCGAACCCAATGTGTTGCCCTCCTCCACCAATCCGACCCGGCCCTACACCATCAACACAGTGGATGAGCATCTGGACATGCTGATGGTCTGCCATCATCTGGATCCGCGTATCCCGGAGGATGTGGCATTCGCCGAGAGCCGGATCAGACGGGAGACCATTGCCGCTGAGGACATCCTGCACGATCTGGGCGCGTTCTCCATGATCGCCTCCGATTCTCAGGCCATGGGTCGGGTTGGCGAGGTGATCGTGCGGACCTGGCAGACCGCGGACAAAATGAAAAAACAGCGCGGCCCGCTGCCGGGGGACAGTGCCGAACACGACAATCTGCGGATCAAGCGCTACATTGCCAAGTACACAATCAACCCGGCTCTGACCCACGGCATTGCCGACTCGGTGGGTTCCATCGAAGTTGGCAAGCTGGCCGACCTGGTGCTATGGAAACCCATGTTTTTTGGCGTCAAACCCGATCTGGTGCTGAAATGCGGCAGCATCGCCGCAGCTGCCATGGGGGACCCGAATGCCTCGATCCCAACTCCGCAACCGGTGCATTATCGTCCCATGTTCGGTGCCCTGGGGCGGGCCTTGACAGCCAGTTCCGTCACCTTCGTGTCCAAAGCAGCCCTGGAGGCCGGCATCGATCAGCAGCTGGGACTGAGCAAACAACTGGTCGCGGTATACGGTACCCGGACCGTGACCAAGGCCACCATGCGTCTGAATGACTATCAGCCACGGATGGAGGTGGACCCGGAGACCTATGAGGTCCGCGCCGACGGTGAGCTGCTCACCTGCGAGCCGGCGGTGGAGCTGGCGCTGGCCCAGCGCTACTTCCTGTTCTGAACATGTGCTTGTCATGACCGAAACAGCCCAAAGCCCGAGGCGGGTCGCCTCGGTTGTCGCATCGAGCCACTGGCCCCGCGCCCAGCAACAGGCCACCGTGACCTTGCCCTACGCGGAACGGCACCGCCGTCGGCGCCGGATGCGAGACGATCACGGTCATTTTTTTTTGCTCGACCTGCCCCAGGCCACACAACTCGGGGCGGGCGACGGCCTGGCTCTTGTGGGCGGCGGATTCATCGAGGTCAAGGCCGCCGACGAGGACGTGCTGGACATCGCCTGCCGCGATGCCGCGCACGCATCGCGCATCGCTTGGCATGTGGGTAACCGTCATACGCCACTGCAGGTCCTGGATGACGGGCGTCTCAGGATACAGTACGACCATGTGCTGGCGGATATGCTGACCGGTCTGGGGGCGGAGACTGCGCGCCTGCGGGCGCCGTTCGGACCGGAGCCGGGCGCATACGCCGCACAGGGTGGTCACCATGGACATCACCATGAATGAGCTGGCAACGCCGGTGGGGCGTCCGAATTCGCTCCAGTCCAAGGCAAGGTAAACCGCCCATGGCCGAAGACGCGCAGTGCCTTTATCGATTGATGACCTGGTTTTCCCCGGCGTTTCCGGTGGGCGCATACACTTACTCCCACGGCATCGAGTTCGCTGTGGAAACAGGCCGCGTCCATGATCGGGACAGTCTCCGCGAGTGGGTTGGGTTTATCGTCCAGCAGGGTGCCGGGCGCATTGATGCGGACCTGTTTCTGAGAGCCTACCGCGCGGTTCGGGATGAGGACGCCGATGCACTGCTGGATACAGTCGAGATTGCGTCCTGCCTGAGGGGCAGCGCGGAAACGGCACTGGAGTCGAGCGCGCAGGGCGCCGCGTTCCTGCGTGCGGTCGCCTCCAGTTGGCCGCACCCCGGCTTGACCGCTTGGAGGACTGATTTGGCGGAGGATGCTATCGAGCCTGCTTACGCGGTGGCGGTGGCGGTGGCGGCAGCGCACCACCGCATCCCGGTTGGCCCGACCCTCACCGCTTTGCTCCAGGCAATGGCGGCCAATCTGATCTCCGCCGGTGTGCGCCTGATTCCACTGGGTCAAACCGATGGCCAGCGGGCGACCGCCGACCTTGCACAGCGGGTTCAGGAGGCGGTGGACGCGGCACTTACACGACCGGCTGAGGATCTTGGTTCGGCCGCCGCCATGGTGGACTGGACCTCAATGCGCCACGAAACCCAGTACACGAGGTTGTTCAGATCATGACTACGCCGCTTAGGGTTGGAATCGGGGGGCCGGTGGGTTCAGGAAAAACAGCGCTCCTGGACCGTCTCTGCAAGTGGTTGCGGGACGACTATGAGGTCGCGGCCATCACCAACGACATCTACACGCGCGAGGATGCCGAGTTTCTCACCCGATCGGGCGCCCTGGTGCCTGAACGTATTCTCGGGGTCGAGACCGGTGGTTGTCCCCATACGGCCATACGCGAAGACGCATCCATCAATCTGGCTGCAGTGGAGCAGTTGAGTCGGTCACTGCAGGGCCTGGAGCTCGTGTTTGTGGAGTCGGGCGGCGACAATCTGTCGGCCACGTTCTCGCCGGAACTGGCCGATATCACCGTCTACGTGATCGACGTGTCCGCCGGGGACAAGATTCCTCGCAAGGGCGGGCCTGGTATCACGCGATCGGATCTGCTGGTCATAAACAAGGTCGATCTGGCACCCCACGTGGGCGCCAGCCTGGAGGTCATGGATCGGGATGCGAGACGCATGCGTGGCGAGCGCCCGTTCGTGTTCAGCAATCTCAAGACCGGTGACGGTTTGGTGGACATCGCCCGTTTTATCGTAGAAACCGGGGGGCTGGATGTCCGCTGGACCCACCGCACCGTTGACGCTTGATGCCAGAGCACCGTCTCGCAAACAACGCTAGACCTGTGCCGGCCGTCGCTGTAACGAACTTATTGGACGGGACACGAGCCTTGCTATCTCAAGCGGACGGTTCGAGCCGTGATCCTGGTCATTGCCTCGGACGATGCTTCAGGCTCTACTGATAATGGTGGGGTGTTTCGCCCCCATTGTGCGACATGCGCGAAACTGTCGGTTGGATAAGATGTACGCGCAACTCAAGAGGAATCAGTATGAGTGAAGTCATGGCCGCGCTGCACCGGGACCACATTCATTTTAGCCGGGTGTTGAACCTGTTGCAGGAGAGTCTTGGGACCCTGCGCGAAGGCGAGGATCCTGATTTCGATTTGGTGCACGACGTGCTGGACTATCTCTCCCACTATGCGGACCTGTATCACCACCCCAAAGAGGACGTGATCTACCATTATCAACTGGAGCGCAGCTCGGCCGAGGCGGAACACATTGACCGTCTGCTGGATGAACACCAGGCTCTGCGTCAGATCACGGATGCGCTTCGGGCGGCAACCGACGGCATACTGGGGGGTACTGTGATACTGCGCCAGGACTACGCGGATCAGGTCGCCGAGTTTCTGGACAAACAGCGCGCGCATCTGAATCTGGAAGAGGCGGAGGTGTTTCCGCATCTCGAACAGACTCTGGCGAACAGCGATTGGGCCATCATCGAGGAGCGTGCCCCAACCCGTGCCGATCCGCTGTTCGGGCCCGATCTTGCGACGCAGTTCGAGGGTCTATACCGGCGCATCACCGGCAGTTAGTTCTGCTCAAGGGGAGACGAAGCCGATCCTGACGCTGCAAGTGCAACACGTTGCCCGCCCAATGCAATATCTGTTTCGCCTTGCGTGTGCAGCCACCCTGCCCGCTTTGTTCTGGTTGCCGCTTTCTTCGGCGGCGCCGGCCCTTCCCAGTCTCACAATAGAGCCGAATAGCGTCACTCTTTCCGGCCTGTCCTCCGGCGGCTACATGGCGCATCAGTACCATGTTGCCTATGCCTCCGAGATTGCCGGGGCGGCCATTTTCGCCGCCGGACCCTATCGCTGCGCCGGTGGAGGTTATCCGTGGAATCTGTGGCGCGCCACCGCTGTGTGTATGGATTTCGACGACTGGATGCCGTTCCTGGGTCCGCCCGATGCTGCGGACAGTATCCAGGCCGCCGAAGACGAAGCCCGTAGCGGGGCCATCGACCCACCGCAGCGGATGAGCGGCGACCGTGTCTATCTCTATTCCGGAACCCGCGACGACACCGTGCCGCAGACTGTGATGAACGCCTTGCGCGATTACTACGCCCATTTTCTGTTGCCCACGGATCTGCTCTACGTGGACCGGCAGGGGGCGGGACACGCCATGGTCACCCTGGACTATGGCGGTCTGTGCGGCAACACCGCGCCGCCCTATCTGAACGATTGCGACTACGATGCCGCCGGGGCCGTGTTCGAACATCTGTACGGGCCGATGGTGCCCCCCGATGGCGACCGCCCCGAGGGCATCGTCGCGTTTGATCAACGGCTCCACTTTCCGGATAACGATGAGCTCAGCCTGGCCGATGTGGGTTATCTCTATGTGCCCGAGTCCTGTGATCAAGGGGCGGTCTGCCGTTTGCACGTCGCCTTCCATGGCTGCGAGCAATATTCTGAACGGGTGGGTGATGCTTTCTACGCCAACGCGGGCTACAACCGGTGGGCCGAGCGCAACAACATCGTGGTGCTCTATCCCCAGACCCGCGCCGGCGTAACCCTCGGCCTCTGGTGGCCCAATCCAAAAGGCTGTTGGGACTGGTGGGGCTATACCGGGCCGGACTACCACCGCCGAAGCGGGCGCCAGATGCGGACCATCAAATCCATGATTGACCGCCTGATTGGCCGAATCTGAACGGTCTTCAAGACCGATCCTGCAGACTCCCGGCGCAGCGGGCCGACTTCGCCCGTCGGCTCACATCCGGTACTATCTGACGCCTGCAGCCTCAGACATCTGAGTGCGGATCCATAAGGGGAGAAAAAAGAATGCGCAGCCTCATAATGACAGCCGCCCTGGCCGCCCTGGCCGCGATACTGGCGCCTGGGTCGGTGCTGGGCGCCGATCCGGTCAAGATCGGCATGGTTACCACCCTGTCCACCAAGGCGGGCTATCTTGGCGAGGACATCCGCGACGGTATGCTGCTGGCGATCCAGCAGGGGGGCGGGTCGCTGGGCGGTGTACCGGTGGAACTCATTGTCGAGGACGACGGACGGGATCCTGAGAAGGGCCGCCAGATAGCCGAACGTTTTATCCAGCGCGACGGCGTCAAGCTGATGACCGGCATCGTGTTTTCCAACGTGGCCATGGCCGTTGTGCCCAAGGTGGTGCGCGACGACGTGATTTACCTCAGCCCCAATGCCGGACCCTCTGCTTTAGCCGGCAAGGGATGCAGCGAGAACTACTTCAATGTGGCCTGGCAGAATGACAACCTGCACGAGGTCACCGGCCAGTATGTAGCCGACTCCGGCTTTGGCAACGTCTATATGCTGGCGCCGAACTACCCGGCGGGGAAGGACGCCCTGGCCGGATTCAAACGCTATTACAAGGGCGAGGTGGCCGGTGAGGTCTACACCAAGCTCGGGCAGTCCGACTATGCCGCGGAACTCGCTGCGCTGAGGGCGGCCAAGCCGGACGCAGTGTTTTTCTTCCTGCCCGGCGGCATGGGTATCAACTTCATCAAACAGTACTCTCAGGCTGGCCTCAGCGGCCAGATTCCCCTGTTCGGACCGGCTTTCTCGTTTGACGAGCGACTATTGAAGGCGGTGGGCGATTCCGCGGTGGGGGTCATCAACGGCTCACAGTGGAACTGGGATCTCGACAACCCGGCCAACGCCCAGTTTGTCGATGCGTTCCGCGCCCAGTATCAACGCACGCCCACTTTGTACGCCAGTCAGGGCTACGACACCGCCCGTTTGATCGGCAGCGCTCTGGCAGCGACAGGCGGCGATGTTTCCGATCTCGCCGCTCTGCGTGAGGCATTGCGCAAGGCCGATTTCGAGTCAGTGCGCGGCAGCTTCCGCTTCGGACCCAACCAGCACCCCGTTCAGGACCTGTATGTGCGCGAAGTGGTGGCGCTGGAAGGGGGCGCCACCACCAACAGCACCAAGGCAAAGGTATTCTCCGATCACGGCGACGCCTATGCCGCCGACTGCAAGATGTAGCGTTTGCCCTCCGCATGCGCCCGGCGGGTGGCCTGATGGCCCGCTGGGCGCCTCACGTACCAGAGTAGCCAATGCTTCTGTTCCTGGAGCAGGTTCTTAACGGACTCCAACTTGGGGTCACGCTGTTTCTGATGTCCGCCGGGCTGACACTGGTGTTCGGCATCATGAATCTGATCAACCTTGCCCACGGGTCGTTCTACATGATCGGCGCCTATGTTGGGGCCACTGTTACGGCCCACACTGGGAGCTTCCTGCTGGGTGTCCTGGCCGCGTTGCCCGCAGCCGGCCTGGTGGGCATGGTGGTGGAGATTCTTGTGTTGCGGCGCCTGTATGACCGGGAACATCTGGATCAGGTGCTGGCGACCTTTGGCCTGATTCTGTTTTTCAATGAGTTGACCCGCATACTGTGGGGTCGGCAACCCCTGTTCATGGATGTGCCAGCGCTGCTGAGCGGGACCGTTGACATCATCCCCGGAGCGCCATACCCGGCCTACCGGCTTGCGGTCATCGGCGTCGGCATCGCGGTGGCGGTTTTTCTCTATGTACTCATAACCCGCAGCCGTATCGGCATGCAGATCCGGGCCGGCGCCAGCAACCGGGAAATGGCCGGCGCCCTGGGGGTGAACATTCATCTGCTCTACACCCTGGTGTTTGGTCTTGGCGCGTTGCTGGCCGGTCTTGCCGGAGTCATGGCTGGACCGATCCTGGCGGTGGAAGCCGGTATGGGTGAAAGCATATTGATCCTCACCTTTGTGGTTATCGTAGTGGGCGGAATCGGTTCGGTGCGGGGTGCCCTGGTGGGCGCATTGCTGATCGGTATGGTGGACACCCTGGGCCGTGCCTTTCTGCCCGGCCTGTTGCGTCTGGTGCTGCCGGCAAGCGAAGCCGACGGCGTCGGCGCTTCATTGGCCGCCATGAGCATTTACATCGTCATGGCCGCGGTACTGGCCTGGCGACCCCGGGGTTTGTTTCCCGCCCATGGCTAGTGCAACCCGCGAGCGGCGCATTCTATTGGGAGCCATGCTGTTCTTGGCAACGTTGCCCGGGCTTGCCCAGCTCCTGGGTGAACCTTACCTGGTCTCATTGTTCAGCCGGATTCTGATCTACGGTCTGGCGGCGGCCAGCCTGGACCTGATTCTGGGTTACGGCGGGATGGTCAGTTTCGGCCACGCCGCGTTTTTTGGTATTGGAGCCTATGTAGTCGCCATTCTGGCGTTTCACAGTGCTGACGGCAGTGCCGTGCCGCTGCTGGGTCTGGCCGGGACAGAATCGGCTTTGCTGGCCTGGCCTGTTGCCGCCATGGTGGCCGGTCTTGCAGCTGCGTTGATCGGAGCGGTGTGCCTGCGCACCGGCGGCATCCAGTTCATCATGATCACCCTCGCGTTCGCCCAGATGCTGTTCTATCTGTTCGTCTCGCTCAGCGCCTATGGTGGCGAGGACGGGTTGTCCATGTGGGACCGAAGCCGGCTTCCGGGCCTCGATCTCGGTGACGACACTGTTTTCTACTATGTCTGTCTGACTCTGCTGGTGGCGTTTCTGGTGCTTGCTCGTAGGTTGGTCAATGCACGCTTTGGCATGGTGATTCAGGGTGCGCGCCAGAATGAGCCCCGCATGCAGGCGCTGGGGTTTCCCACCTACCGTTACAAGCTGGTTTGTTTTGCCCTGGCCGGTGCGGCT